>WNFM01330889.1_pt1 | contig 13217 bp, 9 predicted proteins | sample 5400271 | NCBI WGS metagenome assembly WNFM01 (sample SAMN13153352, study PRJNA577476) | soil metagenome | isolation source: 60 cm saprolite on Douglas fir-dominated hillslope | place: USA:California | collected 2013-09-17 | reverse complement strand
ATCTCATCGACACGGGGCAGCGGGTGCATCAATGTCAGGTCATCGTGGCGCTGCATAAACGCCGCATCGACAATGTAGCTATCCTTTAGCTCCTCGTAGCGTTCCACATCGGCAAAGCGTTCCTTCTGGACGCGAGTCATATACAGCACGTCAGCCTCATTGGAAGCCTTTTCGAGGCTGTCCGTTTCGAAGATTTGTGTGCCGCCTGCGGTTAGCTCCTTGACGGTTTCGGCAGGCATACGCAGCGATTCAGGCGAAACCAGTGTCACCTTCACATCCCACAGGCTTAGCGCGTGTAGCAGCGAATGCACCGTCCTGCCATGCTTGAGGTCGCCGACCATTGCCACATGCAAGCCGTCGAGCGTTCCGCGTTCCTTGCGCATCGTGTACAGGTCCAGCATCGCCTGCGTTGGATGTTCGCCCGCGCCATCGCCGCCGTTAATCACAGGCACATTGGCTGGTTTTGCATATTTGACGGCCTCCGCCGCCGACCCGATTGCCGGGTGGCGCTGCACAATCACATCGCAATAAGCCGTCACCGTGCGGATAGTATCCGCGATGGATTCGCCTTTGGCTGCCGAGGAGGTCTGGTGTCCATCGGGCGTGCTGATTACCGCGCCACCCAATCGGTGCATGGCAGATTCAAAGGATAGCCGGGTGCGGGTGCTCGGTTCGGAGAACAGGGTCGCCAACACCCTGCCACCCAGCGTATGCAGCCGACGCCGCTCCTCCAGGCACCGCTGGTAATGTTCCGCCTCGCTCAGAATAAGTTCGATTTCGGCGCGATCCAGGTCGAGGATGCTGACAATGCTTCGTCCGGTTAGGGCCAGTTTCGAGACACTCGTTTCTGAAATGGCGGTTTTAAAATCGGTTTGCATAGTTCCCCTCCTCGGTCACTGCGCAGTACGTACTTGGCAAAAAAAAACCTCTGGAAACTCCAAAGGTTTTTGAATTAATCAATCAATTGCCCGTAACGCCAAATAGGAAAAGGGGTGTGGCGGCATGTATACCAGCGCTGATTCATTACCCCTCCCGTTTCGTAATCACCTAAACCTTCGATATTTTATCTTGCGTCTTTAACGGAGTCAAGAAATTCCCTTAAAATTCGTTCAAGGCGAATTTGAGTCCTTCCTATTGGTGGTGTGGATACAAGCCAGAATTCTCAAATCAAGAGCGAGCACAGCGAAAGCCAAAAAAAGGCATGTTATTTAACGGGGTGGAATTATCCCGGCGCGCCGAACGCATGGAGTTGAACAGGGCCTGCCAAGAGGCACCCCTCAATACACGTCCATTACTCGTATCATCATTACTTTCACGTCCATCCTCTGCATTATAAGGATAAGGCTTATAAAGACTGCTGGTCCATTCTAAGACATTACCACTCATGTCGAGCGCACCTATCCACGATACACCGTCGGGTTTGCTCCCCACGTCTGCCGTATGATTATCTGAATTAATTATTCCGTTTGCGGAAACGAAGTTATTGCCCCAGGGATAGGTTAAAGCGTCTGGCCCTCGTGCTGCATATTCCCATTCTGCCTCCGTGGGCAGCCGCACTCCTTTCCCTCGTCCTACGCAGAAATCCCGTGCTTCAAACCAGTTAACGCTGTCACGCGGGCGCTGGTCGCCTGTCCACTTACTTAAAACTGCCGCTTTGCCATTGAACTTGGCAAACTGGATGTTCGTCACCAGATATAAATCGATCCAAAATGGATGATCAAAACACTGTTTGTTGGCAGGCTTTTCATTTGCCGTGCCATTATCGTTACCCATCATAAAACATCCCGGCGGCACAAGCGCCATTTCCACACTGTCAAACAGTTGTAATTGCGGTGTCCACTCGCTGTTTTTGGTGACAGTTGGAATGTCTCTTGGACCACTGGGCGTTGCGGTTTGGGTAATCGTTGGTGTATTTGTGAATATTGCAGTAGCTGGAACTAAAGTAGTCGTTGGCCTATTCGTATCTGTAGGCGGAATAGGCGTTTGCGTGGCTTCCACTGCCGCTGGCGTTTGTGTTGCGTTCGGAGCATACAACGTGTCAAATTTGGCAGAAATCTTGGTGGTGGTCAAATCCGGTGCATCGGGGCCGACTGGAGCTGGCAAACGTGTTTGCAGAACAAAGATTATCCCTATCGCCAGCAGGACAAGTGCTGCGCCCACTGCCAGCAGAACCCGACCTGGAATCGTGCGATCACCCTGTTGAGATCGTGGCGCACGCAGCTTAAGCAGTGTATCGAGTTCCTCAGCGGGCTGCGCCAGGAGGTCTCTGCGCCTGCGCAGTTGGGTCATCAATTGGCGCGCGCCCGCCGCCGTTTCGCGGTGGTTCACCAGTTCTTTCAGTTCCATGATGATCGAAGCCTGTTTCTCGAAACTCAGCGATTGTGCTTCGATCTCATCGCGGAGACGTGCCAATGGCGAGAGTGGCGCGGAGGGCGGCGGCGGCAGTGGATCGGGTAACGGTTTGGCAGGCGGGAGTTTGGTGATGGCACGGCTCAAATTAAAGCCCGATTGTCGATCCGCACGGCGGTTATCCACAATTTGCACGGCTGCCAGCGCCGAGGGCAGCACATCAGTATCCACGGTATCCATCATCACAGGCAGGATGCGCTTATTCATCGCCGCCGCGTAAGTATATTCAAGCCTGCACGGGTACGATTCCAGAGATTGCGGCGTTAGCGCGAAGACACACAGTTCACAGTCCCGGATCGCGCCGAGAATCTGATCCCACCACACCTGCCCACCGGAAAGTTCCTTGTCGAACCAGACTTCATGACCGAGCGATTCAAGGTCGTTCGCCAGTGTTTCAATTAGCGACCGATTCTTACTACTGTAGCTTATAAAAATGCGCATGGGGCTCGCTCGTTAGTGTGGCAGTAGTGCTCAATACACCATAATATTATAAGCGCTCAAAATAGGACAACAACACTGCGACGGTGGAATCGGGCGTGAGGGAGTTGACATTCACAGCGTAAACATTGTATAATACTTTCAATAAGTTCTGAAAGACACAATCTCCTGAATGGGGGAAGCGCATGAGCCAGGAAAAGGCTTTGCAGTCCGTAGATGACCTGCTGCTGTCCATTGTCAACAGCGACGTGGACGTGCTGCGCGAGGCCAGCCGCCACATTCTGAGTGCGGGTGGCAAGCGCGTGCGCCCTCGGCTCACGCTATTAGCCTATGAAGCGGTCGGCGGCAAGAACCTGAGTGAAGCGCTGCCTGTCGCGGCGGCGGTGGAGCTAGTGCATACGGCTACGCTCGTTCACGACGACATCAACGATCATGGCAGTTTGCGGCGTGGACGCCCTACGGTTAACGCTACCTGGGGCCGAACCTTTGCCCTGCTTACGGGTGATTACCTGTTCACCAAAGTTTACGAACTGATGGCCCCCTACAGGGACCTGAACATCGTCTTTGCCGAGGCAACGGTCGCGCTGGTCGAAGGCGAAACGCTTCAGGCAGCGGCGGCGAAATCCGGCCAACTGGACCGCGAGACATATACGCGCATCATCGCCAAGAAAACCGCTTCGCTGTTCGCAGCCGCGACCAAACTCGGCGCGATGCTCGGCGGCGGGACGCAGGAACAGATCAACGCGCTGGAACAATACGGCTTTAATCTGGGACTGGCCTTCCAGATTGTAGATGACATCCTCGACCTGATTGCCGATAGCAAGCAGCTTGGCAAAACGGCTGGCCTTGACGTAGTGCAGGGCAAGGGCTTCGCCACCGCGCTGGCAGGCGCTAACGGTCACGATGTGGCTGGCAACGGCGCAAGCGCCCCTGCGGCGGTAGTTGACGTGGACGCCGCCGACCCGCTGTCCGCCTTCAAGCAAAAGATGATGGCAGGCAACTACATTCAGGAAGGGCGCGAAAACGCCGCAAATCTTGCCACGCTGGCTGCGATGAGCCTTGAGTTGTTACCCGCTTCGCCCGCGCTGGATGAATTGCGCGACCTTACTCAACAGGTTGTCGAGCGGGATCACTAGCAATTCTGCTCAGCAAACTAAAATTACCGGGACCCCAGGCGCATGTCGGACAGGCCATGCTTCGACGATGACTTGTCGAAGTGGATAGGCTCGTCGCCGAGGCGCAAATCGCCCTTATCGTTGGTCAGTGCGACGTTAAAAGCGCGCCCTAACAGCGCGATCATCGGATCGTTTTCGTCAGTGATGCCAAACACAACCGCCTCTACACCTGCGATTTTCTCGTGAATGCCTGAGGCTGTAGGAACACGCAGCTCTCTGGGCGTGAGGTCTTGAATCAAGAATGGCAGCACCGAACCGAGCGGAGCATCACCGAGTTTCGCGGTGCGCCATTCCAGCCGAACGCCGTCAGTACGTGTGCGTCCACCAGAAACCGGATCGCTGACGGTGATGCCGCGTGAACGGTACAGCGCTACGTCAGCGTCAATGTCGTTGGAGCGAATTGCCCACGCGCAAACGCCTGCGTCCGTGCGCATAAACTCTGACCACGCATGATCAGGGGCCGTGTTTCCGGGTGTTGGCGCGATCAATTCGAGGTAGGTGCCGTTTGAGAAACCGATCAGAGCATTGTGCGTTAGTCCGCCAACGTGAACACCACCTTCAATGGAAGGCAATCCTCGCGCTTCGGATTGTGCGCGGAGTGCGGCGAGATCGCTTCCGGCGATGATAATATGATCGATTTGCACAGGCATGATGCGTCCTTTGTGTTATCCCATTAGGGCTAATAAAAGTATCGATGTTGCGAAAAGTCAGCTTACAGCAATTGACGGGAAGCGTGATCTTATAGTGAAAAGGCGTACATCACAAGTCACGCACTTGATGGGTACCCGATGTTAACTGGACGTGATAGTGACCATGCTGGCGTAGCTTGCCACTTCAATATTTAATTAGCACTCTGGGGTTGACTCTAAATTGAATATACGTATACTTATACATATATTGTTGGAGTGGTTTAGATAGGAGGTGTATGTGCCCAACAAGACCATCTACGTATCCGACGATGATTTGCCGCTGTTCGACCGTGCTCAAGAATTGTCTGGCACGAACCTATCCTCAGCTATTATTCGAGCGCTGCGACGGTTCGTTGAGCTTGAAGAGGCCAAGCAGCACGGTCTGGACGAGATAACCGTCATCGTGAACGGGCAAGGTGCGCACCGCCGCAAGCGTTTCGTAGGGCAGCGCCTTGTTCGATGGCTGCAACCAAGAGCGCAGGGCAAAGGGACGGAAATCATTAGCGTGTACCGCACCGCCGGGAAACGCTACGTCTTGCACACGCGCACCATCCCCAACTGGGACCTATCGGTAGGAGACCCAGACCAAGTGAGTGATCCCAATAACTGGGGCGTTGGAAATGGGATATGGCAGAAGATCATGAGTTGGGGCTATGACTGGGAGAGTTTCAAGGAATCAGGTGACTATACGTTTCAGGTCTTCGAGACTCTGGAAGAGCTTAGAGCGAACGTTTCCAATGAACTTTTTGAGGCAGTTAGTCTAGCAATGGAAGGCCCAGAGATCGAGGAGCTAGACATCTAGTAAACAGCCATTTCTGGATAACAAGCAACGCCAACTAGCGGTATTAGGCTAGTGCTTTTTATACATTTCCCATCAATCCCTATCCCTTCTCTGGCATAAAAAGGGGTAAAGGGCCAGTTTTAAGTTTGCCTGTTCCCGGATTTCGAGCACTGTCGGTGGGAGCACTGATTTGCTCGTGGTTCAAGTCAAGATGATTTCAAAATCGGTCAACAATCGGTCACTATAGGAGGTTACGATGAATAAGGTAGCTGAAGGAAATCAGGTCAAGCCAGCGGGACCGCTCAGTGTGCGCAACTTTCGCCTGTTATGGATCGGTGAAGGCATTTCACTGCTCGGCGATCAGTTTTACATGATCGCGCTGCCCTGGTTGGTATTGCAACTCACGGGCAGCGGTCTGGCGCTCGGAACCGTGCTGGCCCTTGCGGGCATTCCGCGTGCTCTGTTTATGCTCATCGGCGGGGCATTCGTGGATCGCTTCTCGCCGCGCTCAGTCATGATTGTGTCGAACTTCACACGCCTGGTACTGGTGGCGCTGTTATCAGCGCTGGTGCTGACCAACAATATTCGGATCGAGATGCTGTACGTGTTCGCGCTAGCGTTTGGCCTCGCAGATGCCTTCTTCTTCCCCGGACAGACCGCCATTGTGCCGCAACTGCTCAAGGACGATCAGCTCCAGGCAGGCAACACATTTGTGCAGGGCACCGCACAACTCAGTCTATTCCTCGGTCCGGTGCTGGCTGGCGCATTGATCGCACTACTGGGCCATGCTGCCACCGCTGATGGTGTGCCAGATACACAAGGCATCGGGATCGCGTTTGGCATTGATACGCTTTCGTTTGTCGCGTCGCTGGTATGCCTCAACCTGATACATGTTCCCGGCTTACCAAAGCAAGCTGGCAAACAACAGAATGTCATTGCTTCTATCAAAGCAGGTTTGGCCTATGTGTGGAGCCGACCTGTTCTGCGCGTGTTGTTCCTGCTGCTCGTAGCCATGAACTTCCTGGTGTTGGGGCCAGTGATGGTAGGTATTCCCGTGCTGGCGCGTACGCGCTTGGTGGAAGGCGCAGCAGCCTTTGGGATCATCATGTCGGCCTTTGGCGGCGGGGCACTGCTGGGCATCGTTCTTTCGAGTATCCTGCCCACGCCCAAGCCGGAACATTTTGGAATGATACTGATGGTCGTCATCTCCTTGATGGGCATTGGTGTCGCGCTGATGCCCTTGTTTACTTCAACCCTGGTGGTAGCGGTTATCATGCTACTGATCGGCATCACGAACGGCTACGTCAACATCCACTTCTTTACGTGGCTGCAAAAGCGTATCCCGCAAGAGCTGATGGGCCGGGTGATGAGCCTGCTTATGTTCTCCTCGGTTGGGCTCGCCCCGGTCTCATATGCGCTAGCTGGCGCGATCCTACAAATCGACCTGAATATTCTGTTCATTGGCGGCGGCCTGTTGATGGCGGCTCTGAGCCTGCTCTCCATCGTGTTGCCAACGGTCAGACAGATGGGGTCCGAGCCAGTGGTGGTCAAGCGGGCGGCGTAAGTCTATTCTGTCCTTATCCCGAACTGGATACCGTTGGCGACTTCAATATTTGATGACTTCTTCGCGGAGCTTGAAGTTCACAAACCTCACGATGATGCGATGAATCAGAGTTCGCCAACGGCATCCCCGACATAAGCTGTAAACTTGTCTATTTCTTCTTGGTGGGCGATGGCGTGATCGTCGGCGCAGGCGCGTGGTCGGTAGCGGCTGCGGTTGCCGCAATGTCTAACCCTGACGCTGCGCCGCACGCCTGGAATGCGGCATCGAAATCGGCCTTCGTTTTTGTATCCGTGGGGTCGATAAACGGCAGCCCGCGTTGGAGGATGCCGACGGCGGTATTGCACTGATTCAGGTAGCTATAGGCCAGCCCGCCCGTCAGGTAGTCCCCCGCCTTCTGCGAATTCTGGTCGATCACGATCTGAATCGTTTCGGCGGCCTGTTGGTAATTCTGCTCACTGAAGTACAGCGCTGCCAGCGAACGCAAACACTTAGGCTGAGTCGGGTCCAGGTCGCGGCACGTTTCAATATAGGCGCGGGCTTTGTTGGGATCGCCGATATTCATGTACACGCGTCCAAGCTGCCACTGCACAATCGGGTCGTCCTGATCGCGCTTGATCGCTTCCGAAAGCACGCTGATCGCCAGGTCTGTCTTTCCTAGATTCAGGTACGCTGCGCCGAGGTATTGTGCGATGTAGCCTGACGGGATAATGCTGGCTTCCGGCGGGTCCGAGATAGCGACCTTCCAGGCGTTCTCCATCTCCGAAATAGCATCCGTGCCGTACGGCGATGTGGTTTCGAGGATGACTGCTTTCACATAATAGGCGTGCGCCAGCGCTGCTTTATCGACAGGTTGCGCGGCTTTGGCTGCCGCAATGGCGCTGTCTACCAGCTTCTCAGCCTGGTCATCCTTCTGGAGGTCGTGATATATCTCCGCCAAGATTGCCGTCAGCATCGGGGCTTTGGGGGTGAAGTCCTTGGCGCGGAGCGCATAAGCAAGCGCCTCTTGCGGCTTGCCGGAATAGTCGAGGACCATTGCCTCCGCCAGCCAACCATCGGCTGCTTCCGGGTCCGCGTTGATCGCTTTCTGGGCCATGCTCGCGGCGTCATCGAGTTTGGATTGATCCGTGCTGTACGAGCGCAGCACCAGGAATTGCACCGCCAGACTCGGAAAACCAATCTGGTTAGGCGCAAAATCGGTCAGGCTTTTTAGCAAGGTAATCGCTTTGTTGACGCGGCCCGTGCCAAAATCACTCTTGAGCATGGCAACCGGATCGCCCGTGAAGGTAGGCGCAGGCGTGATCGTGGGCACCGGCTTTGAAATATTGATCACATGCCCGATCCATTGGCCCACCGAATCACTGAGTGGCGCACGGAAATCCCAGATCAACACCAAAGGGATCAGAATGATCGGGATAAGGATATACAGCCACAGCCAGCGCAAATTCAGCAAAGGGCGGCGGCTGCCCTTGGGGGTGTAACGCTTCGGCGTGCGTAGTTGCATCGTTTAGCGGATCAACTTACTGGATCGGTGGAGGCGGCGTGTTGGTCGGCGGGATGGGTGTGGGTGTCTTGATGTCCGCCGAGGTCGCCGCACATTTGTTGATGCCCGTATTGGCAAACTTGATGGCGTTCTGGTCGTGTGTCCACGACAACAAATCGTTGAAGATGGGCATGGCTTTGTCGCATTCACCCAGCAGGTAATGCGCTAACCCGTCTAGAAACCAACATTCGGTCAGGCGGTCATCGGGCAGAATCTGGTTTGACAGCTCCTGCTTGGCGCAGGTGTCGAAATCGGTAATGGCGTCCTCGTAATCGCGGCGGGTATATAAGACCTGCCCCAACCACTTCCAGGCCGTCGTGTAGCCATTGTCGAGACTGATCGCGTTTTCGCAGTTGTTGCGGGCCAGGTTCGTCTCACCCATGCGATAGTACGTTTCACACAGGCGGGTCATGGCTTTGACGCTGTGATTGTTCATCGACAGCACTTGATTATAAGAGTTGATGGCGATGTCGAAGTTATTGGTGCCAACCGCAAAGTAGGCCAGAAGGAAGTACGGGAACTCCAACCGAGGATTGATGGCGGCGGCTTTTTTGTATTCTTCAAGCGCCGCGTCGTTGCGCCCCTTATAGCGCAGCACCACTGCTAGGTTACTGTGCGCATCGATGCTCTTGTCATTCAACTGGACCGCTTTGGTGGCTTCTTGCAGCGATGTATCGAAGCGGAGCAGTTCAAAATAGGCAGCGGACAGGTAGGCATGAGCTTCGCTGTCGTTGGGATTCAAGTCGATGGCGTGGATGCAGGATCGCACTGCGTCTTCGGTTTTGGTACCAGTGGACAGCAACGCGAAGCAGTTAATGGTAAAAGCGCGCCCATTGTTCGGCGCGGCGTCAATCGCCTGTTGTGAGAACGCGACCGCCTCATCAATATCACTGCCGTAGCGTCGATCCGCATAACTGTGATAAATGAGCATACGCGCGAGTTCATACAGCAGGTCCACGTTTTGCGGCTGCTGCTTGACCGCCTGACGATAATTGGTGATGGCGGTATCCAGATCGCCGCGCCAGTAGGCAAGGTCGGCAGCCTTCGCGTAATAGATAAACGGCGGTGTGGCGGTCGTGGATTGGCTGACCAGCGATAGAACCTGCGGCTGAATTCTATCGAACTGCCAGACCGTTAGCCCCAGAAAGCCCATGGCGACGAGCCACAGAACGATTTTCCAGGGAGCAATGCCGCGCCGCCGCCGCCCGAAGATCGAGCCATCCGACAGCGCCGAACGATCCCGGCGAATCCGCATATCACTAGACATTCACGTACCACCCTGAACTTGCCATGAATCACATGGAAACCACATAGAAAAAACCGGCAGAAGTCTCTCATGCCGGTGGATTCCCGAACTTGTTTACAGTCGCTTACCCGGCCTCAAAATCACCCCAGAGCATACTCGAAACTGCGCGCAGCGTCAAATGAGGAAGTGATAAGCGGTGCATTTCAAGAGCATTCAGGGCAGGTCGGGTGACGTGCCCCTACAAGGATCGTGTCTGTAGGGGCGCCTCGGTGAGGCGCCCTCTTGACAACACCGCTATGAACCAAAGTGAAATGTATGCAGTGATTGTCGTCTCAACGCGCCACAATGAACTCGTAGTTAGGCGCGGTTCCGCGCAGGTGTTGATAGCCAGCGAACCCGGCTTCTTTCAACAGAGTACCTAGCGCTTCCACGGTTTTGAACTGTCCATTTTCATTTTCCAGAAGTAATACAAGGTTGAAATCAATCGCAAAAGCGGGAGTTTGATGCGATGGGTCAATAAACGTGTCGCCAATGACGACTATCCCGCCCGGCACTACCGACTTGCGTAAGCGCGTGAATAGGGTGCGCACCTCCTCGCCAGCAATGCCTGATGTGACATACGATAGAAAGGCGATGTCATACGGCCCACCCACATCATCGCGCAAGAAATCGCCGCTGAGTGTTTCAAAACCCGTTCCAGAAAGCTCACAGGCGATCCGTGTCGCCTGCTCACAATCAAATAAGGTGACCTGGGCCTGCGGCAAGGCGTCAGCAAAGGCCGCCGCATAGCGCCCATGACCTCCACCGAGATCGAGAATGCGGGGAGTGTTGTGCTGAGGCGCTTCGGCGCGGATGTTAGCCCACGCTTGCTGTACTACACGAATGGCGTCGTCTACGTTGGCTGAACTTCGACGATGGAGCATCTGGAGGAACTGTCGCGCATCCGTTTCGTCATCCTTCAACACACCGCCCGTTGTCGTGATAGCTGGTTGCCCACTCAAAATAGTATTTAGCAAATTGGGGAAATTCTGGCCCCGGCGCCATTGCCACTTGAGTTCGCCTATCGGTTCTCGCATGTCAGAAGCGGCAGCGGAAACCCGAAACGTGCCCGCCTCAAAGAGCAGCAGGCCAGCATGGGCCAGGATATGGGCACAGATTTCTACAGCGCGGGGGTCGGCGTTAAGCTGTTGCGCGATGTCCGACGGCGTGCGCGCCTGACCATCCTCCAACAGATCGAAGAGACCAACCTGGGACATTGCCAGCAAAACATGATAGTTGGCCCAGGCAGTTTGCCACGCGTTCAAGTCCATTTCGTTGTTGATCAGCATTGCGTTCACCTGCTTGTTTCGAAGAATGCGCCGTTGGTATTGCACTGCAAGGTTGGTGGTTCGACATTAACAACATTGATTCATTGTAGCATAGGAGGGAAAGTCTCCCCCTTGGAGGCAATCTATGGATCAACAACGGGCAGCGCCTTGCTTTTTGTCCGCTCATCAGGCCGAGGTAACCGCTAACAAAAACCAGGCGGCGTGTGGCAACCATTGTTCCCCCCATCGCCAGTTATCACCCTGAGTCCGTGGATCAAAGCGTGCCGGGAACTCAATGTCATCCTCATCAGTGATTCCACTGGTAATTCCGTTACATATTCCGCCTGGGCAGTTGCTATATTGGTAGGAATCGCTGTAGCTAAAGTATTCGGGGTTGTTTCGCCCGGAGCCGTCTAGCATACACATGTCATAGGGATTGAGACCCAGAGTCCAATTTAATTGATTCCAGCCAAATTCTTGCAGTTGGTCATAGAATTCCCGATCCTGTCCGAAATACTTGGAAGCCATTCTAGCTGCGGTCACCATCGAAGCAAGGCGCGCGTTTTCGCCTTGCCACCAGGGAGAAACCTCGGTGTTATGGGGAAAAAAGAAGGTGGTTTTTCTTTGGCCTGCTTTGTCCTGCACGAGCTGGCGACTATATCCAAAAGGGTTATTGACCTCTGCCACGAGTTCCAACGCAAACGACAACGCTTTTTTAACCGTGTCAATGACTACCAACCTCGTGTCTTCATCGGCAATATCGACATAATTGAGGAGGCTCACGATCGGCAATCCGCCGTCCGCTGCGTGAAAGAACGGTCGATCACCATCATCGGCGCGCAAATAATGGCTGTATTTTCCCCCTTCGACCAGACGGTTCATTAGCTGTTTGGCTCGTTTGTCGGCGGCTTCCTTGTACGATGCGCTCCCGGTTGCTTTATATAACTCCGTGGCAGCCAGCAGCGCACAGTAATCATCGACAATGTTTTCTTTGCCATCGTTGGTCATTTCCAGATTATGTGCTTCCAGAAAGGCAAACGCCTGTTCCGCAGCTTTCAGGTAGTCCACGTTCGAAAAATCACCTGAAATCGAATGCGTACTGGCAATCGCTAGGGCGGCAATGTTAGTCCCGGCACCGGATCGGTAACTGGTTTGATACTCGGTTTCAGGGATCACGGCGGCAGCTTGTCCTGGCACCTTTTCCATCGCCCCCGGTTCAAAGCCGCGCATAACACGTCCCAGCCGCCGATCTTCTGGTTTTTTCTCTGGGCCGTGCCCGGATACCCTGATGTAAAACGATCCTGATGGACTCTTGAGCCGGACCAGAAAATCGGCTCCATATAGGGCTTCATCCAGCGAACGCTTCAAATATTGCTTGAAATGAACATTGTTCTTGTCTCGCAGCGCTGCATACGATTTGAACAGACTCCACACGACCATCGGCGTCTGCTGAGGATTAAAGTAGGTTGAAAAACACAGGTGCGATAGATGTTTACCGAGGTCGCCTGTGGCGTCGTACCAGCCGCCGTGCGCATCAACCGTTCGACCGGAAGTGTCCCCATCGAAGGGTAACTGGCGATCGGCCTTGTCCAATGCCCCGGAACAACGCTGCGCCTTAAAATAGACCAGCACATCCGACAGCGTATTCTGCTCTAGCAGGTCCGTCTGAATGAGAAACGGAAACGAGCGAATAACGCCTTGATTTGTCGTACACTCAATAAAATACTTACCTTCGGCATGTAGCGCGGGAAAGTCGAGCGTCCAAAAACGCCAATCCTTCCAGCGTTGAACTGACCCGGCAGCCTTCGCATTCCCGGCGAACATCTCTTGCCCGGTCTCATCGCTCAGAATGCGAAAGGACGATACCTGGTCGTTGGCCTTACCCAGAACCACAGCGTGTTTCGGGCCGGAAGTTTCGTAGCCGATGTGGTTATTTAGAATTCTCAATTTAAGTGTCTCCTGCGATATAAATTTGACAGATTCATGAGTATGCACGGACCTTATAGAGGCTTTTATTGGGCAACAGTCACGAGGCATCAAAAGAGCGGACGATTATTGGTCAAGCCAT
>WNFM01285202.1_pt1 | contig 13217 bp, 18 predicted proteins | sample 5400271 | NCBI WGS metagenome assembly WNFM01 (sample SAMN13153352, study PRJNA577476) | soil metagenome | isolation source: 60 cm saprolite on Douglas fir-dominated hillslope | place: USA:California | collected 2013-09-17 | reverse complement strand
CGGCAGTTGGTCCGATGGTCGTAACGCTTGCCAGCCGTCCGGCGCTCGGCGCTTCGGGCGTGTGCACCGCCTCCGGCTTTACTTCGGTCAATCCATCGCAAGGCGCGGGCAACAACCAGGTTTGCGGCGATTCGCCGGGCTGCTGGAAGAATAAGAACTTCGACAAATGGCCGGGCATGGTGCCCGGCGTCACCCCCTACCAGGCCTATGACCACAACACATTGCTGACCGATGGCATTGCCGTGCCGGCCATCTCGAAGGCGCCCTTCACGACCTCGAACGTCAACATGGGCAATACGATCGCAGGCGGCGGTACGGTGACGGTCAGCTGGACCTTTTCCGGCGCCCAATCAAGGATGCTGTGGTCCGGGGGGCAGATCGCCAATATCACGGCAGCGCTTCTCAACCAGGGCTTCTACGGTCCGTCGAACTACTTCCACCCGTCCTCGAATGTCTTCGGCTCGCCCGACGTGCGCAGCATGATCAACAGCTACCTGACGAGCAATTCGCCATCAAATCCGGGCGTTATCTACTATACGAGCCACCCGGACGCGAATACCGCGAGCAAGATCGCGACGCTGATGACCAGTCTCGACAACATCCTCAACGCGATGAACAATCAGGGCGAGCTCTGTCCCTGATGGAGGGACGCTGGCGGGTTGCCTCGCCCGCGGCGCTGTCGTGGCGATCCTGGGCGGGCGAAATCGTCGTCTATGACGATGGATCGGGCGACACGCACTATCTGGAGCCGCTGGCGGCCGAGGTGTTCGAGCGCCTCCTCGAGGCGCCTGCCGACGTCGACGAGCTCGCCGACCGCGTCACGAGCTCCCTTGCCATCGATAGGGACGACGGCCTGGGCTTGATCGCGCGGCAGGCGGCGAGCGCTTGACCGCGGCAGCGTCCGCCATGACCATTTCCGTCCCGCCCGTCGCTGCGATCGCGCCCGGAGATTTTTTCCTGCGCTCCGGACCGTTCACCACGCGGGTGCATACGCGCATCCCGCACCTCCTCGACGCCATCGCGCTGCTCTACGAGCCGAGCCATATCGCCGCGCAGCGCGATTTTGCCGACTTCCACGTCACCGTCGCACCGCCGCGCGGGCTGCGCCGCTGGTATCGCCCGCAGGTTCTCTTTCACCTCGACGGCGTCGTCCCGTTCAGGCCGCTGCCGCTGCCTCATGCCGTACCGATCTTCGAATGGGGCCTCAACTGGTGCATCGTCAACCGTGCCAACAGCTACCTCATCATCCACGCCGCCGCGGTCGAGAAGGGCGGGCGCGTCGCGATCATGCCGGGGGTACCGGGGGCGGGCAAAAGCACGCTGACCGCCGGTCTGGTCAATCGCGGCTGGCGTCTCCTGTCGGACGAGATGGCGTTGATCTCACTGACCGACGGGAGGGTTACCCCGCTCGTCCGGCCGATCAGCTTAAAGAATGAATCGATCGCCCTGATCCGCAATTTCGTGCCCGGCGCCCGGCTCAGTGCGGAATGCCGGGACACGATGAAGGGGACCGTCGCGCATCTCAAGCCGCCGCCGGATAGCCTCGCCCGGATCGACGAGCCGGCGCGCCCGGCCTGGATCATTTTCCCACGCTATGTCAATGGATTACCGGCAACGCTCGCTTCGCACTCGAAGGCGGCGAGCCTGATCGAGATCGCCCGCAATGCCTTCAACTACAGCGTCCACGGCGCGCGCGGCTTCGCTGTCCTCGCCGATATCGTCGAGGCGTGCCGATGCTACCGCTTCAGCTATGGCGACCTCGACGAGGCTGTCGAGGTCTTCGCGGCTCTGGAGCCAGCCGCCGGCGCCGGGGCATAGTGGCGGGCGACTCACCTCGGCATTCGCGTGAACCTGCGTTATGATCGTGTCGGCCGATCGGCTGCGGGAGGCCCTGCAGGATAGCGAGATCCTGCCCACCCTCAGCCTCTCAGAATGGGACCTCCTGATTCGCCAGGCGCAGCGCGCCGGTGTGCTCGCCCGGCTGGCGATCCAGCTCGATGCGCGCAATCTGCTGGACGCGGTGCCGGCGGGGCCGTGCAGCCATCTCCTCGCCGAACGCGCTCTCGCTGAGAAACACGAGCGCGACGTGCGCTGGGAGGTGTGTTGCATCCAGGCAGCGCTCGCCGAGACCGGCATTCCGGTCATCCTCTTGAAGGGCGCCGCCTACATACTCGCTGACCTGCCGCCGGCGCGCGGCAGGTTGTTCAACGACATCGATATCCTTGTGCCGCGCGCCGCGCTCGATGCAGTCGAGCAGTCGCTGCGCAATAACGGCTGGAGCACCGGTGAGCTCGATCCCTATGACGAGCGCTATTATCGGCGCTGGATGCATCAGATCCCGCCACTGACTCATTGGGGCCGACGGACGACGATCGATGTACACCACACGATCATCCCGGAGACCGTGCGTCTCGATCTCAGGGCGGAGAAACTGTTTGGCGCGGCGGTGCCGGTTGCCGGCGCGAGCGGCATCCTGACGTTGGCACCTGCCGACATGGTCCTGCATAGCGCCACCCATCTTCTCAACGAAGGCGAGTTCGCTCGCGGCCTTCGCGATCTCGACGACATCGCGCAATTGCTCCGTCATTTCGGCCGCGATACCGCGTTCTGGCCCCGGCTGCGCGAGCGCGCCGCCGAGCTCGATCTGCGGCGGCCGCTCTACTACGCGCTGCGTTACGCAGCGACGCTGCTCGGCGCCCCGGTGCCGGCGGCCGCCCTCGCGGCAGGGCCCGACGCGCCCAACCCGCTGCTCCGTGCGGCAATGGACGCACTCTTCAAGCGCGCCCTTCGGCCGGACCATCCGAGCTGTCGCGATGGATTGTCCGGGATGGCGCTCTGGCTGCTCTATGTGCGCTCGCATTACCTGCGCATGCCCCCCCATCTGCTTGTTCCGCATCTCCTGCGCAAAGCCTATCGGCGGACGATCGACCAGGACGCAACGAGTCTGGGATGACCGAGCCGAGCGCCGAGGATCTCTTTCGCGAGCTGCGCCGGCTGGTCGCGCGCGGCACGCTTCGGCTGGAGCTCGATATCGCCCGTCTCGATCACATCGACAGTCCGGTCGTCGTCGAAGCCGACAGCAACGCCTGGGTCTACGGTCTCCTCGCTGTCTGCGCGATGATATTCTGGCGTGCCGGGCCGTGGCCGGGGGTCGCCGCCGTCGCCGCAAGCCTTGCGCTCTATTTCACCGCCGGACGCCGCTACGTGCGGCGTCGTCTGATCCGCCGGGTGCGCGAACGGGCGCTTGGCGACGGCGAGGTGTGGCGGCGCCTATGGCGCTTCGGCGGTGTTACGCTGATCGAACACCGGGTCGAGCAGGGGGTCGAACAGGGGACCGGGCGCTGCGCCGCGCCCGACGGCAATTGGATGGCGCTGGTGCGGCGTCTCGCACCCGCCTCGGATGCGAACTCCTGAGGGCGCCGACGATCGCCGGAGGCACTCAGCTCTCGCCGTCGAGCTCGCCGCCGGTCCGCGCCTGCGTCTTCAGTACCGCGGCGAGATCGGGCCAGCCATAGGCGACCCCCTCGACCGTCGTGCCGGCAACCCGCAGAGGCCGGTGGCTTACCAGCTTGCCGCCGAGTCGCTCGTAAAAGAAACGCGCCGGATTGTCGCGCAGCACCCAGATCGACGCCGATCCCATGTTGCCGCGCACGAGCCGGGCGAAGAGAGCGAGGAGCAGGGCACGGCCGAGCCCATTGCCCTGGCGATCGGTGGCGACATAGAGCGTGAAAACCTCGCCGGCAAAGCGCGACTCGAGGTCGCGCCGCCGCCCGCAATTGCCGAAGCCCTGGATCGCTCCGGAAGGTGCGACGCTGACCACCATGTCCCCCGGGTGGCGCGAGATATAGCTCGACCAGACCCGCTTGCGCTCGCCTTCCGAAAGACCGACGAGGAACTTGTCGGGCAACACGCCGGCATAGGTCGATTGCCAACATTCGACGTCGATGCTGGCAATCGCCGCCGCATCGATCATGATCGCTGGCCGCACCCGGTTCATCGCACGCCGTCCCCTCGATTCGCGCCGCGGGATTACCCGAGCATAGAACGGCGCGGTTGTCTTTGTCCTAGAGAAATAATGTCGCGGCCGTGCTCGCGAAATTATTTTCGCCGGGGTAAGCTTGGCGAAAGGCGGCGCCCGACGCCGCCCGGGGAGGGACGATGGCCGAAAGTTATTTCCTCACCCTGGCGCGCTACAATGCCTGGGCCAATCGGCGGCTCTATGATTCCTGCGCCGCCCTGTCCGAGGCCGAGTATATGAGGTCGCGCCCGGCCTTCTTCGGCTCGATCCATGGCACGCTGAACCATCTCTTGGTCTGCGACCGCATATGGCTGGCGCGCATCACGCGCAAGCCGAACCCGAAGGTCACGCTCGACCAGATCCTTTACGGCGACCTTGTCGCCTTGCGCGTCGCCCGTCAGGCCGAGGACGACCATTTGATCAACGTCGTCGGCGGTATCGCCGAGCGCAGTCTCGACCAGCCTCTCGCCTATGCCAGCACGTCCGGCCAGCGCCATCAGACGCCGCTGCGGTTGGTTCTGGCGCATCTCTTCAATCACCAGACGCATCATCGCGGGCAGGTCCACGGGCTGCTCTCGCAGACAACCATCGCCCCGCCGTCGCTCGATTTCATCTTCTTTCTGCGTCAGAGCGCGACCGCGCCGACCTGAGGCGCTAGCGCCGTCCCGTCGTCAGCACGACCTTACCGGTCGAGCGGCGGCCGCGCAGGGCGCGGAACGCCTCGGCGACACTCGCCAGATCGAAACGCTCGGATACGTGCGGCGCCAGCTTGCCCTCGGCGAACCAGCGGAAAAGCTGCTGGTAGGAGGCGCGTACCAGCGCCGGCTTGTGCTTGCGGTAGGAACCCCAATAGAACCCGACGATGTCGCAATTCTTGACCAGCACGAGATTGGCCGGGATTTGCGGCACCCGCCCGCCGGCAAAGCCGATGACGATGATGCGGCCCTCCCAGGCGATGGCGCGCAGGCTGGCATCGAAGGCGTCGCCGCCGACCGGATCATAGACGACGTCGACGCCGCGCCCATCCGTGAGCGCCCGCACGCGCTCGCGAATGTCCTCGCGCGAATAGTCGATCAGGTGGTCGGCACCATGGCGCTTGGCGATCGCCAGCTTCTCGGTACTGCCCGCCGTGGCGATGACGATCGCGCCCATCGCCTTACCGATTTCGACGGCGGTGATGCCGACCCCGCCCGCGGCGCCATGCACCAGCAAAGTCTCGCCGGAGCGCAGGCGCGCGCGCCAATCGAGCGCGCCGTGCGAGGTGCCGTAGGCGACGGGAAAGCCGGCGGCGATCGCATAGTCCATCGTCGCCGGGATCGGCGTCAGATCCTCGACCGCCACCACCGCCTCGTCGGCGTAACCGCCGTAGGGCAGCGTCCCCATGACGCGGTCGCCGGCTGCGATGCCGGTGACACCGGGCGCCACCTCGAGCACCTCGCCGCCGATCTCGAAGCCGGGCGTGAAGGGAAAGGGCGGTTTCTCCTGGTAGCGCCCGGCGACCATCAGCGTATCGCCGAAATTGACCCCGGCGGCGTGGACGGCGACGCGCGCCGTGCTGGGTCGCAACGGCGGCGATGCGACCTCCTCGACGACGAGGCTGTCGCCATCGCCGAATGCCTTGCACAGAACCGCGCGCATGACCGCCTGAGTTCACCGCAGAAGGGAGCGACGCCGCCACCTTGCCGAGGTCGTCGCGGCGATGCAAGGGCGGCGCCGCACGGGCTGCCATCGTCACGCAACGATGTCATGCAACGACGCTTGGCACGATTAGCGCGGCTGGTTATGGTGGCGCCATGCATCGCACCGCCTTTGCCGCGGTGCTGGGAGTGTCCGGACTCCTGGCGCTGCCGGCCCTTTGCCAAAGCAAATCCCCCGCGAAACAGCCGGCGCAAACCCAACCGGCTGCCGTGCAGCCGCAGCGGCTGGCGTCGGCGCAGAGCTGGACGGCTTACAGCGCGCCGGAAAAGAGCGGCCAGATCTGCTACATCGTCGGCGATCCGGCCAAGAGCGAGCCCGCCAACGTCAAGCGCGATCCCGTCCATCTCCTGGTGACGCACAATACGTCGGACAAGACGAACAGCGTCATCAGCTTCATCGCCGGCTACGGCTTCAAGGACGGCAGCCCTGCCGAGCTCGAGATCGGCGACAAGAAGTTCAGCCTGTTCACCAAGGACGATACCGCCTGGGCGCGCGATGCTGCGACCGACAAGGCGATCGTCGAGTCGATGCTCAAGGGCAAGCAGGCGGTGATCAAGGGCAGTTCGGCGCGCGGCACGGCGACGACCGACACTTACGCCCTCGCCGGCTTCGGCCAGGTCCTCGCCGAGATCGACAAAGCCTGCAAGGTCAAGCGCTGAGCGCAGGCTCGTAGTTCTGACAGCCATTCTTACCGAGGTACTTGATGACCGCCTTCCAAGCGATCTTCACCGCCGTCCTGCAAGGCGTCACCGAGCTCTTCCCGGTCAGCAGCCTCGGTCATGCCGTGGTCCTGCCGGCGCTGCTGGGCTGGCAGATCGACCAGCATTCGCCGAGTTTCCTGCCGTTCCTCGTCGTGCTCCATCTCGGCACCGCGGCGGCGCTTCTCGTCTATTTCTGGCGCGACTGGATCCAGCTGCTCCTCGCCGTTCTCGGCCGGCCGACCGAGCGGCCGCGCCGTGAGGAGTTGCGCCTTCTCGGCCTCATCGTCGTCGCGACGATCCCGGCGGGCATCGTCGGCCTCGCCTTCGCGGAAAAATTGCGCGATCTCTTCGGCATACCGACAATCGCGGCGCTCTTCCTGATCGTCAACGGTGTCGTCCTCTTCGGCGCCGAGCGGCTGCGGCGGCAGAGTGCCCGACAAAACAGCTTCGCGGCGGACGGCGCGTTGAGCGAGCTCACCTGGCGCGGCGCGCTGATGATCGGTCTCTGGCAATGCACCGCCCTCATCCCGGGCATCTCGCGTTCAGGCGTCACCATGGTCGGCGGTTTGCTCGCCGGGCTGCATCACCGCGAGTCGGCGCGCTTCTCGTTCCTCATCGCGACGCCGATCATCGCGGCGGCCGGCGTGCATCAGGTGCCCAAGCTGTTGCATCACGATGCGGCGGTCGGCGCCAATTTCGCCGGCCTCGCCATCATCTCCGGCATTGTCGCCGGCGTCACCGCCTATCTCAGCATCGCGTTCCTGATGCGCTATTTCGGCAAACACGATTTCGAAGCGCTCGATCCCTTCGCCTGGTATTGCTGGGCGGCCGGCGCGATCTCGCTCGGCCTGCTCTATTTCGTCGTGTGAGGCGCCATGGACAGCAAGGCACTCAGGGACTCCGTCTCGGCCGACGCGCCGCCGCCCGGGCTCGGCATGGCGCTGCAGGCGCTGTGGTGGGACGCCAAGGGCGATTGGCAAAAGGCGCATGAATGCGCGCAGGCGCAGGACGATGCGATCGGCGCCTGGGTGCACGCTTATCTGCACCGCAGGGAGGGCGATCTCGCCAATGCCGGCTATTGGTATCGCCGCGCCGAAAAGCCGGTCGCGAGCGCGTCGCTCGGCGCGGAATGGGAGGCGATCGCGCGCGCCCTGCTCGAGATATCCTAGGACTCGACATGGCTTGGGGACGCGCCGGCTCGGGAAACGGCCGATCGCGGTGCTAGGGGCGGTGCCGGAGCTCTCGGTACATGTCCTTCAGCTCGTGGCTTGCGACGCCGAAATCCTGCAACACCAGGACTTGGTCGACCGCATCGCCGTCCTGCGAGAGCGGCAGGCGCAAGACCCGATAGCTCCTCGGATGCCCTTTCTGGTTGGTGAACTGCAACATGACATGCTGCGGCTGCCGGCGCTCCAGCATCTCGCACATATCGTTCCACACCAGTCGACCCTGACCCTCGGGCTTGATGTCGAGGACGGAGCGGCCGGTCAGCTCGACGCCGTGGATGTCGTAGGTCTGGCTCCCAGCCAGCCGGTATCGGAAATCCGGCGGGTCGCGCGAAACTTCGATGATGAGCAGGCGATGGAGGAACTGCCTCAATTCGCTGGGGTCGAGGTCGGCGCGTAACGGCATTGCACGCTGGCCACGCTTGCGATGCCACCATTCGAACAGAAACCGGAAATCCGGATCGGCGGCATCGGCAAGAGGCAGGCGATGGAAGATGACACCTCCATCGGCACCGGTGGGCGCAATCCGTTCATGCCGCGTCGCCATTTGATGCAGGACTATACCCGATCAAGGATGAAGAGAGTGTGCATGAGCCCGGCCCAAAGGGGGTTGGTGCTCGCTAATCGAGTTCGGCGGCACGTCGGCGTCGGCCCTCGTTATTTGGTCGTCGCTTCTCCTCTGAGCGCTCCTCGTCTCAGATGGTGACGCAGGATGACCCGAGAGCGCCTCCGACCAAGAGGCGCTCCCGCCTTATGTGTCCCGCTATGCCGGGCTAGGCGAATGCCGGCGCGTCTCCCAGATCTCGTAGAGGGCCAACACGAGGACGACCAGGCCGACGATGACGACGTTCGCCGCCGGCGCCAGGGCCGTGATGCCCAGGACCCAGGGCGATACCACAAGCCACGCCCCGAGAACGACGCTCACCCATTCCTCCCAGAGACGGAAGGCAGCGAGGGCCACCGTCTCGGTCAAGATGAGCAGGACGCCGACGAGAAAGGCATTTTGCGTCGCGGTCATCTCGTCGGTGAACTGTAGCACCCAGGGCGAGGCGCACAGCCAGACCCCCAACACCAGACCTACCCAGTCTTCCCAGTGTTTGGGCAGTGTCAATCGACCAATTGCCATGTTGCCTCCTCGAACCGTCGCTTTCACACTCGTAAACTGTAAATACGGATGAAGCACCGCCTGTTCAAGTCCAACGGTGCGAACCGGAGCGGCCGCAACCGTGCGGTCGGCTTTTCCTTTGCGCCGGCGCCGCCGCCCGCCTATATCAGGCGACATGCACTCCGAGAGCATTATGCCGGCAACCCGGGCTGCGGCGCCGATTGACTTGCGCAAAAACCTCGTCGGGCTGAGCGGCGACGCGCTCGCCGCCGAGATGGCCACGTTCGGCGAGGCACCATTCCGTGCGCGACAGCTCTGGCATTGGATCTATCATCGCGGCGCGGTCGATTTCGCTGTCATGACCACCTTGTCGAAGGCGTTCCGCGAGCGTCTCGCCGAGACCTACGTGGTGCGCCGCCCGGCAGTGTCGCGCGCGCTCGAATCGATCGACGGCACGCGCAAATGGCTGCTCCGCTTTCCCGACGGGCAGGAAGTCGAGACGGTGCACATCCCCGAGGAGGATCGCGGCACGCTCTGCGTCTCGAGCCAGGTCGGCTGCACGCTGACCTGCAAGTTCTGCCATACCGGAACGCAGCGCCTGGTGCGCAATCTCGACCCCGCCGAGATCGTCGGCCAGGTCATGATCGCGCGCGACGCGCTCGGTGAGTGGCCGTCACCGGCGGAGGACCGCCAGCTCACCAATATCGTCATGATGGGGATGGGCGAGCCGCTCTACAATTACGACGCCGTCGCGACGGCCTTGCGCATCGTCATGGATGGCGAAGGGCTGTCGATCTCCAAGCGCAAGATCACCCTCTCGACCTCGGGCGTCGTGCCGGCGATCGAGCGCTGCGGCCGCGAGCTCGGCGTCAACCTGGCGATCTCGTTGCATGCCGTCAGCGACGAGCTGCGCGACGAGCTGGTGCCGCTCAACAAGAAATACCCGATCGCCGCCCTGCTCGATGCGTGCCGCGCCTATCCCGGCTCGAGCAATGCGCGCCGCATCACCTTCGAATACGTCATGCTCAAGGGCGTCAATGACAGCCCGGCCGAGGCGCGCGCCCTCGTCGCCCTGCTCCGCGGCATTCCCGCCAAGGTCAACCTCATCCCGTTCAATCCGTGGCCGGGCGCGCCCTACGAATGCTCGACGCGCGAGGCGATCAGGCAGTTCAGCGACATCGTCTTCGAGGCTGGATATTCCTCGCCGGTGCGCACGCCGCGCGGCCAGGACATCATGGCGGCCTGCGGTCAGCTCAAATCCGACAGCGTCAAGCAGCGGCGCAGCGAGCGATTGCGGCAGGAAGCCGTCGCGCCGCCGGCCTCGTAGAGGCAGCCCCGGGGCTCTAGCGCCAGGTCCTCGTCCCCTGCTCGGGAACGATGATCTGTTTCGGCTCGACGGTGGGGGCGTCGGACAGCGCATAGCCGCTGGCGCGGTGGCGGAAGGCCAGCATGAGCTGACCGGTCTCGCGGTCGACGGCGAGGGTGGTGACGATGAAGGCGTCATTGCCCCCGAGCGTCTTCTTCATGACCCGCACGGCAAAAGCCGGCTTGCCGTCGAGCTCGATCGGCTCGACCCGCAGCACCGCCACGGGGTAGGCGCTTTCCAGCTGCTTCTTGACCTCATCCGGCGTCAGCGCTGCCTGCGCGGCGCCGGCGGCGAGCCCTGCCGCCAAGGCGATAACAACCGCGCGCATCATGCCGGTCGCGTCGCGCCGCCCGCCGGGCCCCGGTCATGCGGGCCTGGATCGTGCGGGCCGTGGTCGGGGGATGGTCTCTCGCCCTTGATCTCGGCGACCCACAAACTGTGGTGCTCGCGCGCCCAGTTCTCGTCGACCATGCCGGAATTCATCGCGTCGAAGGCGCCCTCCATGCCGATCGTGCCGATGTAGATATGCGCGATGATCATGGCGATGAAGAGCAGGGCGACGATGCTGTGGCCGAGCTGCGTCAGCTGCATCTCGTGCATGTCGGCGACGGAGAACGGGACAGAAAATGAGCTTCTGCCCGGCGTTGAACTTGTGGGCCGGCGGGTGGCTGCCCTTACTGAGCAACCCGCCGCCCATCGCCAACCATTTGAGATCGGCGCGCGTCGGCAGATTGTCGCGCAGCCACAACAGCACCAGCAGCACGATGCCGAGCATGAAGGCAAAGCTGATATAGTTGTGCACGTACTTGCCCCAGGCGGTCAGCGCCGAGAATACGTCGGGTCCGACGAGCGGCCGAATGACATAGCGTCCATAGAGCATGTTGAGGCCGGTGAGCCCGAGCAGAATGAACGTCACGGCGGTCAGCCAGTGGCTGAATCGCTCGACGGCGCCGAAACGCTTGATGCGGTTCGGCGACGGTCCCGCTTCGATGCGGATGCGGCCGCGCAGCGCGAAGAACAGGGCGAGAGCGACGACGATGCCGAGGAGCAGCCAGGTGCCGTAGGTCGAGATCGGGCCGTTGCGCAGGTTGCGCCAGTTCTCGCCTTCCGACTGGACGAGAACGCCGGCCTGCTTGTTCGGGATCGAAACGTATCCCTGGACGCCTTGCCGGGCGCCGCGCCACATCTCGGCATTGTTCGAGAGATTGCGGCCGGGCTCGGGCAGCGGCTGCTGCTGCGCCGGTGCGCCGGCGACGCAGACGAGGAAAAGGCCGAGAGCCAGAGCGACGGTCGCGATCTTCGTTTTCATCGCCCCCTCCTCAATACCTCTGCATCTGCGCGCGGTCGTGCAAAGCCGCAAGCGCCTGAGCGCTTGGCTTGGTCACCGGCGCGCCTGCATAGTGCCCCTTGTCAAAGGCGAGAATGCGTCCCTGCTCCTCGTCGCGGCAGCCGACGAGCATGGCAGCCGCTATCCAGGCGACGACGACCAGCGCTCCCGGCTTCCTGGCCATCGCGGGGTCCTACGACCCTTCCTTCGTCTGGTAGGCCGTGCCCCAGCCCCAGGCGCCCGAACCGAAGCCGCGCGCCGCGACGCGCTCGCGGTAGATGTCGGAGACCTCGTCGGCGTCGCCGGCAAGGAGCGCTTTCGTCGAGCACATCTCGGCGCAGATCGGCAGCTTGCCTTCGGCGATGCGATTGCGCCCGTAGCCGCCCTGGCTGACCTCTTCGGCGTGCGGGTGACCGTCCTCCGGACCGCCGGCACAGAAGGTGCATTTGTCCATCTTGCCGCGGCTGCCGAAATTGGTCGTCTTGGGGAATTGCGGCGCGCCGAAGGGACAGGCGTAGAAGCAATAGCCGCAGCCGATGCAGATATCCTTGGAGTGCAGGACGATGCCCTCGGCGGTCTGCGTGAAGGCGTCGACCGGACAGACCGCCATGCAGGGCGCGTCCGAGCAATGCATGCAGGCGGCCGAGATCGAGCGCTCGCCAGGCTTGCCGTCGTTGAGCGTAACGACGCGGCGGCGGTTGATGCCCCACGGCACGTCGTGCTCGTTCTTGCAGGCGGTGACGCAAGCGTTGCACTCGATGCAGCGCTCGGCGTCGCAGAGGAACTTCATTCGTGCCATGACGCGGCTCCCTTATGCCTTCTCTATGCGGCAAAGCGTGACCTTGGTTTCCTGCATGTGCGTCACCGCGTCGTAGCCGTAGGTGGTGACGGTATTGACCGCCTCGCCGAGCACGAAGGGATCGGCGCCGGCGGGATATTTCGAGCGCAGGTCCTTGCCCATGAACTGGCCGCCGAAATGGAACGGCATGAACGCGACGCCCTTGCCGACGCGCGGTGTCACCATCGCCTTCACCTTGACCTTGGCGCCGCCCTCGGGCCCGTAGACCCAGACCATCTGGCCGTCCTTGACGCCGGCCTGGTTGGCGTCGAACGGATTGACTTCGACGAACATGTCCTGCTGCAGCTCGGCGAGCCAGGGGTTCGACCGTGTCTCGTCGCCGCCGCCCTCGTATTCGACGAGGCGGCCCGAGGTCAGGATGATCGGGAACTCCTTCGAGACGTCGCGCTGCTGGATGCTCTTGTAGAGCACCGGCATGCGGAAATCCTTCCTGTCGTCATAGGTCGGATATTGCGCGACGAGATCGCGCCGCGGCGTATAGAGCGGCTCGCGATGGACCGGGACGCCGTCGGGGAAGTTCCACGCGACGGTTCGGGCCTTGGCGTTGCCGAACGGCGCGCAGCCATGCTTGATGGCGACGCGCTGGATGCCGCCCGAGGTGTCGGTCGACCATGACACCGTCTCCGGCTTCTCGCCGCCGATCTTCTGGATGTTCGCGAGCTCCGCCGCCGAGAGATCGCTGTCCCAGCCGAGCTTCTTCAGCATGCTGTAGGTGAAGAACGGGTGGCCGTCCTTGATCTCGGCGCCGACCGGGTAGGAGCCCTCGGCGAGGAGATTCTCGCCGTTGCGCTCGACCCCGAAGAGATTGCGGAAGTTGAGCCCGCCCTCGGCGACCGGCTTCGAGGTGTCATAGAGATTGGGCGTCCCCGGATGCTTCATCTCGGGCGTGCCCCAGCACGGCCATGGCAGGCCGTAAT
>WNFM01189899.1_pt1 | contig 13217 bp, 24 predicted proteins | sample 5400271 | NCBI WGS metagenome assembly WNFM01 (sample SAMN13153352, study PRJNA577476) | soil metagenome | isolation source: 60 cm saprolite on Douglas fir-dominated hillslope | place: USA:California | collected 2013-09-17 | reverse complement strand
CCTTTTTCTGTTTGTCGGCGGCTTCCTGCCACGACAGGCGCGCGGCTTTCTTTTGATCGGCGGTCATCGAGGAAAACTCGATGTTCGACCATTTGTGGGTGAACTGACGTTTCCAGCAGCCGAAAGCCCCGCACACGATGCTGCTCCTGGCGTGGAACACATACCAGGAATTCGCGTCGTGATCCCCCTTGGTTCTGAACCGGTGGATTGATCCGTCCACCGTCACGGCATTGTCAGACGGGATGCCGGCGTCGGCCAGTGCGGATTCCGGTGTCTGGCTCACAGTTCAAACACCTCGTTCCTCTGCAAATCTGATTTCCTGGCCACGAGTTCAAACGTAAGCACTTTCAATTCTTCAACCGAAAGCAGACGGGAAAGCTGGCCCAGCACGACCTGCGCGGAATTTTGAACCTTCTGTCGTGTCACGTGACATTTCCGGCACAGAACGAGAAAACAATCGTCGGGATAATCCCACGGGTCCTTGCCGCATTCGTACCAGCAGTGGTGAAGCTCCAAACCCTTGCTGTCGCCGAAATATTCACCGCAATCATTGCAAAGATGCCGTTGTTCTTGAAACAGTCGCGCACGAAGCGCCAGCCAGTGAGGGTGTTTGAGTTTTTCGGCGTAGCTCATGGGTTTAAAACCTCGGTGGAATCGCACGGACGTAGAGCAAGGCAGCAGTCAGACCACCTGGCGGCGGCGCGAAGAGGCCTCGTGCGCCGTACGACTCCACGGAGATTTTGATTTTAGTGAACATGGGACGCCCAACTGCTTTTTAACGCCGTGCTCTACGCGGCGATGTTGCTGACCGGCCAAGTCAATCAGCCGAGGGAAGCATCGTCAACGGAAACTTGTTCACCGGGTTGTTCACATGCAGGTACGGGCCACAGGTCGGCTGGCCGTGGGATCGGATCGCGGTAATCGGCTTGGTAAATTCCACTGGGACTTTTGCCAACGGTTTTGACGATTACTTGCAGGACGCGACGGTGGCGGCAGAATTTGGTCCAGTCGTTGAAATGGATGTCGGCGCGTTTGACGCAGCCGAATTCCTGCGCACCAGAGAAATTCAGTTCGGCTGTCCCCAGTCTCACAATGAAGCCCACCGATTGACATTTATCCTGCGCGCCTCAGTACGTCGAGCGGCCACATTTATTCGTTGCCGTAGTGTGCGAGAAGTCTTCTGAACCATTTTGCATTTTCCGTCAACACCAATGCGAAACATCAAATCGAAGTTGTGATAGTTTCCACCTTCTGGCTTTATCTCGATCATACCGCCGTACCTGGACAGAATCTCTCGAACATTACCTTGAAAACATTCTGGCATAAAATCACATTTTAAACCCTGGCGTGACGTTGCAGCGTTGTTCGGCGAGTTTGACGTATTCCGGGTTGAGTTCGATAAGAATGGCTTTGCGCCCGGTCTCCAAGGCAACCATACCGGTCGTTCCGCTGCCTCCAAAAGGATCGAGAACGGTATCGCCAACATTCGACCACGACAAAATCAAGTCACGCGACAACCATTTCGGCATCATGGCGGGATGCGGAAGTTTTTCACACATATCTTCCTGGCCGCGCGTTTTACCGAGCCAGACGTTGTGACGCATTCCAAACTCTTTCGTCACCTTCTTTTCTCGGACGGATTTACTCCCGTCGCGTTCGGTGAAAGTGTTCACGCCAAGATTCCCGATGGACCCAGCCGTAAGGTTCGCCCGGTCAATGAGAGGATTGAACACCAATGGAGGGCCTTTGGAGAAAACGAAAACGTATTCAAAAACCTGATGGTAACGGGTGCGTTCCGGGTGGCTGAAATTCCGCTTCTGGTAAATCATGGTATCGTGAAGAAGAAACCCGCCTTTCTCCACGAAATAGATCGCTTGTTTAAAGGGCGACAAGGATTCTGAACCCCCAACAACTTCTAATCCCACATTCCAGCAAACAACCCCACCCGGCTTCAAAACGCGCAATAATTCGTGAACACCTGGTTCAAACTGCCACGAAGTTTTCGAGAATCCATACGTGCGAAGACCATCGTACGGCGGGGATGTGACGCAACACTGGACCGACTGATCCGACAATGTGCGGAGTTGTTCAATCCAGTCGCCTTGAAGAATAGTCAGCATAAAATATCGCACTTGGGCCGGTCGCCACTCCGGCTATGTGGGTTTGACCACCACTGGCCGCAAAAACCAGCGCGTGTCTTCGATCATTTTCCACGCCGCCAAGTGCAAAAGTTTAAAATCCGGTCCCATTGCCACCACACGGATTTTCCGTCGTGGTTTTTATGCGTGACCCAACGAAACACACCTTCGTTTGTAATCATCCAGTTACCGGCACGCACCATGAATTTCATAAAATCTACGCGGGACGGCGCCATTTGAACCCACACTTTCCTGTTTTGTGGCCCAAGCATGGCGCCAATTTTCTTCCAGCCAGAAGTCCGCCGCCCGCGTTCGGCGGTATATGCGGCCACAGATCAAGGCGTCAACGACTTCGGGGCGATGTCGGGCCAGTAAAATTGTCCGGCATCTTCGAACATGCGCGCCGCTTGAATCTGTTCCTGGCTGTGTTCGCCATGCCGTGCGGCGATGATTTTGAACCATCCCATTTCGTGATCGTGTTTCCGCAACACAATGACAGGTCTGCCGAGGTCGTCGAGGACGAGACCGCGTTTGTCTATCTTGACCGACAGATGGTGCAACTCATGGTCGAGTAGCGCACGACGTTGCTTCTCACTTGCCTCATTCCACCAATCACCGTCAATGGCAATTTCAGCGTCGGCGCGGCCCAGCGCCCGGTCTTTCAAAGGAATCTTGCGGGCAATTCCCAAAGCTCTTATTCCGTTCTTTGTCAGGGCGTCGTTCAACGGCTCGCCAGTTTCCTGGTCTTTGTCGGAAAAGGCGAATACGTAATCAACCGTGACTTCACAGTCCACAAGCGGTTTGTGAGTTTCGTAAACCCGCATGATGGAACGGCCAATGTCTGCAACCCAATCCGGGGCGCGTTGGAACTTGGAGGTTTGCAGGACGCTTTCACCGCGGATTTTCTTACCAACGCATTCGAGACAAAGTCCGTTATCGGTTGCGCCTGCTTTTCCGCAGCCGCAACATTTCTTGTCCATGTCGATATTGATGGTGGCTTTTTTACTCATGATGATTTGGGTTGGGTTGTTTGGATGTCTCTTTGGAGAGTTAGGATGATTCGGACGCACTCATTGCGGCCCTGAGTGAATGGACTTGTAGCGAGAGGGTTTACGGGTTCGATGGCACGGACCACTTGGTCGATGGCTTCGGTCTGTAACGCCATCAGTTTGTTGACAGCTTCGACAATTTCACCATGCTCCCAATTCCAGTAAAGGGACTGCATCAGGTCTTCGAGTTGGGCGCGATTTTTCATCGTTCAATCCCACACCACTTTCGCTATGATCTGGTCGGTGCCCATGATTTTACGGCCCGTGCCATCCTCCAAAGTGGTGTGGGTTGTGCGAGTTTCCGTCAGCACGGTCTGGCCGATGGAAAGTTCGGCACAGGTCTTCCCCGTGCCCAGCGATTCAACGCGCCACCACTGCATGAAGTCCCCTGCCTGACCAAGAGGCAGGACGATTCCCCCCGCACTACGCTCTTGCACAGGGAGTGGTGAAATGAGAACACGGTCGCCCAGGATTTTCATGCCGGAGATTTGTCCGGGCCAATAATAAGTTTGCCGTTTTCAACCGTCACATTCGGTACAAAACAAATACTTTCCGATAGGTTGCCCGGTATCGCGGCGGACACGCGTACGATGCAACCGCCGGGAACCGGCAGCGCGCGAAGTGAGCGATGCGTATTATTCCCGTGCCACGTTTGCAGGAGGATGAACGGGTCAGGCGTCGGGGCCAGTTCAGGGGTTGGCGGGGCTTCGAGTCCGGGTCGGTTTGGTGTTTCGATCTCAGGTGCGGGGCCAGCCGGAGTGGCCAACGGAGGCTGTTCCGGTGCTGGTTGGCTGGGAGGCGTTTCAGCCGGTGTTGGAGGGGGAACCGTCGCAGGCGGCGCGCCGCCAGCCAGGAATTCGGCGGGGTTGGTTGCTGATGTATCAACGACTTTGGTTTTGATTGCCATAGGTTTTATTTTCCAAACACCCACCGCAGAATGGCGGGCCATTGTTTAAAGGACGCGAACTTGCCTTGTTCAACCCGCCACAAGGCGAGCCTGTTCACCCCCGTCTCTTCCGACAGTTGATCCAAAGTCAATTTGTGATCCCGGCGGTACGAGGCCAGCAGTTCTCCGAGCTTCATTAAGCGCATTACACCCGTGAAATAGGCAGTTGACAAGAGAAATCTTTTCTGCGATTCGTTGGTCATGGCATTCAAGCAAACCTGTCCCACTTTGAAGAAGGTCGCCGACGACGAGCCCATATTCGTGCTTCGCGGGCAAGATGAGAGCGCGTCCACGGTCGTGGCCTACTGGCTCAAATGCAATCCGCAAATCTCCGATGAACGGAAGGCCGAGGTAAACCGGTGCATCGAGGCGATGATCCAATTTCCCCACCGGAAGAAAGCTGACTGATATGCCCACGCTCAAAGAACCTCAGAAGCAGATACCCGGCGGCTTCCAGTTTTACGTTCCTCAAACGAAATGGCAGCCCACGCCGTTCTCGTCACTCGATTCCATCACGCAACAATTGATTGCCCATCGCAAAGGGCGTCCCGATCTGGTTGCACAGAACAACTGGTCGCTGGACCCGGCCATCGTGTACCAGGAAGTGCTGGCGTACCAGGTGGCGGTGTGCGTCCGAAATAACTGGAACGATTATCTGCTGGGAGGAAGTGAAGTCACCGTCCCTTTTTCGGAACCTATCCGACCGACCCTATTCCAAAAGGCCCGAAATGTTGTGGCCGGTGAGGAAGCGGTCGTCACATGGCTCATCGAAGGAGCGCCAGTCGTGTCCCAGGAATTGGCGAACAAGCGTGCGGCGACTTGCACAGGCGGGGACGATCCGTCCAAAGCGTGTCCGATGAACGGAAAAGGAGGATTGGAGCGGTATTTCACGATCCCCGTGGTGAATGCAATCCGCAAGCAGATTGAACGGAAGAAGCAGATGAAGTTGGAAACGCCAATGGACGAAATGCTCGGAGTTTGTGAGGCATGTACCTGCCCGCTCGTTTTAAAGCCGTGGATGCCGCTCGAAAACATTCTTAAAAATCTGCTACCGGAGCAAGCGGCGGCGCTGGCTCCGCAATGCTGGATAAGACGGAGGGATGCGTGACACCCGACGAACAAATAGCGCAGTTCACAAAAGAACGAAACGAAGCTTTTTTGTCTTTGGACGAAAAGACAATACGAGAAATGCAGCGAAAGTGGAACGGAACTGAAATGCCGGACAACATGGAAGTGTTTTGGGGTGCAGTGCATAAAGCCATCACTGGGGTTCAAAAAGGTTTGCCATTGGAATTTCGAAAAAAAAGCAAAGCGTGGCTAACGGAACGTGGTTACGAATCGATGGACGACGGAGAACTGTGAATTCAAACTGCTTCATGATCGAAAATCAAATCACTGGCGGCGGCCGCAATCGCGCGTCAAAACCGCCACCTCAAGGACGGCCCGTGACGACAGTGAACGTGGTTTACATCGCGGTGCAAACCAACGCGCTGTTTGTCCACTACGCAAACCAGTTCGTCTCGACGTACCGGCAGTTTGAAGGCGGCGTCAAACACCGGCTAATCGTGTGCTGCAACGGTGGACCGCTTAAACCGAAAATGAAGGCGTTGTTCGACCCACTGGCCTGCGAGTTTTATGAAAGGCCAAACGATGAAGGGTGGGACATTTCCGCGTACCAGGACGTGGCCAAAGCGCACGACTGCGACCTGATGGTTTGCTTTGGGGAGTCCGTCCGGTTCCATCGGGCGGGCTGGTTGAGCCGACTGGTGGACAGCGCCAGTGGGTTTGGGGAAGGAATGTACGGGTGCCTGTCCAGCCACGCGATAACCGCCCACCTGAACACAACAGCGTTTGCGGTGTCGCCCCGTTTTTTAAAGCAATACCCTGCGGTCAAAAACAAGGCCCAACGGTACGAATTTGAGCATGGAACGACGGCGATGTGGCGTCAAATCAAAGCCAGTGGATGCGAAACGCGACTGGTTACCTGGGATGGTTCATGGGGGCCGGGCGAGTGGCGAAATCCGGACAATATCCTGTGGCGAGGTGACCAGAGCAATTGTCTCGTGCTGTGCAACCATTCCGACCGCTGGCAGGGCAAGGACGAATTCACCCGTCAAAGTTGGTCCAACCGCGCGGACGCGCCTTTTAAATGAGCGTGAAAGAAACATTGTCGAAAATCACAGGCGTAAAACCGGCGGAGATTGACTCTATTGTTGCCGAGGTAAAAAAGAACAGCGCGTTGCTAAAAACCTGCGCTCGACACGATTTTTCAATAGTTCTCGACCGCCGAACCAAACAGCCAATTGAGAATCCAACCCCCGCGCAACGGTTCGGAGCAAGGTTCAAATGCAACCGTTGTGGTGGCATCGTTGATGGAATCGCCCGAATTTGGTACGAACGGGGGTTGAGCGACGCTGCTGAAACAGATTGACGATATGAAGTGGAATTATTTAGCTCAAATCCAAGGCGGAGAAGGTCCGGACGTTTGGGACCGAGATTTCAAAATTAGCGCAGTGGATTTTCGTGACGCTTGCAATCAAGCGTGCGCCAAGGCCGAAGAACTTGGAGGACAGGTTGTGAGCTTAAACCAGTCACCGGAATAACATGTCAGACTGCTTTTTCATCGAACCGGAGCAACTAAAAATAGAAGTGGTGTACGTCCTGCCATTGAACGGCCATCAGGGTTTTTCGTCTAAGGCGTTGGAGTTCGCCCTGAGTTATCAGCGCAACCCGCCGGGCCTGAAACACGACACCACTATTGTTTGTAACGGAGCACCAGCCACTCAGCCAACGAAAGACCTGTTCAACGGACTGCCGAACCTGACGTTCATCGACCACGACAATTCCGGCTGGGACATTGGCGCGTTTCAAATGGCGGCGAAAAGATCCTCCGCGCAACTGATGCTGTTCTGCGGCGCGCACACGTATTTCCGAAAACCCGGCTGGTTAAAGCGGATGCAGGAGACGTTCGTTGCATTCGGCGACACGCTGTTCGGCTCGACGGGCAACCAGGGCGATCTGCGGTTCAACGTTCACGCGCACGTCCGCACGACGGGGTTTTGGTGTTCGCCGCAGTTGTTCGCGCAGTATCCGCACCTCGTCACCACGCAAGGCGGCGGCGGGGAACGTTACGCAATGGAACACGGCGAAAATTGCCTGACGAACTGGATTCGCCAGCAGGGAAAGGTGGCGTGGATTGCCGCGTGGGACGGGCTTTGGCCGGTGCAGAATTGTGATTCGATTCCGAACGGCTACCACAAGGGCGACCAGTCCAATCTGGTGGTTGGGGACAGGTTGACGATGCCGCCGTACTATCACACGGCATGATTATGAAAATCGACGACCGAATTAGAGAACAACTGAGAATAATTTCTGAGAAGCTGCAAGCAATCGAGGAAATGAATGCGTGGCTGATTAAGGCAGACTCGCGGTTTCGAGTTGGACAGAGAGTAGAATGGAGCCGTCGAGCCAAGACCGCAGGATTTCCAAGAAGAAAGATAGCAATGCGTGGGACAGTCAAAGAAATCAACTGTTTTTCGATTGCTGTCCAATTAGACGGACTGAAACAAGTAAACAGCTTTCACCATGCGTTCTTCAATCCAATAAGCGGACCAAAACTGTTTTAGCGTCATGAAACCCATCGCCATCTTTTTCCACGGTCTGTTTTTCCTAGGCGACCCGCCGCGGCACATGCCCAACGCCGGGTGTATCATCTCCGACCAAATCACGCAGATGGTCAACAGCGGGTTGTGGGATGCGGCGGAGCAAATCATTTTCGGGATAAACGGTGGCGAAGAAAGCTACGTGGTCGCAAAGTCCATAATCCCAAACGATAAGAAGGTGGTTGTGACACTGCACGGCTTGGCAAGCAAGTCAGAGAACCTGACCATCGTGATGATTGAGGAATGGGTGAAGACTCACCCCGGCTGGAACGTGCTTTACCTGCACGCGAAGGGAAGCTCACATGAACCGAACAGCGACTACGCGCAAAGGGTGTCAAAACCGTGGCGCGAGGCGATGATGGCCGACCTAGTCGTGAACTGGCGCCAATGCGTGGCCGACCTGGACGCGGGCCATGATGTGGCGTGCATGGTGTGGCTGTCCGACCAAGGTTGGGACAAAAGCCAGCACTACGCGGCTGGCACGTTCTTCTGGGCGACATCGGATTTTCTGGCGAAACTGCCTTCGATTTACCTGCGCGACCGGATCAAGCAGGATGGGATTGGCGCGGCGTCGAGCCGGTTTGAGGCTGAGGTGTGGATTGGCAACGGCCCGCGTCCCAAGGTGAAGGCGTATCGGTCGAGACTGCCGTTTTGATTATGACACCCGAAGAAAGAGAAAAACGAGCAATGCCCGCCAAAATGGTTCAGGAAGAAATCGAATGCGCTATCGAACGGTGTTTGCAGGAGTCTGAATTGACCTACGCGGAAGTGTTGGGGGCTCTTGATTTGGTTCACGCGGCATTTGTGAGAAAGTATTTCAAAAACGTGGAGTCGGACACATGAACAAATCAGGAGCACTCATGAACAAAACGGCAGTAATATTATCTCACCACGAGGCTATGGCACTTCCCGTCGCTGAAAGACCTATTTGTTACCGGATTTCATCACAAATGTACACTGCTGTATTCGAGGCAGTTGGCGCTGCGTCTATGTGCTGGCAGCCAAGACCAACCACGGAAGTTTTCGATACCGAGGCAGCGTCAAGAATTGCTGTCGAATTATGCTTCAAAATTGCCGAAGAACGGGAGAAATTACCTCCAACGGCAGAAGTAAAAACCGCATGACCCCCGAAATGCAACAGGCGATGGATGATGCTTCGATTCCGTTCATCGAAGGCGGCGGGGCCATCGGCTTGGCCGAGACGCGGCTGAAATCGTGGCGCTATTTCCTCGAAATCAATTCCAAGTGTTCCCTGCATTGCCCGACCTGCACGAAGGGCGATGAAACCGGCTACGAACACCTGACGGGCATTATGGACCCGGATTTGATGGAGCGCATTCTTGACAAAATCGCTTTGGAAAACCCACAGGCAATCTGCTTCGTTTATGGCAATAGTGAACCATTTCTTCATCCCCACCTGGCCGAGTGCATCGCGTCGATCAAACGCCGGGGTCTGCACCCGGAAATGTCCACCAATCTCAATTTTGTCCGTAAGCTCGACGAAGTATTGGAGGCCGGCCCGGACCTGATTATCATCAGCCTTTCGGGATTCACCCAGAAAGTTTACGAGAAGGGCCATGCCGGCGGTGACATCGAAAAGGTGAAGGCGAACATGCGGCTGATTGCCGATGCGAACGGGAGGCTGATTCAAAAGCAAGGCGGCGGGCTGGGCGTGGACATCCGGATCAATTATCATATTTATCGAGATAACCAGCACGAAGTTGAGTTGATGCGGGAATACTGCAAAAACCTTGGGCTGGGATTCTTCACGTCCTACGCGCGCGCGATCTCGATGGAGAATGCGATTCAATATTGCCGGAGCCAAGACCCGTTCCCCGTCCCGTTCGACATTCAGGATGGGAGGCCGGATTACAACCACATGCTGCCGTCGGTTGGCCAGACGTACGTGGACGCCATGAAACGGCTGGTGATCCCGCCTACCAAGGCACAGGAGATGTACAAGGACATAGAGGCACACGAATATTGCCCTGTGGGCTGGATGTTCCAATTCATTCGGCACGACGGTAAAACGGAAATGTGTGCGTGTGTGGCCGACCGGCGGCTGACGCTGGGGGATTACCTGACCAGCAGCCAGAACGAACGCATCGAGCAGAGGCATGGTCACCCGATTTGCCAGCAATGTAGCCGGTACAAGCTGAGATTTTATTTTCATCTAACGGGTCACAAACAATGGGAGCCGCCGGTATGATTATCTATGACGAAGTTTCTCCGATGTCGCTTGACGAACTGGGTCAATATTTTCAAACGGATCGAGCCAGCGTCTTTACTCGGACGTATGCGAAGCCCCACGGATATTGTCAGCATTACGACAAACTGTTCTCGGTTCTGCGTGACAAGCAAATCAAGTTACTTGAAGTCGGCGTGGGCGGCGGTGAAGGCGTGAAAATGTGGCTGCGTTACGGTGTTCAGTGGCGGGTGTCCGGCGTGGATATTGTCCACGACACGAATCCTTGGGACACACCTGGAAAGAACGGCGACCGTTACACCTTCGTCCAAGGCGACCAGACCGACCCTGAGTTTTGGAAGCGATTCATCGAAACTCACAAAGGCGATTGGGACGTGATCGTGGATGACGGTTTACACAGCAACATTGCGGTGATAACGACATTCAACGCGCTGTGGCAGCATGTGAAGCCGGGGGGATTTTTCGCGGTCGAAGACTTGAATGTGGCTTACGGCGGAATCCAAACTGGCCCAACCAAATCGACTTCCTGAAAGGCAAGATCGACGAGTTGAACAAGGGCAACGAGATCGACTCTATTTATTTCAGCAAGCAATTATGTGTGTTGAGAAAGGCACTGTGATGGAAGACGACATTGATTTGCAGATTAAGGAACTGGAACAGCGAAAGCTCAAACTTCTGACACTGGCCGCGCTTCGCCGGGAGGTATGCGACTTGGAGAAAAACGAGATGGTCGGGAAGAATGGTTCTGGGGCGACCGTAAAAATAGTGGCGATTGAAACCTGCTCCAAATTCCAAGTCACTTTTGACCGGCTTACAATGGGCGGACGGTCAAACCAAGTGGCCATCCCCAGGCAGGTGATATTTTACGTTTCGAGAGAATTGTGCGACGTGACGAGCACTGAACTTGGCAGAATTTTCCGGAAAGACCACGGAACTGTGTTGTACGGCGTAAACGCGGTCAAAGACCGAATGCAGGTGGACGAACCGTTTGCTTCGCTTGTGAACGAAATAATAAAATCCGTTCGTCACAGGCTGGCTTCGGAAGCGGTGTCCGCAACCAATTGAACCTATGATCATGATATTTGGCTGCACTGGTTATATGGGATCGGCCATCGCCGCGGAATGCGACCGGCGCGGGGTGGAATGGTGTCCGGGGTTTCGGGGTGCCGCAATTGGGGTGCTGGCCAGGATCAAAGACATCAAACCAGAATTGGTCATCAACGCCGCGGCTTTCATCCCAAGTCCGACGGTGGACGCCTGCAACACCCACAAAGAGCAAACAATTCAAGGAAACGTGTTGTGGCCCCAATTGCTGGGGATGGTGTGTGAAAACACGGGCGTGCCGCTAATGCACCTGAGTACGGGGTGTCTGTTTGACGAACAGCGGGAATACACGGAGACTGACACTCCAACGCGCGGTTGGGACGGTTACTGCGGTTTCTACGTGGGCACGAAGCTGCTGGCCGAAACAAACGTCAGTTTTCACTCCCATCACTATATCCTGCGACTACGCCTGCCGTTCGACGAATTTGACCACCCGCGAAATTACCTGAGCAAGCTGGCGTCGTTTGAAACGGTTTACGACCACGTCAACTCTTTGACTCACCGTGGCGACTTCGCCAAATGGGCGATCGATTTGTGGACGGTAAGCGCACCGTACGGAACTTATCACTGTGTCAACACGGGACAGATTTTCGCGATAGAAACTGTGTCCGACATGGCTTACAAAGGAATTATCCCGCCAGAGATGCCGCACATTGTCAAATCACCGGACACGACAGGAGCCCGGCTGTCGAACGCGAAACTCGTGTCGGCCATTGGCCCGGTTCGTGGCGTGCATGAGGCCGTGGCGGACGCAATCGAGAATTGGAAACCCAAACCATGAGCTATTTTGAAGTCAAGCAATGCCGGGCGTGCGAAGGAACGGATTTGACGCCGGTGTTCGACCTTGGCAACCAGCCATTGGCGAACAATTTTTGCCAGTCGGACGAACCGAGGCAGGGGTTTTATCCGCTCAAAATCCTGTTCTGTCGGGGTTGCGGGCTGGCCCAACTGTCAACGGTGGTAAACCGTGACACGCTGTATAAAAACTATGCGTACGTGTCGTCGTCGAGCGCGACTATGCAGCGGCACTACGACCGGTTGTTCAAGGATATGGAGTCGGAGACGACCGGGAAGTCGATCATCGAAATCGGAAGCAACAACGGTGGATTGCTGCAATTTGCCAGAGGCCGTGGATTTGGAGTGTTGGGAATTGAACCGGCTGAAAATTTGGTTTGTGTTTCCCGTAAAAATAACATCCCAACAATTTGCGAATATTTCGGAATAACTGCCGCACGAATCTCACGTAATCAGTTATTAAAAGACCCGGCAATCATCCTTGCCCGTCACGTTTTCGCGCATGTGGACGATTGGCGGGAATTCATGGCGGGTTTGGAGGTCATGGCCGGCAAAGACACACTAGTCTGCATCGAGGTTCCATACGCCGTTGATTTGCTTCATCGGATTGAGTTTGACAGCGTGTATCACGAGCACCTGTCGTACATCACCCTCCGGCCCATTGTGCGACTGCTGCAAAAAACGTCGTTTCGCATTCACCGTATAAACCGGTACGGGATTCATGGCGGGGCGATACTTTTGATGTTGCGCCGATGGGATTACCCGTATGCGTCTCATCTGAGCGTCGATGAAATGCTGGCGGAAGAGAAAGTGCCGGAAGAAACGTGGCGGTGGTTCGCGGACCGGACGAAGGAGAAGATCGAGTCGTTGAAGGCGTTGGTCAAGGATTTACGGTCGCAGAACAAGATCGTGTCGGCGTTCGGAGCCAGTGCGAAGGCAACCGTTCTGATAAATGCGTGCGGATTCACGTCGAAGGACATCGCGTTTGTGACGGACAACTCGCCCTACAAACCGGGCAAACTGATACCAGGGACGGACATACCGGTGGTGGATGAATCAGAAATGCTGGCGCTGCACCCCAACTACGCGATCATGACCAGTTGGAATTTTGAGACTGAGGTACTTGCCAAAATGTCGAAGTGGCGAGAGCGGGGAGGCAAGTTCATCATCCCGGACAAGGAGTTGAGGATTGTGTGATACCATTCCTTCGCATCACACCGGAGTGCGCGCGTAGAATGTGGATGGGCTGGATGATAGAGAAGACTCCTATATATTGTGAAATGTGGTGGTTGAAACTGCATTTTCCAAAAAACGAAA
>WNFM01179835.1_pt5 | contig 13219 bp, 10 predicted proteins | sample 5400271 | NCBI WGS metagenome assembly WNFM01 (sample SAMN13153352, study PRJNA577476) | soil metagenome | isolation source: 60 cm saprolite on Douglas fir-dominated hillslope | place: USA:California | collected 2013-09-17 | reverse complement strand
CGATCACGCGCAGCAGCCGGATGGAAGCATAGAGTGCATCATCGAAGCCGTAATACTCATCAGCGAAAAAGAGATGACCGCTCATTTCGCCAGCCAACAGAGCATGCGTCTCCATCATCTTGGTCTTAATCAATGAATGGCCGGTCTTCCACATCAGCGGTCTGCCGCCCAGCCGCTCGACTTCATCGAACAATGCTTGGCTCGCCTTGACATCGGCGATGATGACGGCACCGGGATGGGATGTGAGCACATCGCGACTGAGGATGGCCAGCAGCTGATCGCCCCAGACAATGCGACCCTGGGCGTCGATGGCGCCGATACGGTCGCCATCGCCATCGAAGGCAATGCCGAGATCGAGCTTGTGCTGTGCCACCAGCGCCTGCAACTGCACCAGATTCCGCGGCTCGGTCGGATCCGGATGATGCGCCGGAAAACGGCCGTCGATCGTTTCGTTGAGCAACAGGTGGCGGCCCGGTAGAGACTGTGTCATCCGCCGCATGATCTCGCCGGCAGCGCCATTGCCGGCGTCCCAGCCGATCGACAGCTGGCTGAGATCGGTATCGCCCAAAGCGGCGAGCAGCCGATCGAGATAGGCGCCGGTGACATCGGCGCTTTGCCGGCTGCCGCTACCGGTCGCCGGCTGCGGCTCGCGCGCCAAAGCGGCAAGATGCTGGATGGCGGCGCCATAAACCGGTGCGCCACCAAGCGTCATCTTGAAGCCGTTCTGTTGTGGTGGGTTATGCGAGCCGGTCACCATGATGCCGGCATCAACACCAAGTACATGGGTAGAAAAATACAGCATCGGTGTGGGACCACAGCCGATCCCGACAGCGATGCCGCCGGCCGCTTCGATGGCGGCCGTCAGATGCGCCTCCAAATCGGGTGAACTCAGCCGTCCATCGCGCCCGATGGCAATGCGCGGATGCAGCTTGTCGCAGTGTTGTCGCGCGAGGGTCACGAAGGCGTGACCGAGAGCCGTCGCATCGGCAGGGTCGAGCGTTTCGCCGACAGTGCCGCGTATGTCGTACTCCCGCAGGATCGACGGCTGAAAACGATGGCCCGGTTGCATACAGTCACTCTCTTTGAGGTTAAGGCAGCGCCTCATTGACAGCCGGCCAGCAATCTGGTTGGCGTGCCGACGTTAAGCGAAACCGGGATCGAATGCCGGACAGCAATCTGCCGCAAGAATATGATGGATAATATGATGGATCTAAGCGCGACCACTTAATAATTGCCGATCACAAGGCCCCGTTCGTGCTGTAGTCGTTGTGATGTTAAAGCCCGCTTGTCGAGGGCTGTCAGCGTCATGGACTGGGCGTGACAGGGAAAGCCCGCTATGCTCGGCCTGGCAATGGGAACGGATGCGGCACAGCGCAGGGCGAGTAATGTGGCATGACGAAAAATGACAATGCGAACGGCGCGACGAATGAGTCACAGGCAACTGCCGTTGGTGCCAAGGAGCGGCCGGCGCCGCAAGTGATCCCCGTCATTCTTGCAGGTGGTGTCGGCAATCGCCTCTGGCCATTATCGCGCGAAGCTCATCCAAAGCAGTTCCTGGCCTTGCTGGGACCGCGCAGCCTGGTGCAGGAAACACTGTTGCGCTATGCCGATCGGCGACACTTTGCGCCACCGATCGTCATCACCAATGACGATACGCGGTTCATCCTGGCGGATCAGGTTCAGGAGATCGGGCAGGGCGACGCCACCTTGCTGCTGGAACCGATGGGGCGCGGCACCGCCCCGGCCATTACCCTGGCAGCCCTGCTGGCAATGGGACAGGATGCCGACGCCATCCTGGTGGTGGCGCCCTCCGATCATGTGATCAGCGATGTAAGCGCCTTTCGCGCCAGCCTGGCGATTGCGCTCTCCGCCGCGGCTGCCGATCATCTGGTGACCTTTGCGGTGGTGCCCCAGCGTCCCGAGACCGGCTACGGCTATATCCAACGCGGCGCCGCCTTGCCGGGTATCGACGGCGCCTATCGGATCGATGCCTTTGTCGAGAAGCCGGATGCCGATCGGGCACGCGCCTTGATCCAGGAAGGTAGCCATTTCTGGAATAGCGGCATGTTTGTTTTTCGCGCCAGGGTCTATCTCGACGAGTTGCGGCGCTTCATGCCGGAGATCATAACCGCTATGGAAGCAGCCTTGGCTGGGCGCCATGAAGATTTGGGCTTCCTGCGCATTGGCACCGATGCCTTCGCGGCCTGTCCGGCGATCTCGATCGACTATGCCGTGATGGAGCGAACCCAAAGAGCCTGCACCGTCACACTTGACGCCGGCTGGTCGGATATCGGCTCCTGGTCGGAACTCTGGCGGGTGGCTGAATGTGATAGTGCCGGCAATGCCACAAGCGGCGATGTCATGCTGCGCGACAGCCGCGATTGTCTGGTGATCGGCGATCACGGTCTCAGGCCGTCATCACCACCGACGACGCGGTGCTGGTGGCGGCGCTGGATCAGGTGCAGGCGGTGCGTGAGATCGTGGCACAATTGCGGCATGAGGATCGCGCCGAGCTAGTCCATCATACCCAAGTCGGGCGACCCTGGGGGTCGTTTCGCCTGATCCATGTTGGAGCCGGTTTCCAGGTCAAGCGCCTGACCGTCAAACCAGGTGCCCGCCTGTCGTTACAACGCCACTGGCAGCGTGCCGAACATTGGGTCGTGGTAAGTGGCGTCGCCCGGGTCACGCGAGGTGATGAGGTGATGACGCTCAATCCTCACCAATCGACCTTCATCCCGATCGGCATCCGGCATCGCCTGGAGAATCCCGGAAGCGATCCCTTAATTCTCATTGAGGTGCAGTCCGGCGCCTATCTCGGTGAAGATGATATCGAACGCCTGGACGATGCCTATGGCCGCGCCGATGCGACTATCGGTGCGACTGATGTGACAAAATGAACTTGATGCCTGAAATGGTCTAGGAAGCACGATATCGCTGTCAGTGCCTTGGTCAGTCAAGCAAGGTGACGAGATGCCTGATCGGCAACGCGATGCAGTCGCCGCTGATTTGCTCTCGTGGATGCGCGGCGATCATGCATCACGATGAAGTGATGACGCTTAATTAGACTCCATCGACGTGCCGTTGAGTGCTTATCTCGGCAAGTTCGAGATCGAGCGGATGATGATGCCGATCGAGAGGCCAAGTTTGCGCTTTGGCGATAAAAAGACATCCGGCATTATTCAAATGAGAAGGGGAGATCGACCTTATGTCAGCATGAGGGATGTGCTCTGACTTGCCCAGATGCGGGGGATAGATGACAGATCAAATGGCCATATCGATTGTTGAAAGCGACAAAGCGACTGTCGAGCCAAGGCTTCAGCTGAACCATCGATACGAAGTGCTTGACGGCATGCGGGGTATCGCTGCGATCATCGTGATGACCTATCACTGTTTCATGCATTCTTTGCCGTTCGTGAACAAGAACAGCTACACCGCGGTCGATTTCTTTTTCATCCTGAGCGGCTTTGTCATCATGCATTCCTATGGCCGACGTCTGGCAATGGGCATGTCACCGATCGATTACATTCTCCGGCGCGTAATCCGGTTGTATCCGATGGCGATCATCGGCGTCCTTTTGGGGACGCTGGCTCTCTATCTGTATTGTCGATCCGGGCAGGGTGATTACAGTCTGCATGACATTGTTGGAAGCACGTTAAGTAACGCCCTGCTGTTGCCCTATTTTAATAATCATTCAGTGTTCTGGTCCGAAGGTCCTGCCGTTTATGGCAAGATTTTCCCAGGCAATGGTTCCTTATGGTCGATCTTCTTCGAGATGGTCGCGAGCTTAGCCTTTATTGGTCTTGTCCGCCTCACGGCAAACGCGCTGCGCCGCGCCGCGATTTTGTCACTCCTCCTGCTGATCGCCGCCGGGCTTTTCTTCACTTTCGTCGAGTACCAATCGAACCTTCATTGGGGCACCGGATGGAGTACCGCCAATGTTCTGGGCGGGTTCCCGCGTGTGTTCTATGGCTTCATCTGCGGCATGCTGCTCTACAAAGTTGGCGAGCTTCCTGCGTTCGGCAAGTGGTGGAAGCGCCTGCTGGAGAGAGCCAGAAGCGCCGGCACGCTGTCATCCACCTGGCGCTGTCTGCTGATCTATGGCGCACTCGGGCTATGCCTGCTGCTGCCATTCAATCTCCGGGGTATGACCTATCTGATGACCATTGGTGCGCTCGGTCCCTTGCTGATCATTTTGGCTAGCCGGATTGAACTGTCGGCTGGGCCGATACTCACGGTCAGCAAAGCGCTCGGCTGGCTTTCCTACCCGATTTATTGCCTGCAAGATCCGGTATTGGAGCTGACGCGTTTTGCTGACCAGCATTATGCTTTGGGGCTGCACACGGCTTTGCCGCAGCCAGTGATCTTCTTTGGGGCAACGTTTATCCTGGCGATTGTCGCCGGAAAATTGGTGGACGAACCGATCAGACGATATCTCTCCGCGGGCGCTCAACGCCTGATGACCGCGTGAGTTTCGGCAGCGACCACATCGACGGTCGAGACACCGAACGCCACCGGTTGCAAGATTAGCGCGATGCCGAGTAGCTGACCCAGGCCGTATATCCGCCGCGTATAACTGTGCCAATACCACGGTGGCTGCGCGCCTTTGTGGCAATCGTCAGTTGGCCGATCTGCCGCCCAACAATCCGCGCAGAAAGCCCGCCGCCCAGGCATGATGCATTATGGCGGCAGCGATACCCATGCCAGCAAGGCAGGGATTGCCTGTGCGCAATGCAGCGACGATCCCCCAGCAGACGCAGAGCAGGGCGTAGCCGAATGGGGCCAGGGCGAAAATCGGATGCAGCGCCAGCGCCAGCAGGCTGCCACCGATGGTCCCCAGGGTGACGACGACTGGCGCCAGTTGTCGCGCCTTCAGCCGATAACGGTATTGACGATAGGTATGCGCACGGCCATGGCCGTAATGGAAATATTGCCGCGCCAGACCGGCCACGGTGTCGCGCGGGAAATAGGTCATCGGCACTGAGGATTCCAGCCAAAGGCGACCGCCGGCCTGCTGGATGCGCATGTCGAGATCAACATCCTCATTGGCACGCAGGGTTTCATCATAGCCGCCGATCGAACGATAGAAGGCACGATCGAAAGCGGCATGATGGCCATGATCAACATATTTGGATTGACCGCGCCGACGATGTGCCGAACCGCCATTGCCAAGCAAGCTGTTCTGGGCGGCGGCGACCGCCTGCTGGAAACAGGAGACCCCGACCGTCTCCATGGTGACGACCACTGATTGTGCCGCATTTGCACGCAGTTGCTGCACCAGGGTTGCAACGAAACCCGGCGGATAGGTCGCATGGCTGTCGGCCCGCAGCAGAACTGTCGTTGCCGGATGCGCCTGTTCAGCAGCGAGATTGACGGCGGCTGATTGCAGCTTGCGGGGATTATTCAGCAGGCGGAGGCGGGGATCGGCCTTGGCCTTGGCTTCGACCAGGGCAATCGTGCCGTCGATGCTGCCGCCATCCACCACCAGGATTTCATAATCGAAGGGCAGCTTGGCGCCGTCATGGGTGCGCGGCGTCACGCTGTCGATCGCTGCCGCGACGAAGGCGACTTCATTGAGGCAAGGGATGACGATGGTGACGAAGCTGTCGATGGTTGTGGCCAGCGCCTGCCGATCTTGCGCCGGGTCAGAAAGGATCATGCCGCGTCTCGCTGATGAAAGGGACTGATCGCCATTTTTGGCACGCAGAGGCTGAATAAAGGAGAATCAACTGCGAAACGATCGGGCACGGCGGCAATCAATAGGCGTTGCTGCCGCCGGCCACCGCGAGCAGGGTCCGAAACAGAATTTCGATATCCAGCAGGATCGACCAGTTTTCCATGTAATAGAGATCGCACTCAACGCGACGGATGATCTTGTCCTCAGTGTCGGTCTCGCCACGCCATCCCATCACCTGCGCCCAGCCGGTGATACCCGGTTTCACTTTGTGGCGAACAGCATATTCCTTGACCACTTCCTCATAGAGCTTACCGGCTGCCTTGGCCTGCGTCGCATGTGGGCGCGGCCCGACCAGCGACATGTGACCCAGCACGACATTGAGCAATTGGGGGATCTCATCCAGGCTGGTCCGCCGCAGGATGCGACCGACCCGCGTCACCCGTGGATCGTCCCGGGTCGCCAGCTTGCTGGCATTGGCATCCAGCTGCGTCACATACATCGAGCGGAATTTATAGACGTTGATCAGGTTGTTGTTGTAGCCGTAGCGCTTCTGCTTGAAGAAGACCGGTCCCGGGCTGTCGAGCTTGACGGCAATGGCGCAGGCCAGCATGACCGGCGAAATGGCCAACAACAACAACGATCCCAGGACGAAGTCTTCGATTGATTTCAGTAGGGCACTCCAGCCGCTGATCGGCTTCGAGAAAATATTGAAGACCGGCACGTTATCCAGTCGATCGAAGCCCTGATTGAGAAAGCGATGGCCGATCGTATCGGGGGCTAGCCGCACATTGGCAGGAATGACCTTGAGGCGATCGAGAATGTGCAGGAGCCGTTCCTCCGCCCCCCATGGCAGAGCGACAACGATTTCGTCGATGCGCTCTTCCCGTGACAGGCGCAGAAGATCCTCGATGGTTCCCAGCACCTGATGCCCTTTGATCTTGTCGGGAACACGACTGAGCCGATCATCGAAGACGCCGATGATATTGGTCCAGGGATCCTTGCGCAAAGCGATCGACTGCAACAGCAGCACACCATGCTCGCCGGCCCCGACGATCGCGACGTTGCGGCTGATGGCGCCACTATTTGCGGCGCTGATCAGCAGGCTGTTGATGCTCATGCGTGCCAAGCACATGATCAGAACCGCAACTGAGACGATGTTGATCGGTCCGCTCAGCGGCCAGGCAAAAGCGCCGTCCAGGCCCATGATGATCAACAGGCCAAATTCGGTGCCGCCGATCAGCAGGCTGTAAAGCAGGATCTTGGTGATCTGACGGATCGGATTATCGAGCGCCGACTTGCTGTAGGTACCAGTAGCAACCAGCAGGAACAGAATGCTGACCCCGAAAGCGACATCGATCATCTGCCACAGCAGGGCATGTTCAGGATTGGCCTGCCAGGCGATCCATCCAGAGCAGGCGATGCAGACCAGCATGGCGATCGTATCGATCACTGCTATCACGCCGATGATGACGTCCGCGGAAAAGGGGATATTGGTGCGTGCCTGCCGAGCGCCCATCCCGAGCCGCAATCGCTCACTTTGGTCGAAATGACGCAATTGCTCGCTCAATCTGATGTCCCCAGTACAATCGTTTACATATTGCCTAAATGGTCACCGACCTGCGGTCGAAAAACATCCGGGCGGGGCCAAAGTTCCCAGCTATCGGGATTTCATCGATTGGCCGAAGCGAGACGGACAAAGGCTGACGTAAACTGGGAGCCGTTTCGCTTAAGCCGCACAAGCAGAACGCATAAAGACAAACCATTTATGAGACGTCAACAACAAGCGCCGACATCATTCCACCTGGCGAATTTGCCAACTCCGCCAGCTCAGGAAGAGGCGCGACGCTGCACTGCAACATCATAGTGCGAATCGATGTCGATCGCCAGCATTTGATCGTTGGATTGTCAAAAGCCTCATAAGTCGTCCAAGCCAGATCGATGCATCAGTCAAAACGTCGACCGTCTAACTAACACGCGGTACTAGGCAATAAAAGCCGCCACAATCTGCCAAGACCACTGGGCTTCCGCCAGTCACTTTCGCTTGTCGCGTGACACTTGGCGCGTGATTCGGTACGGCCGGTTCGGTTCTCTGTCGTCCTCTCGAATTCTTGCTGCGTTGCAGCGTAAAGTAGTAATAGCTGATTCCGATTGGCCTGATCATTCATCAATGGACAACCGCGGCGTACAAAGATCCCTGAACAAGGCTTGTCGACATAAGCACGTATGCAGTGTGGGATGGTTCGCTTTAGGAATTGTTTGGCTCTGATAAACATTGCAATTCGAGGCGTGACATTAATCACTTATGTTGCCATTAGCCAGCGTTTAAAATATTTCAATATATCTATATGTGAGTAATTAACGATTTCTTCATAGACGCTTTCTCAACCGTCATGATAAAGAATCCTAGTCAATCGAGACAAATTGGAGCGAAATCCCATGAAACTTACAGTTGCAACATTGCTTGCGGCCGTTATGGCTGTTGGTACTGCCAGCGCTGCGAATGCAGCGGCTGTGACGTTGGACAGCGTGACGGGGCATCCGCTCGGCAGTCAGATCGAAACCTTCGACGCACTGAGCACGGGTGCTCCTGCTGATGGCACTCCATTGAGTGGCATTGGCGGCGCAACGCTTTCGGTTACCGGTTTGACGTCAATCGTCAATGGCAGCTCGGGCGGCAATTATGCTGCGCCGAACCCGATCAATCCGTCTAACCCCGCATCGGGTATTGATACCACGAACTACCTGGCGGTTTACGGCGGCGGCACGGCGACGATTTCGCTCTCCAAGGCAGCCAATTATCTCGGCCTGCTCTGGGGATCGGTCGATACCTACAACACCATCAAGTTCCTCGGTGCGGGCGATGCGGAGCTGGCATCGTTCACTGGTGCCGATTTCGCCACGCATAACGGCGATCAGTCGATCAATGGCACCTTTTATGCCAACTTCATCTCCAGCGTTCCGTTCCTGAAGATTGTGCTGAGCAGCAGCTCCAACTCCTTCGAAGTCGACAATATTGCGATCAATACGGTGCCGTTGCCAGCTGCCTTGCCGCTCTTCGGCGCGGCTTTGGCCGGCATGGGGGCGTTCGGTCGCAAGCGTCGGAAGGCACAGGCGGCTGCTTGATCATGGCCGGCTGAATAAAGTTTTTTTGGCGCCGGCCGGAACTTTCCGGTCGGCGCATGGTCCTCGGCCGGTCGTCAGCAGGTCGACATCTTCGGCAGGTCGACACGGGGGACCAAGCCAGGTAAGGGCGGAACAGGATGACCATCGCAACAACTGTGGCGTGGCGTGCAGCGTGGCGATGGCGACGGGAATCTAACAGTAATTTAGGTTACCGGTGGTTGTATTTGTGGTTAACCAAAGGTGCTATAAGACGGCCGACCATAGAGCGAAAAAATCGGCAGACTACCGGTGCGTCATCCTTGACCGCACTGCACAATTCTGGCAAATCTTGAGTGAATTAGTTAAAGTATTCTTAAAATATTGCGGTTGAAAAGGTTAACGGCGCCATCCTGCAAATGTGGCGCCCTTTAGAAGGGGGTTATAATGATGCGTAAATTTGGCTTGGCTTTGGCCATGACCACTGGTGTGTTACTTGGCAGTGCTGTGGCTGCGCAGGCTTCGACGATCGTCTCGGGTGTCTGGCACCTCGATGCGAGCGCCGGTCCGGCCGCCTATGCGCATTCCTTGGAAAATTTTGAAAGCTATGGTTCGCCCCCCTCGGGCGGAACCAACCTCACCGGTACCTTGCATGGCACCGGTGCCTATAGCGGCAGCACGACAACCACGGCTGGCAATGTCAAGGTCGTGCAAGGTGACAAGCCCAACCAACATACTTTCCCAACCGATAGCACCAACTATCTGTCGATCTTCGGCAGCGGCCAGAGTGGCAAACTGACGATCAGTCTGTCCGCCGGGGCGCATTATCTTGGTTTCCTCTGGGGAACGATCGACGGCTACAATACGATTTCGTTCCTCGACAAGCTCGGCAATACCCTGGCCTCGTTCACGGGTGACGATTTCAACTTCGCGGGTAAGGTGGATCATCAGTCGTCTGCCTACGCGAATTTCACGACCAGCGCGTCGATCTGGACGGTCATCCTGGGCAGCACCAAGCAGAACTCCTTCGAGCTGGATAACATCAGCGTTGCAGCCGTGCCGGTTCCGGCCGCCCTGCCGATGTTCGGCGCCATCCTGGTTGGCCTGGTCGCTTTCCAGACCCGTCGCCGCAGCCGTCTCACTGCATAACGCTAAATCGGTTCTTTAAAATCAGATCGGGCGTGCTCCTCGTGAGCGCGCCCTTTTTGTTTGTGTACATCAAATCGTTTCTGACTGGGGCGGCCCGGCGAATGGCCACCAAAAGAGGTGGGGAAAAATCCCGCTATGCGCGCTGCCGGACGGGGGATCGGTAATAATGCTGCATTGCGGGGAACCACGGGAGCGGCGGATTGTTCTCAAGCCGCGGGTAGTTGCTGTGAAAGAGGCGAGGGCTTCGTGATGCGTTTCCATCCGATCCATCCGAGTGGTAAATTACTCGCTTCGTCGGACCGCCGGCGGAACGGTATTCGATGTCGGTCGTTCGGTACGTGATTGGTTAAGCCCGTATGTTTACGACTTTGGAACGAGTATCTTGAATATTCAATGGGCAACGATCCTAACTTCGTGCACTATCCTGAGTTACTACTGCTGGTGGGAAATGCGCGAGTGCAAGGTTTTTTTGATGCTGGCAAAATGACTGGTGTCCTCAGGGGACGGGGTCGAAGGATGGGGTGGCAATGAAAAAGTTTTTACGCGCTTTGATGGCGCCTGCGATGTTGGCGGGGACAGCGTTGGTCAGTCTGGCCCCGATGCCTGCGATGGCGGTTGATGCAAATTACACGCTCAATCCAGGCGATGTCCTGCAGATCACCGTATGGAAGGAAGAAGGGTTGGATCGCGAAACGCTGGTGCTGCCGGATGGCACACTTGCCTTTCCGCTGGTCGGCACCATCAAGGCGGCCGGCAAGACTGCCGGCCAGGTGCAAGACGAAATCAAATCGGGTCTCGAAAAATCCATTCCCGATGCACCAGTGACCGTCGTCGTCAAGGCTGCGAATGGCAATGTCGTCGACGTCATCGGCCAGGTGGCGAAACCAGGCGAATTCGTCGCCGCCCATCCGCTGACGGTGATGCAGGCCTTGAGCATGGCTGGCGGCCTGACACCTTACGCGTCCGAGCGTCGTATCAGCGTTGTTCGTCACCGCGCCGATGGCAAGGATGAGCATATCGAATTTCCATATTACGAGGATATCCTGGGGGGCAAGAATCTCGACAAAGACATTGTCCTGAAGCCGGGCGACGTCGTCCTCGTTCCTGCCTCCAGCCTCTTCTAGTCGCCCCATGCGGCGCGATATTTGTCTTTGGCGTTTCATGCGCCTGCTTGGGTTGGTGCCGGCCGGTTTTGTCTTTGTGGCAACCGGTCTTGGCGCCAGCCCGGCATCTGCCGACGGTTTCGTTCTCACCGGTAAGGCCGGCGGGCAGTTCGAGATCGATGACAATCCGTTGCTGCAAAAGAAGGGGGCAAAAACGCTGATCGGTTGGACCTCAATGCCGCAGCTCATCTTGACGGGGCGAACGCCGGATCTGTCGCTCGACAGCACGACAATCGTCGATGATGGCCGCTTCAATCTGAGCAACTTCAACTCGACCGATCTGCATAACTATTCTGCCGTCAAATATAGCGGCGAGAAATATTATCTGAGTTTGCAGACGAGTTTCGATTACGACACGACCCGCACCAGCGAACTCGCCAGTTCCGGTACCAATGTCGCTGGCATCCGTCATACCGGCTATGCCGTGATGCCGGAGTTCGGCTGGAATCTCTCGGAGGTTCAGCAGATCGTCGTCTCGGGCAGTTACGCGGCATCCTATTACGACGACACGCGGCGGTTCACGAATTACGAATCCTACACCCTGACGCCGAAATACCAGTATAGTTTCACCTTGCGCGATACTGGCACGGTTGGTCTGCAGGGCTCGCACTTTGATACGCTGAGCGGAGCCAATTTCGAAGGCGATTCAGCAGGGCCGTTCGTGGGCTGGACGCATCGCTTCAGCGATCGTTTCACCACAAGTGCCGATATCGGCTATCACGTCATTCACAATAAAAGTGATCGGGACGGTACCAGCTGGGATAATGACTATTTCTACGATTTCGGCCTGACCTATGGTCAGCCGGGCGATCCTGACATTGCCAGTATCTCTGTCCAGCGCGCCTTGCAGCCGCAGAGTTCAGCCCAGCAGGTCACGCAAACGGCGGTCAATTTGAAAGAAACCCACCATTTCACGCCGCGCCTTGCACTCGTTCTCGGGGCCGCCTATCGGACAAAAAGTTATAGTGTGACAGATAATGGTAAGCAGAAAGATTATCTCGAAGGGTCCGCTGCGCTGCAATATAATGTGACCCCGGAGCTCGTCGTGGGCTCCAGCTACCGGTATCGGCAGCAAACGACAACAGGTTCGAGCGGTACGGCGTCTTCTCAGACTGTGCTGCTGACGGTGACCTATAGTCCAAACATGTCGTTGGTCAGCTGGTAACGCGGCCGGATTTTACAGGTTGAGTAGATGGAACAGCTTACGTTTAGCGATTACTTAGCGATCTGGCGTCGCCATAAGATTGCCTATTTCCTCACCGCCGCGGCGATCATGTCGGCGGCGCTGGCCTTTGCCTTTTTGTGGCCGCCAAAATATCGTTCTATCGGCACTGTTCAGATCGAACAGCCTGATATCCCACAGGACGTCATGTCGACGGGTCCGACCGATTTCAATGCGGCGGTCCAGGCCTTCATCGATCAGCGTATCGAACAGATTCATGCCCGGATCACGGCGACGCCGAACCTGATCGAGGTTATTACCAAGCTCAATCTTTATTCTGATCTGCGGCAGACCTCGCCAATGGCGGCGGTGGTGAAGAAGATGCAGGCATCGATCCAGCTGGATCTGAAAAGCTCGGATCTTGCCAATCCCAGTGCCGCCCAGCATCTGAACGCCCGGCAGCTCTCAGCGATCGCCTTTACCATCGGCTTCGATTACGGTGACCCGCTGGTCTCACAGCAGGTCACCAACGAACTCATTTCACGTTTCCTTGATGAGGATTTGAAGCAGCGCCACGATCAGGCGGTGGCGACATCGGCCTTTATCGCCGATCAGATTTCGCAGATCGAAAAGCAGCTCTCCGAGCAGGAAAAGAAGGTGACGGATTTCCGCCAGCAGCATGCGGGAACTCGGCCGGAGGATCTGCCCTTCAATATGCAGATGTCAGCCGGCGCCGCCCAGACCGTCAACAATCTCAGCGCCCAAATGCAGACCATGGATCGCCAGCGCGGCGATTTGCAGGCGCAGCTATCCAACACGGAACCGTATTCCCGGGTGGTGGATGACGGCCAGATCCTGACGACGCCGTCGGTCCAGTTGAAGGCAATGAAAGCGAAGCTCACCACCATGGCGGGGCAATACGGTGCCGATTACCCCGATGTCATCAAGCTGAAGAAGTCGATCGCCGCCTTG
>WNFM01234348.1_pt1 | contig 13220 bp, 17 predicted proteins | sample 5400271 | NCBI WGS metagenome assembly WNFM01 (sample SAMN13153352, study PRJNA577476) | soil metagenome | isolation source: 60 cm saprolite on Douglas fir-dominated hillslope | place: USA:California | collected 2013-09-17 | reverse complement strand
GGGCCGCTCATCGACGAGTTCCTGGAAAATTCGCGCGACGTGCTGGCGACCCACTATGGCGATGAGCCGTTCATCCTGATCAAGGATCCCCGGATCTGCCTGCTGGCGCCGCTGTGGCACAGGGCGCTGAAGGAAAGTGGATATCGTCCAGTCTACGCGGTGACCGTGCGCCATCCGCTCGAAGTCGCCCGGTCGATCGAGGCGCAGGGCGACATGCCCGTCGCCGTGGGCCTTTCGTTGTGGCTCACCTACATGCAGCACGTCGAACAGTTTATTGAAGCGAGCGGCGCCGAAGTTGTGTACGTGGCGTACACGCAGCTTCTCGACAATTGGCGAGCGGTCGTGCAAAGGACCGCGCGGCGTCTTGGTGTCCCGCTCGACATCGAGGCGCGTGCTGGCGAAATCGATCGATTTCTCGAAGCGAGCATGCGCAACCACCAGGCTGCCGACGCCGAGCTCGGCGCACATCTGTCCGGCGCGCAGGGCGAGGCGATCGGCGCGCTGTATCGGCGCCTGCTCGAGCGCTGCGAGCGCGACGATGCAGCGACCGGTGAAGTGCGTCGTGGGCACTAGCCGGTTTCAGAGCAACCCGAACGCCTGCTGGATCTGGGCGCGGAAGCTTCGGCCGGACAAGACCTCCGCGCCATCCGCCAGCACGATCGTGTATTCGCCGTGCTGGCGCGGCCGGAATTCGCGGACGAACGCTGCGTTGACCGCGTGCGAACGATGCACGCGCACGAACAGCGCCGGATCGAGCCGAGAGAGTAGGCGCGTCAGAGTCTCCTTGTGCAAGTAGGGGCGGTCGGCCCAGATGCGCACGTAGTTGTCTTCGGCTTCGAGCCGGACGATGCCCTTCACCGGAACGATGACCACGCGTCCCACCGAGCGCACTGCGATCCGCGTGGCCGGTGCGACGCGCGCGGGCGCTACTTCTTCTTCGCGTAGTAGCCGTCGAACGCCGTCGTCCATGTCGCGCCCTTGTCCTTCGTCGTCTCCCAGAGCTGGCGCACGCGGCCGTCCGGGAGCGGCTCCCAGGTGATCCGGTTGTCGATTTTCCCGCCAGGCTTTTCCACGTCGACGGTCTCGCCGGCGAGAATCATCTTTCCGCCGACGAACCCGCCTTCGATGACCAGCAGGCCGCCGCTGCTATCGACCCACGTCTGGTGCCACTTCCCGCGCTCGGCGTCGTAGATGTTGACGCTCGATCCGGAGAATTTCCCGGCGCGGTAGTTCTCGAACAGCACACAGCCTTCGTGCAGGCTGCTGATGTGGTTTTCTGCGACGACCTTGCCGGCAGGATCGCGCACCTCCCAGTCGCCGATCCAGAAATCGAACTGGCGATTCTCCGGGGCGGCGCACGCCGGCGGTTTGGGTGCGGCCGTCGTGGCCGGGTTGTTTTCCGCGAGCACGGGGATGTCTCCATACGCGGCTAACAAGGTCGTGGCCACGGCGATTCCAATCTGGCGAAGCTGCATGGAGATCCTGGTGGGCGCACCGACCGCCAGGCACGCGACGAACAGATGTCGACTACGCAAAGGGCGAATTTCACGTTGAATTGGCCGATACTGCCCGCCAAGTGGCCCGGTCACAAGGGCCAATATGGCGTAGGATAATGGGCCATTGCTGGGGTCGACGAGAGACGCCGCGGCTGGTTTCCAGGATGGAGGCAACATGCCGAAACGCCCGCAGGGCGCGATGGTCCCCCTCCTGGCCGGACAGGGCACGGAGGGATTGAGCCTGCGAGACCAGGTCTACAAGACGTGTCTTGCGGCAATCGTCGATGGGCGCTTGGCCGCGGGCGCGCGGCTGCCGTCGGCGCGGCAACTCGCGGAGGACTGGCGCATCGCGCGCAACACCGTCGACGATGCGATGGCGCAACTGCAGGCCGAGGGCTTGCTCGTCCGTCGCGTCGGCGACGGGACGTTCGTCGCCGCGCAAACGCGCATGTCGCCGCGCTCGGGAGTGAAGCATCGGCGGCCCAGCGCGCTCGGCCGCAAGGCGCTTGCCGGCGTCTCCGCGTGGGGCCGCAGCGCGACGAGTTCGTATACACCGGCGAGCGTTCCGCGCGCGGAGCCGTTTCTGGCCGGACTGCCGGCACTCGACGCGTTCCCGCTCGCGCTCTTTAAACGGCTTGCCGCGCGCCGTTGGCGTGTCGGCGGAGGCGGACTCCTCGGCTATTTCCCGTCGCTCGGCCACGAGCCGCTGCGCGAGGCGACGGCGCGGCATCTCGCAACGGTGCGCGGCGTCGACTGCGACGCGGAACAAATCATGATCCTCAACAGTTCGATGCAGGCCGTCGATCTCGTGGCGCGCGTACTGCTCGAGCGCACGGACAGCGTCTGGATCGAGGACCCGTGCCTCCCCAACCTGCTCCCTGCGCTGGCGATGTCGGGCGCGCGTGTCGTGCCGGTCGCCGTCGACGAGCAGGGTCTCGACGTGGAAGAGGGCGCCCGCGTCGCGCCGTCCCCCGCGCTCATCTACGTCACGCCGTCGTGCCAGTATCCAACGGGCGTGACGCTGTCGCTCGAGCGAAGGCTTTCGCTGCTTCGCCATGCGGAGGCGAGTGGCGCGTGGATCATCGAGGACGACTTCCAGAGTGAATTCACGTACGAAGGCCGGCCGGTCGCCTCGGTCCACAGTCTCGACCGGGGCGAGCGCACGCTCTACGTCGGCACGTTCACGAACAGCGTGTTTCCGTCGCTGCGGTTGGCCTACGTGGTGCTGCCGAGAATCCTGGTGCCGGTGTTCGAGGCTGTCCGCCGCCAGTCGGATGACCACACGCACGGCTACATGCAGGCGGTGCTGGCCGACTTTCTGGACGGCGGCCATTTCAACGCGCATCTGCGCAAGATGCGCTCGCTGTATCACGCACGGCGCGACGCACTGGTGGACGCATGCGCGCGTTCGCTGCCGGAGGGTGTCGCGCTCGGCCCCGCAACGAGCGGCATGCATGTCGCGCTGCGCCTTCCTTCGCGCCTCGCCGATCGCGCCGTCGTCGCGCGGGCGGCCGCGGCGGGCTTGCGTGTGCAACCGCTGTTGCTGGGATACACCGCGCTGACCGAACGGCGTATCGCCGCGGGCGTGGTCCGCCTCGCGGGGGTGATCCGCGTGGGCGTCTAGAATGCGCGAATGCCCGACTATCTCAATCCAAATCTGCCCGCCGGCCTGCGGCACGTCCGCATGCCGGTAGTGGAAGCCACGAACGCCGCGCTCGACGGCTACGGATTTCTCGTCGACGATCCAGAGACGTGCAAGATCGAAATCGTCCGCTGGCGCGCAACGGGGCGGCGGCCCGTCGACGACGACTCCGGTGACGAGGGTGGCACGACCGAGGGCGTGTTCGTGAGCGAGTGGCGCGGCGACATCCTGTACGGACGCAACGAAGCCGTCGGAGGCCATTACATCCTTGCCTATGCGAGCGAACCATCGCACGCCGACAACGCGCATCGTCGCGACCCCGACGTCATGTTGCAATGGCACGCCAACTACCACCCCGACGGCGGCCAGCTCTTCTTCCCGCTCGAGGCGAAGCCGTTCGTCGTTCCGCTCGCGCTACCCGGCGACGACGTGCGTCCAGAGCAATTCGTCTGCTTCCGTTTCGATGGCTCGCGCGGCCTCTACATCCATCCCGACATCTGGCACGACGGCGTGTTCACGTGCTCCGGCACGCAGCGCTTCTTCGACCAGCAAGGCGCCGTGCATGCCCGCGTCTCGGTGGATTTCGCGCGCGAGTTCGGCTGCCTGCTCGAGGCGCCGCTGCGCTAGCCAATCGGTGGTCAGGGTGCGGCGGGAAGCGGCAGCGACGCCTGCCCGAAAGCGTAGCGCCAGCCCCTCGCCGTGCGCACATAGGTGTCGCTGAACCAAAGCTTATAGTCGAAAGGCTTGCCGGCGTCCGTCCCTTTCACCCATAACAACGCGGTCACGACGGCGGTGTCGCCCCACACGCGGACGGTCTGCTGCGTGTCCTTGCCGCGGCCGGTCACCAGCACGAAGTCGTCGGCAAGGATGCGATCCATCGTGGCCGCGTCGTTGTTCTTGACGGCAAGCTGGTACTGCGTGTCGAGATCCGCGACGATTTTCCGGTCGTCGGTGTCGGCGGCAATCGCTGCGACCGAAGTGACGGCCATCAATGCCGGGATCAGAATTGAAAGTGGAAGTGAACGATCGGTTTGCATGATTCGATATCCCTATCAAGGATCACGGGAGCAATCTCAAGGCTGCGGCCCGTCGTATCCTTCGATGACGATGAGATCGATCGTCGAGACATCACGGCGCAGATCGATGGCCTGCTGGTACCCGGGTGAATGCCAACAGTCGAGCGCCGCCTGGTAGCTCGGAAATTCGATCACCGCATTGCGCGTCCGGCTCGCCCCCTCGGGATTTTCGAATTTGCCGCCCCGCACGACGAAGCGCGCACCGTACTTCCTGAGGGGCTCGGCGTTGGCCGCGATATACGCCTTGTATTTTTCCATATCGTCGACGTCGACGCGCACGATCCAGTAACCGTTGGGCATGGGGTTCTCCAGTTCAAACCATCGAGGCCGTCATTCCGACGGCGGCGCGTCACGAAGCGTGCGCTGAAACCAGCCGACATCGTGCCATTGGCCGAACTTGCGGCCAACGTCCCTGAAGACGCCGACGGGCTCGAAGCCGACGCCACGGTGCAACGCTATGCTGGCCTCGTTGGGCAGCGTGATGCCGGCGTAGGCATTGCAGAAACCCCTGCCGGCCAGTTCGTCGAAGAGCTTGAGATAGAGCGCGCGACCGATGCCGTGACGCCGGAAGTCCGGGTGAACATAGGCGGAAACCTCGACCGACCAGCGATAGGCCGAGCGCTCGCGACAAGCCACTGCCACCCACCGAGCGCCTTGGCAATGCGCTCAGCGAACTCCTCGACCGTCGGGACGATCGTTTCGAACGACACGGCGGTCGACTCGACAAAGGGGCGGTAGATGGCGAGAAGCGCGGTCGCGTCGGCTTCGGTGGCGGAACGGATCAGCGGCTCGGCCATAGGGACGTCATAATGTATCAGACGATGATCGCAATGGCCTTGGTGCCGAGCTCCCGATCAGGCGCGCCCGGTTTGATGGCCGAAGCGCTTTTGCCAGTCACGGATTTCCGCCCTGTGCGCCTCGTCGTGCCGGCGCATGAGCGCGGGCATGTCGCGCAACGAAACAAGTCCGACGCCTTCCTGCGTTCCGCTGCGTACCCATTCGTCTGCACTCAGCGCCATCAGGGTCGCGAGGTTGGCCGCGCGGGCGGCTTCGAACGCGTTGAGGCCCTCGACCAGCAAGAGTGCGCGGTAATTGCGCTCTTTCGCAACTCGGGCGCCATCGAAATCGGGAAGGTGTGGATTGGCCTCTTCGCGCAGCCGCCGGAGGCGAACACCGAAGCCGTAGCACTCGACGTCCGCGAGGTGCCACACCTGCTCGACGGGGCAGAACGCTTGAGGCGAGCCTTCGCTTCGCGCCTCTTCGGCCGTGATCGCGCCAAACGCGTCGCGAAGGAACGCGCTCATCAATGCGAGGGAAGCGATGAGCTCGCGGTGCTGCGCATCCGTGGGTTGCCTCGATTGCACGTGATCTCCCGGTTGCGCCGCGGTGGCTATGCGTTCGACTCCGCATGCGGCAGCCGGGCCTCCGCCTCGAGTTCTTCTTCCACCTTGTCGCTGCTCATCATGCGTTTCATCTGCGCGGCGTCGAGCTCCTTTTCCCATTTGGAAACGACGATTGTCGCGACGCCGTTGCCGATGAGATTGGTCAGCGCGCGCGCCTCGGACATGAAACGGTCGATGCCGAGGATCAGCGCGAGCCCCGCCACGGGAATGGTCGGCACGCTGGACAATGTGGCCGCAAGCACGATGAATCCGCTGCCGGTTACGCCCGATGCGCCCTTCGACGTCAGCAGCAGCACGCCGAGGATCGTGAGTTCCTGCATGAGCGTGAGATCGGTGTTGGTCGCCTGCGCGACGAACAGCGCCGCCATCGTCAGGTAGATCGACGTGCCATCCAGGTTGAACGAATAACCGGTCGGGATCACGAGGCCGACCACCGACTTGGAGCACCCCAGCTTCTCCATCTTCTCCATCATCCGCGGCAGCACGGATTCGGAAGACGACGTGCCCAGCACGATCAACAACTCTTCCTTGATGTAGGCGATGAAGCGGAAGATGCTGAATCCGGCCCAGCGCGCGATCAATCCCAGCACGATGAATATGAACAGCAGGCAGGTGAGATAGAAGCTTCCCATCAATTGAGCCAGCTGTTGCAGCGACTCGATTCCGTACTTGCCGATCGTAAAGGCCATTGCGCCGAACGCGCCGATCGGCGCGGCCCTCATGATGAAGGCGACGACGATGAAGAGCGCGTGGGTCACCTTCTCGATGAACCTGACCACTTCGCGGCCGCGCTCGCCGGCGGAAGCGAGCGCAAAGCCGAACAGGACCGAGAACAGCAGCACCTGGAGGATCTCGCCTTTCGCGAAGGCATCGACCACGGTCGTCGGAATGACATTCATCAGGAAGTCGACGGTACTTTGCGACTTGGCCGCGGTCGAATAGCTTGCCAGCGCCTTCGTGTCGAGCGTCGCCGGGTCGATGTTCATGCCGGCGCCGGGCTTCAACGTGTTCACCACGATGAGGCCGATGATCAGCGCCAGCGTGCTGACGACTTCGAAGTAGAGCAGCGCCTTGCCGCCGACCCGCCCGATCTTCTTCATGTCTTCCATGCCGGCGATGCCGCCTACGACCGTGCAGAATATGATCGGCGCGATGATCATCTTGATGAGCTTGATGAACGCGTCGCCCAGCGGCTTCATCGACGCGCCGGTCTCCGGCCAGAAGTGCCCGAGCACGACGCCGCATGCGATGGCGAACAGCACCTGCACATAGAGGTGCTTGTACAGCGGCTTCTTCTTCATGGATGTCCTCCGGAGAATGGTTTCGCTGCCGAATTACTGCCGGCCGTGCTCGCCGTCGATTTCCACCTCGGCCTCGATCTCCACCGGGATGTCGAAGGGAAGCTCGGCCATGCCGACCGCGGAGCGCGAATGCGCACCCCGGTCCGGGCCGTAGAGTTCCAGGATCAGGTCGGAGAAGCCGTTGATGACGGAAGGCTGCGCCGAGAAACCTGGCGCCGAATTCACCATGCCCAGCACGCGCAGCCATGCGGTGACGCGATCGAGGTCGCCCAACTCGCGCTGCAAACTGCCGAGGATCGAGAGCGCGACCATGCGCGCCGCGGCATAACCCTGTTCCACGGTGAGATCGCGGCCGACCTTGCCCAGCGGCCGCGCCACCGAGCCATCCGCGTTCTGCGGCGCGTGCCCCGCGACGTACGCGCGGTTGCCGCGCACCCTGACAAACGCGAACGGCAATCGCGCGCCGGGCGGAATGATGATCGGCGCGGGCAGCACGAGCCCCATTTCCAGGAGCTTCGTCTCGATATGCATGGCCCGGTTGTTTCCCCCAGAGCGACAGCGCATTGACGCCGCGCCGCGACTTCGTCGATCGAAATATAGCCGAGTTTCGACCCCGTGGGCTCGAGGCGGGCCGGCCCGGCAGTCAGAACTTGCCGTACTTGTTGTAGGCGTTGACCGGGTCCATGCCGCCGATCAGTGCGCGGCGCATCTCGGTTTCCGTGGCCACGACTTCCTCGGTCTTCGCGACGACTTCAGGGGCGAGCAGGCGGGGGATGATCACGACACCGTCGCGATCGCCGAGAAGGTAGTCCCCAGTCGTGATCGTCACGGTTCCGATCGTGACGGGCTCGCCGAAGCGATCGGGAATCCAGCGCTCGACGACGTCGGCGGGTGTCAAGAACGAGCAGAAGACCGGGAAGCGTTGCTCGAGGACGAGGTCGGTGTCTCGCGATCCGCCGTCGACGACGTAACCCAGCACGCCGCGCGCCTGCAGCGTCTGCGCCGACAGCTCTCCCATCAGCGCAACCTCGTGGTTATTGGGCTGGCACACGACCACGTGGCCCGCGGGCGCACGGGCGAGCAACGTGCACCATCCGAGCAGTGTTTCGTGGCGCGACTTCGTGCGGTCCATGTACCCCGACACCGTCCACACCGGCCCCGCGAGCCGCGTGCCCGGTGCAATGGCCTTGATGTCCGGCGGGAGCACGATGTTGTCGTGCCCCATCATCCGCAGGACGTCGTGCACCGCGCCGGTGTAGCACGCGGCCAGGCGCGCCGTCAGTGCCGCGTCGGTCATGCCGGCAACGCGTCGGCCTTCTTTCGCCAGCCGCCGATGATCGCGCCGGCGATGGCCAGTCCGACCAGAGGGTAGCCGGAGTTGATCGTCCACAGCGTGACACCGCGGTTTTCGAACGCATAGTTGAGGGCAATGTTCGCCGCGATGAATCCCAGCGCCACGAAGGCGCCGACCTTCGCTCCACTCGCCGCCGTGGTGTCGCCCAGCCGGTTCAACATCGAATTGAGCGTGTAGCACATCACGAGGATGGCGATGAATCCGACGACCATCGGCATGTACGAGCCGCCCATTTCGGTCTTCAGTTGTTCCATCGTCTTGCCCACGCCTGCGGCCCACGGCACGCTCAGGACGTTGTACCAGATGGCGCCCAGCACGAAGAAAATGACGGCCGCGACGACGACCGCCACATGATTGGTTTTCATTGATTTCTCCTCCGGATGTCGGCGCGTTCGGTCGCGCCTTGTGGCCGCAGTCTGCCTCCAAGCCACCGGTCGGCGCAAGGCTGCCTCCGCCGCGCGAATGCGGCGAGGTTCCTGTTGCTGCTGGCGGCGGACCTTAAGCCCGCCGTGCCGGTCACGCCAGGCCGAACATCGCCTGGATTGCCGCGCGAAAACCCCTGCCCGACGTCAGCTCGGTGCCGTCGGAGAGCACGATCAGATACTCGCCGTGAAGCTGCGGGCGCAACTCGCGAACGAATGCGACGTTGACGGCGTGCGAGCGGTGGACGCGCAGGAAGTTCTGCGGCGAAAGCCGCGCCACCAGACCGGTCAGGGTCTCCTTGTGCAGGTAGGGCCGCTCGGCCCATAGCCTTACGTAGTTGTCCTCGGCCTCGATGCGGACGACGTCGGCGACCTGCACGATGACGATGCGGTTGACCGACTTGACGGCGATGCGCGTGACCCAGGGCTGCGCCCCGGCCAGGCTCTCCCACGAGGCGTCGACGGGATATCGCGCGTCCTTGGCTTCCTGCTTGTCGTCGCCGGTGAAACCATCGAAGGGTGTACGCATGAGCGGTGGACTCTTGAAGGTTGGCTGTGGAAAGGGGCCTATGTCACATTTATGCAACAAACCGATGTATATGCATGAAAAGCGGCGCGGACTAATCTCGACGAAAATTAGCGTTATGGGGCCCGATGGGCAACGAGCATGCGATGAAATGCGGTCTGGTTGGAAGAGGTGCACCCGGTGCCGACGCGGCGTCCCTCAAACCGGTTGGCGCGATCTCTTGCGCACTTGGCGGGCCAGCGCACGCACTTCACCCAACGGCAGCAGCTTGGCAGCGCGTTTCTGCGCCTCCTCCCAAAGCGGCATCGCTTCCCCGAAACGGCGTCGTCCCGCGGGTGTCAGCGCGACCAGCTTGACGCGCCTGTCGCGGCCCGCGCGCACCCGGACGAGGCCCGCCTTCTTGAGCTTCGCCACGGTCCGGCTCAACGTTGTCTGGTCAGTGAGGGTTACCTGGCCAAGGCGTCCGATTTCCACCGGCTCCATGGCGACGATGGCCCACATCAACGCCAACTGGCCCGCGTGCAGGTCGACCGGGCGCAGCGCGTCGTCGTAGATCGTGTTCAGGACGCGCGTCATCAGCTTCAGGTTGGCGTAGGCGCATTCGTTGCCGCGGCGCGCATAAAACGCGATAGCCGCGGAATCGACCGCCCGATCCGGAATTTCGGTTGCCGCCAACCTAAAGCCTCCAGGCCAGCCGCCCTCGTGGTGGGGCGGAGACCATGTATATGCATCTGATATCCGCGACGATAGCCCCAATTTGTGGCAGGGGCAAGTCGGTCGGCGCGGCGTTTCGCCCTCGCGCCGGCACCGTTCGCCGCGCGCGCCGACCGCTCCGCCAATCTTCGCCGCGCGTTGAATTGGCTGCGCTAGTGTGATGGCGTGCCGAAGTGGCGCGGGCACACCTCCGGAACAGGACCCCCAGTCTTCCAAGGAGCGCGCCCTTCGGCATGTTCTTTTCTAAGCGCACGATGATCGCTACGCGAATCGGGCAGCTCAAGACTCCGCTGCCGCCCTTCGATTCCGCTCCCCCGCAAGCACACACGCCTGACGGTTCGCCACCGCCCGTACGCGGTTCGCCCGCGCGCTTCGTCCGTTAACCAACCAGCGATTGCGAGTGGTGTTTCCTGCTCCGTACGCTTGGCGTCATGGTTCGCCGGTGTGCCGGCGGAAGCCATCCGAATCCATGGGAACCATCTTTTGGGGGAAACACCGCATGCAAACAAAGCCAATCAACTTTCGGCGCCTGCTGCTCGCCAGTGCAGTCACCGGGCTGTATGCCCATGGCGCGAGCCTGGCGCTGGCCGCGGATATCAAAATCGAAGTCACAGGCTCGAACATCAAGCGAATCGAAGGCGAAGGCGCTCTGCCGGTGCAGGTCATCGGCCGTGACGAAATCCTGAAAAGCGGCGTGACCAACGCGATGGAGATCATGAACCTGATCTCCGCCAACAACAGCGCGGGTAATGTTACGGTCGGCAACACGATCGGCGCGTTGACATTGAGCAACCAGACCGCGTCGTTGCGCGGCCTGGGCGGCAACTCCACGCTCGTGCTGGTCAACGGCAAGCGGCTGGGCACGTTCTCGGGCGGCATCACGGGCGCGGAAGGTGTGAACTTGGCGGCGATCCCGTTCGCGGCGATCGAGCGTGTCGAAGTGCTGAAGGACGGCGCGTCGGCCGTTTACGGAAGTGACGCGATCGGCGGCGTGATCAACTTCATCATGCGCCAGGACTTCACGGGCATCGACGCAACCGCGTGGTACGGCACGCCAACGCGCAGCGGCGGCGGCGACCAATACCAGTTCATGGCCACGGCCGGCTATGGCGACTTGACGAAGGACAAGTGGAACGCGTTCCTGTCGGTCAACTACAACCAGCAGAATTCGCTCGACCAGTTCGACCGCAGTTTTTCGAAGACGAATTACAATCCGGTGCCGGGGCTCAACACGACATCCGGCCAGACGTTCCCGGGCTTCATCTCGACGATCGGCGCGCCCAACGGCAGCCTCGACAACGGGAACTGCGTGGCGCCGGAGATCCAGGTCGGCGCCCGTTGCCGGTACGACCCCGCCGCACAGCACGGCGTCAACTCGATTCCCGAGACCAAGCAGTGGAACGTGTTCGGCTCGGGACGCTACCAGATCAACAGCGACTGGCAGGCGTACCTGACCGGGCTGTACTCGCATCAGGAAACGACGTACCAGATCCAGCCCACGCCGCTGTCGGACCAGATCTTCACGACGGCCCTGCCCAGCGGCGCGGCGACGATCACGCTGCAGCCGACGAGCCCGTTCTACCCCACGCAACTCGCCGCCGACAACGGCGTCGGTGGCGAGGGGCTCAACATTCGCTACCGCTGCGTCGTTTGCGGCTTCCGCAACACGACCGACACCAACCAGGCGTGGCAGATCGTCGCGGGTGCGAAGGGCACGGCGTGGAACTGGGACTTCGACGGCTCGTTCAACTACAGCCAGAACACCAATAACGAGAAGGTCAACAACGGCTTCTTCCAGTACACGCAGATCGTTCCGCTGCTGAACAGCGGTGTCGTCAACATGTTCGGCCCGAACACCGACGCCGTGCTGCAGCAGGTCGATGCGTTGCAGATCCGGCGTTCGTTGATCAACAGCAAGCTGAGCGGCTACGGAATCGATGTCAAGGGCTCGGGCGACGTCTACAAGCTGCCGGCCGGTCCCATGGCGCTGGCGTTGGGCCTGCAGGCGGGCAAGGAAACGCTGACGCAGAACTTCGATCCGCTGCTGGGCGTGGGTGATGTGACGGGCTATGGCGGCAACAACCTGGACATCGACCACTCGCGCACGGTATGGGCGGTGTTCGGTGAGTTGAACATCCCGATCATCAAGAGCCTCGAAGCCAATATCGCGGTCCGCTACGACCACTACAGCGACTTCGGCAGCACCACCAACCCCAAGGTTGCCTTGCGCTGGCAGCCAGTCCCGTCGTTCCTGGTGCGCGGCTCGTACGGCACGGGCTTCCTTGCGCCGTCACTGTACGAGTTGTGGACTCCGGTCGTTCCGGGTCTGTCGCAGCCGGGTGTCTCCGACCCGCTGCGCTGCCCGGATCCGAACGGCCCCGACAGCGGGAACAACCCCGATTGCAACACGCAATACACGGCGACCTTTGGCGGCAATCCGCAACTGAAGCCGGAGAAGGCCAACCAGACGACGGTCGGCTTTGTCTGGGAGCCTTTGAACGGCGCCTCGATCGGTGTCGACTGGTTCTATTTGGACCTCAAGGACATCGTGACCAACGGCGTGCCGATCGCGACGATCCTGGGCCCGGCCACCTACAGTCTGTACAGCAGCCTGGTGACGCGCGCGGCGACCTGCGCAGGCGGCCAACCGTGCCCGATCACGGCCATCGCGCAGAACTTCGTCAACATCGGCAAGACAAAGATCCAGGGTATCGACGTCGACGCCCGCTTCACTACGCCGAGCACCAGCATCGGCCGCTTCCGCGCTCTCCTCACCGGCACGTATTACATCCAGTACCTGGCATCGCAGCCGGACGGCAGCTTCGCGGGCTTCGTGTCCAACGCTTACGCCGCGCCGAACACCGGCATCACGCCGCGCTGGAAGAGCTATGCCGCGTTGACGTGGGACTACGGTCCGTGGACGGCGACGCTGGGCAACAACTACCAGAGCAGCTACGTCGACGTGACTACCGACGGAAACGGCGACTTCCGTCGCGTGGGCAGCTTGAGCACGTGGGACATTCAGGCGTCGTACACGGGATTCAAGGATTGGACCTTGACGCTGGGCGCCAAGAACGTGTTCGACACCAACCCGCCATTCACCAACTCGTTCCTGACGTTCCAGAGCGGTTACGACCCGTCGTACTACGACGCGCGTGCCCGCGTTGTGTACGGCTCGGTTCGCTGGACCTGGAAGTGAAATAGAGCATCGACACCGCGCCACGGACGGGGGCCTTCGGGTCCCCGTTTCATTTCTCGGAGTGCTATAGAAGGTCGAGCTGGCGCG
>WNFM01010412.1_pt1 | contig 13220 bp, 14 predicted proteins | sample 5400271 | NCBI WGS metagenome assembly WNFM01 (sample SAMN13153352, study PRJNA577476) | soil metagenome | isolation source: 60 cm saprolite on Douglas fir-dominated hillslope | place: USA:California | collected 2013-09-17 | reverse complement strand
TCAAATTGAAGCACTACTCCTTGAGCATCCCGCCGTGGCCGACGTTGCCGTCATTGCCAGGCCGGATGAGCAAGCCGGAGAAGTGCCCAAAGCCTTTGTGGTACTCAGAACCGGCTATGACCAACTGAGCACGGCATCATTGCTAGAGTGGGTCAATGGCAAGCTCGCCACCTTCAAAAATGTGCGCGAGGTCGAATTCGTCAAGGCTATTCCCAAGAACCCTTCCGGCAAAATCTTGCGTCGCGTCCTCAAAGAGCAGGAAGTAGTTGCTGATTATGGCACATGAGGTTCTCTATGAGGTGGAAGGCCGAATTGCGGTCATCACACTGAATCGACCCGAGTCCCGCAACGCGGTCAATGGCGCGGTAGCGACAGCGATGCATGACATCATGCACCGCTTCGAAAGTGACCCTGAGGTGTGGGTGGCTATTCTCACCGGCGCAGGAAACCGGGCCTTCTCGGCTGGCGCCGATTTGAAGGCGATGGCTTCGGGCGATGGGCGACTTATTGAAACGAAGGAGGGAGGCTTTGGTGGCTTCGTGCGCTTCCCGCGGACCAAGCCGGTGATCGCTGCGGTCAATGGTTTGGCGCTGGCTGGCGGGACCGAATTAGTCCTTGCCTGTGATATGATGATTGTTGTCGAGGAAGCAGAATTTGGCTTGCCGTTCGTGAGAGCCTCGCCATCGCCAGAAGTGCGCGCGAGCTTTCTGAAGCAGAAGCCTGGGCACGAAGTGCGGAGGCAAGAACGCGCGTGATGCAGACGGCAGACGCGCAGGAGGGGCCTCGCGCTTTTGCCGAAAAGCGTGAGCCCACATGGATAGGCCGATGACAGAGGGCGTGAAAGGCGCTATGTAGACATGGACATACAAAACCTGGTGGCGATTGACGTGCATACCCATGCGGAGGTATCGCAACGCATTCCTGATGATCCGATGTGGAAGGCGATGCAGGAGGCCTCGGCAGATTACTTCAAGAATGAAGGACCACGGCCGACCATCCCTGAGATAGCGGCTTACTATAGGGAGCGGAAGATGGCCTCTGCGTCATCTTCCCGGTAGACATGGAGTCGACGACCGGCCTGGTACGAGTCCCCAACGAGGAAGTAGCCGAAGGGGCGGCTGCCAACCCGGATGTGCTCATTCCCTTCGCCAGTATCGACCCGGCCAGGGGGAAGATGGGAGCACGCGAGGCGCGCCGCCTCATCGAGCACTTCGGCGTGCGCGGCTTCAAATTTCATCCTTCCTTACAGGCTTTCTACCCCAATGATCGCAGTGCCTATGTTCTCTACGAAGTGATTGCAGAGGCCGGTCTGCCCACGGTATTTCATACGGGGCATAGTGGCATTGGGTCGGGCATGCGTGGTGGAGGTGGGGTGCATCTCAAGTACTCCAATCCCATGTACCTGGATGATGTGGCGGTGGACTTTCCCGATATGCCGATCATCATGGCCCATCCCTCCTTCCCCTGGCAAGATGAGGCGCTCTCGGTCTGTCTGCACAAGCCGCAGGTCTATATTGACCTCTCCGGCTGGTCACCGAAGTACTTTCCACCTCAGCTGATTCAGTACGCGAACACCTTGCTCAAGCATAAAATGCTCTTCGGCTCGGATTATCCACTGATTACGCCGGACCGGTGGCTGGCGGATTTCGAGCAGATTCCCATTCGGCCTGAGGTGCGGCCTTTGATCCTTAAGGAGAATGCCGTCAAGCTCCTAGGGCTTGATCGCCCAGGCTTATCAGTACAGGAGTCCTAAATTGTGGATTCACTGTTGAACCACTTGCAGAGAAAAGAGGTTTGAAAGAGGTACTATGACAGAGACTATCACCTCACTGGAAGGGGTACCAGTTATCAGTGCTGACCCGTTCTCCCTGGAGAACCTGATTGATCCCCACGATTTACACGAACAGATGCGAGAAGCAGGACCGGTGGTCTACTTAGACTCCTATGGTATCTGGGGGATGGCACGCTATGAACAGGTGAACGCCGCCCTTAAGGGCTGGGAGACCTTTTCGTCGGCAGCCGGGGCCGGCCTGAGTAATTTCCGCAAGGAGAAGCCGTGGCGCATACCGAGTTTGCTGCTGGAAGCCGACCCGCCCGCCCATACCCGCGCACGGGAGATCGTCGGCCCGATCCTGGCCCCTCCAGTCCTCAAGGCGCTGCGAGGGGAGTTCGAGCGTGAGGCCACGCTGCTGGTGGAACGGCTCGCCACCCTGGGCAGTTTCGACGCCGTCACCGAACTCGCCGAGGCCTATCCGCTCAAGGTGTTCGGCGATGCTGTTGGGCTGCCGGAGGAAGGCAGGGAGCACTTGTTACCGTACGCCAACATGGTCTTCAATGCCTTTGGGCCCCGCAACCAGTTGCTTGAGACCGCCATGGCCGATGCTCAAGCTGTCCAGCAGTGGATTATGGACAACTGCAGGCGCGAGACGTTACGCCCGGGCGGCTTCGGTGCCCAGATCTGGGCGGCTGTTGATGCGGGCAAGATCCCCGAGGAATGGGCACCACTGCTGGTGCGCTCTCTGCTCAGTGCGGGCCTGGATACCACCATCAACGGCATCGCCGCCGCCATCTACGCGCTTGCCAGTCACCCGGAGCAGTGGAGCCTGCTGCGACAGGACCCGTCGCTGGCCAATTTGGCCTTTGAGGAAACAGTGCGTTGGGAGTCACCGGTACAGACCTTCTTTCGCACAACGACGCGCGAGGTCGAGATCGCCGGCGTACGCATCCCGGATGGGGAGAAGGTATTACTGTTTCTGGGAGCCGCTAACCGCGATCCCCGACGGTGGACCGATCCGAATCGCTTCGATATTCGACGCAACGCCTCGGGCCATGTCGGATTTGGCATGGGCATCCACCGCTGTGTCGGGCAAACCGTCGCCCGCGTGGAGGCCGAAATTGTGCTGACCGCACTTGCCCGGCGCGTGGAACGCATTGAGATCACCGGTCAGCCACAACGCAAGCCCAACAACACGTTGCGTGCGTGGAGCAGCCTCCCGGTGACCGTTCATGCCGCTGCAGCCTCGAAGTGATCGGTCGCGTTGATCATCACGCTGCTCTGAGATCTTTGGCAACACGGGCAGATGATGTAAAGACGTGCGAGGAGATGACTTTATGAATATGCGAACACAAGTTGGTATCATTGGAGCTGGACCAGCCGGGTTACTGTTATCGCTCTTGCTCGCTCGGGAAGGCATTGATTCGATCGTGCTCGAAAGTCGGAGCAGAGAAGAAGTCGAAACGACGATTCGTGCCGGCGTTCTTGAGCAGGGCACGGTCAATCTACTGGAAGGAGCCGTGCATCATGGGATCGAACTCCGCTTCGATGGAGAGGGGCATCGCATTCCTCTCTCCGAACTGACGAATGGGCGTACCATCACGTTGTACCCACAGCATGAAGTCTTGAGGGACTTGATTGCAGCACGCCTCAACCACGGTGGACACATCCTGTTCAACGTCAAGGATGTCCAGTTGTTTGATGTCTCTTCTCATCAGCCACGCCTCCAATTTGTACACGAACATGAGCAGATGGAATTGCAGTGCGATTTCATCGCGGGATGCGATGGCTTTCATGGCGTGTCTCGGGCATCTCTTCCAGAGGCGATACAAACCGTCTTCACCCGCTTCTATCCCTTTGGCTGGCTCGGCATCTTGATGCAAGCTCCTCCATCTTCCCAAGAATTGATTTATGCGTATTCTGAGCGTGGCTTCGCCCTGGTCAGCACACGCTCACCGGAATTGCAGCGCATGTACCTTCAGTGCGATCCCAATGATGATATTGCTCATTGGTCGGATGAGATGATCCTCGAAGAGCTGCAACTGCGCTTAGCGACGAGAAGCCAGTGGCAGCTGCGCATAGGGCCCATCATCCAGAAGAGCATCCTGGCGATGCGCAGCTTCGTCATCGAACCAATGCAGTATGGTCGGTTGTTTCTCGCAGGTGATGTCGCCCATATCGTCCCACCCACTGGAGCGAAAGGGCTGAATCTGGCTGTCGCCGATGTCCGTCATCTGGCTCACGCGCTTACTCTCTTCTACAAGGAGGAGCGAACCGATCTGTTAGAGGCGTACTCCACGACGTGCCTGCGGCGGGTCTGGCGAGCGGAGCATTTTTCCTGGTGGATGACCTCGATGCTGCATCGCTTCCCCGATGATGACCCGTTTCAACAGCGCATGCAGCGTGCCCAGCTTGAATATACGGTTCGGTCACGTGCCGCAGCAGCTAGCCTTGCAGAAAATTATGTTGGCTTGCCTTTTGAGTGGTAGTCATCACTCACGTTGGAGAGGATATACTATACGATGAAGCAGCCACTTTTCTCGCGTGGCACAACACCGAACCTGGAGGAGTCATTATGACAGAATCACGCTACGACATCGGCATGAAGGTGCGCAAGGAGGTACTCGGAAGCGAGCACGTCGAGCGAACGCAAGCACGCACCACCGAGTTCGATGCCGACTTCCAGCGCTTCATCACCGAAACAGCCTGGGGCTCCGTCTGGGCCCGACCGGACCTGGATCGGCGGACGAGAAGCCTGGTTACGATTGCCATACTGGCGGCACTTGGCCGCGAAGAACTGGCCCTGCACTTGCGCGCCAGCCGCAACATTGGGGTCGATCCGCATGAAATCGCGGAGGTGCTTCTCCACGTGGCCGTCTACGCGGGCGTTCCCGCAGCCAATACTGCCTTCTCTCTGGCAAAGAAAGAGTTCGATCAGGACTTACATGCCTTAGAAGAGGCAAACTCATCAGCGATAAGTCAGGAGGACGTATGAATCAGATCACCATCGGCGACATCGTTCGGGGGGACCGGGAGGTCTTCCCGCCCTACCTCTATGAGGCCTATCAATCCACGCGGCGACGCGCACCGATGCTTCCGCTCATCGAGGTACCACTGACCCTCTCAGAGTTGACCGGACCCGGACCCGCCATCAGTGCCATCACACCGGAAGACGTCGACCTCACACGTAACGCTGGAACCGGTGGCGAGGCCATCGGGCAGCGCATCATTGTGACGGGCCGTGTGCTCGACGAGCATGGAACTCCGGTGCCTCATACGTTGCTGGAGATCTGGCAGGCCAATGCTGCTGGCCGCTACCTGCACAAACGCGATCAGTGGCCGGGGCCGCTCGATCCCAATTTCCTGGGCATGGGTCGCTGTTTGACCGATCACGATGGTATCTATCGCTTCCTGACCATTCGTCCGGGAGCCTATCCCTGGCTCAATCACCCGAATGCCTGGCGACCGGCTCATATCCATTTCTCGGTGTTCGGTCCATCCATGCTCTCGCGCCTGGTGACGCAGATGTACTTTCCCGACGACCCACTGCACGCGCTCGATCCCATCCTCAACGGCGTGCCAACAGAGCAGGCACGACAGCACCTGATTGCCTCCTATGATCATAGTGTGACCGAGCCAGAGTGGGCCCTGGGCTATCGCTGGGACATCGTGGTACGTGGGCCGTCTGCCACCCCTTTTGAGTCGAGGGAGGAGGGTCAGCAATGAACAAACTCCTTCTGACCAGTTCGCAAACGGTCGGGCCTTTCTTTGCGCCTGCCCTGCTGCGCAAGGATGCGGTTCGCAACGTGTTGGTCCAGCCCGAGACACTCGGCGAGCGCGTTCGCATCGAAGGACACGTCCTCGATGGCGATCGGCTGCCGGTACCCGATGCGCTGGTCGAGATCTGGCAGGCCAATGCGCATGGCCGCTACCACCATCCGGCAGACCAGGGACCGTCACCCTTGGATCCCTCCTTTGTAGGGTTCGGTCGCTCTGGCACCGAGAACGACGGCCTCTACTGGTTTGAGACGATCAAGCCCGGCCCCGTTCCCTTCGATCACGAGCGATGGCAGGCCCCGCACATCTGTGTCACGGTGTTCTCGCGCGGACTGCTCAACCATGTAGTGACACGCCTGTACTTTGCAGACGAGCCAGCCAATGCCACCGATCCCGTCTTGTTACGTGTCCTTGAGCATCGACGAGCCACGCTGCTCGCCCCACGCCAACAGGAAGGGACAAGCGTCGTTTACCGCTTTGATATCATACTGCAGGGCGAGGGCGAAACCGTGTTTTTCAACATCTGAGGGAGTAATGCCACATGACTGAGCCGAGTGACCTTCTCTTATTTAGCACGCCGAGCATGGCTGCCATCTTCTCACCCCGGGCGCACGTACGGGGCATGCTTGCATTTGAAGCCGCACTCGCCCGCGCGGAGGCTCGCGTTGGCATTATCCCACAAGAGGCGGCAACTGCTATTGCAGCCAGTTGCAAGGAGGAGCTGTTCGATGTCACGGCTCTGTATCATGAGGCTGTTCTGGCCGGTACCCCTGCGATTCCCCTGGTTCGTATGCTCACAGCACGCGTTGGGGATGAGGCGGGAAAGTTCGTTCACTGGGGAGCCACGAGTCAGGATGCGATCGACACGGCGTTGATGCTTCAGATCCGCGACGGACTTGACCTGCTCGTGGACGACCTGCTGGGCGTATGCGAGGCATGCGCCACGCTCGCCGAGCAACACCGCCAGACGCTGATGGCTGGGAGGACGCTGCTCCAGCAAGCGCTGCCTATCACCTTCGGCCTCAAGGCGGCACGCTGGCTGGCCCTAACAGTGCGCCAGGTGCAGGCAGTACGGGAACACCGGAAGCACACGCTGGCCGCGCAACTGGGGGGTGCCGCCGGGACGCTTGCCGCCCTCGGAGACCATGGTCCACAGGTGGGGGAACTGCTTGCCGAAGAACTTGGACTGCCAGCCCCGGACCTTCCCTGGCACACGGAGCGCGACCGCGTCGCCCAGATCGCTGTGACACTGGGCGTGGTGGCCGGTGCAATGGCGAAGATTGCTGGCGACGTGGTCCTTCTCGCGCAAACCGAGGTTGGCGAGGTCTCGGAGGGAACTGCGCCAGGGAAGGGAGGCTCATCCGCCATGCCACAGAAGCACAATCCGGTCGACGCGACCGCTGCTCTCGCGTCGGCAAGGTTGGCGGTCGGAGGCGTGCCGGTGATCCTGTCGGCGATGGCGCAAGAGCACGAGCGCGCCATCGGGGGATGGCAGGCGGAATGGGCTGCTATCCCGGACCTGTTTCGCTTCACGGCGGGTGCCGTCGAGCGGGTTCGAGGCGCGGTTGCCGGCCTCCAGGTCGATTCTGCACGTATGAAAGCGAATCTTGATCTGACTGGTGGGCTGATCATGGCCGAGTCGCTGACGATGGCCCTCGCTCCACATATTGGAAGACCTGAGGCTCAGCGTATCGTCAAAGCGATCTGTGATCATGCCGTCACGTCAGGCAGAAGCCTTCGGCAGACAGCCCAGGCGAATGAGCAGGTGACTGCTCTCCTCTCCTCAGAAGAGATCGACCAGGCGCTCGACCCCAGCAGATACCTGGGCAGTACAGATACATTTATCGATCGGGCCCTTGCATCCTACCGCGAGGTGCGGTCGTCGCGAGGTGGAAATAGAAAGAGGTTTCCATGATAGATAAACGTCTCTCGTTGAAAGAGGCTATTGCCGAGTACGTGCAGGATGACCTGTCGGTGGCAATTGAAGGCTTTACCGCCTTCATCTGTTTTGCCGCCGGACATGAGATCATCCGCCAGCACCGTCGCAACCTGACGCTCATTCGCATGACCCCTGACGTGATCTATGACCAGATGGTTGCGGCGGGCGTCGCACGCAAATTGGTGTTCAGTTATCTGGGCAACCCCGGCGTTGGCCCGTTGCATTGCCTGCGCCGCGCCATTGAAAAAGGCATACCAGCACCCCTTGAAATTGAAGAATACTCCCATTACGGGATGGTGGGGCGTTACCTTGCTGGCGCATCGCACCTCCCGTTCTTTCCCTTGCGCAGCTACCTCGGCTCGGATATGCCGCGTGTGAATGAGCGGATCAAAATGGTGGACGATCCGTATGGGGATGGAGTCGTAGCCGTCGTTCCGCCGCTTCATCCTGATGTGGCTATTATTCATGCTCAGCGCGCCGATCGACAAGGCAATACCCACCTCTGGGGTCTCTTAGGGGTGCAGAAAGAGGTGGCTTTTGCCGCTCACAAGGTCATCGTCGTAGTGGAAGAGATTGTGGACGAGTCAGTCATTCGTGCCGACCCCAACCGCACGCATATCCCTGGTCTCATCGTCGACGCCGTGGTGCATGTCCCATATGGAGCTCATCCCTCCTATGTTCAGGGCTACTATGATCGGGACAATGAGTTTTACCTGCTGTGGGACGAGATTTCGCGTGATCCAGAGCGTGTCGCGGCCTGGCTCGAGGAATGGGTCTACGGCCTGTCAGATCACAAGGAGTATGTTCGTAAGCTGGGTTCAGAGACGTTAGAACGCATCAAACCCGGGGTTGCACCTGCCGCCAGCGTAGATTATGGAGCTTATCGATGACCGACCTCAACACATCCAACACACAAGCGTACACGCCCTCCGAGATCATGGTGGTTGCGGCGGCACGAGCCCTCGCCGGGGTCCGCACGGTCTTTGTGGGGGTTGGCCAGCCCAACCTCGCCTGCAATCTCGCCCGTTATACGGTTGCACCCGAGCTCGAACTGATTTATGAATCGGGCGTCTATGGGGCTCAGCCCGCTCGCCAGCCGCTCTCCATTGGCGATCCGACGCTGGTGACCGGGGCCACCTCGGTCGTCTCGATGGCCGACCTGTTCGGCTTGTATCTACAGGGAGGCCGGGTGGAAGTGGCATTATTAGGTGGGGCGCAAATCGATCGCTATGGGAACCTGAACACCACTGTGATCGGCAGCTACAGCGAGCCGAAGGTGCGTTTGCCGGGCAGCGGCGGCGCCTGCGAGATTGCCATGAACGCCCAGCGCGTCTACATCATCATGCACCTCAAAAAGCGGGCTTTTGTAGAAAAGCTCGACTTCCTCACCAGTCCAGGCCACTTGTATGGAGGCACAACAGCCCGGCAGCTGGGAATAACAGGCAAGGGGGCGCAGCTGGTGATCACCGACAAAGCGCTCTTTGATTTTGCGAATGCGGAGCGTGAAATGCAACTCGTCTCGCTGTATCCCGGGGTGACGCTGGAGACCATCTCCTTTGAAATGGGATGGAGGGTGCGCGTGGCCGAGACCTTGACCGAGACACCGGCTCCCACAGTTGATGAATTGGCTATTGTGCGAAGGCTGAGTTCAGGCGGCACATCTCAGAGAGCAAGTGAGGTGTGATCTGCGGTGTAACACAGCAGAAACAAGTTGCTGAGCATCGATAATTTCTCGCGAAAAGGGAGAACGATCGTGGAAGAAGCCGTCATTATTTACGGGGCAGCCATGCTGGGCTCGTATCAGAAAGGAGCGTGTAGATATGGCTTACGGAGGAGTGAATGAGGCCTGGATCGTGGGTGCGGTCCGCACACCGGTTGGAAGGCACGGCGGGTCTCTGAGCGCCATCAGGCCCGATGATCTTGGTTCCCTCGTCTTGCAGGCGCTTATGGAAAGGACGGGCGTCCCACCCGCTGAAGTCGAGGACGTCTATTTCGGCTGCGCCAATCAAGCTGGCGAGGACAACCGCGACGTGGCCCGCATGTCGCTCTTGCTCGCCGGCTTCCCGCTCGAGGTGGCGGGGGCCACGGTCAACCGCCTGTGTGGCTCGGGACTCGAGGCCGTCGCCAACGCCGCACGCGCCGTGATGCTCGGCGAGGCAGATGTGTACATCGGCGGGGGAGTCGAGTCGATGAGCCGAGCACCCTACGCCCTACCCAAGCCTGAGAAGGGCTTTGCCACCGGGAACCAGACCATATACGATACCACCCTGGGCTGGCGCTTCGTCAACCCCAGGATGGAGGAGATGGGCCACGCCGACCCCCTGGGGATGACCGCCGAGAACCTGGCCCAGGAGCGCTTCCAGCTCACTCCTGAGGAGGAGAGGCCCGAAGAGCTCGCGGGCATGTACGATGTCTCCCGCGAGCGCCAGGACCGCTTCGCCTTGAGGAGCCACCAGAAGGCTGTCGCCGCACAGGACCAGAAGCGTTTCCGCGATGAGATCGTGCCGGTTATTGTCAGGACCCGCAAGTCCGAAACCCTGGTCGAGGCAGACGAGGGTCCCCGGCGCGACACCTCGCTGGAGCAGCTCGCCAAACTCAAACCCGTTTTCAAGCCGGGCGGGACCGTCACGGCAGGCAACTCCAGTCCCCTCAACGACGGAGCAGCGGCGGTGCTGATTGTCTCCGCCCCGTACGCTCGAGCGCACGCCCTCAAGCCGATGGCAAGGATCAGGAGCATCGGGGTGGCCGGGGTACCACCACGGGTGATGGGCATCGGGCCAGTACCGGCGACGAGGAAGGCGCTCGCGCGAGCCGGGGTCTCGTTGGCCGACGTGGACCTCGTCGAGCTCAATGAAGCCTTCGCCGCGCAGTCCCTGGCGGTGCTCCATGAATGGGGCATGGACCCGGAGGACGAGAGGTTGAATCCCAACGGTGGGGCGATCGCCATCGGGCACCCTCTCGGGTGCTCTGGCGTGCGCATCCTCACGACGCTCCTGCATGAGATGGGGCGGCGCCCGGATGTAGAGTTGGGGCTGGCAACGATGTGCATCGGCGTAGGCCAGGGCATCGCTATGATTGTCGAGAAGCTCTGACCATCAAGGACTGATCTCTACGTTGCATGGTGCAGGAGTTATTCCCATAAGCGTTAACTTAAGTCGTTTTTCTAGCAGCTTGTCGGAGAGAACAGAAGGAAACTCGCCTTGCAGGAGAACTTGGCACTGACGGATGATCCATCATCGCTCTTCCTCTGCCATTATTATGAAGCCTCTGTAGGTCCATTTCGCACGCTTTCTGATCTCAATCAAGAGGAAGCTGAGACAATCTTGATGCGTCTTCGCCAGGAGGGCAAAACATTTGCGGCCCAACGAAAGGCCGATTATCTGGCGACTCGCCGTGAACTTGAGCAGCATCTACGAAGACTCTTTCTCGAAAAAGGAGGAAAGCCACAGCGTATGGCACCTCACTACATGATCGTTGGAGAATGCTCTTGGGTACGAGGGTGGTACAAGGAGAGCAGGACAGTAAAAATAGCGATTGACGCAATTCATCCTCTTGCCCTAAGTTTTACGTATGGCGATTCTTTCCCAGCAATGCGTTTTCAGGATGGAAAGCCATATCGTGGACAAATATATACGCTCAGTGAAATCGTTGAGGTGATCAATCAGTATGGTTTGCCCCAGAACTGGAACGCTGATGGAAAAAAGGGACCAGAACGTTATATTGAAGCCCAAATATGGGATGAGATTTTTCTTTCATCATGATGGCCTCATTCAATCACGCGCAGCAATTCGACTTTCCATTCTCATGTGATGGTGCGCTCTTGTCCAGGTGGGCTCCGTCGCGGGATGGCGTCGAGGCCACCGTTTAAAAAACGCTTGAGCACACGCATATTACTCCGCAAGTCTTATCTGGAAGCATTTAGCTGCTCTGCCAGCACGTGTGTCGTTCACGGTACAGGCAGGAGCAACAAAACGGAACGCGGTCGCAGGCAGAACAGGGGAGAAGGAGCTGGAAGACCACCACCGTCCCTGCGCTACGCCCAGGATAAGGTGTGGAAGCGCTTGAGATTGAATGCCAAACAGACCAGACTCCACTCACCATCAGCGGCTTGTGCACCGCGCAACGAGAACTGGCGGAAACCCAGCACCTCTTTAATAATCCCAATCACCGGTTCGACGGTGCATTTGCGCGCACCATAGATCGCTTTGCCCAACCCTGTCTTGAGCTTGGAGGCCATCTTGACCTGGGCGCTCGCATTCTCGGGTGGCGGATCGGGCAGTGGTGCGAAACGCTGTTGCCAGCTCGGATGATGGGGATCACGGCCTGTCGCTATGTAGGGCTCAATGCCACGTCGCGCACACGCGCCCAGCGTTGCGGGGCCAAAATAGCCAGCATCCAGGGCTGCCGCCTCGGGTGTGCCGATTGCTAGCGGGATGGCCCCCAACGTCGGTTCGGCTTCCTGGCTATCATTGGGGTGATTGGAGAGGGCACATCCCACGATGAGCAGACTCACCTGATCCACGGCAACTTGCGCGTTGTAATCCTGCTCAAAACCAGCATTCGTCGGGTTTTTCATGATGCGCGACTCTGGGTCAGTGAAGTTATCCTGGTCTCCATCACGCGGTTCTGATGTCGGCGGGGTTGGTGGGCGGCCACCTGGGCGGCGTCCTGTCGTGCGCTCCCGCTCTGCGCGCTGTGCCATTCTCTCTTCATAGTCAGCCTGCTCGGCTGCTGCACGCTCCTGGGCACGGGCTTCGATCACCGCTTTGGCCTGCACCAGATGCGCCAGGCGGTCCTGCCGTCGTGCGGTCTCCTCGCGTACCACCAGCCCATCAGGCATCTCCGGCGGCTCGCGCTGTTCACTGAGGGCAAAGAGTTCGTCGATCTCGGCTCGGAGTTGGGTCTCCAACTCCAGTAGGCGCTTGTAACTGACCGCTTTGCGCTTGGAGGCATCGGCATGCATCTTGGTCCCGTCCAGGCTGATCGTACCCAGTTTCAGCACGCCCGCCTCTTGGGCGAGCATGAGCACCTGCACGAAGAGGTCTTGGAGTTCTTGCAGAAAGGTATGCCGAAACGTTGCGAGTGTATCGTGGTCGGGATGGAGATTGCCTGCGATGAAGCGAAAGGGCACCGTTTCATAGGTCGCTCGCTCAATCTTACGGGTACTGAAGATTCCTATGGCATAGCCATACAGAAGCAAGCCCAACAACACTTCGGGTGCATAGGGTTCTCCACCGCGCTGCCCATAGTGAGCATACAGAGCTGAGAGATCAAGCTGTGCCACGCTGTCTACCACGAAGCGGGCCAGATGGTCAGGCGGTAGACAGTCGCCCAGGCGGACTGTCAGATCCAATGCCTGGTCATAGTCCACGGTCTTGAATGTTCTTTTCATACATACAGTCTACCATGAGTGACCGGAACGCGGCACCTGCATCTCTCCGACAAACTGCTAGACTACGCTTGAGGCCTGAACGTGGCATTGAGCGGAGAAAACTCCTATAATCTCAAGAAACCAACCATCTCCTTTGCTCTATAAGGGGGGAAAACCGCAACCATGGGTAATATGCCTTCTGATTATGACGACGACAAACTCATTATGACGCCTCTGCCCTCTGAAGTTCTGCATGAAGACAGAGATGAAGCGACTGAGATTGCCAGACAGCGCTTAGCTCGCCGTCGTTTCTTGCGCAGATCGACGCTTGCGGTTTTAGGCCTGTCTGCTACCGTCAG
>WNFM01068147.1_pt1 | contig 13222 bp, 13 predicted proteins | sample 5400271 | NCBI WGS metagenome assembly WNFM01 (sample SAMN13153352, study PRJNA577476) | soil metagenome | isolation source: 60 cm saprolite on Douglas fir-dominated hillslope | place: USA:California | collected 2013-09-17 | reverse complement strand
GCGCGCTGCCGCGACGACATCCAGGACATGAAGCCGCGGATCGACCGGATCAAGAACTCCGAGCCGCAGCGCTATATGCTGGCCACGCGGTGGTGGGGGCGGGCGGTCGAGGCCGAGCCCGGTAGCGAATTGGAGTGCACCAACTTCATCGAGCGAGCGCGCAAGGCGCTGGCGATGCCGATGGAGGCCAACGACTGCAACGGCGCCAATGCCCATCTGATGCGCTGCGCCCAAGGTGGCAACGGCGCAGCCTATGGCGGGCCGGGCGCTGCCGGTGCCGGCGCCGGATTTGCCTTGGGTGGCGGCCCGCGTCCGGGCGGCCCCGGCACGTTTACGCCGCCCGGCTCGCCGGGATCACCGTCGCCGGAGTCCAAGTAGCGCCGATCGCGGAATTCATAGAGGGCAGCTGCTGCCTGGAGAGCGGCGGGCTCGCGTCAGCAATTGCGACCGAAGGAAACAAGGGGCCAGAGCGTTCCGCTCCAACCCCTTGTGTTATTGGCTCCCGGGGAGGGATTCGAACCCCCGGCCAAGCGGTTAACAGCCGCTTGCTCTACCACTGAGCTACCCGGGATCAGCAGGCTTTTGCCGCCCCGACGTTGCTGGCCGGATCGGCGGCGGCGTTATAGCAGACACCCACATCGCGCGCCACCCTCGCGGGCCATGCACATGGAGGCCGGAAGCGGAATCGAACCGCTGTACGAGGATTTGCAGTCCTCTGCATAGCCACTCTGCCATCCGGCCGATCGCGGCCCGAGATATAGGGCGGGCTCGCGCGAGGGGTCAAGGCGACGAGCCGTGCAGGAGCGCAGCGGCTTCCGGCGGAGATTGTATTCGCTCGAACCCGCCTATATAAATCGGCACACTTCCCGAGCCACTCAGCCCGAACCTCAATGATCGATTTCGGCGCCGCGCGCCTCACCATGGTCGACAGCCAGCTCCGTCCCAACAAGGTGACGGATCTGGCGGTGCTCGACGCCTTCCTCACCGTGCCGCGCGAGCGCTTCGTGCCGCCGGCGCTGCGCGCCGCCGCCTATGTCGATGACGACATCCCGATCGGCGACGGCCGCTTCCTCATGCAGCCGATGGTGCTGGCGCGGCTGATCCAGCTCGCCGCCATCGGCCCGGGCGACGCGGTGCTCGAGATCGGCGCCGGCACCGGCTACGGGACGGCGATCGCCGCCCGGCTGGCGCGCAGCGTCGTCGGCATCGAGTGCGACCACAAGCACGCCGCCCGCGCCGTGGCGCGGCTGGCCGAGCTGGGCGTCGGCAACGCGGCGGTGATCGAGGACGCTCTGGCGCAAGGCCATCCCGCGCGGGCGCCCTACCAGGTCGTGCTGTTCGAAGGCATGGTGGCGCACATCCCCGACGCGATCGCCGGCCAGGTCGCGGAGAACGGCCGGGTCGTCGCCGTGCTCGGCGATAGCAACGGCATGGGGCGCGCTGCGCTGATGACGCGCAGCAATGGCGTGCTGTCGCGGCGCCCCGTCTTCGACGCGGCGGTGCCGGCACTGCCGGGCTTCGAGCGCGCGCCGAGTTTCGTCTTTTGAGCCGAAGGAGCCGAGTGATGCGCCGTTCCTTGCTCGCCTCCTGCGCCGCCGCTGCCGCTCTCCTCGCCGCCACGCGCGGCGCCGCGGCCGAGACGCTGGCCGATGCGCTGGCCGATGCCTATAACAACAACCCTCAGCTCCTGGCCGAGCGTGCCCTGTTGCGCGCCACCGACGAGAACGTGCCGCAAGCGCTGGCCGGCTGGCGGCCGACCGTGCAGTTCACGGGGGCCGTCGGAATCGAGCACCTGGAGACGCGGCCGCCTGCGCCGCCGGCCTTTCCCGGCGAAACTGGCTTGCGGCCGAGCACCGTCGACTTCAACGTGGCGCAGCCGATCTATAGCGGCGGCCGCACCGTCGCGCTGACGGCGCAGGCGGAGAAGTTGGTCGAGGCGGAGCGCGCCCGTCATATCGCCGTCGAGGAGAGCGTGTTTCTCAGCGTCGCCCAAGCTTATCTCGACGTGGTGCGCGACCAGGCGACGCTCGATCTCGCCATCAACAACGAGCAGGTGCTACGCCGCCAGCTCGAGGCGACCAACGATCAGTTCCGCGTCGGCGCGGTGACCCGCACCGACGTGGCCCAGGCCGAGGCGAGGCTTGCCGGCGCCACCGCGTCGCGCCAGCAGGCGGAAGGGAATTTGCAGGTGAGCCGCGCCAATTTCGAGCGCGCCGTCGGCCATGCGCCGGCGAAGCTCGAGCAGCCGAGCTTGCGCCCGACGCTGCCGGCGACACGCGACGAGGCGATCGCGCTGGCGAGCGCCAAGAACCCCACCGTCATCGCTGCGCTCTTCACCGAGGATGCGGCGCGCGACACGGTCGATGCGACGCGCGACCAGCTGCTGCCGAACTTGAGCCTCGTCGGCGACGCCCTTCGCTCGGGGGATCAGACCACCAAGGGCCGCGAGAACACGAGCTATTCGATCGTGGCGCGGGTCACGGTGCCGCTCTACGAGGGCGGCGCCATCTATTCGCAGACGCGTCAGGCGTCCGAAACGGTCGGCCAGCGCCGCAGCCAGACCGACGATGCGCGGCGCGCCGCCATCCAGGGCGCGACCCAGGCCTGGGAGCAGGTCGCCACCGGCCGCGCGCAGGTCGTCTCGCTGCAATCGACGGTCCGCGCCGCCGAGATCGCGCTCGAGGGCGTGCGCCAGGAGGCGACGGTCGGCTCGCGCACCGTGCTCGATGTGCTCAACGCCGAGCAGGAGCTGTTCACCGACCGCGTGCAGCTGGTGACGGCACAGCACGATGTGGCGCTGGCGGAGTTCTCGCTGTCGAACCAGATCGGCCGTCTCACCGCGGTCGATCTGAAGCTGCCCGTGACGCTCTACGACGTCGACAAGCATTACCGGTCGGTGCGCGACAAGTGGATCGGCTTCGGCTCGAAGCAATGATGCCGCGCGCGCCGCTAGGCGCCACAATGTCTAGCGCGGCGCGGGCGCGCTGACCGCGTATGCGTGGCCGAGGCTGCCGTCGCCGTGCATGGTCGGCTCCGAGCCCTCGACGATGTCCACGATGACCAGCACCGCGATCGCCGCATGGACGAGGCCCACCAGCCAGCCCGCGGCCGGCGAGACGCCGCCCACGCGCCGGAGATAGTCGTTGCGCTCCTCGCCGAGGAGCCCGAGTTGGTCGGCCTTGCCGAGGCGCTGCAATCCGGCGGAGACATACCAGGCCTTCGCCGAAAGCGCGATGGCCACGGCGATACCGCTGCCGGCGCTCAGATCGAAGACGAGCGCGATGGCGAGAGGTATGACGATGCAAAGCGCATCGTAAAGGTAGAGTTTGCGATAGAAGAGCCACACGATCGGCATGAAGAAGCCGGGCCAGCTCCAGCTCATCACCCAATTCCTGGACCTCTCCCGCATCTTGTCGTAGACGCGCAAATAGGCCTCGGCATGCGGGCCGAAGAACCATGCGGGCCGAAGAACATGGAGAGATCGGCGCGGACGCGACCCCGGTCCGGTCGCTCGAATAAATCGCGCATTGTCGGTTTGCTCACGATCGACGCTTCCCAAGGGAGCTGCCCGGTTAGGGTAATTAGGGCGAGCGGAGTTAACTGCGGGTTGAGAGGCTCTCGCGGCGTGGCGAAGCGGGCGCACCCGGCCGCTTCCGCGGTCGGCCGGGCCGCTGCGCGCCGCGCCGGATCTTCGCTCCGACTGGCGTTTTGCGGCTCATTCCCTTAGTCTGGCCGGCAGTCATGCGATTGCGGTCGAACGCCATGTCGGAAGCAAAGGGTCAGCAAGAGCCGTCGATGGAGGAGATTCTCGCCTCCATCCGACGCATCATTGCCGAGGACGGAGAAGGCGCGGCTGCGGCTGCGCCTGTGCTCCGCCCGGCTGCGGCCGCGGAGCCGCCGCAAGTGGCGCCCCAGGAAGAAATTCTCGAGCTGACGGAATCGGTCGCAGAAGACGGCACGGTGGTGAGCCTCGCGCCGGGTGGCGCGATGAAGCCGCCGGCGGCGCTGGCGCAGGCGGAGCCGAGCAGCGCCGCGCCCGAGGGCGCAGAGGAGCCGCCGGAGTCGCCGCCCGCGGCCGGGGAACAACCCGAGCCGGTGCCGGACCCGCCGCCCCTGCGGCTGCGCTCCGCGGCTACGGTGACCAAGCGAGCCGAGCCGAGCGCGCCCGAACCGCCACGCGCAGCGCCGGCCGCGCCGCGCGCCGAGGCGCCACCCGCGCCGGAGCCGCCGCCGCGTCCGGCCGTGGCTGCCGCGCCGCCACCGGAACCGGCGGCCCAGCCCCCGCCGCCGCCTATGGTTGGCGACCGGCTGGTGTCGGTCGCCACCGCGGCCGCGTCGGTGGCGGCGCTGTCGCAGCTCGCCGATCTCGGCCAGAAAGGGCAAGTCGGCACCACGCCGCTCGGCGAAGCGGGGCGCACGCTCGAGAGCCTGGTGCGTGAATTGCTGAGGCCGATGCTGCGCGATTGGCTGGACACCAACTTGGCGCCGCTGGTCGAGCGCCTGGTGCGGGAAGAAATCCAACGCATGGCGCGCGACGCCCAAGCCCGCTGATCGGACCGCCGGATTGCCTGGACGGTGAGCGAGGCGGCGGCATCGCCGGCAAATCGACTCACCACTGAACCACCGTAATGCTGGACAAGAATTATCATCCCGCGGCCTTCGAGCCGGTGATCTACGCGGCCTGGGAGGCGGCGGGCGCGTTCGCCGCGCATCCGGATTCTCCGGCGCAGCCTTACTGCATCATGATGCCGCCGCCCAACGTCACGGGCAGCCTGCATATGGGTCACGCGCTCACCTTCACGCTGCAGGACATCCTCATCCGCCATCGGCGCATGCGCGGCCGCGACGCGCTGTGGCAGCCCGGCACCGACCATGCCGGCATCGCCACGCAGATGGTGGTGGAGCGCCAGCTCGCGCTCGAGCAGTCGAACCGCCACCAGCTCGGCCGCGCCGCCTTCATCGAGCGCGTGTGGAAATGGAAGGCGGAATCGGGCGGGACGATCACGCGCCAGTTGCGCTCGCTCGGCGCCTCGCCGGATTGGAGCCGCGAGCGCTTCACCATGGACGAGGGCCTCTCGGCCGCGGTGCGCAAGGTGTTCGTCACGCTCTACAAGGAAGGGCTCATCCATCGCGACAAGCGGCTCGTCAACTGGGATCCGGTGCTGCACACCGGGCTCTCCGATCTCGAGGTCGAGAGCGTCGAGACCAAGGGCTCGCTGTGGTACTTCAAGTACCCGATCGAGGGCGAGGCGGGCGCGTTCCTCACGGTGGCGACGACGCGTCCCGAGACCATGCTCGGCGACACCGGCGTCGCCGTCCACCCCGATGACGAGCGCTACAAGCACCTCATCGGCCGCCACGCCGTGCTGCCGCTGGTCGGGCGGCGCCTCCCGATCGTCGCCGACGAGTATGCCGATCCCGCGGCCGGCAGCGGCGCGGTGAAGATCACGCCGGCGCACGACTTTAACGATTTCCGGGTCGGGCGGCGCCACGGCCTCGCGCTGATCAACATCTTCGACAAGGATGCCAAGCTCAACGAGGCGGCGCCCGAGGCCTATCGCGGCCTCGACCGCTTCGTCGCGCGCGAGAGGATCGTCGCCGACATGCAGGCGCAGGGCCTGGTCGAGAAGATCGAGCCGCACACGCTGATGGTGCCGCATGGCGACCGCTCCGATGCGATCGTCGAGCCGTGGCTGTCGGATCAGTGGTATTGCGACGCCGCGACGCTGGCCAAGGCGGCCATCGCCGCCGTCGAGACCGGCCGCATCGTGTTCGTGCCGAAGAGCTGGGAGAACACCTTCTTCGAGTGGATGCGCAACATCCAGCCGTGGAACATCTCGCGGCAGATCTGGTGGGGCCACCAGATCCCGGCGTGGTACGGGCCGGACGGCACTGTCTTCGTCGAGGAGACCGAAGCGGCGGCGCTGGCGGCGGCGAAGAAGCACTACAACAAATCGACGCCGCTCCGGCGCGATCCCGACGTGCTCGACACCTGGTTCTCGTCGGCGCTGTGGCCGTTCTCGACGCTGGGCTGGCCGGAGCAGACCAAGGAGCTCAAGCGCTACTACCCGACAGACGTGCTGGTCACCGGGCACGACATCATCTTCTTCTGGGTCGCGCGGATGATGATGATGGGCTTGAAGTTCATGAATGACGTGCCCTTCCGCACCGTCTACATCCACGCGCTGGTGCGCGACGAGCGCGGCCAGAAGATGTCGAAGTCGAAGGGCAACATCATCGATCCCCTCGACCTCATCTCCCGCTACGGCGCCGACGCGCTGCGCTTCACCCTGGCGGCGCTCGCCGCGCAGGGCCGCGACATCAAGCTCGCGGAAGCGCGGGTCGAGGGCAACCGCAACTTCGCCACCAAGCTGTGGAACGCCGCGCGCTACGCCGAGATAAACCAATGCGTGCTGGTCGAGGGATTCGATCCCGCCGACAACCGCCTCACCGTCAATCGCTGGATCGCCGGTGCGCTCGCCGACACGGCCGCGCGCGTCGCCACGGCTATCGACGAGTTCAAGTTCAACGAGGCGGCCGGCGCGCTCTATCAGTTCGCCTGGGGCACCTTCTGCGACTGGTACGTCGAATTCACCAAGCCGATCCTCACCGGCACGGACGAAGCGGCCAAGGCCGAGACGCGGGCGACCATGGCCTGGGCGCTCGGCGAGATCGTGCATCTGCTGCATCCGATCATGCCCTTCATCACCGAGGAGCTATGGAAGCACCTGAGCGGCGGCACCAAGGGCATGCTGATCACCGCGCGCTGGCCGAGCTACCCGACGGGTCTCATCGACCGCGCCGCCATGGCGGAGATGGATTGGATCGTCGCGCTCATCTCGGCCGTCCGCACCGCGCGCTCGGAAATGAATGTGCCCGCCGCCAGCGAGATCGCCGCCTATGTGATGGAGAGCAGCGAAGACGGCCGGCGCTGGATCGCCGCGCACCGCGACCTCGTCACGCGCCTCGCACGCCTCGCCAAGATCGAAGCGCCGTCGGCCGATGAGCGCCAGCGGCTGCTCGCCGCGAAGAGCGCCATCCAGGTCGTGGTCGGCGGCGCGACGCTCTCGCTCGACCTCGCCGGCACGGTCGACCTGGAGAAGGAGCGCGCCCGTCTCGCCAAGGATGCCGGATCGATCGAGAGCGAGATCGCCAAGGTCGCGCAGAAGCTCGGCAACGCGCAGTTCCTCGCCAAGGCCAAGCCCGAAGTGGTGGAGGAGCAGCGCGAGCGCCAAATGGAGCTACGCGCATCGCTCGACCGGGTGCGTGCCGCGCTCGCCCGCATCGCTTGATGCCCCAGGGATCACACAACCGACCATCGGTGTTTAAGCGTTCAAGCCGGGTAACCTGCTTCTCAAGGAGGGAGTGTGGACCTGTTTGTGCGCGCGCGCAGTATCTTCAGAGATCGGCCCTGGTCCCAGATGGGCGCCGATATGCTGGCCCGCACCCGGGCAAGCCTGCGCCGCGGGTCCTTCGCGGCGCCGGGCGGGCACCTGCAGGCCCGCATCAAGGCGATCCTCCTTGCGCCGCGGACGGAGTGGCCGCTCATCGCGCAGGAACATTCCGACATTGCCGGCCTCTATCTCCGCTATATCATGCCGCTGGCGGCCATCCCGCCGCTGTGCAAGCTCATCGGCTGGTCGCTGCTGTTCTCGTATATGGGCTTCGGCATCGGCCTGGTCGGCGCGCTCGCCTCCTATGCCCTCGGCCTCGCCGGCGTCGCCGTCATGGCGCTGGTCGCAAGCCGGCTGGCGGCGATGTTCGAAGGCGAGCAGGACATCGTGCAGGCCTTCAAGCTCGTGGCCTATGCGGCGACGCCCGGCTGGATCGGCGGCCTGTTTCGCCTGGTGCCGGGCCTTGCCGTGCTGAGCATGCTGATGTCGCTCTACAGCATCTACCTGATCTATACCGGCGCACAGGCGGTCATGGCGGTGCCCGAGGACCGCACCATCGGGTACACAGCGGCGGTGGTCGCCGCCGCGATCCTCGTCTTCGTCGTCACCGCGGTGATCATCACCGCGCTCGGCGGGGTCAAGATGATCGGCATGGCGTAGAGCGCCGGCGCATCGGCGCACAATCGCATGATGCCTGGCTTCGTGCTAGGCTTCCTCCCGCGCCGTTCCGTGCGGCCAGGGGAGGGGGGCATGGATCTCACGACACGCATCAGGAATATTCTGATCGCGCCCAAGCGCGAGTGGCCGGTCATCGCCGAGGAGCCCGCCGACGCCGCCAGTCTCTATACCGGCTACGTCTTGCCTATGGCGGCGATCCCGCCGGTGTGCAGCGCCATCGGGCTGTCGGTGGTGGGCATAATGGCCTACCGCATGGGCTTCGGCGCCGCGCTGGGCTGGGCGATCACGCGCTACGTGCTCTCGCTCGTCGCCGTCTATGTCGCCGCGCTCATCGCCAGCAAGCTCGCGCCGACCTTCGGCGGTCAGGACAATCTCGTGCAGGGCCTCAAGCTCATCGCCTATTCGGCGACGGCGAGCTGGGTCGGCGGCGTGTTCGGGCTCATCCCCGTGCTGTCGATCCTCGGCGTGCTGATGTCGCTTTACAGCCTCTATCTGCTGTTCACCGGCGCCGCCGTGGTGATGAGCGTGCCCGAGGACCGTGCCGTGGGCTATTCCGCGGCGGTCATCATCGCGACCATCGGGGTGTTCCTCATCCTCCTCTGGCTCGCCGCCATCATCGCCGGCCACAGCATGATGCTGTGAGGGCCCGCCGTCGCGGCAGCTAAAGCCGCGGCGCGATGAAATCCGGCCAGATGCCGCTTTCCCGGGCGAGCGCGAGCGCGTCCTCGCCGCGCACGAAGCCGTCCTCGATCAGGAGCGTGCGGCAGCCCGCCGCGCGCCCGCCGAGGATATCGGTGTGGAGCGTGTCGCCGACGCACAGCACCCGCTCCGGCGCAACCTCGGGATGGCGCGCGCTCATGCGCTCGTAGAGCGCGGGGAACGGCTTGCCGCAGAGGACGATGCCCGCGCTCGTGACGGCCGCGATGCGCTGGGCGTACCAGCCGGGCTCGGCCGCCATGCCCGCGGGCTCAGGCGAGGCGATGTCGGGGTTGGCGACGATCAGCGGCCGCGGGCGGTGCGCCAGGCTCGCCGCGAGCAGCGCCTGGCGCGCCTCGCTCCACGCGCCCGTCGACAGGAAGATGACGCCGGACACGCGGTCATAGGCGGCGGCGTCATCGCCGAGCGCCAGCATGCCGCCAGTGAGGGCAGGGAGCGCCGCCGCCGCGCCGGCGATGAACCCCACGGGCGGCGCCAGCGCCAGCGCCGCCAACGCCGCCGGCACCAGGTCGAGCCCGGTGATGATCTCCGCCGCGGTGAAATCGAAGCCGAAGCGGCGCAGCCGCGCCGCGCTGATCGCGGCGTCGCGGCTGCCGCTGTTGGAAAGGACGACGAGGCGCTTGCCCGCCGCGCGCAGCCGCGCCACCGCCGCCGGGGCGGTGGCGATCGCCGTCTCGCCGAGATTGAGCACGCCCCAGGCATCGAGCGCGACGAGGTCGAATTCGGCGGCGATCGCGCCGACATCCGCGATGCGGCGCGGCGTCACCGGCGGCGGCTTCGGCGGCAGCAGCGGCTCGGCCCGGCGATAGGCCTGCCAGGCAGCCGTGAAAGTGAGGGCAGGCAGCGGCGTGGTTCCTCGTGCGGGCAGCGACCGGCTTCTACCGGCCCGGCGCGGCCGTCACAAGCTCAGGCAAGGCGCCCGCGCGAGAGCAGGCGGCGGAAGGGCCAGGCCAGCGCGTCGATGAGGTTGCGCGGCACGTCATGCGTGTCGAGCCCGGTGACGGGAAACTCGCCGGGCATCGGCCGGTGGTGGGTCCTGAAGATCCAGTCGAAGACCGGGAAGAAGGCCGCGAAGTTGCGGTTGAAATGGGCGGGGTCGCGCGAGTGGTGGATGCGATGGTATTGCGGGCCGTTGAGCACTACCCAGAACCGGCCGAAATGGACGCGCAGGTTGAGATGGTTGACGAAATCGTAGAGCTTGCTCACGCCATAGATCGTCAGCGCCAGCGGCGGCACCTGGAACAGGATGCCGACGATCGGATAGACGAACACCGCCTTGATCGCCGGCTCGAGCCAGAAGGCGCGCATGGTCGTGGTGACGTTGACCGACGGATCGCTGTGATGCAGCGAGTGCATTTCCCAGAGGAAGGGCACGCCATGCTGCGCGCGGTGGAAGAGGTATTCCATGAAATCCATGGCGACGATGAAGGCCGCGGCGGAGAGCACGACGGCCCAGCCCTCGCCGGGCAGCCGGATCAGGCCGCCGCCGCAGGCATTGACGATGGCGATGCCGATGGCGGCGCCGACCGGCTTCATCAGATAGAGGATCGCAGCAAAGACGACGGTATAGCCGATGTTCATCCAGAGATGCGCGCGCGGCTGCGCCCGCTCGGCCGGCGCCAGGCGCTCGATCAGCGCGCCGGCGCCGAACGCCGCCAGCGTGACCACGAGCGTCGACGCCATCGCCAGCGCCGCGACATCGGCGATAAAGCTCATGGCCAAGGCATAAAATAGGCGCGTTAATATTGGCTAAAAGAATTGCCCGGATCGGGCGGCCCGCCGCACCCAAAAGACAGGCCTATCGGACTGATTCCATGGAACTTCGGGTTGCTCTGGGTGTTCCTAGGCGCGGCAAGAGGATAAGGACAGGTGCTGGCCCCCGGCACGAATAGCGGTCCGCCCCTCGTCAGCGTGGTCATCCCCACCTACGACCGGCCGGCCTATCTGCGGCTTGTCGTTGCGAGCGTACTGGGGCAGACCTATCCGCATCTCGAAATCATCGTCCAGGACAACGCCAGCCAGCAGGACCCGGCCGTGATTCTGGCGGAGTTCAACGATCCCCGGCTGCGGCTCGCCCGCAACGCGCGCACGATCGGGCAGACCGCGAATTTTCTCGCCGGCATTGCCCGGGCCACCGGCAAATACATCGCGCTTCTGGGGGACGACGATGTCTGGCAGCCAGACTTCATCGCCACGCTCGTGGCGCCGATGGAAGCCGACCCGCAGATCGTCGTCGCTTTTTGCGACCACGACATCATCGACTCCGACGGGCGACTGGACGCCGAGAAGACGGAGGAAGTGACGCGGCGCTTCGGCCGCCACGCGATCGGCGACGGCGCCCATCGCCCCTTCGCCGACATTGCCTTGCTCTACCGCGCGATCTGCGTCGTGTCCGGCGCCCTCATCCGCGCCGACGGGATCGATTGGTCGCTGGTGCCGTGCGAGTTGCCGTACTGGTCGGACATCTTCATCGCCTATCTTCTGGCTGCTTCCGGCGGGCGCTGCTGGTACACGTCACGGCGGCTTATGCAATACCGCTATCATCCCACGCAGGTGATGAGGCACCACGGCGCGCGTCCTACCTATGCACAGTGGATGCTCGAGCTCTGGCTCACCGTCCTGCGCGATGCCCGGCTTGAGCATCGCAGTTATTACCGCATGGTGTGCACGCGATGGGCGATCATCATCGTGCTTGACCGCCTCATGCGACGCGACTGGAAAGGCGCCCTCGGCAAGGTCGGCAAATTCTTTGCGATGGGCATCTTCGATCCCCGGGTTCTGATCTATCACTTGCTTTACACGGCGCGGTTCCGGGCTTTGGGAATCAAACGGCTCGTACCTTAAACGTATGACAAGCGAGGCCGCTTGATGACGATCGACGAGACGCTCGCCTACGCGCGAGACCTTCACCGTGGCCAGGTAGACCAGTTCGGGCAACCCTATCACAGCCATCTCGAGCGCGTGCTGGCGCATCTGCAGCGCCTGTTCCCGGAGGCCGGCGAGGCCGTCCAGCACGCCGCCCTGCTGCATGGCTCCGTCGAGGAGAAGAGGACCACGCTGCAGGCGCTGCTCCAGGCCGGCTATTCGCCGGAGATCGTGCGCATGGTCGAATGGAACACGCGGCCGCGCGGACCGGGCGCGCCCGCCTATCTCGACTGGATCCGGGACCTCGCCGACCATGCGCCCTTGGGCGCGGTCATGATCAAGATCGCCGACAACGAGGACAACAGCGATCCCGAGCGGATCGCACGGCTGCCGGAGGAGCAGCGCGATGTCGGCGAAGCCTACGCCAATGCTCGCCGCATCCTCGAGGCGGCGCTGCGCCGCCGCAGCGCGGACGCCGTGAGCTGCGCCCGCTGAAGAAGACCCGGGCCCCCTCTACGCTCCCCCGGTCTCGGCGCGGATCCAACTTTCGAGCAGCATGCGCAGCGCGGCGACGAAGGCGAGCGGCTGGTCGAGCATGACGTGGTGCTGCGCCTCCGGCACGCCGACGATCGGCGCGCGCGGGCCCATCAGCGACGACATGTAGGCGGCGGTGCCGCGCGACACCAGCGCGCTCTTCTCGCCGAAGATCAGCGCGGCCGGGCAGCGCACCGTCTGCAGATATTCCCGGAACGGCTCGCCGAACCGCCGCGAGCCCATGGCCGCGCCGTCGAATTTCCAGGTCCAGCCGCCGGCGACGGGCATCAGCGAATGCCGGGCGATGAACTCGACGATGAAATCGTTCTCGCAGCTCTGCGGCGGCATCAGGCGGAAGCGCGCCAGCGCCGCGTCGAAGCTCTCGTAGATCTTCTTGTTCGCCCATTTGGGCGGCGAGAGCGGGCGGCTCGCCTCCTCCTCGGGCGAGCGGATCGGCGAATCGACGATGACGGCGCCGCCGAGCTCGTCGCCGAATTGCGAGGCGAATTTCATCGTCATGAAGCCGCCGAAGCTGTGGCCGACGACGAACGGCCGCTCGCCGAGCCCGGCATCGGCGATGACCGCGCGCATCTCGGCGGCGCGCAGCTCCGAGCTGTAGGCCGGGCGCCGGCCGCTATCGCCCATGCCGGACAGGTCGATGGCGGCGACGCGGAAATCGCGCATGAAATAGGGCGCGATGAAGCTCCACCAATTCGCATGCGCGCCGCCGCCATGCACGAAGAGCAGGCCGCGATCGCTCGCTTCCGGCGCCGCCCGCCAATAGAGATAGTGGATAGGGCAATTCTCCACCGTCACCGAGCGCGATTGCTTCGGGCTGGCGACGGCCCAGCGGAACCACGCGGGCGCGGCGGCGCCCAGCGCGAGGTGATCGGGCGAAAGGGATGGGGTGTCCAAGGAAGCTCCCGTCGATACGATGCGAGACGCGTCGACCAACCTAGTGTCGCGCCGGCCCGCCGGGCAAGCGAGGCTTGCGGGCGAGTTCTGGAGTTGCCGCCGAAGCGCGGCTAAGCTGA
>WNFM01277235.1_pt2 | contig 13223 bp, 9 predicted proteins | sample 5400271 | NCBI WGS metagenome assembly WNFM01 (sample SAMN13153352, study PRJNA577476) | soil metagenome | isolation source: 60 cm saprolite on Douglas fir-dominated hillslope | place: USA:California | collected 2013-09-17 | reverse complement strand
TCCGGCACCAGCCTGAAAGTCGGCGACATCGTCCTGGTCGAGGCCGGCGACAATATCCCGAGCGACGGCGAGGTGATCGAGGGCGTGGCGTCGGTCAACGAGGCGGCGATAACAGGTGAATCCGCGCCCGTGATCCGCGAATCCGGCGGCGACCGTTCGGCGGTCACCGGCGGCACGCAGGTATTGTCCGACTGGATACGCGTCCGCATCACGGCAGCGCAAGGCTCGACCTTCATCGACCGCATGATCAAGCTGGTGGAAGGCGCCGAGCGGCAAAAGACGCCGAACGAGATCGCGCTCAACATCCTGCTCGCAGGCCTGACCATTATCTTCGTATTCGCGACGGTGACGATCCCGAGCTATGCGGCCTATGCCGGCGGCTCGATTTCGGTGGTGGTGCTGGTGGCGCTGTTCGTCACCTTGATCCCGACCACGATCGGCGCGCTGCTGTCGGCGATCGGCATTGCCGGCATGGACCGGTTGGTGCGCTTCAACGTGCTGGCGATGTCCGGCCGCGCGGTGGAAGCCGCCGGCGACGTCGATACGCTGCTGCTGGACAAGACCGGCACCATCACCCTCGGCAACCGTCAGGCGACTGAATTCCGCCCTGTGCTCGGCGTCACCGAGCAGGAACTGGCGGATGCGGCGCAGCTTGCCTCACTCGCCGACGAGACGCCGGAAGGCCGCTCGATCGTGGTGCTGGCCAAGGAGAAGTACGGCATTCGTGGCCGTGACATGAAGGAGTTGGCTGCGACCTTCATTCCCTTTACCGCGCAGACTCGGATGAGCGGCATCGACGCCGGCGCGTCTTCGGTCCGCAAGGGCGCGGTGGATGCGATCCTCAGTTATGTCGACGGTGGCGGCGAGTTCCGCGCCGTAGCGTCCGGCAACACGGCGCGCGCCATGCAGACTGGCGTCATCTCCGCGGCCGCGCGCGAAATCCAGGCGATTTCGGACGAGATCTCGAAGGCGGGCGGCACGCCGCTCGCGGTTGCCAAGGACGGCCGTCTGCTCGGCGTCGTGCACCTGAAGGATATCGTCAAGGGCGGCATCCGCGAACGCTTCGCGGAGCTGCGCCGCATGGGCATCCGCACCGTAATGATCACCGGCGATAATCCGATGACGGCAGCCGCAATTGCCGCCGAAGCCGGCGTCGATGATTTCCTGGCGCAAGCGACGCCGGAGGACAAGCTGAAGCTGATCCGCGATGAGCAGGCCAAGGGCAAGCTGGTGGCGATGTGCGGCGACGGCACCAACGACGCGCCGGCGCTAGCCCAGGCCGACGTCGGTGTCGCCATGAATACCGGTACGCAAGCGGCCCGCGAAGCCGGCAACATGGTCGACCTCGATTCCAACCCGACCAAGCTGATCGAGGTGGTCGAGATCGGCAAGCAGTTGTTGATGACGCGCGGTGCGCTGACGACGTTCTCGATCGCCAACGACGTCGCGAAATACTTCGCCATCATCCCGGCGATGTTCCTGACGTTCTACCCGCAACTCGAGGTGCTCAATGTCATGCATCTGGCGAGCCCGCAAAGCGCGATCCTGTCGGCGATCATCTTCAACGCACTGATCATCATCGCGTTGATCCCGCTGGCGCTGAAAGGCGTGGCCTACCGCGCCGTCGGCGCCGGTGCGCTGCTCCGCCGTAACCTTTTGATCTACGGGCTCGGCGGCATCATCATTCCCTTCATCGGCATCAAGGCCATCGACCTCGCCGTCGCGGCCCTGGGCCTGGCTTAAGGAGACACGTCATGCTTCGCGAACTGCGCCCCGCCATCCTCATCCTGGTCCTGCTGACGCTGATCACGGGCCTTGCCTATCCCCTCGCCATGACCGCCATCGCCGGCGTCATCTTTCCGAAGCAGGCGCAAGGCAGCCTGATCGAGAAGGACGGCAAGGTGATCGGCTCCAGCCTGATCGGGCAGGAATTCAAGGACGACAAATATTTCCACGGCCGTCCCTCCGCGACCTCGGCGCCGGACCCGGCCGATTCCACCAAGACCGTGCCGGCGCCCTATAACGCCGCCAATTCCGGCGGCTCCAATCTGGGCCCGACCAGCAAGGCGCTGAACGACCGGGTCAAGGACGACGTCGAGAAACTGAAGGCGGAAAATCCGACGGCTAACGTTCCCGTCGACCTGGTCACGACATCGGCTAGCGGGCTCGATCCCGATATTTCGCCCGAGGCGGCGCTGTTCCAAGTGCCGCGGGTGGCCAAAGCCCGCAATATACCGGAAGATCAGGTTCGCCAGCTGGTCACGGCCAACAGCCAGGGCCGCCTCGTTGGCCTGCTCGGCGAACCCCGTGTTAACGTTTTGGCGCTGAATTTGGCGTTGGACCGGGCCTCCGCCAAATGAGGCCGTCTAGGCCGGGCGGCGGGTGAGGGCTATATAACTATATGGTTCAAGCCCGCCGCGATTCCGAACAACGCCCCTCGCCGGAGGCCCTGCTGGAAGCGGCTCGGCGCGAGGAAAGCCGAGCGGGCAAACTCAAGATCTTCGTCGGCGCCGCCCCCGGCGTCGGCAAGACCTACGAGATGCTGCAGAGCGCGCATGCGCGGATCAAGGCGGGTGCCGACGTCGTGGTCGGCGTCGTCGAGACTCATGGCCGGGCCGAGACCGAAGCGCTGCTCGCAGGCCTCGAGGTGCTGCCGCGCAAGCGGCTCACCTACAAGGAGCAGACGCTTTGGGAATTGGACCTCGATGCCCTGATCGCGCGGCGGCCGCAAATCGCGCTGGTCGACGAACTCGCTCACACCAACGCGCCGGGCAGCCGCCACCCCAAGCGCTACCTCGATGTCGAAGAGCTGCTCTCGCAGGGCATCGACGTCTATACCGCTGTTAACATCCAGCACATCGAAAGCCTCAACGACGTGGTGGCCCAGATCACCCATGTCCGGGTCCGCGAGACCGTGCCGGACAAGGTGTTCGACCGCGCCGACGCCATCGAGCTGATTGATCTTACGCCCGACGACCTGATCCAGCGGTTGAAGGAAGGCAAGGTCTATGTCCCCAAACAGGCCGAGCGGGCGCTCGAGCATTATTTCTCCCCGGGCAATCTGACCGCGCTGCGCGAACTGGCGTTGCGGCGAACCGCCGAGCGGGTCGACGAGCAGTTGCTGACCCACATGCAGGCCAATGCCATTGCCGGCCCCTGGGCGGCGGGCGAACGTATTCTGGTCTGCCTGAGCGAGGATCCGCGCGCCGCCGGCCTCGTGCGCTACACCAAGCGGCTGGCGGACCGGCTGCATGCGCCATGGACGGCGATCTCGATCGAAACCCGGCGCAGCCTGCAACTGACCGACGAGCAACGCGACCGGCTCGCCGATACCATGCGTCTCGCCGAAGCGCTCGGGGCTGAAACGCTGAGCATTCCCGGCGTCGGCCGCCGCATTGCCGACGACGTCATTCATTTTGCGCAAGCCAACAACGTGACGCAAATCATCATCGGTAAATCGACGCGCTCGTGGTGGTTCGAACTGATGCGCGGCTCGGTCGTGCACGATCTGGTGCGGCGCGCCGGCAATATCAGCGTCAACGTCATCGCCGGCGACGAACAGGGCGTGACCAAGGCGGCGGTACAGACCGCGGCGCGGGCGGAGCCGTTTAACCCGCGGCCTTATCTGATGGCGCTCTTGTTCGTCGCGGTCGGGCTAGCCGCGGCCTCGCTGATCCAGCCGCTGTTCGGCGGCATCGAGAACGTCGACCTGGTGTTTCTCACCGCGGTGGTCAGCGTCGCCGCGCGTTATGGCCTGTGGCCGTCGCTGCTGGCGAGTGTCGCGGCGTCGTTGTGCTACAATTTCTTCTTCCTGCCGCCGGTCTATACCTTCACCATCACCGATCCGACCAATATCGCGGCGTTCTTCTTCTTCATGCTGATCGCACTGTTGGTGTCGAACGTCGCCGCAAGGGTGCGTTCGCAGGCCGATACCGCGATCGGCCGCGTGCGCACCACCGAATCGCTCTACGCCTTCAGCCGCAAACTGGCGGGCACCGCGACGCTCGACGACGTGCTGTGGGCGACCGCCTACCAGAACGCGCTGATGCTGAAAGTCCGCGTGGTGCTGCTGTTGCCGGAGGAGGGCGTGCTCACGGTCAAGGCCGGCTATCCGCCGGAGGATCAGCTCGACCAAGCCGATCTTGCCGCCGCCAACTGGGCCTGGGACAACGACCGCCCGGCCGGGCGCGGCTCGGACACGCTGCCGGGCGCCAAGCGGCTGTTCCTGCCGATGCGAACCGGACGCGGGGCGATCGGCGTCATCGGCATCGACGACGACCGCACCGGGCCGTTGCTGACGCCGGATCAGCGCCGGCTGCTGGACGCGCTGGTCGATCAGGGCGCGCTCGCGATCGAGCGGGTGCTGCTGGTCGAGGACATGGACCGGGTCAAGCGGACGGTGGAATCCGACCGGCTGCGCGGCGCGCTATTGACCTCGATCTCGCACGACCTGAAGACGCCGCTGGCCTCCGTTCTCGGCGCTGCCTCCACGATCCGCGATCTCGACGCCGGTCTGACGAACGAAGAGAAGCGCGATCTGCTTGCCACCGTGATCGACGAGTCCGAGCGGCTGAACCGGTTCATTGCCAATCTGCTCGACATGACCAAGCTCGAATCCGGCGCCATCGTTCCCAACACCGCACGACACGACCTCAGCGAGATCGTCGGTAGCGCGTTGCGCCGTGCCGGCAAGATCCTCATCCATCACAAGGTCTCGCTTGAATTGGCGGCCGATCTGCCGATGCTGGAGCTCGACGCCGTGCTGTTCGAACAGGTGCTGTTCAATCTGCTGGACAATGCCGCCAAATATGCGCCAGCGGATACCACGATAGCGGTCAGGGCTGCGCGGGATCAAAGCTCGGTTGTGCTGGGGATCATGGACGAGGGCAACGGCATTCCGCCGGGCGAGCTTGAAAGCGTGTTCGACAAATTTTATCGGGCACAAAAGGGCGATCACGTCCGCCCTGGAACGGGTCTCGGCCTCGCGATTTCGCGCGGCTTTGTCGAGGCGATGCGCGGCACGATCACCGCCGCGAACCGCGCGGATCGAAGTGGTGCGGTGATAACTATTCGGCTGCCGATTCCTGCGGCCAGCAATGCCCTGGATACCGCCGCATGAATGCTACCCCAATCAAGGTTCTGGTCATCGACGACGAGCCGCCGATCCGCAAATTGTTGCGGATGGGGCTGAGCACGCAGGGCTATGACATCCTGGAAGCCTCCAACGGCAAGCTGGCGCTGGAAAAGCTCGCCGAGGAGCCGGCACTGATCATCCTCGATCTGGGCCTGCCGGACATTCAGGGCCACGAACTGCTGCGCATGATCCGCGGCCGCAACGACAGCGTTCCGATCGTGGTGCTGTCGAGCCGGGGCGATGAGGCCGGCAAAGTGCAGGCGCTCGACCTCGGCGCCGACGACTACCTGACAAAGCCGTTCGGGATGGATGAGTTGCTGGCGCGGATGCGCGCGGCGCTGCGGCATCAATTGCAGGTGCAAGGCGAACGGCCGGTGTTTCGCTCCGGCGATCTCTCGGTCGATCTGGTGCGTCGCATCGTCAAGGTCGGCGAGCGCGAGGTGAAATTATCGCCGAAGGAATACGAACTGCTGCGCGTGCTGGTGCAGCACGCCGGCAAGGTGCTGACCCACCGGTTTCTCTTGAAGGAATTGTGGGACGAACTGACCGACGCGCAATATCTGCGCGTCTATGTCCGCCAGCTCCGCCAGAAGATCGAGGCCGATCCCGAGCGGCCGCAGATCGTGTTGACCGAGACGGGCATCGGGTATCGGCTGAGGGCGGGGGATTAGTATTTACCTCCCCTGCGGGCGGGGAGAGGGAGAAGCGTGCCGCCCGAGGTGAGCGGAACTTTCCTAAATCGCAGCCATTATTTCCCTTCACCGGGAGATCCATTATGGCACGAAAATATTCGAAGAAAGCCTCCGCCGACGTCGAGCGCGCAATGAAGAAACGCAAAGCCGGGACGTTGCGAAGCGGTCGCTCGAAAAAGAAAGTCACCAGCCGCAAGCAGGCGATTGCCATCGGGCTGTCCGAGGCGCGCGCCGAGGGCAAGAAGGTGCCGAAGAAGGCGGCCAAGAAGCGCAAGACGGCCAAGAGGACGGCGAAGAAGTCGAAGCGCAAGGCGAAGAAGTAATCCCACTTCTCGTTGTCGTCATGGCCGGGCTTGACCCGGCCATCCACGTCCTTGCAACCGCTTGCTGAGTAGCGCGTGGATACCCGGGTCATCTGTACGAAGACGCGCTTCGCGCTTTTGCGCGGGCATGACGGAGTCCGTGGCGCCCTCTCACCCAGCTTTAAGCGCCTGTGCCGGGGTATGCGCGAGCCGCTTCCCACCCGAAGAGGGCCATTGAGATCTCCAGCAAGGTTGGGTTTGGGAACTTCAGCGGCTATGATTGGTTTTCGTTCCGGGGCCGCCGCCGCGAGCGCGGCCCTGATTTTTGAGGGTTGCTCGTGCCGCCGAAAAGCCTGTCCACCTACCGCAAGAAGCGTGATTTCGAGAAGACCGCGGAGCCTTCCGGCGACGTCAAGGTGGCCCCGTCGAAAGACCGGCGCTTCGTGATCCAGAAGCATGACGCGACGCGGCTGCATTACGATCTCAGGCTTGAATTCGACGGCGTCTTCAAATCCTGGGCGGTGACCCGCGGCCCCTCGATCGATCCCCACGACAAGCGGCTGGCGGTCGAGGTCGAGGATCACCCGCTCGATTACGGCGATTTCGAAGGCACCATTCCCGACCACGAATATGGCGGCGGCACCGTGCAGCTCTGGGACCGCGGCACCTGGGAGTCCGACGATCCCGACCGCGGCTTCAAGAAGGGCGACCTGAAGTTCACCCTGCACGGCGACAAGCTGCATGGCAGCTGGGTGCTGGTGCGGATGAAGGGCGACCGTTACGGCGGTAAGCGCACCAACTGGCTCCTGATCAAGCACCGTGACGAATTCGCCAGGGAAGGCGAGGGCGAATCGATCCTCGACGAGGACCGGTCGGTCGCCTCGGGCCGATCGATGGCGCAGATCGCGGAAGGCAAGGGACGGGCGCCAAAGCCGTTCATGCTGGCCAAAAACGGTAAGACCGGCAGCAACGGCAAGGCCGACGCGGTCTGGCACTCCAACCGCGGTACGGCCGCCGAGGCGCGGGCCAAGGGCAAGACATCGAATGTACCACCGCCGCCGGCGACCGGCGCGAAGGTCACCAAAGCGAAGGCAGGCAAGGCGAAGAAAGTCGGCGCCATGCCGGAGTTTGTCGCGCCGCAGTTGTGCGCGTCGGTCGAGAAGCCGCCGAATTCGGACGGCTGGTGCCACGAGATCAAGTTCGACGGCTACCGCGTGCAGCTGCGGGTCGAGGATGGCGACGTCGCGCTGAACACCCGCAAAGGGCTGAACTGGACCGACAAGTTCAGTGCGATTGCCAAGGAAGCGGAATCGTTTCCCGACATGTTGATCGATGGCGAGATCGCCGCGCTCGACGACAACGGCGTGCCGCATTTCTCGACGCTGCAGGCAGCGCTGTCGGAAGGCAAAACCAACGCGCTCATCTACTTTGCGTTCGATCTGCTGTTTCATGGCCGCGAAGACCTTCGCGAATTGCCGTTGCAGGAGCGTAAGGAACGCCTGAAGCGCCTGCTCGAGAAGCACAACGGCAGCAAGCTGATCCGTTACGTCGATCATTTCGAAGTACACGGCGACGAAATGATGCGATCGGCCCGCTCCATGTCGCTGGAGGGCATCATCTCCAAGAAGCTCGGTGCGCCCTATCGCTCCGGCCGGTCCGAAAGCTGGACCAAGACCAAAATCCGCAACGGGCAGGAGGTCGTGCTCGGCGGCTGGAAGACCACCAGCGGAAAATTTCGTTCGCTGATGGCCGGCGTTCATCGCGGCAAGCATCTGGAATATGTCGGGATCGTCGGCACCGGTTTCGGCCAGGACACGGTGCGGCGGATCATGCCGGCGCTGAAGGAGGCGGCAGCGGACAAGAGCCCGTTTAGCGGCAAGGACGCGCCGGCGAAAACCCGCGACGTGCATTGGCTGAAGCCCGAACTGGTCGCCGAGATCGAATTCGCCGGCTGGACCGATGACGGCAATATCCGGCAGGCTGCGTTCAAGGGCTTGCGACAGGACAAGCCGGCCGATGAGGTGATCGCGGAGAAGCCGTCGATGAAAAAGACTGCCAAGCCTTCGACTTCCAAGCCTTCGATCGTCGTCGTCAAATCGTCGGCGAAAAATCCTGCCGAGGTGATGGGCGTCGCCATTTCAAAGCCGGACAAGGCGCTGTGGCCGGACGGTGGCGACGGCGAGCCGGTGACCAAGCTCGATCTCGCCCAATACTTCGAAGCGGTCGGCGAATGGATGATCGGCCACATCAAGGGTCGGCCGTGCTCCGTGCTTCGCGCGCCCGACGGCATCGGCGGCGAGACCTTCTTTCAGCGTCACGCCATGCCGGGCGGCTCGAAGCTGCTGGCGCTGGCCAAAGTGTCCGGCGACCGCAAACCCTATCTGCAGATCGACCGCATCGAGGGGCTGGCGGCGGTGGCGCAAAGCGGCGGGCTGGAGCTGCATCCCTGGAATTGCGCGCCTGACGCGCCTGATGTGCCGGGCCGGCTGGTGTTCGATCTCGACCCCGCGCCGGACGTCGATTTCGCCGATGTGGTCGAGGCGGCCAAGGACATGCGGCAGCGGTTGACGGCGGTAGGCCTGGAAAGCTTCTGCAAGACCACCGGTGGCAAGGGCCTGCACGTGGTGACGCCGTTGCTGCATGGCGCCAAGGATAGAGTGGACTGGAAGGAAGCCAAGGCCTTCGCGCAAGGCGTCTGCCAGTGGATGGCGAACGACGATCCGCAGCGTTATCTGCTCAACATGTCGAAGAAGCTGCGCGACGGAAAGATTTTTCTCGACTATCTGCGCAACGACCGGCTCTCGACCGCAGTCGCGGTGTTGTCGCCGCGCGCGCGTGCCGGTGCGACCGTGTCGATGCCGCTGACATGGGCGCAGGTCCGCGGCGATCTCGATCCGAAGAAGTTCACCGTGCGCACCGTGCCGACGCTGCTTGCGAAGACGAAGGCCTGGCAGGGCTATGATGATGCGGCGGCACCGATCAAGGCGGCGATGAAGAAGTTGGCGGGGAATTGAGCCTCCCGACGTCATACTCCGCGAAAGCGGAGTATCCAGTACGCCGTGACTTCACGGTTCAACCGCTCGCGCCCCCGAATACTGGATCACCCGCATTCGCGGGTGATGACAGTCTTTGTGTGGAAACAGAACACGTGGGACAAGCCCGGCCATGACGAATTCTCTCACGTGGCGCTGATCGAGAGATCACAGCTTCCCGAGCAGCAACAGGATCAGCAAAATCACCACCACCAGGCCGAGGCCGCCGCCGCCGTAATAGCCGGTGCCGTAGAACGGTCCGCCGCCGATGCCGCTGAAACCGCCGAGCAGGGCGATGACGAGAATAATAAGAATGATTGTTCCGAGTGACATTGAATTCCTCCTCAGCCCGGCAGGGAGTAGTCGCTGCCTTCAGCCGGGAGAACCTGCGGGAATCTTGAAAGTTCCTTCTTTTGCGCCGCGATATTGCGCAGAGCTCTTCCCTTCGAGAGCGGTGGGATTACATGAGGTTGGTGTAAGAAGAGGATTGCAACGATGTCCGCACCGCTTGTGGTTTCGATCCCGCACAGTCTTGGGCGCGAGGAGGCGATGCGCCGCTTGAAGACGGGACTGTCGCGCGCGGCTTCCAGCGTGCCGGTACTCAGCGTCGACGAAGAACGCTGGGAGGACAACCGCATGATCTTTCGCGTGCGCGCGATGGGACAGGCGGCGGCGGGCCATGTCGATGTCGCTGACGATCACGTTCGGGTCGAAGTCGTGCTGCCGTGGCTGCTGCAGCGCTTTGCCGAAGTGGCGCAGGCCGCGATCCGCAGCCGCGGCAAGCTGCTGCTGACCAAAAAAAGCTGATACGGCCGTTGCACGTTTCCCTATCCGATGCGCCAGACCACCGCCCACGGCGGGACGCACGCGTTCAAGTCGCTGCCCCAGATCAGGGTTCTTTTTGGGCCAGCTGGCGGAACCGGAAGTTGCCGATCTGAGAGGTTGGCGAGCAGCGAGAGCGTGGTGCCGTCGCCCATTCTCCAATCCGCCGTCAATAAACGATCTTCGCTCGCCAGCGCCGAGCCGAAGACCGCTCCTGTCAATCGGGGAACGATCATCTCGCGCCGAACCCGGAGCAGGTCACGCACCAGCGTCAGCCGCTTTTGCGGCGTTGGCTGATCGAGATCATTCCAGTCCAGCGCTGCCGACTGAAAGGTCGATGGCTCCAGCGCGTCGGGTACCTCGTCACCGAAGTCAGCGTAAGCCCATTCATATTCGCTGCGGCGGCCCTTGCGGACGGCGTCTGCCAACGCGCCCTTGAAATCGCAGAAGAACGGAAACGGTGTCTTCGAGCCCCATTCCTCGCCCATGAACAGCATCGGGATCGCGGGCGCCAGCAGCATCACCGCCAGCGCCGCCTCGATCGCCTCGGTGCGGGCGACGGATTCGAGGCGATCGCCGAGCGGGCGGTTGCCGATCTGATCGTGGTTTTGCAGGAAGTTGATGAAGGCCATCGGAGACAGCGCGCCGCTTGGCTCGCCGCGGGCGCCGCCGCGAAACGCCGAGTGTTCACCCTGGTAGATGAAGCCTGACGACAGCGAGCGGGCGATGTCCTGCAGCGGCGCGCGCTGATAGTCGCCGTAATAGCCCTGTTTCTCCGCCGTCAGCAGCACGCGCCAGGCGTGGTGATAGTCGTCGTTCCATTGCGCGCGGTATTTACCCTGTGGCGGATCCTGCGCGGCATCCAGGATGCTGGCGCGGTTGTGGCCGTTCTCCAGCACCAGATGGATCTGGCGGCCGGTCTCCCCGGCGAGTTCGCCCGCGGCGGCGCTGAGATCGTGCAGCAGCGACAGCCCGCCCGGCTCGCCGATGCTGTTGACGGCATCGAGCCGCAGCCCGTCGAAGCGATAATCGCGCAGCCAATGCAGCGCGTTCTCGATCGCAAACGCGCGCACTTCTGCCACGCGATAATCGATCGCGCTGCCCCAGGGCGTCTGTGCTTGCGTGAAAAATTTTGGCGCATAGCGGCCGAGATAACTCCCCTCGGGTCCGAAGTGGTTATAGACCACGTCGAGCATCACCATCAGGCCGCGCAGATGCGCCTCGTCGATCAGCGTCTTGAGGTCTTCCGGGCGGCCATAGGCGCTGTCGGGCGCATACCACAGCACACCGTCATAGCCCCAGTTGCGGGAGCCGGCGAAATCCGCCAGCGGCAGCAGCTCCAGCGCGGTGATGCCGGTCTCGACGAGATGGTCGAGGTATTCGATCATGGCGCGATAGCTGCCATCAGGCGTGAAGGCGCCGACATGGGCCTCGACGATGACGGCGTCCTGCCACGGCCGGCCGCGCCAGTCCCTGGCACGCCAGGCAAAGCTGGCGTGATCGATTACTTCGCTCGGGCCAAAGACATCGTCGGGCTGAAAATCGGATCCGGGGTCGGGGACATTGATCTCATCGTCGATGCGGAATTTGTAACGTGCGCCAGCGTCCACGCCCGAGACTTCGGTTGTGAACCAGCCGTCGTGGCCGCGCGTCATGGCGTGCGGCTGTTCCAGCAACACATCGACGCGCTTTGCCGCCGGCGCCCAAAGCCGAAAGCGCGCACCATCCCCAGTCAGTTGCGGCCCGAATTGCCGCGGCTTCATACAGCGCCCGCAAAGGCCAGCACCGAGCGCGGCGGCGCCTTGCTCTCGATGCCGGCGGCGAAGTCCGCCGTCTTCTGTTCGATCTCGGTGGTATCAAGCACTTGCAGCCAATTCTTGTATTCGGGCATCGTCGGAAATTTGAATGCGATCTCTTCGGGGGCTGCGTTCAGCACGATAAAGATCGGCGCCTGTCCTTGTTCCATCGGGCCGAGCACATAAGCGAGGAAGCGGCTGTCCGGAAACGTCCAGTCGGATTGCTTCATCTCCACGGCCGCCGGCGTCAGCCAAAGTGCACCGTAGGAGCCATCCGCCCGCTTTCCGTCGAGCCAGCGCTGGCAGCGGATCTGGCCAAAACGCCGGCGCAGTTCGGTCATGTGACCGACGAAGTCGGTCAAGTCGTCGCCTTCCTTGCCGAGGTTGTTCCAGCCGATCCAGCCGGTCTCGTTATCCTGGCAATAGGCATTGTTGTTGCCGTTCTGCGAATTGCCGACCTCGTCGCCGGCCAGCAACAGCGGCGTCCCCTGGGCGAGGAAGAGGCAGGCGAGCTGGTTCTTTCGGAGCTGGCGGCGCAACGCCGTGATCGCGGCGTCGTCGGTCGGGCCCTCATGGCCGCAATTGTTGCTGTGGTTGTCGCTGGAGCCGTCGCGGTTGTCTTCACCGTTGGCCTCGTTGTGCTTCTCGTTGTAGCTGAACAGGTCCGCCAGCGTAAAACCATCATGGACGGTGACGTGGTTGATGCCGGCGCGCGGCAAGCGGTTGTCGCGATGAAACAGGTCGGAGGAGGCGGTCATGCGGCTCGACACTTCGCCGATCAGGCTGCCTTCGCCGCTCCAGTAGCGCCGCATCGCGCTGCGATAGCGGTCGTTCCATTCCGACCATTGCGACGGAAACGCGCCGACCTGGTAGCCGCCCATGCCGAGATCCCAGGGTTCGGCCACCATCTTCACGGTCGCCAGCACCGGATCCTGCCGCACGGCGGTCAGGAACGCCGCGTTGCGATCATAGCCGTTCGGGCCGCGCGCCAGCGTGGTCGCGAGGTCGAAGCGAAAGCCGTCGACATGGCAGACCTCGACCCAGTAGCGCAGCGAATCCATCACCATCTGCAGCACGCGCGGATGGGTCAGGTTGACCGAGCTGCCGCAACCGGTGAAATCGTCGTAGAAGCGCGGATTGTCCGGCTTCAGCCAATAGTAGGACGCGTTGTCGATGCCACGGAACGACAGCGTCGGGCCCATATGGTTGCCCTCGGCGGTGTGGTTATAGACGACGTCAAGCATCACCTCGATGCCGGCATCGTGCAGCCTCGCCACGGTGGTGCGGAAGGCATCCAGCGCATTGTCCTGTGCGTAGCGCGCTTCCGGCGCGAAGAATGCCAGCGTGTTGTAGCCCCAGTAGTTGACGAGCTTCTTCTCGACCAGCACGCGGTCATCGATCAGCCCGTGCACCGGCAGTAACTCGACGGTGGTAACGCCGAGGCG
>WNFM01184120.1_pt1 | contig 13227 bp, 14 predicted proteins | sample 5400271 | NCBI WGS metagenome assembly WNFM01 (sample SAMN13153352, study PRJNA577476) | soil metagenome | isolation source: 60 cm saprolite on Douglas fir-dominated hillslope | place: USA:California | collected 2013-09-17 | reverse complement strand
TGCAGCGGGGCAAGGGTACACTCGCTACATCGTTTCATGAACAACGGTGATTCTGGATCAGAGAGGAAGGGGGAGCAGGATGAAGGGCTCCTGCATTTTTCCTTCCCCGGGCTCCTTCCTGACGATTCTACCCTGATGGTGAATTCAGCGAAACGCACAGTCATCCTGCTCTACAATGAAGCCCGTGGTAGAGCCCGCGTCGTGACGCAGCAATTTTCACCCAATGGGATGCGTATCCTCGTCCCACTCTTACTAGCCTATCCTGACTACTGTCCCTACGATGTGTTGCTGAGCAGCCTCTTCCCTCTTTCTCTCGAAGAGGGTCGCAAGCACCTGCAAGAAACATGGGCAGTGACTATACGCCCCGTGCGGAGAGCCATCGGCAGCATTATGGCCGGGTTAGCGGCTTTTGGTTTGAAGGTGCACTCGATACGAGGATTAGGATACATCCTCAAACCACTCTAACTTCTGTCAGTCACCCCACAACTACAGTCAAGGAACTCCCTGGAGCTACGGTTGAGTCTATACGCCTATCCTGTCATTCTCCCGCCAGAACACATGTGGAGCGTCCCACCTTGCGAAGGAGACAATGTCACGCAAAAACCGGGTAGATGTTACTGATAAATTCGGTTCATGTAACGCGCCAAATCGGTCAATAAGTGAAGAATTTTATCTCGTTTTATGGTACATTTGTTCTATAACCAGATGATGCTCTTTTGTCTCAATCAGGCGCGCTGCCGAGACCGTAGCTCTGTTGCTGTTGCGCTCATCACGATATGGTGCTACAACAGCAACTGGCCTTCAAATGGGTGCTTGCCACGTCCCATCTCGGGGCCTCGACGAGAGAGCCGCAGGCACGGGTCGCCGTGGAGGTCGCCTGGCAGATCGTCTCGGTGCTGCGCGGCGGCCGCTTACACGACTCCACGGCTGTGCCGCCACTCCCCTCACCGTTGTAACGAAGGAGTGGATAATAGGAGAGTTGCTACTTTGGTGGCTCTCTCGCTGGATAGTACAGATACCATGAAGACGTTCATCGCTGGTCGAGCTCTGGAAGAACATGGGATGTTCCCCAGCACATTCGACAAGCAACAAGAGCAAGTGTGCTGCTTTTACTGACTCTGTGTCGAGGGGGTCGATGGTATTCTCACTGTAGAAGGAAGCATAGCAAAATGCATACAACCAATCCTGGTGTTACTGCTGCAACGCGATCCTGGAGCAACACTCCTTCACCGCTGGCCATGGACCCCAGCACCTTTTATGCCCTGGGGACGCTAGCCCTAGAAATCGCCACCGAGTACCTCGCAGAACTGCCCCGGCAGCCCATCTTTCAGCCCATGGCCGCTGCTGAGCGTGAGCTCCTGCTCCGCCAGCCACTGCCGGAACACAGCATGCCCCTCGAAGATATTTTCGATTTCTTTGAGTGCCATGTCTTGCCGTATGCGATGGGCAATCAGCACCCGCGCTTGGCCGCCTGGGTGAATCCAGCGGGTGCGCCCATCGGCATGCTGGCCGATTTTCTGGCAGCGGTGATGAATCCGAGCTCCGCTGGTGGGGATCATGCCGCAATCTACCTGGAACACTTCACGGTGCGCTGGCTGATGGAACTCGTTGGCTTTCCAATTGAAGACAGTGTGGGGCTGCTCGTGGGCGATGGATCCGTCGCCTCGCTGTACTGCCTGGCAGCAGCGCGTCATTGGGCAGCCACTGTCGATGGCTGGAGCGTGCGCGAGGAAGGCTTGCAGGGAGACCATGCGCCACTCGTGCTGTATATGTCCGAGGAGGGGCACATTTGCCTGCGTAAGGCGTCGCACTTGCTCGGCTTGGCGGAGCCCCGCCGAATTCCTGTCGATGTGCGGTTTAAAATGGACGTGTCTGCCCTGCGCGCGGCGATCGCAGCTGACCGGAAGGCAGGCTTACGCCCGTTCTGTGTGGTGGCCAGCGCGGGCACCGTCAATACTGGTGCCGTCGACCCGCTCGACACGCTGGCCGACCTCTGCGCCGCAGAGGGGCTCTGGCTGCATGTAGATGGAGCCTATGGTGCCTTTGGCATCCTCGATCCCAGCGTGGCTCATCTCTACACCGGCCTCGACCGTGCCGACTCAGTGGTGCTGGATCCGCATACGTGGCTGGCGGTCCCCAGTGAGTGCAGTTGCGCCATCATACGGCAGGGAAGGCTCTTGCGCGAGACGTTCAGTCTGGTGTGCCCGTACTTGCGCACGGAACCGGATAAGGAGCTTGGCGGCCTGCCGTGGTTTTCGGAATATGGCTTTCAACAGACGCGGCGCTTTAATGCGCTCAAGCTGGCCTGGGTCATCCAGCAGGCGGGACGCACAGGACTGGTCGCGCACGTGGTGCGCCATAACGCCCTGGCGCAGTACATGGCATCACTGATCGATGCTGCACCTGATTTGGAGCGGCTGGCTCCGGTGGAACTGGCCATCGTCTGTTTTCGCTACGTCCCAGATGCTTTGCGTGGTGATGAAGATGGACTCGATGCCTTGAACAAAGCGATCATAGAGCAACTCCAGATCGGTGGGAAGGTCTTTTTGAACGGGACACTGCTGGATGGCCGGTTCGTCCTGCGCTCCTGCGCCCTGCATTATGCTCTGACCGAGGCGGACGTAGTTGCCATCCTCGAGGAGGTGCGCCAGGTGGGCGCCCGCTGTGCCACCTGAAGTGGTGCATAGGCCTCTTCTCACAAGCAGGGGAGGCGAGGCGTGCTTGCCTCCCCTGTAGCTACCTTTGCTACTGAGCAGCAAACCTATCAACGTCGAGCGGCTGTCGTGGCGCTTGTGCTCTCGTCTGCTGGACGACAAGAGGTAGCTACTATAGGAGCGTTACTGCACAATGAATGGAACTCGACAACGTAAGACAGATGACAGTGCCGAGCTATCGCTGGCAACTGCACGCCGGAAGCATACCGGAGGTGACCAGTTTCTGTTACCCGCGGGAATGATGATAGAGGGCAGTGAAGTCCTTGCCAACGCCGCGGCGCATGTCATTGTCATCGGCCAGCTCGTCATCGAATTGACTCCCACGGAGTATGCACTCCTCAGACTCCTGCTGCTGCAGGCTGGGACACCTGTGTCCTCCGAGGCGTTGATTCAGGCAGCTTTTCCTGACGACTCCGCTGACAGTGATACAGGCACAAGACGGCTGGCCAGACATATCACGAATATCCGCCCGAAGTTGTGGCAGACTCCTCTTCTGATCCACGCCGTGAACAACTTTGGGTATGTGCTGCAATTCTCAACCGGGCCTGCTCGATTCCCGCAGAGAAAATGCAAGGACATGTGACGATTCCCGCGTCAAAAGGCGCGGGGCTTCTACGGGTTGGCTACCGAGGATGTGTTGTCTCACAGGCGAAATATTCACACTCGCATGCAGATCACCAACGATTACGAACTTGCAGCACGGACAACAGAATATTCTTTCCCTGAGCGGCTTGCGTTGCAGGTGTCCGCACTTGCTGCATGCCTAAATTACACTCTAAATCGGAGGAACCGACGGGCGTCCGATGCTCTGCAAGATGAGCAGCGTGACAGGCAGACACGATCGGCCAGTTCGTCGTCAGAGCGCATGGCTGGCCCCTTGTTTTGCGTCGTTTCTATAAAGATAAACCAGAGAACCAGTACTGCTGGAAAGCCGCATGGTCGATGAGACGTTCTGATATGCCTTCAAAAACTCTTCTCTTGGTATGCCTGCTTGGGTACAGATGGTTCTCAGAGTAGATCCCTTGATTGTGCTATGATTGGGCAGTGTGACTGGAGTTTTTGTTCCATCAGCGTTCTCGCGGATCAGAGCAATATGCTCTCGTTCCCGTACCAGGGAAAATCCAAGCATTTCACATGCCTTGATGACTTTTATTTTAGGAGCATCAACAGGGAAATGGGTCACGAGAGAGCTACTCCTGCTTCAGCTACAAATGCTTCAAGGACAGGAGAATCTGTATCGAAGATATCAGGGCCAAAGGTCTCAAGATGAAAGCGGATGGCTGATTTCACATTGGCAAGCGCCTCCTCATAGGTATCCCCTTCTCCGACAACAACGCCTTTCAATCCCAATGGATAAGCCACGTACCCATCCACATGTTTTTCTACAATGATTTTAATTGGTTGCATGATCTGCTCCTTTTCCTTGTATCAGATAGGCATGGGTTGAAACAAGAACGTCTAGCTTCGCAGGCTCCTCAGAAAAACCTTAGCAGGCAATGTCAAAGATGTCAAGTGCAGTCCAACTGACATCTTCAGGTGCTCTGCTTCTGAGCCGAAGTGCTCCGTATGCTTGAACCACGTCTAGGAGAAAAAGAACGGCTCCTCCCGAATAGCCGCCAAACATTCATCTAATGATAGGCCAGTAGACAGCTCCACCCATTGTCCAGTGTGTCGCATAAACGAGAGGTGAAATCGATGGTTGCCCGCGTACTCCATCTGGGCAAACTTCGCCTCGAAACTCGGCATTATTGCATTGGGACCTGGGACACGATAGGTAGCGCAGAGGTAAAAATAGCGCTGGTACCATTTCCCATAGATGTCTATAATGTAATTGAATTGCGGATTCTCAGGAGGCGGCTTGATGTGTAGAGGCTTCAGAACAGACTCGATAAGCTCGTTGGCCTTCGTAGTTACTTCCGTTTTCACGGCTTCTGGAACCCCAGGTCGGGTTGATCGGGATGGGATAGACATTCCTCGTTTTTGCTTCTTTGCCATGGTTTCCACTGCTCTTCTGCTCACATCTCATGTGGCTGTTGCCCTCGCCTACGCTCTTGGCGTATGCGCTTACGCGTCGCTTTCAACGCTCCACTGGCTTCCCAGCAAGCCAGTATCCAGACGTGCTCTGGGTGGCTCAGCGTAAGTTCCGCTACCTTCCCATCCACGACGTCATATGGATATTCCCATCCGGCGTCACCCATGTAGAGCGTCCCACATTCCTGCTCATAATCGTAGAGAAAGATTGCCTGCTCGCCGTACTGGTTCTCGAAGTAGCTCCGATAGACGTTGGGAAAGGTTTGCTCATCAATCTGTGGCGGTATGCCATGAGATTTTCCATGATGATTGGTGACCTGAAAAAGTAGTTGATTACTCATCCATCCTTTGGCGCTTCACCCACTTCCTTCAAGAAGTCAGGCGGAAATCCCCCCTCCTTTCGGTATGCGCTGACTCTTATGGATCTATTCTTTTTCCTGTACCTCTCGTTGCTGCGTGGAACCAGGTTCGTGTAAGAAACAGTTGATCACGGAAGATCCCCAGGTTCCAGCTCGTCATACACACTGTCTACCATCATAAAGGCAACCTTACCCTGTCCCTCATCAGCGAATCGTTCCGCGTCTCTCAAGTACTCTGCCCACTCTTTACCGCGTATTTCCTGCTTACTCAGCGGCTGAAGACCGCTGGCTTGCAACAGGCATTTCACTTGCTCTTGGTGCAACAGCAAGAGATGCATGCTCTCGTCTTCACAAGCCAGCGCTCGCCAGTTCCTCTTTCAGCGCACGCAGGTTGCGATTTTGCTCACGCAAGGCGCTCAGGTAGCTCATCCAGGTCTCTCCCTCTCCAAGCTTCTCGTACAAGGCGCGCATCTTTGCGAGGAACGTGCATGTGTCCTGGTAGTTCTGGCGGCCTCGCTGGGCGATCAGTCGTTCAGCCCGCTGCCGGTACAGCTCGATGGCCTCACGTGGACGCGACTCTTCGGCGGCCCTGGCGACCTGAAGGGCGATGTCGCCGAAGCCGTAATACCCATAGCCCTCGTTGTAGGTGTAGCCGTAGCTATCCTTCTTCGCTATCCCTTTCAACAGGTGCAAGGCGCGGTCAATATCCCCTTCATCCAGGGCGATCTCGATCAAGAGCGTGGTGTTCCTGGTCGTTCCGGCTTGCTCCAGGAACGCGAGAAGCTCCAGTTGAAGCGTCTGCCAGCGATCGAGACGTTTGGCAAGATCTCGCAGTTCCTGGTAGCGCCTGAGAGAAGGCTGCATGCGGAATGACGTTGCGGCTACCTCCAATTCGGCGGCGAGGTTGCCCCTGTCCCGGTAGTATTGTTGGAGCCATTCCAGCAGGTGTAGAGCTGGTTTCTCCTTGATGCGGTTGCTCACCAGGCGCTCGGCCACACCATCCTGCCCGTGCTGAACGAAGAGATCGGCCAGCTTGAGGAGGGCAAGGTCATCAACCCGTTGCGTTTCTCGGACCGCTTGGTCGATGCGTCCAAGGGCGAGGAGCCGATCAACCAGGTCAGCCGTGCGACCGGTCTCTCGGCAGATGCGCAGGTAGGCATCATCGTCGAGGCGCTCTTTCTCCAGATTCAGTAAGAGCCCACCATAAGCCTGGCGCGGGGAGCCAGTAATCACTTCCTCTTTGTCGGCCAGTAGCTTGCGAATCCACTCCGCGATCGTCTGTCGTTCCAGTGGCGTTGCGTATCGCACGAGCTGCTCCGCCGCGCGTTCAGCGAACCCATGGCTGTCGTCAGCATGCAGGTCACGCCGGTAGATGGCAAATAAGACCGCGATGCTCTTCTCACGTGCAACCCGATCAGTCTGCTCGTCAGCCAGATAGCTCCCCAACGCTGCAATACCCTCCCCGACGAATGCTTCCAACCCCTCTTCTTCCGGATAGTATCCCTCTTCTTCGTAGGAATCATCGTACTCGGCTTCCTCGTCATAATAGAGGTGGGACTGCTCGAAGATCACCGTCACCAGCGTTTCATAGATCGTGGCTGCGCCCAGGACATCTCCCTGCTGCGCCAGCTTATCAGCCGTCTGTTTCACGGTGAGCAGTTCCTGGGTAATGCGCGGTGTATCGCGTCGAAACGCGTCGGCGACCTGGCGGCGATAGGTCGCCGGGTTCACGGACAGGATTCGCTGCGCCGGGCGGATGAGGTAGCCATCGGGGTGGCGCACCCAGAACTGCCGCATGTGCCAGGAGTAATCGGCGAGGGGGCGCACAATGTCTGCCCGGGCCTGTTGAGCCTGGCGATAGACAGCCTCGACGTCCTCGACGAGGAGGATAATCTCCACACCACTGCCACGCTGTCCCGGTGGGAGCAGGCGTGAACGCTCGGCTTCCCAGTATGGTGCATCGTCTGCCGCCAATTGAAGAGCGGTTTCCCCACGCGACAATTCAGCATACTCGTTTGCGTCGCGAGCCACGACTCGAAAGCCCAGGACGTGCTCAAACCAGGTGATGGATTGCTCGAAGTCGCTCACACACAGCTCGACCCAGCTTGTTTTGGTCATATCGGCCCCTTTCAAATTGACGTGAGAGCCCGGACGCAGAGAGAACGTTCTGGAATGCTTTGAGACTCCGGTGGCGCTCACGGAGTCGCGTGATGTAGCACGTCCAGATGTCGTGCTTCCCGAGCTTTTCGTAGAGAGCGTGCATCCGTATGTGTATCTGTGTTGCCTGCTCGTAGGCTTGCCGATTGTGCTGGCTGATAAGGAAGGCAACATACCTCGGATAGAAATGCAGCGCAGTGATGGGTGGAATAGCGCTCATCGATGCCTCTTTTGCCTACACCTATGCTCACTGCAATGGGCTCACTTCCTTGAAAGAAATCACGCAGATGCTCAACCATTTCTTATTTTCTCTCATGGGTAGGTTTGATATGATGGATCTATCTTACCATAGATAGGGAGAGAGGGCAGCAGGGCGTTACTTCATTACTTGATAGATGGGGACTGGTCCATGTACATCACCCAGCACCTGCTCCAGAGTCTTGCCCTCGATGAACTCCATCGTCAGGCAAGCCTTGCGGCCCCTCCATGGGCAGGACCGCCAAGACCTTGAAAGTGGACGTATAGAAGTTGGATGTATAATGGTATGCGGTCATGACCGCGTTACCTTCCGGCTACTAGACACGAGGTGAACTTCATGAGCAGAGGATTGAGTACTTCCCACATGCCACTGGCCGTAGCCGTGTACTTACCAGAACAATACCCCAGGCTACTGGCGACAGCAGAAGACGCACGTGATTTGGAGGCTACTTGGCAGGAGTGGCATCAGGTGTTGCAGGAAACCAAGCAAAAAATGGCGGCACTGGGCATGCATCTGATTGAGGTGATTGTCGATCTGGACGCGTTGGAGCAGTACTGCCAGGAACAGTAGAGTCGTTGGCTATCCACTCACTATATTCAGCAATAAGTATCTCATGCACTGAGATTGCTTTCATCATGCTTCCGCTTGTATAATTGAGAAAAACCTGCGAGGAGGTCAGCTATGAGACGCCTGGTTAAATTCCCGTTAGCAGATGGCACCGTCATCGTAGTAGAGGTAGACGAACCGGAGACGAGTGGCACTGTTCGTGCCTCCCGCTCTGATGACATGATAGATGAAGCAAAGCAGACCTTCGAGCAGTCTCTCAACACCATTAGAACTTCAACTGAGAGCGTCATTAATAAACTGCAAGCCCTGACCCATCGACCTGACGAGATCGAAATGGAGTTCGGATTTAACATGAGCGGGGAGTTCGGTGCGGTCATTGCTAAAGTTACGGCCGAGGCCAACTGCAAAGTAACCTTAAGATGGCAACCAGCGAAACAGTAATGTATCACGTACCTGATATGAGTAGGCCTTCCTTCGCTGCCTCTAAACGCTGAGGAGAGCGCTACAAAGCCCCGAGGTGCGCCTTGTCTGAAGACATAAATGCTGGCATTGTCCGTATACTTAGCGGTCGGTCCGTTGGAACTGGCTTTGCAGTTTCCGACGATGGCTTGTTAGTTACATGCGCTCACGTCCTCGGCAGGCCTTGTCCTGAGAGGGTAAGCATTATCTTCCTCACCACTAACGAGCGACAAGAGGCCACGGTAGAAATGCAGTGGCTGCGTGATGTAGATGCCGAGGATATGGCTATCCTGCGGGTGCAAGGTGGTCTACCTCAAGGGGTGAGATCACTTCCCCTGGGTTCCTCTACAGGAGTAAGCGGCCACAAGATCAGCACTTTTGGATTTCCCAGTGCAGGCGAAGTGGAAGGTATAGCTGGGTACGGCAAGATACTTGGGCGAGGGTCACAAACCAAAGCCGGTCAACCGCTCCTCCAGATACGCTCAAGTGAAATCACCCAAGGCTTTAGCGGTGCTCCTGTGTGGGACCAGTTGCGACAGCGGGTCATAGGCATGGTCGTGATGGTTGCCACACCCGACGCCAGCGGCAAAATGGGAGAGACGGCCTTTGCTACCCCTACGGAAACCTTGCAGAGAGTTTGCACTGATCTGCAAATCCCCGATATTAATCCCTATCGTGGTCTGAATCCATTTACCGAGGCCCAGGCAAAGTTCTTCTTTGGTCGCAAGCAGGAAGTGGACAAGCTGGTGAATAAACTTCGACTCGATCCTCGCTTCCTGCTGATACTGGGGTCATCGGGTAGTGGTAAGTCATCTCTCGTTCTAGCCGGACTTATTCCCCAGCTACGCAATGGGGCACTGCCGGGTAGTGATCGCTGGCACATCATGCTCACTCGCCCGGCTGATCATCCTTTCCAGCAGCTTACAGCGCAGGGATTGGCAACCGAATCAAACAATCTGACCCAAGCCGTACGCGCATGGCTGAACCAGCATCCAGAGCACACACAGATCGTCATCCTCGATCAGTTCGAGGAACTGCTGGTGAATTGTCCCGAAGCAATGAGCCAGGATTTTCTGGCGCAGTTGACGGCGTTACTGGATGCCAATTTGCCTATCACAGTGATCGCAATCATGCGGGACGATTTCTACACTCACTTCGCACAGCATGTGAAGTTAGCGCAACGCCTGGAGCAGAATGGTGGCCTCATATATCTATCTCCGATACTCCAATGGGATGAACTCGTTGCCATCGTGCAGGAACCTGCCAGAGTTGTTGGACTGCGTTTTGAGGAAGGCCTGGCCGAGGAGATTGTTGAAGATTCGCTAGAAAGCGAAACCTCCGAAGAGGGAGGACGAGTCGGACGTTGCGCCATTCTGCCCCTGCTTGAGTTTGCCCTGACCGAGCTTTGCGAACGGCGGGAAGATGGAGTATTGACCTTTAAAGCTTACGAGAAAGTCGGTGGGGTGACAGGTGGGCTGAGACAATGGGCCGATCAAACCTTCAATAGCCTGGAAGATGAGAGCAAAAAGCAGCTCGCATCCCGCATTTTTAGCGACCTGGTCTACCTGGGCAATGAGAACGAAGACCTTCCCGATACTCGGAGACGGAGGGCGTTGCAGTCACTCTACCGCAATGAAAACGAACGGGAGGACACGTATAAGCTGGTACGACGACTGGTGAATGCCCGTTTGCTTGTGACGAGTTACGATCCATCGAGCAACGAAGTGGCTGTAGAGATCATCCACGATGCGCTGCTGCGCGAATGGGGATTGCTGAAATGGTGGTTGAAAAGAGATCGACCTTTCCTGCACTGGCATCAGGAGCTTGAGAGACGCGCCCAGGCATGGGTAGAGACTGATCCGAATGAAACCCGTTATAGCGATAGATTACTCCGGGGCAGCAATTTATCAGAATCCGAAGGCTGGATGGATGTGCGAGCCGCCGATTTGAGCGAGGTGGAGCAACAATTCATCAAAGTGAGCCGAGAAGCCGTTCGCCAACGTGAAGAAGCTGAGAAGCAACGACAGGAGGCCATACGACAGCGTGAAGAAGCCGAGAAACAGCGTGCAGAGGCTGAGCGACAGCGTCAGGAGGCCGAGCGGCAGCGGCGTATTGCTTTAGCTCGCCAGTTGACCGCGCAAGCAGAGTTGCTGCGAGGTCAGCAGGGCCATCTGCTCCAGAGAAGTGTACTGCTCGCCATAGAAGCTCTACAACGATCACCTTCCCTGGAAGCAGACCAGGCCCTGCGTTACGGTTTAAGTCTGTTGCCTCGTCCCATCACCCGCCTGGCTCCGAGGAGAGATCTGACTGCTCTGGCTCTTAGCTCGGATGGACGCTCCCTGGTGAGAGCATCGAGAGATAGCTATATAGAGGTATGGGATGTGAGTAGCGGTCGCCAATTGCTCCGCCCGTTTGTTGAGGCTGGCGCGAAAGACGTGGTTTTCAGCCCGGATGCTCGCTGCTTCGCCACAGTTGGGACGGATTCTACCGTTCGCGTATGGGAAACCAGTAGCGGTCGCCAGGTTGCTCGCCTGTTCAATGGCAGTAACGTGCATAGCGTTCTGCTCAATCGAGACGCCCGTTATCTCGTTATGACGAGTGGCGAGGGTAGCGCGTGGGCCTGGGAAGTAGACACGAATCGCCTCCTTGGCCAGCTGGCTCATGAAGGCCTGATACGAGTGGTTACCTTCAGTTCAGATAGCCGTTACCTTGCCACGGCAAGTGTGGATGGCACCGCTCGCGTGTGGGAAACGATAGGCGCGCGCCAGCTCGCCCGCCTGAATCACGAGAGAGGTGTGTCTGCTCTGGCCTTCAGTCCAGATGGACATTACCTGGCTACGGCCAGCGACGACTGTTCTGTACGCCTATGGCCGTGGAGGCCAGATAGTAGCTCACAGCCCACTTTGCTCTCTCACGAGTACCCTGTGAACGCGCTGACTTTTCATCCAGGTGGAAGCTCTATTGCCACCGCGAGCCAGGATCATACTGCTCGCATCTGGGAGACAAGCAGTGGCCGGCAGGTCACACGTATGAATCACCAGGGGAGCGTAAACGCCATCATCTTCAGTTCAGATGGGCGCTACCTGGCAACCACCAGCGCTGACCGTACGGTAGGCGTCTGGGAGACAGTGAGCGGTTACCAGCTCATTTGCCTGCCGCATAAAGATGTCGACTACAAGGATGGGGATTACCTACGTAATATCGCGTTCAGTGCGGACGGGCGCTACCTGGCAACAGCAAGTGAGAATGGCAGCGCTGACATGTGGGAAATCATTACTGGCCGGCTGACCCACAAGAGGGGAGTAAGCGCAGTCGTATTCAGCTCCGACGGGCGCTACCTGGCTACGGCAAGTGAGGACGGTACCGCTGGTATCTGGGAAGTGAAGAGTGGTTATCGCCATCTTCAGCTCTCCTGCGGGAGTAAAGTATGGGCAGTCGCCTTCAGCCCTGATGGGCGGGACGGTATGGTAGGACTATGGGAGACAATAGCCGGTCACGAACCTGTTCGCATGGCTCATAAACGGAGTGTGATTGACCTGGCCTTCAGTCCTGATGGGCACTACCTGGCTACGGCCAGCGACGACAAGACCGCGAAGGTCTGGGAAACTGCAAGCGGCCGGTTACTTTTCAGCCTGTCTCACAATGATACGGTGAATGCTGTGGCCTTCAGTCCGGATGGGCGCTACCTGGCTACGGCCAGCAGCGATACGAATGCCTGTGTGTGGGAGACGGCCACCGGTCGCCACATGGCTTATCTGCCCCACAAGCTGATCGTGAACAAGGTAGTCTTCAGTCCGGATGGGCACTACCTTGCCACCGCGAGCTGGGACCATACTGCCAAAATATGGGAGACGAGCAGCGGTCGCGAACTCTTCTGCCTGCCCCACAGGAGTAAGGTGTGGTCCGTAGCATTCAGCCCCGCAGGGATATCGCTTAAGGATACCCTCGTAGCCACAGCAAGCAAAGACCACACTGCCAGGGTCTGGGAAATGAGCAGCGGTAAACAAATTGCTCGCTTTACTCATGATGATAGTGTAAGCGCTCTTGCGTTCAGTTCCGACGGCAAATATCTAGCCACAGCAAGTGATGACCACACCACAGGAGTATGGGAGATTGCCAGTGGTCGCCAATGCGCTTACTTGTCTCACGAGGATAGCGTGAATGGCGTGGTCTTCAGTCCCGATGGGAAATACCTGGCTACGGCCAGCATGGATGGCATCGCACGCTTATGGCTCTGGCGATCGGAAGACTTGATCATAGAGGCTCAAGCGCGCCTGACCCGCAACCTCACCCAAGCAGAATGGCAGCAGTACCTTGGCGAGGAGCCATATCGCAAGACCTGCCCGAACTTGCCAGAAGGGGCCTATGAAAAGGGCGTACGTGTGTAGTTGCTTGTAGTGCCTGACGCCTGCTATCAAATCCGCTTCTATACCTATCATTAAAGTTGGCATGAACTTGCTAAACATCCGTAATCTAAAAGGTCAGGCCCTCATCGTTTTGATGGTGAACAACCGGAATTGAAATGAAACACAGGGAAGGTGGCAAAAGATGCGTTTCGAAGGAAAGCAAATTGGCCGCTATCGTTTTGAACAGATCATTGGAAGAGGCGCTATGGGTGAAGTGTACCTTGCTGTAGATCCGCGCATCCAACAGCAAGTGGCTGTGAAGGTCTTGCAAGCTG
>WNFM01068036.1_pt3 | contig 13230 bp, 15 predicted proteins | sample 5400271 | NCBI WGS metagenome assembly WNFM01 (sample SAMN13153352, study PRJNA577476) | soil metagenome | isolation source: 60 cm saprolite on Douglas fir-dominated hillslope | place: USA:California | collected 2013-09-17 | reverse complement strand
CGACGAGTCGGGTGATCGCGGCGCCCCGGTGGTGCCCACCGCGAGCTGGGGCTACCTGCGGCTGCGCCGGGCGCAGTACACAGACGACGACCTCGCGCGGTGGGCCGAGCGGATCCAAGCCCAGCCCTGGGACCAAGCCTTCGTGTTCTTCAAGCACGAGGTCTCGGCGCCTGATGTCGCGGCACGTATGTTATCGAAGCTGAAATAGATAAGAGGTACATTCGAAGGATGCCGAAGGGCGAGCCCGAGATCGGGGACCAGAAGACGTGCGAGCACCGGGTCGAGGACATGGACTGCGCGAGCGCCCTGGCCACAACTCCCGGGGAGGCCTTCCCGCGCGTCTTCGCTACCACGAAGATGATCGCCCTCATGGAGCTGGCCGGGGCCCGGGTCCTGCAACCCTGTCTCGGCCCTGGGGAGCTCTCGGTAGGCGTGCGGGTGGAGGTGACGCACACGGCGGCCACCCTACCCGGCTCGACGGTAGTTGCTCGCGCTCGCTACCTCGGCCGCCAGGGCAAGCTGTACCGATTCGAGGTCTCGGCCGAGGACGAGGGCGGAGAGGTGGGGCGCGGCCTCCACGACCGTGCCATCGTCACGACCGACCGGTTGCTGGAAGGCGCCCAGAGAAGGCGCGCTTCCTAAGAGGATGCAGACCCGGCCTGGGGCCGTGCCTTCGTCTTCTTCAAGCACGAGGTCGGCCCTTCCCGCCGCCACATCGGCGTCACGAGGCCGACACACTCCGATCATGGCGGTTGCCTACCGTGGGCGGCGTCCATTCAAACCGCCATGAAGGAGTGTCTAATGAAGATCCGCAGACTCTTGATCGCATCCATCGTCGCCCTGCCGTTCGCGTCCGCGGGGGCCGACGCGTCCAGCGACGGTCTCAGGAGCGTTCCGAGCGCCAACCCGAAGGCCACCGGCGTCACCGTACCCACGATCCTGTCGCCTGAGCTCGCGCAAGTGGTCGTGGCGCAGGGCTCGACGCCCGTGGAGAATCCCACCGCTTCCGTCAAGCGTTACGGCTACCTGAACGACCAGCCGAATCTGCTGCCCGCATTCGGGAGCAACGTCGAAGCCACCAAGACCGAGCCGGACAAGAACACCTACCTCGTCCTGCGCGACCTGACCGGCGCCGATCCGGACTACGATTACGGCCGCCACTTCCTGTTCCAGGGCCACGAAGTGGGAACGCCGGGCGCCATCACGCGCATCAACTTGGACGCCGACGCCGCCCATCGCGTCACCGTTCTCGCGAACGCCCAGCAAGACGGGACGCCGTTGCCCACGATCGACGGATCCACCTGGTATCCCTGGGCGGAGCGCCTGCTCTTCAGCCAGGAAGGGAACGGCAGCACGAGCGGCGGCATCTGGCAGGCCACTCCGGACTACCCCTCGGTCGTCGAGAGCCTCCTCGGCGTCCTCGGCCGGGGCGGCTATGAAGGCATCCAGGCCGACTCCGACGGCAACATCTGGATCGTCGAGGACATCGGCGGCTCTACCGTCGCCGGCGCCCGGCTTCCCAACAGCTTCGTCTACCGGTTCACCCCGAAGAACAGGTTCGACCTCACGCAGGGCGGCCGGCTGCAGGCGCTCCAGGTGAAGTCCAAGGCGACCGGCCTGCCCATCGTCTTCCAGACCGCGAGCGCGCTGACCCAGGACATCAAGGACCTGCACACCTACGGCAACGTGTTCGACACGGGCTGGGTGACCGTCCACGAAACCGACGCGGACGGGTTCGCGGTGTTCAATGCCAACGCGCTCGCCAAGACCCGTGGCGCCACCCCGTTCAAGCGGCCGGAGAACGGCCAGTTCCGCCCGGGCAGCTCCTTCGGCGAGTTCTACTTCGACGAGACGGGAGACACGAGCACGACCTCTACCGCCATTCCGGACCACGGCGGCTTCGGCGGCGTCATGAAGCTGGTTCAGGCCTCCCCCTCGGCGGCCACCGGCACGCTCACCCTCTTCTTCAAGGGCGACCTCGAGCACGCGGCGTTCGACAACTGCGCGTTCTGGGACGAGGACCACGTCGTGTTCGTCGAAGACCGCGGCGACGGCCTGCACACGCAGGGCAACGCCCTCGACTCCGGATGGATGTTCGACGTCCGCGCCGACTACTCGAACCCGGCCAGGAAGCCCGTGCGGATCCTCGCGCAGGGCCGTGACCAGTCTGCGACGATCGACTCGGGTCTCCTCGGGACGGCCGGGTTCCAGAACGAGGGCGACAACGAGATCACCGGCATCCACGTCTCCGACGGCGACCCGACCCCCCACGGCCTGCTCGGGGCGAAGCGGCCGCATCCGTTCGAGGATGGCTGGCGGGTGCTCTACACCGGGCAGCACGGCGACAACGTCACCTGGGAGATCATCCGGAGCGCCCATCACGACGACGACGATGACGACGGGCACGGGGGTCACGGCGGCCACCAGTAGCGGCGTCTGTTGTTCGGGAAGGAAGCCCGGTCAACTCCGGGCTTCCTTTTTCACGTCCACTCTTGCGTGAGGGCTACTCGAAGCTGGCCGACCGCCCCTCCACGCTGACGTGGACGGTGGCCGTGGCCAACGAGCGCTCGGCGCGCCGGAGCCTCACCTGCACGTCGAACTCTCCCGCCTGGCGGAAGACATGGCGGGCCGAGAAGCGGCGCTCCAGGGTCGTGCCGGGCTCGAACGGCGCGCAGTCGGCCTCGTAGAGGCTCCGCGTGCCGTCGCCCCAGTCCCACTCGAGGCCGGGACAGTAGAACTCCTCGAGGTCGTCGCCCCCTTTGAGCTCCGCCACCACGAGCACGTGCACGGGTGAGAACGCCATCCGCGGCGAGGCCCGGACGTCGAAGCGCGGCTTGGTGGGGCGGGTCCCGGCGGCGGCCGGAGCGGCCAGGGCCAGAGCGATCAGGGGAACCACGCCCGCGCGGAGCCGCATCACACACCCCCCAGGCTCGAGCCCCCAGGGGCACCCTCGGGGCTCGGGCCCCAATGAATGATTGGACGCTCAATCGGCCCTCCGATGTCGTGATGCCGCGCACGCGATGGTCCGGAGGGTGATGCCACGCACACGGGCGCCCCTCCCGGCTTGTTTTCCGCGGCGGCCAAGGTTCTGCTAACATTCGACTTGACCAGCAATGTCATCCTCGCCATCCGAGATCCGGCTGACCCTGGAGCCGGCGCGCCGCTTCGAGGCCATCGACGTCACCAAGCGCGTCGAGGCCGAAGCCGGCGACGTCCTGGCGCGGCACCAGAAGGCCTTCTACACTTCGCTCCACACCACCGCCGGCTATCTCCACCACAGCCTCTCGGCTCGTCTCCACCACCGAAGCGACCGCCTCGACCTCTTCTTCAACGCGTTCCGGGCCCTCTTCCCCCCGAACGGCGCCTACCACCACGACCAGCTCCACCTGCGCACCGAGCTCTCCGAGGAGCAGCGCGAGAGGGAGCCGCGGAACGGCGACTCGCACCTCACCTTCATCGGGGCCGGGATGCGGAACGCGGTGACCTACCGCAACCGTCCTGACACCCCGGTCTATTTCATCGACCTCGACGGCACCAACGCGGGGATCTGCCGCCAGCGCACCACCAGCGTGCTCGCCTACGACGACGAGGAGGTGGTGGACCAGACCGTGATCGACGTGCCCGTCTCGCGGCATCCCATCGATTCGATCAACCTCGCGGATCCCCGGCTGGGCGTGGTCGACGCGATCAACGAGCGGCTGGCCCGGGCCGGCCTGGAGAAGGGCCGGGTGGACATCGCCCTCGATCCCGCCGAGCGCGGGGTCGGCCTCACCGTGAACGAGTACGAGACCCTGCTCATGCAGCACGACCTGGTGGAGGTGCTGCGCAACCCGCTGAAGTTCGCGGCCCTCAAGAGCCGGCACATGCTGGACGACCCCCTCGCCATCCCCAGCAAGACGATCAACTACGCGAAGTACGACTTCGTGCGGGTGCTGAACTCGCTGATGGAGGCGTTCCGGGTGAACGAGTCGGCCCTGGAGCGGCTGGTGGCCAAGGTGATGGCGGTGCCGGCCCGCCGCCTGCTGCGCTCGCGGCGGGTGAGCTTCCTCGCCTCCGACCACGGCGGGGAGGGCCGGGCCCGGCTGGTGCGCGGCCAGTACCAGAGCCCGATCCTGGTGCAGTGGCAGCCCGCGGAGAAGCAGGTCCGCGAGATACAGGTATCTCTCATCCGTTTGCGCTGAGAGCCGCGCCCTCACCGAAGGTACGGTATATACTCGCCGCGTGAACCTGGAGCGCATCTTCCGGCGCGCCTTTGGGCGGGGAGCCGAAGACAACCTGCCCGGCCTGGGCGTGCTCGAGCGCCGGGTGATGCAGGCGCTCTGGACGGGCGGAGCGATGAGCGTGCGCGCATTGCGGGACGCATTCGCGGACGAGCTCGCCTACACCACGCTCATGACCACCATGGACCGCCTCTTCGCCAAGGGTCTCCTGGAGCGGCGCAAGGAAGGCAGGGCTTTCGTCTACACTCCGCGGATGAGCCCCGAGGAGTTCCGGCAAGGAGCCGCCCGGGGATTGCTCGGGCTGCTCATGGGCGCCGACCGCGCGGCCGCCCGGCCCATCCTGTCCTGCATCGTCGAGAGCGTCAGCGAACGAGACCGCGACCTGCTCGACGAGCTCGAACGGTTGGTGCGGGCCAAGCGCCGCGCCCTCGAGAGCGGAAAATCCTCGTGACCGAGCTGCTGAAGGGCCTCGCCCTCGGCCTCGTCTCTTTTCTCGCGGTGAACGCCGCCGCGTCTGCCCTGACCATCGCGGTGAGCCGGTTCGGGCCGAGGGGTTCGCTGCCACCGGCTCGGCGCGCCCGAGCGCTCTTTGCCCTGCGCCTCTTCCCGGCGGCGGCATCGACCCTCGCGATCCTGCTTTTCGTCTTTCCCGCGTACCTGGCCCTCGAGCCCTTCGGAAGCGGCGAGACGGTGGGGCTGCCGCTCCTGAGCGCGGCGTTCCTGGCCGGAGCCGTGCTCGCCGCGGCCGCCGGCCGGGGCCTGCGGAGCTTCCGGGAAACGCGGCGGCTGGAACGCGCCTTGGCCCAAGGCGCCGAGCCAGTCAGCCTGCCCGGCGTCGGGCTTCCGGCGTACCGGATCCGACACCCGTTCCCGGTGGTGACCGTGTTGGGCGTGCACCGACCTCGCCTCTACGTGGCGGAGCAGGTGCTCTCCGGTCTCAATGACGCGGAACGGACGGCCGTCTTCGACCATGAGCTCGCGCACGTGGCCTCGCACGACAACCTCCGCCACTGGCTGATGGGCGCATGCCCCGACCTTCTCGTTCTCTCCCGCGCGGGGGAAGCGCTCACGCGCTCCTGGCTCACGGCCACCGAAGAGGCCGCCGACGAAGCCGCCGCCCGACGCACGCCGAGAGCGGCGTTGGACCTCGCCGATGCCCTGGTGAAAGTGGCGCGTCTGGTTCCCCGGGATGAGCCCGCCCTCGTGCCCGCCCTGGCCCTCCACAACGGGGATGACATCGCCCGGCGCGTCGGACGGCTGCTCCAGGGTCCCGCCTCGACGGAAGCGCCACGACGGACGGGTTGGGCCCTGGCCGGCCTCGTGCTGGTGGCCGCGGCGCTGCCTCTCTACGCGCCGTCTCTCCGCTTCGTGCACGACCTCACCGAGCGCCTTCTCGCATTCCTCAGCTAGGCCGCGATCCCAAACGTAGAGCGTGCCGCGAGCAGGGACAGGAGGCCGCGCAGGCGTGGGTGTAGAATCGACCCCATGAGGCAGCGCTTCGGCGGCCCGCATGGGCCTTCCCGCCCGCCAGATGAGGACACGCCGCCCCAGGGCGTGACGTCTGCGCTAAGGGCAGCGGTGACCGGCACGCACCGGCATTTCTGGACAGACGTCACGAAGGTGGAGAGGGACTACACGGAGCAGACCTGCGACGGCGAGAGGTGGTCTCCCGGAGAGCACGTGATGCCAACGGGCTGCGGGGCAAGGCGCAGGATCCTCAAGACCATCTACTCGCCGTTTGCCCTCTTAAGCCGATGCCCGCCCGACGACGCGTGGGAGTTCGTGGATCCTGGGCGCTCGTAACCTCCCCAAGTACTAGGTCTGGTAGTAGATCGGCGCCGCACCTATCCTTGGCGCCATGCGCTCCAGACTCTGCTTTACCGCCGCGCTGCTTGCGACGTGGGCAGCCTCGGCCGCCGCCCAGGCGCCTCATCCGGCGCCCACTCCGCCGGCCTACACGGAGACGCTCCAGGTGACGGCCACCCGCATCCCCGAGGACGTGGACCTGGTGCCGGCATCGATTCAGGTGATCACCAGTGAAGAGCTGCGCGACCGCGGGGCGACGGACCTGAAGAGCGCCCTCGCGCTGATCTCGGGAGTGGACATCGCACCCGGCGGCGACAATGGGCCAGCGAGCTCCGTTCCGGAGTTCTGGGGTCTCAGGGAATTCGACGCGTTCCTGCTCGTGATGGACGGAGTGCCCTGGGGCGGCGCTTTCAATCCCGCCCTCGGCACGCTCGACCTCAATGACGTGGAGCGCATCGAAGTGCAGCGCGGCCCGGGGGCGGTGATGTACGGCGCCACATCCTTCGTGGGCGTCATCCAGATCGTCCGGCGCGCGCCCGGCGCCAAGGGCGGCCGTGTGTCCGTGACCGGCGGCAGCTACGGGACCGGCGGCGCCGGCTTCTCCACCCACGTTCCCACCTGGCTCGGCTTCGACTCCTCGCTCTCGGGCAGCTTCGACCGCCAGGGCTTCAAGGACGACCGGACGTCCTTCAAGAAGGGCCACCTGCTGTGGCGCAACCGCCGGACGTGGGGCGACAGCTCGTTCCATTTCGACGTCGATGGCACGTGGCTGCGTCAGCAGCCAGCCAGTCCGACTCCCCGCGAGGGCCCCGTCCTCACGTCTGCGGTCCCCCTCGACTCGAACCAGAACCCGCTCGGTGCGCGCCTCGACGAGAACCGCACCTTCGTCAACCTTGGGTACGACAGAGGGTTGTCCCTCGGGGCCTGGACGACCACCCTCGCCTACACCCACTCCGGCCAGGAGCAGCTCCGGGGGTTCCTCACCGGCGGGTCCAGCGATTTTCCAAATGCCGCCGGGTTCGGCGCCACCATCGACTACAACGACGTGTACTTCGACACCCACGTGAGTTGGACCAAAGCGTCGAAATGGAAGGCGGTGGCCGGCATCGACTACCTCTTTGGCAAGGCGGAGGCCAAGGGCGACTCGTTCGACTACGGCGTCAACCTCGACGGGTCGAACCCGCCGAGCGTGGCGTTCCCCAGCAAGGATCGGAACATCGACGACACGCGCAACTTCGCGGGCCTTTACGGAAATCTCGAATGGAACCCGGCGGCCTCCTGGCGGATCGACGCGGGCCTGCGGCTGAACCGCACCGAGGAGGAGCGGGGAGAAGGTGACGTTGCCGAGGAGGCCGCGGGCGGCGACGAGGCCAAGCGCGAGGACACACGGCTGTCCGGAGGCGTTGGCCTGACCTGGACGCCGTGGCGGCACGACGATCGTCTCCTGAGCCTCTTCGTCAACTGGAAGAACACCTTCAAGCCCGCGGCCATCGACTTCAACTTTGCCGAGCAAGGAGGAGGCGAAGGGATCCTGAAGCCCGAGAGCACCAACAGCTACGAGGCCGGGTTGAAGACCGAGCTTCTCGGCAAGGCCCTGCGCCTGGAGCTCGCCGGCTTCCTCATGGACTTCGAGAATCTCGTCATCGCGCAAGCGATCGGCGGGCTTCCCTCGCTCACGAACGCCGGGAACTCGCGCCTGAAGGGCGTGGAGCTCTCCGCGGTCTGGCAGGTGGTTCCGCAGGTCTTCGCCCGGGGCAGCTACAGCTACCACGACGCCCGCTTCCGCGACTACCTCACCGAGTTCGATGGCGTTCCCACGCAGCTCGCCGGCAAGCGGATCGAGATGTCGGCGCACAACATGGGCGCGCTCGCCCTGTCCTGGGCCCCTCCGCACGGCTTCTTCGCCTCCGCCGAGATGAATTACGTGGGCACCCGCTTCCTCAACAAGCGCAACACCGCCCCCGCCGACGCCTACGCCACGGTGGGCGCCCTGGTGGGATTTCGCCAGGGTCGCTGGGAGCTGCGGGCGACCGGCCGCAACATCACGGATCGCCGCGACGCCGTCGCGGAGAGCGAGCTCGGCGATTCGCAGTACTACCGACTCTTCCCGCGCCGCTTCGACGCGTTCCTGACGGTTCACTTCTAACCCGGCAGGCTGGCGCTACCGGGCCTCGCGCGCCGGAATCCGACTGTCAGGAGGAGCCGGCGCGCCCTCCGGGCTCTGGATTCCGTGTTACCTTGCCACCCCCGCAGTAACAATGACGCTATTAATGCTGGAGACTGAGGGGTTCGACGGACGAGGGAGGTAGCGTCACCGATGCTGAGCAGTGAGCCGCCAAGCTCGAGAGCGACAAGGAGCCGAGCGCCCGCCCTGTTTGTCGCTCATCCGGGGGCCACCCGATGGGGTCTCGTGCCCGCCCTTCTCCTCAGCCTCTTCATCATCTCTTGGGGAGCACTCGGCACGGCTGGTTCAGTCCTCCCCTTGTTGATTTATGTAGGAGCCCTTGTGGGACAGTTCATTCGCCCCACCTTGTTCGGCTGGGCGATGGCAGTCGCTCCATGGTGGGCATACATCGCCGCATCGAGGTGGCACGTGCACAGGCTGTCTGCAGAATTCGGAAGGCCGCTGCCCCTTTGGGGAAGTGACCTTGTCCTGCTGTTTCTCGTCGGCGGTGCCGCGGCGCTCTGCTATCCGGACAAGATCGGTCGAGGCGGCGTGCCGTTAGTTCTGTGGGCGCTTAGCTTCCTGGCACTCGCAGGAGCCGTGTGGGCCGTCTTGTTCTTCACGCTGTTGAGAGGCCTCCTGTGAGGATGCTCAGAGACTTTCCGCCGTCGAACAACTAGCTGCACCTGACGGCGGCACGAAAGCGCGGCCGTTGCAGCCAACCTGGTGTTTGACAGAAGCAAGGGATGGGATGGAACCCACCGACTACCTCAAGCTTGACTCAACTCGAGTATCGTACGGCGGCTACTCGCGCTGGATCTGGTGCGACTGGGAATGGCGCGGTCCGGTTCCGGGCATAGAGAGCGGAGCGTGCGTGAAGGGGTCGTCCAACTACGCCTTCGGTCCGCCCCGCTTGGCGACGACGGCTCGGACGATCATGTCCCCGTGGAAGCGCCCGTTCTCGATGAAGATGCGGCTCGTCTCGCGGCCCGAGACCACTGAGCCCGCGAGGTAGAGGCCGGGAACGTTCGATTCGAGGGTCTCCAGATCGTGCTCCGGCTTGAGCGTCTCCTCGTCGACTTTGATCCCGGCGCGGCGGAAGAGCGCGGCGTCGGGGTGATAGCCCGTGAGCAGGAAGACCGCTTCGGCCGGGATCTCGCCGCGGCCCTCCGGTCCCTCGACGACGACGTGGTCGCGTTGGATCTCGATCACCCTGGTCGAGAACCGCGCGGTCACTGCCCCGTCCTTGATGCGGTTCGCGATGTCCGGCCGGATCCAGTACTTGATCGAGTCGGCCAGCGCCTCCCGCCGGTGCACGAGGGTCATCGTAGCCCCCGCTCGGCACAGCTCCAGGGCGGCGATGGCGGCGGAGTTCTTTCCGCCCACCACCACCACCGGCTTGCGGTAGAACGGGTGCGGCTCGTCGTAGTAGTGCGCGACGTGGGGCAGGTCCTCTCCCGGGATGTCCAGGCGGTTCGGGTGGTCGTAGTAGCCGGTGGCGAGCGCGACGTTCCGCGCCCGGCGCACCCGCTCGTCGCCCCTGCGGGTGAGGTGCGTGACCAGACGCAGCGCGTCGCCCTCACGGGCAACTTCCTTGAGCTCTTCGCCGAGCGCGATTCGGAGGCCGAAGGTGTCGGTCACCCGCCGGTAGTAGCGCAGCGCCTCCCATTGGGTCGGCTTCTCGTAAGGCGTGACGAAGGGCAGGCCGCCGATCTCGAGGAGGTCGGGGGTGGTGAAGAACGTCATGGCGCGGGGGAAATGGAAAATGGAGTTCACGAGCACCCCCTTCTCGACCACCTCGTAGTCGAGGCCCGCCTGGTGGGCCGCGATCGCCACCGCGAGGCCCGCGGGCCCGGCCCCCACCACGATCAGGTCCTGGATGCCTTGGTTCATCGAACCCCCATTTGCTACAATACCTCCATGGCGGCTCGCTCCATCGGCACCGGAACGATCTCCTTCGGCATGGTTTCCATCCCGATCCGGACGTACTCCGCAGGCGAGTCCTCCTCGGCCGTCTCCTTCAACCTCCTGGACGGAAAGACCAAGACCCGGCTCAAGCAGCAGTACATCAACTCGGCCGGCGAAATCGTGCCGCGCGAGGCGATGGTGAAGGGCTACGAGTTCCAGAAAGACCAGTACGTCACGTTCACCGAGGACGAGCTGAAGGCGATGGGCCAGGAGTCGCAGAGGGCCATCGAGATCACGGAGTTCGTCCCCGCGTCCACGGTGGACCCGATCTACTTCGACAAGCCCTACTACCTCGGCCCGGACAAGGGGGGCGAGAAAGCCTTCCGCCTCCTCAACGAGGCGATGAAGCAGACGAGCCGAGTGGCCCTGGCGAAATGGGCCGCCCGCGGCAAGCAATACCTCGTGATGATCCGTCCGATGGAGAAGGGCCTCGTCATGCAGCAGCTCCTCTACGCCGACGAGGTGCGGCCGATCGCGGAGGTGCCGATCCCCGACGCCGAGATCAAGGACGCGGAGCTGAAGCTCGCCACCCAGATCGTCGAGCAGATCGCGAGCGAGCAGTTCCACCCCGAGCACTACGAGGACGAGGTCCGCAAGCGCTATCACGAGGCGATCCAGCGCAAGGTCGAAGGACAGGAGATCACCGCCGCCCCCGAAGCGCCGCGGGCCCAGATCATCGACCTCATGGAGGCGCTCAAGGCCAGCCTGGCCAAGAAGTCGGCCGCTCCGCCCGCCACCGCTCCCGCGGCGGACGAGGGCGAAGCGGCCACCGGCACCGAAGGCCGGCCCGGCCCCCGCGCGGTGCCCGCACTCGAGGGGCGACGCACCTCGTCCCGCGGCAAGTCGAAGGGCTGAGCTCTCGCACCGCGCCATAGCCTCCATATAGGATCGTGTGGTGCGGGATTCTCTGGCGCGGGTCACCCGGGACGTGGTCGCTTGCGAGCGTTGCCCCCGCCTGCGCTCGTGGTGCCGCGAGGTCGCGCTCCACAAGGTCAAGCGCTTCCGCGACGAGGAGTACTGGGGCCGGCCGGTGCCGGGCTTCGGCGATCCCAAGGCGCGCCTGCTGGTGGTGGGCCTCGCTCCGGCCGCCCACGGAGGCAACCGCACGGGGCGTGTCTTCACCGGCGATCGGTCCGGGGACTTCCTGTTCTCCGCTCTTCACCGGGCTGGCTTTGCGAACCAGTCCGTCTCGGTCTCGCGCGGCGACGGCCTGCGCCTGACCGGCGTCTACATCGCCGCCCTGGCCCGCTGTGCGCCCCCCGCGAACAAGCCGACCCGAGGCGAGATCGCGAGCTGCCGGGAGTACCTGGCCCGCGAATGGGCGCTGCTGCCCGAGCTGCGAGCCGTGCTCGCCCTCGGCCGGGTAGCCCTGGACGGCTTCGTGGCGCTCCTGCGCGAGGACGGCCGGGTGCCCGAGCGCTCGCGCTTCGCGTTCGGCCACGGCGTCTCCCACGACCTCGGCGGAGGCATCGCCCTCTTCGCTTCGTATCACCCGTCGCAGCAGAACACGTTCACGGGCCGGTTGACCCCGCGCAGCTTCGACGTGGTCATGAAGAGTATCGACCGGCACCTTCGCGGCTCATCCGCGCGGGCCACCCCCCGAAAGGCCTCGCATTGAAGAAAGCTCTCTCCGCGGCCGTCCTGCTCGCCCTCGCCGCGCCCGCCGCGGCCGAGGTCCGCTACGCGAGCTTGCACTCTCCCGCTCTCGGCAAGGACGTGAGCTACCTGGTGGACCTGCCGGCGTCGTATGCCAGCGGCGACCGCCGTTACCCGGTGCTCTACGCGCTCCACGGGCTGTTCGAGAGCCATGCCTTCTGGGAGCGACGGGGACTCGCAGCAGCGCTCCAGGCGCTTCGCGACCGGCGCGAAGTCCCGGAGTTCCTCGTGGTGGCGGTGGACGGCGGGAACTCCTTCTTCGTGAACGGCCGGCCGGGGCGCTACGAAGACCTGGTCGCGGCCGACCTGATCACGCACGTCGAGGCGACGTGGCGCGTCACCCCCGGCCGGGAGAGCCGGGCCCTCTTCGGGGTCTCGATGGGCGGCTACGCGGCCCTCCGCATCGGCCTCGAGCGGCCCGGGCTGTTCCGGGCCGTGGCCACCCACAGCGCGATGCTTCTCGAGGCCATCCCTTCAGCCGAGCAGGGAGCCGGCCGCTGGCACCTGGCGGCCTTCCAGGCGGTGTTCGGGGATCCGATCGACGCTGCCCTGTGGAAGGCGAGCGATCCGCTGGCCTGGGCCGAGAAAGCCGACGTGAAGGCGGCCCCCGCCCTCTACTTCGACTGCGGCTCCGAAGACCGGTACGGCCTCGCGGCCGGGAACCGCGACCTCGACCAGCGCTTGACCGCGCGCGGGATCGCCCATACGTTCGCCCTGCACCCGGGCGACCACGGCTATGCCTACGTGCTCTCCGTGATCGACCACAGCCTTCGCTTCGTCGGCGATCAGCTTCGGGCCGTCTCGGGCGCGACTGATCGGCCCAAGGAGAAGCCATGATCCTCTCCCTCACCCTCGCGGTCCTCGCGCAGGCCGCAGCTCCTGCCCCCACCGAGCCCAAGCGTCCCCCGATCGTGATCCAGTCCGCCACCGCCGGGCCGATCAGCGTCCACTACTTGAACATCCCGTGGGGACCCAACACGTTCGCGGGCATGGAGCGCGCGGCGGACGGCTTCTACAACAAGCGGGCCTGGCCCTTTGCGCGCCTCGAGACGAAAGGCGCGGCCACCATCGATGGAAAGCGCCTCCCGGCCGGCAACTATGCCCTGCTCTTTCATCCCAACACGCTGGAGAACGCGGGAATGAGCTTCGAGGTGCGGAAGATCGCGGTTGGAGAGTTCCTCGAACCCGGCAACGTGATGACGCTTGCCCCGGAGGGCGAGACGATGCTTCGCGCTCCTGTCCGCTTCGAGACCGTCCCCGACACCGCCCCCGCCCTCGCCATCGAGCTTCTGCCCGGCAAGGACGCGACCACGCTGACCGTGCGCTACGGCGACCGTCGTCTCGTCAAGGAGCTGGGGAGCTGAGGGATGGGAGACCGCTACTCGTACCGGAGGGACTCGATCGGGTCGAGGCGGG
>WNFM01267757.1_pt2 | contig 13235 bp, 9 predicted proteins | sample 5400271 | NCBI WGS metagenome assembly WNFM01 (sample SAMN13153352, study PRJNA577476) | soil metagenome | isolation source: 60 cm saprolite on Douglas fir-dominated hillslope | place: USA:California | collected 2013-09-17 | reverse complement strand
TCTTTGGGGACGAGGCCGGACTTGATCTCAATCAGGGTCCAGCCGTGGGGAGACCGGCGTAGGGCGTCTGCTCGGGCGACCAGTCCCTTCCAGACAAAGGATGCCTCGAACAGCAGGCCGGATTCACCCTGCTTGAGGGCCTCCTTGGTCGCCTGAACGGCGGCATCGACCGGGGCGCGCCGCAAGAGGCGCCCTGTCCCGAGCCAATCCCGCGCACGCCGTGCGATGTCGGCTCCAGCATAGAAGCGCCATTTTAGTCCCGGAGCGGGCGCCTCTTCCGGAGAGTGAAAGACGTTCCAGCCCTGTGTGCGACAGATGCGGCTGGCGAGGAACGCGCGCTTCTCGACGAATCCGGCCATAACGCCTCCGCCTCTGCTGCTAGAGAAGGCTTGAGTCCATTTGATCGTACCGGTTGGGTCAAGTTTTATGAGGCGGGTTTCGCCTGTTGGCCGAAGAAGTCATGGCGGTCTCAAGGTGGCGGAAGGCATCGTGAAATTGCCCGGCTTCGTGGACACCCTTGGAGAGGGGATTGTGGGAGTGCAGATGGCCAGCCAGACGAAGGGGCGCTCACAAGGCACCGCTCTGCCCCCCCGCGGCTTCCACGAAGAGATCGTCGGACCACCAAACCGAAGGGGAATGGAGCCCGTTGGCGTGCCGCTCGTCCTTCGGTTGGAACCTCTTGAAACAAGGGATCGCGCAAAGTCCCGTGACACGGTCCGAGGAACCGCAACTCGTTCGAGTGCCGTGGAGTGGACACGGAACGCAAGGGCGTGTGTCACGCCCACATCCTTTATCTCGCAGACGCATCCGGTTGAGTGCTCCGACTAGGTTTCGGAGGATCGGATCGCGGGAGTTCTGGCATGGGCCTCGGTCGTACTGTTGTCACGGTCGTGATGAGATGAGCCCTCAACCGCCGCCCTGCGGGCTCTCACAGAGAGGGAGCCTGCGGGGCGAAGGAAAAGCTGCAGGCCGAGCGGACGTCCAGGTCTGGCGAGAGCAGGGACCGTGACGGCGGCACCAAGCGCGCCTACACGCCGGCGGGGGCCCTTGCCCGAATACGTGGGGGGCCGAGCTGAAGCGCCCCGGACGCCCGAAGCTCGACGTGTACCGCGTGGGATCCTCCGCGATCAGCTCGAGCGGGCCAGCGTCTCGGCGGCCTTGGACGTCGCGGAGGGCGCGTGCAGATAAGCGCTTCTACTCGCCTGCAGGGGAGCGCCACCGAGTCCGCCGCGGCGCTGGATCCGCTTGTGGCGCGGGGGGCTCGCGCCGACGAACGAGTGCCGGGAGGCCCGGACCTGCCGTCCGGATCGTCCAAGTCCCCACGAAGCTGGACCGGAGCCTGGCTTGAACGGCCAGGGCCGGAACAGCTCAACGGACGGGGCACGTGAAGAGCCGCTCCCGGAGCGGCTGCCGGACTACTTGGAAACGCGACGGATCGCTTCACGCCGGCACTTGGGCGGCATCCAGAACCTCGAGGCCGTCCTGTGGTTCTTCGAAGTTGGCCCGCGCCCAGGTCCGCACGTCGTCTTCCTGGCTGAACACGATCACTTGACGCTCGCGGCTCAGCTGCTGGAGCATTTCCATAATCGCGATGGTGCGCGGCGTGTCGCACTGCACCGTGACGTCGTCGAGTATGAGCGGGCAGACCTCGCCCTGCTTGGTGAGGTGCTCCACCATCGCCATCCGGAGCAGCAGGTAGACCTGCTCGCCGGTCCCATGAGATAGGAGTGAGGCTTCCCGCCACAGCCGGCTCGCGCCAGAAACTTTGACGTTCAGGCTGGCGGGGTCCACGATTGCGTCCTGGTAGCGGCCGCCCGTGATCCGGGGCAGCCACTTCTTCAGGGTCCCGGCGAGGACGGGAGCGATGTCCTTGTGTACTCGCTCCTGCGCCTTCTGTACGAAGTGCCGGGTCAGGTTGATCGTCTCGTCGAGGGCCCCGACACGCGCCAACTCCGTCTCTGCGAGCGCCTGCTCCTCCTCCGCCTCGGGCACGGTCGGAAGGCGTTCGGCCAGGATCTTGACTTGGCCAGCCGCCTGGTTGGCACGGCGGGCGCTGTCGGTGGTGTCGTCGCGGAGACGGCGCAGCTTCGAATCGGGATCGGAGTCGAGTTCGATCGCGGCAAGCAGCTCGGGCGCGACTTGCGACGAGAGTTCGTCTGCCTGCCGTCGCAGCTCGGTCGACCACGCCCCCAACTCTTCGAGCGTGGCTCCTTCCAGGAGGCTTTCCAACTGGGCCAGTTTGTGCACGTGGGCTTCACGCTGCATTAGCGCCGCCGAGCGTCTGTCAAGCCACTCACGGAGGCGGGTGGCCAGCTCGGCATCGTTGACGCCAGCGACCTCGCAGCGGGAGGCAACCTCACGAAGCTCGGCCTCAGCCTGCTCGCAACGCCTGTGGTCCGCCGCCGCCCCGTCTTCGGCGGCCTCGCGAGCCCTCATTTGCCGCTCGAGGTCTGGCCGGCGAGCCGCGCCTCGAGCTTGCTTGTCGCGCTCGCCGCATTCCCGAAGGTACGCGGCGAACCCTGCCATGACGGCGCCTTCGGAGGACCCCCGTCGAGCGGTAAGCGCCCCGCGCATCCTGTGCTCGGCCTGGTCGCGCTTTTCCCGCAGACTTACGTGGTTAGCCTCCCATTGCTGCAAGGCCCGTTGCGCCGCCAGTTGCTCCTCCACCTCATTCGCCAGTTGGCGGAGACGAGCAGGCTCGGCCGGAAGCTGAAGGGCGTTTGCGCGGTCGGAGGCTGCCTGGCGGTGTCGGCCAAACTCATCCAGGGCATGGGCTTGAGCGCCCAACGCGCCGTCGGCCGCTCGGAGCTCCTCGAGCGCCCTCATCCGGGCCGAGCTACGCAGGATCGACCAAGCACCGAGGGACAGCGCGAGGATGATGGCGGCTACACCTAGAAACCGGTAGCTCAGGAAGGCTGCGGTGAGCCCCGTTATGACCAGGGCGAGGGCCCACAGCATGGCAGCTGAGCCCGAAGCTAGCCTGCTTACTCGCCACTGCGCGGCTTCGCGGCGTGCTTCCAGGGCTGCGTCTACGACTGGTTTGGGCGTCTCCAGCTCCCTGGCTAGCTCGCGCAGCGCCTCGGGTGAGACGGTTGTAGGCCGCGTCGCGGGTGCTGCGGGCTGGCTCGACAGGTGGATCTCCAGCGCCTGCCGTGCACCTTCGTAAGTATCGCGCGCCTCAACCACTTCTTGGTCCGGCTCCAGGTCGCCTTCTGGAACGGCCGGCAGGGCTTCGAGCTCGGCTCTCAGCTCGGTGGCGGTCGGCCCGGTAAGGGTCGGCAGCTTAGGCATTTCTGACCAGGCCTGCAGCTTCGCCGCGACTGACTGCGCCAGCGCGTCGTCCCCGAAGAGATCGGGAACGGACTTCCCAGCAAGGCTCTCGTGCAGCTCGCGGGCGCGGTGCACACGCTGTTCCAACTCGGCGGCGCGGCGGATGATGATCGCAGCCTCAAACGCGCTCACCGCTGCGGCAGCGGTCGCGTCCGCGCCGGCCGTGGCGGCCGCGCGTTGCAGGTGCGTCTGGAGTGCATTGGCGTCCTGGAGCACGTCGAGGATGTGGGCCTGGCTGACGCAAGCAGTGGCAAGGAAGGCGCGCCGGTCGAGGCCGAGCCAGCGGGACCCGTCGGGCGAGCCCTCCCAGATGATCTGGTCGGAGACATCGCGCCCAAAGGTGAGCTCGGTGGCGCGGCAGTCGACCTTACCGCCCAGGTCGTGACGCAGTTCGATCCGTCTCCCGTCCTGGAGACTGATCACTCCCCCGACCACCCAGGAATCGCCGTCCCACGGTCTGTGTCGCTGCTCAAAGTCCTTGTCCTCGGCTTTGGGCTGTCCTTTCCCACGGCGGCTGCCGCAGAGAGCGGCGTACAGTGCGGCGTGCCAGGTGGACTTGCCCGACTCGTTAGTCCCGAAGACGACGGTCATGCAAGGCGCGAGCGTGAGCGTGCAGTCCGCGAACGGGCCGAAGGCCTGGATGTGGACCTTCTCGATACGCACCTCAGCGCACCTCCAGGTCCTTGCGGCCCGAGAGTGCTCGCAGCCCGGTTGTGAGGACCCGCCGCTTGAGGTCGTGACTGAGGTCAGAGGCGCGCACGTCCTTGACGAATTGCCCGCGGACGGTGGGCTCCTCGGCGATGGCGTCGAAGTCATAGCTCGCCTGCATCGCCCCGACTCTAGGCACTACCGCGTCGAGCCGAGGTGCTACGCCCGCGAGGTCATGGAGCTGAAGCTCCACTTGGGGCGCGAGTTCGCCCTCGAGCGTCACGCGAGCAACTCCTGTCAGCCCGGCGAGGCAGGCGACGATGCGGTCTCGGACGTCCTGGTTGGAGGTGCAACCGGTGACGTCCACCGTGAGGTCGTGCACCTGGCTCTGGGCGACCGGATGTCGTTCGCGCGTCACCGCCCCGGTATCGTCCACCGTGGCAATCACGGCCGCATGCTCCCCGGTCTCGCCGAAGGCGAGCGGGTCGGGGTTGCCGGGATACGTGTAACTTTCGGCGTCCTGTGGGTTGTGGTAATGGCCCACGAAGGCGTGATGGATGCCAGACTCGGACACCTGTTCCGCGTCGAAGGGGGCGTGAGGCGCCTTGCCCTGGCCCTGAAGGACCAGGGAGCCGCGTTCGGAGCCGTGGAAGAGGGCGATGTGGACGCCACTGCGATCGACCTTGAAGCCGTCCAGGAAGCCATTTGTGTTGGCAGGAGCGCGGTGGGCGGCGCCCCAGAGGGTCAGGCCGTCGATCAGGGTAACCGGTTCCAGCCGGTCGGCCTTGAAGAGATGAACATTCGGGGACCACTTGACGTGCTGGTAGAGGCTTTGCGGCCCGAACCAGTCGTGGTTCCCCGGCGCGACGTAGATGGGTAGCGGGTGGACCCGGTCGAATGCTCCGCGTAGGAACTCGAGGGTGTCCGGGGAGAAGCGCTCCTGTTCGTAAAGATCGCCGGCACAGAGGACTGCGTCGGCACGGACATCGGCTGCCAAGTCAAGAATCTGTCGAAGAGTATCGCGCAGCGCCTGCCGGCGCTTGCGTGCAATGCGGACATCCGCCCACTGGAACTGCGTGTCCAGGTGCAGATCTGCAAAGTGCACGAACTTCAACGTCGCCTCACCGGAACCAGCTTCACAGGTGCCTCACGACATCCACCTTGCGCTTGCCTCAGAATGATAGCGCCGAGGCAAAGGGATTCAACCGTTCGAGCCCACTAAGGGTCTCAGCATCGCCTCATGAGCTTCAATAGGGCCGCGCCGGCTTGCTACGACGCTGCTACCAGTCCACGCCAATCTGCGCCGGTGCATGGGGGCGTGGGCGAGGACCAGGGCTCGGCAGACGACCGGCGTGTGTTGCGAGCTTACCCCTGGCTTACCCCAGGGCACACTTGGTTTTCTAAGTTGGTGGACCGCGCCGGGATCGAACCGGCGACCTCCTGATTGCGAACCAGGCGCTCTCCCAGCTGAGCTAGCGGCCCGAGGCGGGATGACGAAGAGAGTCTACAGGAGCACCCGAGGCCCTTTCAAGTTGCGCCATCAGTTGGACGGGCGAGGGGTCAATCCGCCTGACGGCTGATCACGTCCGCCGCTTCGGCGGGCCGACCGAGCAGGAAGCCCTGGAGGAGATCGCAGCCCAGGCCCACCACCGTGACGCGCTCTGCTTCCGTCTCGATGCCCTCCGCCACCACCAGCGCGCCGAGCTCCCTGCACAGGGTGGTCATGGACCGGATGAGCTGCTGCTTCATCGGCTCGTGGTCACAGCCGCGGATGAGGGCCATGTCCAGCTTGACCACGTTGGGCTCGAGAGCAGTGAAGGTGGTCAGGCCGGCGTAGCCGGCGCCGAGGTCGTCGATTGCGAGCCGGTAGCCGAGCGCCCGTAGGGCCTTGATGCGTTCGCGCAAGTCGGGCACCCCCTCGATCGACTGGCGCTCGGTGATCTCGAGGACCACGGAGCGGGCCAGCCGGGAGAGCGGCGCATCCGGGAGCAGGAGCGCGTCATCCTCGAGCTCCCGGGCATGGACGTTGACGAAGGCGACCGGGATGCCGCCCAGGCGCAAGGCCTCGGCGGCCTTGTTCCGCACGGCGCGCCCCAGCTCGTGGACGCGATCCAGCCTCTCCGCCACGTCGAACAGCACCCCCGGGTGGGGCAGCCTGGGCTCCGACGTACGCACGAGGGCTTCGTAGCCGTAGAGGGCGCCGTTCGTCGACCACACGATCGGTTGATAGACGAGGCGCAGCGAGCGCAACCCGCTCTCGAAGGAGGTCTCGAGGCCGGCGCGGTCCGCGAGCAGCCTGTCGTCCGTGCCCAGGTGGGCCAGCATCTGGCGTTTCAGCGTGGCCACGCGATGCAGCCGCGCCGCCGCCGCCACTGCCTCCGTCAGGACGTCGACGGCCACCGGCTTGAGAAGGTAGCGATGAGCTCCCTGCTCCAGCGCCTGCACCGCGGACTCGACCCTTGGGTGCCCGGTCACCAGCAGCACCGGGAGGTCGAGGTCCCGAGCGCGCACCGCCCGCAGCAGCTGCAGCCCGTTCATCCGCGGCATGTCGATGTCGCTCAGGACCACGTCGTACGTCCGGGCCGCCAGCAGCTCCATCGCTTCGTCGCCATTGCGCGCGACGTCGACCTGCCAACCGGCCTCGACGAGGACGTTGGCGAACAGCTCCTGGAGGAGCACCTCGTCGTCGACGACGAGCACCCGGCCTTTTTCCTTCGACTCCGGGGAGGCAGGATCGCCGTTCATTCGACGCGACCGGTTTCACTCACGTGCCTGCCCCTTCCTGCACGGTCGGGGCGCCGTGGCGACGGTCCGCCCCTCGCGTCAGCGCGCCGTATCGGGAACGTTAACCGAGTCGGAGGGGATCGGTTCGTTCAACAGAAATCACCCGCGAGACGCATTCAGTATAGTACAGACACGGCTCGCGAAGGGGATCAGGGCGTGCGCGCGAGGTCGTCGATGACGTCCTCGAACGTGTGCCAGCCGGACCGCGGGGCGATCCATTCCGCGGCCAGGACCGCCCCCAGGGCGAAGCCGCGGCGGGAGCGGGCCCGATGCTCGATCAGGATCTCGTCCCCTCCCGAGTCGAAGCCCACCGTGTGCTCTCCGATGATGCCGCCCGCCCGGACCGAGGCGACGTTGAAGGCGTCGGCCGGGAGCCCGCCGTCCGTCTGCGTCGCGGCGCGGCGGCGCACCCCGCCCGAAGACTCGAGGATGGCGGCCAGGACCTTGGCCGTGCCCGAGGGCGCGTCCTTCTTCTGCCGGTGATGGCGCTCGAGGACGTACGGATCGTAGTCCGGGAACGGCGCCATGACCTGCGCCGCCGCCTGGACCAGGCGATAGTAGAGGTTCACGCCGATCGAGAAATTCGCGGCGTGAACGAGCCCGCCGGCCCCCGTCTCCACGATGAAGCGGACTTCCTGGTAGCGGTCGTGCCAGCCCGAGGTGCCCACGACATAGCGGGCCCCCGCGGCCATGGCGGCCGCCACGTTCGAGAGGACGGCTTCCGGAGAGGTGAAATCGATCCCGACCTGGCAGCGCACCGGGAAGGCGTGCCCGCGGGTGGCCACCACGATCTCGTGGCCGCGCTCCCGGAGGACCGCCTCCACCTCGCGGCCCATATTGCCGTAGCCCACTACCGCCACCCGCATCAGCGCGACTCCCCGAAGAACTCGTGGTGCAGGCTCTTGACCGCGCGCTCGGCGTCCGCCTCCGCCACCACGCACGACACGTTCACGTCCGACGCCCCGAACGAGATCATCACCACGTTCACGTCGCGCAGGGCCTGGAAGATGCGGGCGGCCAGGCCCGAACGCTGGACGAAGCCGCGGCCCACCACGCTCACGATGGCCATGTTCACGAGCACCTTCACCTCGCCCAGGGCCATGAGGTCTTTCTGGATGTTGGGGACGGTGGCCGAGTCGTCGACGGTGAGGGAGATCGAGACCTCGGAGGTGGCGATGAGGTCCACCGCGGTGCGGTGATGGGCGAACACCTCGAACACCCGCGACACGAAGCCGTGCGCCATCAGCATCCGCGGCTGCGAGATCAGGATGACCGAGATCCCCGTCTTGAAGGCGATGGCCCGCGGCTCGCCGACCGCGCCCTGCACCTCGCGGGTGATGAGGGTGCCGGGGGCGGCCGGGTTGAGCGAGTTCAGGATCCGCACCGGGATCCCTTTCTCGACCGCGGGCTTGATGGTGGCCGGGTGCAGGACCTTGGCTCCGAAGTAGGCCAGCTCCGCCGCCTCGTCGAAGCTCACCTCCGCGATCACCGTCATCATGCCGTCCACGTCCGTCCAGATCTGGATCTCCTCGGCGGGGAGGAGAGCGCCGACGATGGCGGCCGACCAGTCGGATCCGCCCCGCCCGAGGGTGGTGGTGACCCCGGCGCGAGTCGATCCGATGAACCCTCCGAGCACGGGGACCCCGTCCGACTCGACGAGGGGCACGATCAGTTCGTGGACCCTGGCCTGCGTCTGGTCCATGAGCGGCAGGGCCCGGCCGAAGGAATCGTCGGTGAGGAGGATGTTGCGAGCGTCGAGGGCCCGCGCGTGCAGGCCGAGGTGCTGGAGGGCGGCGGCCACGATCTCGCAGGAGAGCCGCTCGCCCATGGCGGAGATGGCATCCAGCGAGCGCGGCGTCAGCTCCTCGAGGTAGTGCACGCCGGTGTACAGGATGCGCAGCTCGCCGGCCACCGTCTCGACGTGGGCCAGCAGCCGGTTGCGCGTCTCTCCCGGCGGGACGAGCTCGCGGATCACGTCGTTGTGCCGGCTGGTCAGCTCGCGGACTCCGTCCTGGCATGCGGGATCGCGGTGGAGGGCGAACCGCGCCCCGCGGATCAGCAGGTCGGTGATCCCCGCGAGGGCGGAAACCACCACCACCGGCTGCCGGTGCAGGTGCTCGCGGACCCGCTGGCCCAGGTTGCGGATGCGCTCGGCGGAGCCGACGGAGGTCCCGCCGAACTTCATGACGATCATGGCAGAAGGCCCCTGGCCTGCAGCAGCTCGCCGTTGAGGATGGCGGCGCCGGCCGCGCCGCGGATCGTGTTGTGGACCAGGGCCTCGAGCCTCAGATCGAAATGCCGGTCTTCGCGCACCCGGCCCACCGAGACCGCCATGCCGCCCTCGCGGTCGCGGTCGAGCCGGGGCTGGGGCCGATCGTCGCCGGTGAGACCCGCCTCTGGGGCTCGCCGCGGAACTCGGCGAGGACGCGCGAGGCCTCGGCCGGCGCGGCGCGCCGGCCCAGCTTCACGAAGATGGCCATGGAGTGGCCGTCCACCACGGCCACGCGGTGGACCGAGGAGGAGATGGAGAAGGGTGCGGGAGTGAAGGCGCCTCCGGAAAACGTGCCCAGGATCTTCTGGGGCTCGCTCTCGATCTTCTCCTCCTCGCCGCCGCCGATGTAGGGGATGACGTTGTCGGCCACGTCGAGGGAGGCCACGCCGGGGTAGCCGGCCCCGGAGAGAGCCTGCAGGGTCACCACCGCGACCAACTCGACGGCGAACGCCTGGTGGAGGGGCGCCAGGGCCATGGCCAGGCCCACCACGCTGCAGTTCGGGTTGGTGACGATGTAGCCCGCGCCGGTGCGCCGCCGCTGGCCCGCGATCGCGTCCAAGTGGTCCGGGTTGATCTCGGGAATGAGCAGAGGGACGTCCGGGTCCATGCGGTGGTTCCTGGAGTTGGAGACGACCGCGTGGCCCTTGGAAGCCAGGGCCGACTCGGCCTCGCCGGCCACCGACGAGTCGAGGCCGGAGAACAGCAGCTTCGAGCGGAAAGGCCCCTCGATGGAGCCGACGACCCGCTTCGCCACGGAGGCCGGGGGGGCACCGGGAAGGCGCCACGTGCAGGCCTCGCCGTAGCTCTTCCCGGCGGAGCGATCCGAGGCGGCGACCTCGGCCACCTCGAACCAGGGATGGCTCTCGAGGAGCTGGATGAAGCGCTGTCCGACGGCGCCGGTGGCGCCCAGGATGCCGACAGGGGTCTTGACCATGACGCCGCAGTTTAATTCATGGGCGGCCGGGCCCGGAAGGGGTGGACCGTTGGTGGCCGGGCCCGGCGTTAGAATCGAGACGGGAGGCCAATGATGCAGCTGGTGGACCGGCGCATGCAGGAGGAGCGCGAGGACGCGCAGCTCGCGCCCTACGGGATGCGCAGCGCCGCGACCAGGGGCCGGCGCTATCCGGAAGAGGAGCACCTGCTGCGGACGTGCTATCAGAGGGATCGGGACCGGGTGGTCCACAGCTCGTCCTTCCGGCGGCTCGAATACAAGACGCAGGTGTTCGTCAACCACGAGGGCGACAACTACCGCACGCGGCTCACCCATAGCCTCGAAGGGGCGCAGATCGGCCGCACGGTGGCCCGGGCCCTGGGCCTGAACGAGGAGCTCACGGAAGTGCTCGTGCTGGGCCACGACCTCGGCCACACGCCCTTCGGCCACTCGGGCGAGCGGGTCATGGACGAGCTGATGAAGGACCACGGCGGCTTCGAGCACAACCGGCAGACCCTGCGCATCCTGGAGGTGCTGGAGCAGCGCTACCCGAGCTTCCCGGGGCTGAACCTCACCTGGGAGGTGCGCGAGGGGATGATCAAGCACCGGCCGGAGAGCGACCCCGTCGCCCCGCCGGAATACGCCCCCGGCGAGGCCCCCACCCTGGAGGCCCAGCTCGTCGATTTCGTGGACGAGATCGCCTACAACAACCACGACGTCGACGACGGCCTCAGCTCGGGCATGTTCACGGTCGAGCAGATCTGCGCGGTGCCCCTCTTCCGGGAGGCCCACGAGTTCGCGCTCTCTCATGGAATCGCCGACGAGCGGATCCTGCGCCACCAGGTGGTGCGCAGGATCATCAACCGCTGCAGCGAGGACCTGATCGTCTCCACCCTCCGCAACCTCGAGCAGGCGCGCGTTTCCACGGCGGACGAGGTGCGCCGGGCGGGCCGGCGCCTCGTGGGCTACTCGCCGGAGATGGCCTCCGCCGTCCGGGACCTGAAGGAATTCCTGCTGCGCAATATGTACCGGCACTACCGGGTGGTGCGCATGGGGGACAAGGCCGGGCGGATCCTTCGCGACCTCTTCCACTCCTATGTCGCCGAGCCGGGCCAGCTTCCGCCGCGCACCCAGGAGCAGATCGAGCGGGACGGCGTGCACCGGGTCATCTGCGATTACATCGCGGGGATGACCGACCGCTTCGCGGTGGACGAGCATTGCAAGCTCTTCGACCCGACCGTGCGGGTCTGAGCGCGTCCGATCGCACCGCTACTCGTTGGCGGTCGAACTCTCGGAGACGGCGGGGCGGCCTTCCTTCTCCCGGATGCGCTGCCAGAGGTACTCGTTGACCGGCATGGGCAGACCGAGGCGGCGGCCTTCCCGCACCACCTCGCCATTCTGCGCGTCCACTTCGGAGCGCATCCGGCGCTCCAGGTCGTGGCACATTGCCGAACGGCTTCCCGAGGTGCTCTCCGCGGCTTCCAGAGCGAGGGTTCCCGCGTCACGGCCGATGTCGATCCCCTTGGCCAGCGCCACCGCTCCCACCTCGCGCGCCGCCTTCAGCAGCGTCTCGCAGGGCTCGGGGGTCTCGAGGAGGGTCCCGTTCGTGCGGCCCGTGAGGGCGGAGAGGGGGCCGATGGCGCACGTGACGGCCAGCTTCGCCCAGAGCATCCGCTCGATCTCGGAGCTCATCTCGGCCTCGAGGCGCGAGTGGGCCAGAAGCTCCGTGAAGCGGGCGGCTCCGGGCGCCCGATCGGAGACGATCACACGGCCGGCCACGACGTGGACCTCGCCGGGCTGGATCAGCCGGGCCGTGAGCGAGGCCACTCCGGCCACGGCGCACCCGGCTCCGCAGGCGGCCTGCAGGGCTTCGAGGTTGCCGAGGCCGTTCTGGAGGGTCACCACGAGGCTCGTAGGCAGGAGGGCTCGGGCGGCGCTGGCGGCCACGGCGGCCGTGCGGTGGCTCTTCACTGCCACCAGGACGAAGTCGGCGGGGCCAAACGGGCCGGCCAGGGGAGAGACCCTGACCTTCGCCGACCAGACAGCGCCCGCCTCGTTCACGACGATGCCCCGCGAGGCGATTGCCTCCAGGCCGGCCTCCCAGGTGCCGGCAAGGGTGACCGCGGCGCGGCCAAGGCGGGCGAGACGGGCCCCCAACGCGCAGGCCAGGGCACCGGTCCCGAGGATGAGGATCCGGGGTGGACGTGGCGTGGATTGGCTCACGGACGGGGCGACGGTAGCACGAGGGGAGGCCGGGCCCAAAGCGTGCGCCGTCTGACCGATGACGCGCGCCGGCGCGGTGCTACCATCCCCGCCCGTGTGTCGATCCCGCGCGTGGATGAGGATGAGGAAAAGCTGGGCACGGGCTGCGCAAATCGTGTGGAGCCGGTGTGGAAAAAGGCTCAGGCCTGTGGATGGGACTGTGGACAGCCTGTGGAGAATCGCACTGCACGCGTGGATTTCCCGTGGGTAACCCGCGGTCAAACTGTGGAACTCCTGTGCATGATCGGGGAAGCGTAGGGTGAGGTCGCTGTCACCGGCCGTCCTGGCAGGGACGCTGGTGTTCAGTGGAACGGCGCCCCTCTTCGCCGCGGCCGTAGCCACCACGACCGGTGGTGGGCTTTCCCCGTCCTTGTCGGCGGCGAGCGTGTTGCTCGGCGCCGCCGTCGGAGTCTTCGCGGGCCGTTCCGTGCTGCGTCAGCGACACCCCGACGGTAGGTCACGCGAAAGTGGCGCGGACGCTTTGGTGCGGAGTACTGGTGTAGCCGACGTGTTGGCCGTGGCGTGTTTCGCTCTCGTCGCCCTGCGCCAGTTCCTCTGGCTTCTTCACGAGCGGGGCGGCGTCCTTTACACCCTCTTGCCGAACAACTACGGCGACCTGCCCCTGCACTGGACGTATGTCCGCTACCTGGCGAACAGCCCACCCTTCTGGCCGGAAAACCCGATCATCGTCGGCGAGCGCCTGCGCTATCCGTTCGGCGTGGACCTGCTCACGGCCCTCTTCGTGCAACTCGGGGTGTCTCTGCCGGGGCTCCTCGTCGCTCTCGGGGTCCTGGGATCTGCGCTGGCCGCTTTGGCGCTGTTCGGCTGGGGGCGAGGCTTCGCGGTGGCGGCCTTCCTGTTCTCAGGAGGGTTGGCGGGGTTCCAGTGGCTCACCACCGGCGAGCTGGCCGATTACCAGAGCACCGTGGCGTGGAAGAACCTGTTCCTCGCGCTCTATGTCCCCCAGCGCGGCTTCCTTTTCGCCCTGCCCGCGGGCCTGCTGTTGCT
>WNFM01228159.1_pt1 | contig 13235 bp, 10 predicted proteins | sample 5400271 | NCBI WGS metagenome assembly WNFM01 (sample SAMN13153352, study PRJNA577476) | soil metagenome | isolation source: 60 cm saprolite on Douglas fir-dominated hillslope | place: USA:California | collected 2013-09-17 | reverse complement strand
TTGTGTTCGCCGAAACTGGCGGTATTGTGTTTAAAAAATTGGATAGCGCCGATATTCATGCCACGACCCCAGGCCCGCATGAGGATACCGAGGGCTGCTGTGGTTTTGCCTTTGCCATCGCCCGTATTGACGATGACCAGACCTTTCTTAATGGTGTGCCGTTCCTCGCTCATGGCGTTGCCGTCGCCACTTCTGTTGCAGTCATCGTCGGCTGGTATACATCAGGATATAGCAACGCGGCAACATCGGACACACCGTCCACGATATACTGAGATACCGCACTGATATGCGCATCATCGACCACAACAACGTGCTTGTTCTTGACTGCTTTCAACGTTTGAAAGTGGGGATTTTTGCTGAAACCATCAACGAAGCCTGGCGCGTAGCTGTTATAACCTGCCAAAAGAATAAAATCGGGGTCTTGAGTAACGAGAAACTCATCACTCAATACCGGAAACGCCTCCTTGATTCCAGCAGCGGTGACTGCATTGACGCCGCCTGCACGGATAATCAGATCGTCGATAGTTGTGCCAGGGCCATACGAATACGCCTGTGGGAGGTAATACACCACTGACAATGGCTTTTGCCCCTTTATCGCTTCAGCGATGGCTTTCAGGCGGGTTTCCATGTCATCGACTATTTTTGCAGCTTGCGCTTCGTCGCCAACGACCTGACCCACCAGGGTAATGTTGTTTTCAATATCCTTGATGTTATTGAAGTTGCCGAGTAAGAAGACGGTCAGCCCGGCGTCACGAAGCTGTTTAACGACTCCGGCATCTGTGTAACTGGCGACAAACACCAGATCAGGGTGGAGTGCAATGATTATTTCCGGGCTAACCGTTGTGAGATGATTCTGAATCTGCTTGGCCTGCTCCACCACATCACTTTGCTGTGGATCAAGGGCATTCGCTGTGACCGCCGCCAATCGAGAGGCATCCACCAGCGAAAACAGGATTTCATCGGTTCCCAGCGTTGCCGAGACGATGTGCTCTGGCTTAGTCTTGATCGTGACTTTGTTTCCCGCTCCATCCGTAATAGTGCGTGGAAACCCGCCCGCGTCCTGAGCGCGGAGCGTCCCGGTACTGAGCAGCGAAAAGGCCGCGACGATTATGAACAGACGCGATAGCAATTTCATGGATCATCTCTCCTCAATATATAACCGACGAGGTGGTTAGATAAGGGAAGATGCGCGGCAGGCGATTGAGCGTACTTTGTGGACATGGACATCCTCGACCCTATCCTGAGAACCCTTCGCAGCGAGGATGTCCAACGAAAAACCCCGATAGTCGAAACTACCGGGGCCGGAAAATCATCTGAACCAGACAAACTGCCTGGCTTGATTCCCTGCCCCTCACCACGAAGGCTGGAACACGATCAGGAAGGGCGACCTGACTTCACAAGCATTTGCCTGTGCTACAGTTGCGGGACAGTGCTGGACTGGTTTCAAATTGCTAAAGTGAAAACGTCACCAGCTTCGCCATTACGCTCTGCCATCCGGGGCAAAGAGCCACCTGAACGAGTGCTATTTAATTGAGGGCGAGTATATCAGGCGACATACGTTTGTCAATACGATTTGCTCACCTGTTAAACAGGAGCGGATCAGGCAGATCGATAAATTTCTCGGCATGTTTCAAGAAACGAGTACATCGTCGGTGAGACCCATTTGTCCTTGTGCCACGCCATCTGCAAATAGACCTGGGTAGGCTGCCAGGGCAACGCGACAAGTTGACCCGTGGCAAGCGATTCCTGGACGGTCATCTGCGGCAAAAATGCGACGCCCAACCCGGCAATAGCACATTGTTTGATCGCTTCGACGCTGCCGAATTCGAGTTCTGCCGCCGTACGAATACTCGCGGAAGACATCATTCGCTCAAAGATGTTGCGATAACCGCAGCTACGCTCGGTGAGCAGGATCGTTTCTGATCCCAGATCTGCCGGGGAGACATGTCCGCAGGCCGCAAGTTGATGCGAAGGGGCCGCTAGGAGACACAGTGGCTCCACCGTCAAATTCTCGATGTGCAGGCTATTGATTATCGTGCGTTCTTCGAGTAGAAACGCTACATCAATAATTCCGTCCTTCAGGGCGCGGTAGATATCGGTAATGGCTAAGGGCTTGAAAGTGAGATGTATCTGCGGCCAGCGCGTTCGGAACTGGTGCAGAATTGCCGGGAGTCGATAGGCACATACCGATTCCGGCGCACTAATGGTCAGACTTCCGCTAATTTGAGTCTCGGCAGTCACAGCGCTATGAGCTTCGGCTGCCAGACTCAATATCCGTTCGGCATATTCCGCCAGCCGTTCACCAGCTTCGGTCAAAGTAACCCGCCGTCCTAAGCGATTGAACAGCGGGACACCAAATTCTTGCTCTAACGCCTGCATTTGCGCGGTTACGCTGGATTGTGCATAGCCCAGGAGGTCGGCAGTCCGGGTGAAGCTGAGAGTCTGTGCTGCCAATCGGAAAGTGGTTAGCTCTCGTAGATCCATCGAATTTTCCGATTTATTTCATTGTAACTATTCATTGGATTTGATTGTAACACGGACATAAAATTGCCGAAACCGAAACTAGGAACACTTTTATGGCAGACAGCATCGCTTATCAGACAACGACAAAGCCTACGGCATTCGATTTCAAAACCTTCGCAGCAGTGGCAGTTACAGTCGTAGCATGGGCGTCGGCGTTTGCGGGTATTCGTGCAGGGTTGCAATCGTACGCCCCGGAACACGTCGCCTTGTTGCGTTACGCAACCGCATCTTTAATCCTTCTTGTCATTGCACTGCGAAATGGAATTCAGCTTCCGCAGCGACGTGATTTGTTGCCAATTGCAATTTTGGGCTTCACCGGATTCACTTTCTATAACGTTGTTCTGAACAAAGGTGAGCAAAATACAGCGTCGGCGGTTGCCAGCTTGATCGTTGCCTCCGCGCCGATTTTTGTGGCGGTGCTTGCAAAGGGTTTCCTGAAGGAGCAGTTGACGACCTGGGCGTGGGTCGGAGTCGTCATTTGTTTTGGCGGGGTCGCTGTGATTGCCTTCGGCGCGGGCGGTCGTTGGCAATTGTCGCCAAGTGCTCTGCTCATCCTTGCAGCAGCAATCGCTCAATCTGTCTACACGACATTTCAAAAACCGTTACTCAAGACGTACTCGCCGCTTCAGTTCACAACCTATGCGATCTGGGCTGGAACGATATGTTTACTTCCATTCGCGCCGGGATTGTTCCGGCAAATGCAGACAGCAACGCCAGCAGCGACACTGGCAGTTATTTACATGGGCATTTTTCCGGGCGCACTCGGCTACGTTTGCTGGTCCTACGTTTTGTCGAGGCTGCCAGCAGCACGGGCAGGCGTATTTCTGTATATTGTTCCGCCAACGGCTGCATTGATTGCATGGGTATGGTTGGGTGAGATTCCGACACTATTGACGCTGATTGGTGGTGTTCTCGTGCTGTGCGGCGTGATTGTTGTGAATACCTATGGTCGAGCACGTCAGCAAGCTAGTGGACTCAAATAAGCTTGATTATACGAGTATCCGGATTGATGGTATCCGCTAAAGAATGGCTATTGCGAGAGCCAGCGAAGCGCATCTGCCTCGTCGTCAAAAAAGCGGATCGTCCAGTTGGCCTGTGGACGGCGCTTGAAAAATGTGCCGAGCAGCGAGGCAATTGTGCTGTTTTTGAGGACAATCGCGCCGCGTCCATCCGTCACAGGTGTATTTCGCATCCGCTTGAGAATCCGTGCTACTCGATCTGTGGCGCGTGGCGTGACTCGTTCCGCGCCGCGAATATCGTGGAGATAGCGCAACCGCTGACCGGGTTCCCATTCTCCCATGAGCCGATTGCAATCCTCGAACCACGCTTCAAGAGTCTCCGGTTCGTCATCTAACAGTCGCAAGACAACGATTCCGCTCAGGAGACGTTCTCGGCGATAGTTACCCTGTTCAAGCATCACATGCCTGCTAGTGCCATTTTCTCCAATCGTAGACATAGAGCTTCACCTAAACTGGCATCTTCGATAAACCACGTTTGCGCAGAAACTTGGCATAGCTGCTAAACAGGTGTACCCAGGCCGGACTAACGCTCGTTTCGGGTGTTGCTGTTTTGAGCGCCTCGAAGAAATCACCCGGCCCCTCAAAGGGCTGCATACGCAGCGTAGCATGACCGTATTCATAGGTGATATGACCATCGGAGCCAACTGTGCCGGGTTTGCTGTGCGCTTTGGCAAAAGCCAGGGCTTTGGCGTTGTCCTCAGCGTAAATGCAGCGGGCATTGAACACCTCAAGCGCATCCACCTTATCGACAATCTTGAGCAAATCGGCTTCCTGCCACGCCCCTTTGCGCAGCCGATCATAGGGATGCGAGACGCTGATAACCGCACCCTGATCGCGCAGTCGCCGGATCGTTTCATCGGGGCTGAGTCCCGCCGGGATGCTTTCGCGCACAAAGTACGCCAGAATTTCACCCTGCGGGGTCATGATCTCTTCACCGGGGATGATCAGGTCAGGGGCCATTTTTGCTAACGCCAACGCCCCTTCCGCTGTGTTGTGATCGGTGATAGCGATCCGATCAATGCCACGTTCTTGGCAGGTGCGGATCACATCGTCCAACTTGATCAGGCAATCTTTGGAGTACAGCGTATGGCTATGTAGTTCAACTTTCCAGGTCGTGTTCATTGAATAAGCTCACCTTGGCCCTATGCGCGGCATATTGTAACGCACCAAATGGGCTAACTCACAGCGACCAGGTCACCGTAACGAACTACCTGACGTTCGATTTCGGCGGCATCCCAATTCAACTCCTGCGCCATCACCTGAGCAACTGCGGGGGCCGCATCTGAGCCGCGTTTCCAATCCTCGAAATTGATGTGCAGACGCCGCGCCAGGACATCATCCAGGTTGATTGCCATCTCGTAACGACAGGCAAAGACAACCTCCGCCATGATGTACGGTAAGTCAGGCACGATACGTGCATTCAGGGCCGGATTCTGCTCGATCAGCGCGAGGATAGTCCTGGCTCCGGCTCCGTAGCCGCCGAGACGTTGCACTGTATCAGGCTTAAGATTCAGCGTTTTCGCGGAAGATTGGACAGCCGCCGCCGCTTCTTGCCAGCCTTCAGAACCGATAAGTTGTACAATCCTGGTAATGTCAGACGGTGGCTTGCCCTGCTGCTTGCTGACATGATCGAGCGCGTCCTGCGCCATCCGTCGGTATGTCGTCAGCTTGCCGCCCGCAACCGTGACCATTCCGCCGGGGCCATCCAGAACAACATGCGTGCGCGACAGTGTGGATGTTTTGGTGCTGCCACTTTCACTGATCAAGGGCCGATAGCCTGCCCAACTGCTAATGATATCCGATTCGCTGAGCTGGCAGCGCATATAGCGGTTGACGTGACGTAGCAAATAGTCGATGTCTTCGGGCGTTACTGTGGGATGCTCTAGATCGCCGCCGGGTGTATCGGTTGTCCCGACTGTCACGCGCGGTCCCCACGGTACAATAAACAACAACCGACCGTCATCCGTTTCTGGCAGGACAATCGCGTCCTGTTCGATTTCCAGCACGTCGCGGGGAATGGTGAGATGAACGCCTTTTGCTGGTTCGATGTGTATGTTCGATTTACCTGCCAGTGATTCGATCCGCTCGGCGAACACGCCACCAGCATTGATCACCGTGCCAACCGGAATAGTCATCGTTTCGCCGCTCAAGGTGTCTCGGACGATAACGGTGGAAATGCGACTAGCTGCCTGCTCGAAGCCTGTCACCTCGGCGTAGTTGGCGATCAATGCCCCCTTGAATGCTGCCGTTCGCATAACGGTTGTTGTCAGCAGGCTATCATCCGTCTGACCGTCGTAATAAATGAACGCATCTTTAAGGCCGTCGCGTTGCAGACCGGGAGCCAACTGAATAGCACCATGTACTCCCAGACGGCGGTGCCGCCGGATGCCTAACCGACCTGCCATGACATCATAAAGTGTCAGTCCAGCCCGCAGAAGATTGCCCATGCCGATGCCGAAGGGCGGGACAATTGGTGTACCAAGAGGTCGTTTTGCATTTTTATATAACGGCAGGACAAAGCCAATGGGATGCACGAGAAACGGCGCATTGCGGGCCAGCAATCCACGTTCTACCAGACCCTCATGGACCAGCGCAAAATCAAATTGAGGCAGGTAGCGAATGCCGCCGTGGACAAGTTTTGTGGATTTGCTGCTTGTGCCGCTGGCAAAATCGCCCTTTTCGACCAGTCCCGTCCGATAGCCGCGTGCTGCCGCGTCCAGCGCTACGCCTGCCCCGGTGATTCCGCCGCCAATGACAAGAATATCGACGCCTTCATTTGCCATCTGGCGAAGGGCTGATTGTCGTTGCTCGTATGAAAAGCGATCCATCTTATATGTTTGTTTACCTCCTAAAAACCATACGTCAATACTATAGACTATTTCTAAGTCAGCATAATTGCGAATACAATAAACTCATTAATAAATCAGTTGCTTGACAAGATGAGTTTGCTTAACTATATTTGCTAGCTTCTTACTTTTCATGAGCAAGTATCACTCTCTACACAAAGGAGACCAACCTATGTCTTTTCAAATCGACACACACCATTCAGAAATCACTTTCAAAGTTCGCCACCTCATGATCAGTAGTGTCTCGGGCGCTTTTACTGATTTCAAGGGAACTGTTGAGTTTGCCGAGAGTAACCCTGCCAATTCTGAGGTCAATGTGGAAATCGACGCCGCGAGCATCAATACCCGTGATGGTATGCGTGATGGTCATCTCAAATCGCCCGATTTCTTAGATGTGGCTAATTACCCGACGATCATCTTTAAAAGCACTGACATTCATGTAATTGACGCCAAGAATGCCCGTGTCACTGGAGATTTGACCATGCACGGCGTGACCAAGCCAGCTACATTGAAAGTCGAATTTCTAGGCAAGCAGAAAAACCCCGCCAGTGGCCTAGTTGCAGCGGCCTTCACAGCAAGCACCAAGATCAATCGTAAGGACTGGGGCCTGACCTGGAATATGGCACTGGAAACCGGCGGTGTGGCGGTTGGCGATGAAATCTCGATCAGCATTGATGCTGAACTGGTCGAAGTTCCCACCGCAGCAGCCGCAACAGCATAACTTTCTTTCGGGGTAGTTGTGCATTTGTAGTGGAAATTCTGCCAAGAGTAGATACTGTGCTGGTTGTGATCGCCGTTATAAACAGCAGAGAGGATGACGCTTCGCTTCGTTACGGACGAAAATTTCAGTAGTGACATTTTACAAGGCATCCTGAAGCGAAATCCGAACCTGAAAGTCTTTGCCCTGATAAATCGCACAAGGGCGCATCTCGCAGAAACGAGATGCGCCCTTATCAATTAAGGAATGGAGCCTTCTGCTAGTTACTCGCGGTCTGCGCAGTCGCCGGAACCGTACCGTTGGCAGAGGCCGGTTCGGTTTCTTCCTCGCGGCGGAACTGGCTCATATACAGTTCGTAGTATGGGCCTTTGTTTGCCAGCAGTTCGCTATGCGTACCGCGTTCGACCACTTCGCCAGCCATGAGCATCAAGACCTGATTGGCATTGCGGATTGTGCTCAGACGATGGGCAATGACAAAGCTGGTGCGACCTTTAAGGAGTACCTCCAACGCCTTCTGGATCAGGCGCTCAGTCCGGGTGTCCACGCTAGAAGTAGCCTCATCCAGGATCATGATTCGGGGATTTGCCAATGCAGCGCGGGCAATCGAGATAAGTTGGCGCTGTCCTTGACTGAGGCCGCCACCGCGTTCGCCGAGGACCGTCTGATAACCTTGCGGTAGGCGTTCAATGAAAGTATCCGCAGAGGCCAGTTTAGCGGCTTCAATCACTTCCTCGTCGGTGGCGTCAAGCTTACCATAACGAATGTTATTCATTACAGTATCCGAGAACAGGAACGAGTCCTGCAAGACGATGCCGATCTGATGGCGCAAGGTTTTGGCTTTCACATCGCGCACGTCAATGTCATCGATCTTGACCGCACCGCTGCTTACATCGTAGAAGCGTGGGATCAGGTTGATGATGGTCGTCTTGCCAGCACCCGTCGGTCCGACAATGGCAATGGTCTCACCCGGCTCAGCGTGCAGACTGACGCCCTTAAGAACCGGCTGACCTTTCATATACTCGGCTTTAGCGTCAATCAATTCGACCTTGCCTACAATTGGCGGCATATCGATTGCGTTGGGCTTGTCTACCAGATCGGGCTTCACATCCAGCAAGCCAAAGATTCGCTCACCGCCAGCAATCGCGCTCTGGATGTTTGTCCACAGCACCGAAATCTGCTGGATTGGCTGGTTGAAGCGCTGGATGTACTGCAAGAACTCAAAGACCAGTCCAAGCGAAATTGTTGTCGTGCCGAGTAAGGGCTGGTTGCGGAAAACCGCGATACCGCCGACGACCACGACAATGGCGATGCCGACATAGCCAAGCGCTTCGAGCACTGGCGTTAGAGCGCTGGTAAAGGCCGCTGCGCGAACATTGGCGTCGCGGTTGGCAGCGTTGGTGCGGCGGAAGTTGTCGATGTTCTCTTCCTCGCGGTTGAACGCCTGGGCTTCACGCACGCCAGCGATCTTTTCTTGCAGGTCGGCGTTGACACTGCCCATTTCCTGACGGCTCTTGCGGAAGGCGATGCGTGCCTGGGTCGAAAAGAACGTCGTGGCAATCAGCATGAACGGAACTACCGACAGGCTGACCAGTGCGTACACCCAGTTGGCCTGGAGCATCTTGATCGCTATCCACACAATGACGAGGCCGCCGCTCAATACAGCGTTGAGGCCGAACTGCACGACCTGTTGGATCGTATCGGAGTCGTTGGTGAAGCGGCTCATAATGTCGCCTGCCTCGTTTTCCGAGTAGTAGCGGAGTGATAGCTCGTGGACGTGCTTGAACACATCGACGCGGATATTACGCAAAGCGTGTTGTCCCGCCCAGGTCATTGAGTAAGCGGTTGCGCCACCCAAGACGGCACCAGCGATCATTAACACCACCAGAACCTCAGCCATGCTCAGGATACCCGCTATTTTCTCATCGCGCTTCTGAGTATCCGTAAGCTTGGTGTCGGCATCAATTGCCTTCGCGTCCCGCGACGTAAAGCTGCAAACGCTGGTGGGCTGCGGGAACAGGAAGCAGTCTACTACCTGCCCCGTGATCTCCGGGATTGTAACCTGCGTCCAGGTGCTGGCGACCATAAAGACGAGCACGAGAACCATTGCAAACCAGTAAGGTCGGAAGTAGCTACCGAACCGGGCCAGAGTCGAAAATACATTTTTCGGCTTGGTAGTTTCTCGGTCCATCAAACGGCGTCCGCCGTCGAAAGCTCCCATCATAGTGATTACTTAGCCTCCTGAGATACAGGCGCAGCCTCTGCCGCTGCGACATCCGCATCGCCAACCAGTTGTGAGTTATAGATTTCCGCGTAGATCGGGCTTTGTTCCATCAGTTCTTCGTGCTTGCCGCGTGCCACAATCTGACCCTTATCCAGCACCAGGATTTGATCGGCGTTCAGTACTGTGCTGATACGCTGAGCGATGACGAAGCTGGTGCGGCCCTTCATCAAGTTGTCGAGGGCTTTCTGAATGTGCGCTTCAGTCACGAGGTCAACGCTGCTGGTCGAGTCATCCAGAATCAGCAAGCGTGGGTCCAGCAGCAAGGCGCGGGCGATGGCAATACGCTGCTTCTGACCGCCAGAAAGCGTTGTGCCGCGCTCACCAACCGGGGTGTCATAGCCTTGCGGGAAGCTCAGAATGAAGTCGTGGGCCGATGCAGCCTTTGCCGCGTCAACGACTTGCTCCATCGTGGCATCCGACTTCCCGTAAGCGATGTTATCGCGAATGGTCCCGGTGAACAGGTTCGTTTCTTGCAGCACGATACCGATCTGTGAACGCAAGCTATCCAGTGTTACGTCACGGACATCGTAGCCGTCAATCAAGACTGCGCCTTCGCTGGCATCATAAAAGCGCGGGATCAGATTGATAATCGTAGTTTTCCCGCTGCCTGTTGCCCCAAGCAATGCGACGGTTTGCCCGGGTTCCGTTACAAAGCTGACATCTTTCAGCACTGGCTCTCCGCCGCCAAAGTAACGGAATGTCACGTCCTTGAATTCGACATGTCCCTTGATAGGCGGCAGCGGAATTGCACCTGGCTTATCTTCAACGTCGCTCTTGGCGTCGAGAATGGTGAAGATACGTTGCGCCGAAGCCGCAGCCTGCGACATCAACGGAATAATGAAACCGAACAGGCTCAAGGGCAGGAACAGATACAGCAGGTACAGGCTGAACTTTTGATAGTTGCCAAGTGTAAGTGTGCCTTCTACGATTTGTCTGCCGCCAAAGTACAGGATCACCACTGAGCCAAACTGCACCAGGATAAACACCAGCGGAAACAGGATCGATAGGCGACGGCTACTCTGAAGCGTTTGATTCAAGAGATCGTCGGCAGCTTTGTCAAAACGCTTCTGCTCGTAGTCTTCACGGGCAAACGCTTTGACAACGCGGATACCAGCGAGACTTTCTTGCAGTACTGTGTTCAGCTTGGAGATCATGATCTGCGTGCGGATGAAGATGGGCTGGAAGACTGCGCCAAAGACAATAAACAAACCTAATGCTAGCGGCATCAGCGGCAGAACCGTCAATGTTAGTTGCCAGTTGGTTGCAAACAGAATGATCAGCGTGGCGACCACTAAAATGAAGGCCGCAGTCGCTTGCACCAACCCCTGCGCCAGGAACAGACGAACCTTTTCCACGTCGTCGGTTGCCCGGATCATTAACTGCCCGGTCTGGTTCTGGTCGTGATAGCTGAACGAGAGGCGCTGGATTTTCGCGAAAATCTCGTTGCGGAAATCAAACGCGATACCCTGCGAGGTCTTTTCTGCGTAGTAGGCTTGCAGGAACGAGAAGATGCCTCGTGTTACGGCGAAGATGATGATGACCAATGCTGCATTTATCAGAAACGACTCGGCATTGGCGGCGTTGAATTTTAGCTCGTCCAACGTAAAGCCTGCTTTTGAAGCAGCTATGGTTTGCGCGAAGGCGGGCAGCTTGAGAACAATATTAGCCACCGCGCCTTTGGTGATATTGTCGATCATGTTCTGGACAAGCTGCGGTACGGCAAGCTGCGCCAACGATGCGATAATCAACGCACCATAAGCGACTGCTGCTGTCCCCTTATGCTTGGTCAGGTAGGCGACGGAGCGACGAAGCCCCCCGTTGCTCGGCTGTTTTGGAGCGCCTCCACGGCGTCCCCTCTGTTGGGCATTCCCGCCCCATTGCGAACTCGCTTGGGATTGCAAGATAGCTCTCTCTTTCTTTGACTAGGCAAAACTTGAACAACCATTCCTTTCGTATGAGTATATTATACATATACGTATACGTCAACGGATTGAAGTTGGTTCAGTTTTTCTGCTTTGACGGTGATTGAAGTTCGGGCTTTTGATCTGCGCGGTATGGGCAAACACCGTGCAGGAAGATTGTGATAACGTTGTTTATCGCCTCATCGGTCTCTGCTTCCGAGATGGCCGCATCTGACGCACGATGTGGATCATTTATAGCCATTTGCATACCAAACATGACCCGGAGGACTAATGGAGTTGGCAGCGATTCTGATATTTCTCCGGCGGCTTTGGCCTCATCGATGAGCAATTGGACTCTCTCGCCAAATCGTTTCCGTTGCTCAATCAGTACCGGATTATCCCTGAAGACTTTCCAGACTGTCTCTGAGTTCATCTGGCCCCATATGCCGCCAGATTTAGAGCGCCCCTTAGCCATCGTGCGCAGCATCTTGGTAATTCGCTCGATGGGTGTTCCTTCCGCTGAATCTTCCATAAGCTGGGAGAAACTCTCCATGCTATTTGCGATCACCTGAGCAACGAGTTCTTCCTTGCCTTTGAAATGTTGGTACAGCGTCGGCTTGGAAATACCCACAACGTCGGCAAGCTCGTCCATATTCAGGTTCGCATACCCGCGTTCAGCCAACATCTCGCCTGCTACCCGTAGAATTTCATTTTCACGTCGTTGTCGCTCCTGCTCCTTGTACGATAGCTTGTGCATTGAGATTCCGAACCTACTCTGGCTTTACCGCTTGGTAACAATTTTTACTTACGAGTAAAATTTTATGACTCGCGAGTAAAAATGTCAAGTGTCGATTCCAATAGAAATCCAAATCTGTCACGCTTTTACGCCGGGAATCTGGTGGTAGACGACGGAAAATGAAAAATCTATGAAAAAGATTTATTCGTTGAAAGTGGAAAGTTGCCTGGAACGAAAGGCTAAAAGATGACCGCCTCCCAATGGAGAGGCGGTCAGGGAACGCAAACTTAATCGCGCTTGAATTTGTCGTAGTCTGGCTGGCGATAGCGGCTGTGACCGTCACCGTCAATTGCGAGCATAGCCTCGACTTTGTTGGGCAAACCGAACAGATGTATGAAGCCCTCGGCGTCCTGCTGATTGTAGATATCCATTTGACCGAACGAAGCGTAATCCTCACGATACAGGCTGAACTTCGATTTGCGCCCGGTGACAATCACATTGCCTTTGTACAGATCGAGCCGCACATCGCCGGAAACATGCCGTTGAGTCACATCGACGAAAGCGTCCAATGCTTCGCGCAATTGCGAGTACCACTGACCATTGTAAACGAGTTCCGCGTATTTGAGCGCAAGTTGCAATTTCTGATGCAATGTGGCTTTATCGAGGCAAATGCTTTCGAGCGCCTGATGCGCCTTGTACAGAATCGTGCCGCCAGGGGTCTCGTACACGCCGCGCGATTTCATGCCGACCAGACGGTTTTCCACCAGATCAATCCGCCCGATTCCATATTTGCCGCCAAGCTGGTTCAGCTTCGAGAACAGTTCGAGCGGCTCCATCACCGTTCCGTTGAGCGCTGTCGGGCAACCTGATTCAAAGCTAATGGTGATCGTCTCGGTGTGATCCGGCGCACCCTGCGGGCTGGTGCTGAGCACATACATCGACTCTTCAGGCTGATTCCACGGATTTTCGAGTGGTCCACCCTCATGGCTCATGTGGAACAGGTTGCGGTCACGGCTGTATATCGACTTGAGCGTCGCGCTCACCGGAACATTATGCTTATGCGCATAGTCGATGGCGTCTTCGCGGCTGCGAATCGTCCACTTGGGATCACGCCACGGCGCAATGATGCCGAGCTTTGGATTGAGCGCCATCACTGACACCTCGAAGCGCACCTGATCGTTGCCCTTGCCAGTGCAACCGTGCGCTACGGC
>WNFM01317882.1_pt1 | contig 13237 bp, 13 predicted proteins | sample 5400271 | NCBI WGS metagenome assembly WNFM01 (sample SAMN13153352, study PRJNA577476) | soil metagenome | isolation source: 60 cm saprolite on Douglas fir-dominated hillslope | place: USA:California | collected 2013-09-17 | reverse complement strand
TCTACCTTCTACCTTCTACCTTCTACCTTCTACCTTCTACCTTCTGCCTTTTTGCAAGACCCTGCCCGGCAGCGCGTCGGTGAACTTTCCGTCGAGGCGGACCGCGACCCCGTTGACCAGCACGTCCGAGACCCCTTCCGCGAGCGTCTGCGGTTCCGCGTAGGTGGCGGCATCGCGGATCGCAGCAGGATCGAAGATGACGAGGTCGGCGAACGCCCCGGGGCGGATGACGCCGCGGTCCTTGATGCCGAAGACCGAGGCCGGCAGGCTCGTCATCGAGCGGACGGCGAACTCGAGGTCCAGGACGTGCCGCTGGCGGACGTAGACGCCCAGGCGGCGCGCGAACGCGCCGTAATCGCGCGGATGGGGATGGCCGGCGCCGACGGCGACCAGCCCGCCGTCGCTCGAGGCCATCGTGAACGGCGCGCGCATGATCGCGGCGATGTCGTCCTCGGACATGTTGAACGAGACGATCGACGCGCTCCCCGCGTCCATCAGGGCGAGCGCCGCCGTCACCGGATCGACGCCGCGCGCCGTGGCAATCTCCGACAGCGTCTTCCCTTCCACCGACCGGTCGGCCTGGTGGAACGCAATCAGGATCGCCTCGGGTCCGTTCCTCCGGCGCAGGTTTTCCCTGACGACCGCCTCGGTCGGCGGCACGCCGCCGGGCGCCAGCGCCGCGCGCAGGGACGTGGACGACGCCTCGTAGGGATACTGGTCGGCGAACACCTGCACGCCGCGCGCCCGCGCCTCCTCCATGTCCTTGAGCAGGGCGGGCGCCAGACCCCAGCTGTCGCGCCCGAGCGCCTTCATGTGGCTCACGATGCCGATCGTCTTGGCCTCCTCGGCGATGCGGATCACTTCGCGGACCGACGCGCGAACGCCCACGTCGTAGTTCCCTTCGTCGCGGATATGGCTCGTATAGAGGCCGCCTGATTCCGCGGCGGTCTTCGTGAGCTCGATGACTTCCTCGGTCGTCGCGAAACTGCCGGGCACGTAGAAGAGGCCCGACGACAGGCCGAACGCCCCGTCAGCCATCCCGCGACGCACGAGATCCTTCATCTTCCGCAGCTCGTCCCTCGTCGGCGCGCGATTCGCGGAGCCGATCACGGCGCTCCGCACGGAGCCGTGGCCGATGAGCAGTCCGACGTTCGGGCCGGTCCGCGCCGCGTCGATCGCGGCGCGCTGGGCCGCGAGGTCGACCGGCCCGCCGCCGTCGGGATTCGCGATGAACGTGGTGACCCCCTGCGCGACGAGCGGCTGGCCCTGGTGCAGCGCGGCGTTCCGGATGCCCTCGGCGGCGTGCGAATGGACGTCGATGAACCCCGGCGCGACGATGCGATCGTGGGCGTCGATGATACGGGCCGCTGTCGCAGCCGCGAGGTTGCCCACCGCCGTAATCCGGTCCCCAGTGATGCCCACGTCGGCGCGCAGCCACGGGTTGCCGGTGCCGTCCATGACGCGCGCGTTGCGAATCAGGACATCGAACCCGCCTTCGGTACGCTTCGGCGACACAGGCTGGGACTGCGCCCGCTCAGCCATAGCGCCGGCCGCGGTGGTCAGCAATAACGCCGCAAGGAGTCTCTGCATGAGTCGCATTGTAGCGGGCTTGCCTTTTGCAGCCGGCCCAGCAGAGGGAAACCCAATGCCTGAGCTTTCGAAGAATCTGATGAACGCGCGCAGCCAGCCGAGCGTCTGGGATCGACCCAGCTCAGCGCTCGAGACCTACGACCCCGAGCGGTGGATGACGGCGGCGGGCGGGAGCGTGCTGGCGATGGTGGGCGCCCGGCGCGGCGGGTTCGGCGGCGGCCTCCTCGCGACCTTCGGCGCCGCGCTCGCGATCCGCGCCGCGATGGGGCGCCACGACGTCAGCCGGGCACGCCGCTGGGTCGACGGCACGATCACCAATCGCGGCTGGCGCGCGAAGGACATCGTCCACGACGCGTCGGAAGAGTCGTTCCCGGCGAGCGACGCGCCGTCCTGGACGGCGGACATCGGCACCGTACGACGGTAGAAGGGGTGGATATGAACAGGAAGCGGAATCTGAGCGAGCTCGAGCGGTGGGCGTCCATCGCCGCCGGCGCGGGGCTGGCGGCGTACGGCCTGTCGCGGCTGAAATCGAACGGCTTGCTGTACGCCGGGGTGGGCGGACTCCTGCTGCGCCGCGGCGTCAGGGCCCATTGCGATCTGTATGACGTCATCGGCGTCAACACGGCCGGCACTTCCAACGGCCCGCGCGCCGCGCTGCGCGGCGCGCGCGGCGTCAACGTCCTCGAGAGCGTGATCATCGATCGGCCGATCGAGCTGCTGTACCGGTTCTGGCGCAACCTCGAGAACCTGCCACAGTTCATGCGGCATCTCGAGTCGGTCGAGAAGGTGACCGATTCGATCTCGCACTGGCGCGCGAAGGGCCCGGCCGGCACGGTGGTCGAATGGAACGCCGAGATCTTCAACGAGATCCCCAACAAGCTGATCGCCTGGCGCTCGCTCGAAGGCTCCGACGTCGTCAGCGCCGGCTCGGTCAACTTCGACACCCTCCTGACGGGCCGGGGCACGCGCGTCACCGTACACCTGCAGTACAGCCCGCTGGGCGGCAGGATCGGCGCGGCCGTCGCGAGGCTGTTCGGCTCGGACGCCGAAACGGAGATCCGCGCGGACCTTCGCCGGTTCAAACACCTTCTCGACGCCGACGAGGTGCCCGCCGCGATCTAGCGCTATGATCCGGCGGTCATGATCACCTTTGCCGACTTCGAGCGGGTCGACGTCCGCGTGGGCCGCATCGTCCGCGCCGAGCCATTTCCCGAAGCGCGCAAGCCCGCGTACCGGTTGCAGATCGACTTCGGTCCGGACATCGGCATCAGGAAATCGTCGGCGCAGCTCACCAGCCACTATCGCGAGGACGAGCTCGAGGGCCGGTTGGTCCTGGGCGTGGTGAACTTCCCCCCACGCCAGATCGGCCCGTTCACGTCGGAGGTCCTGACCCTCGGGGTCCCCGACGAGAACGGCGCGGTCGTGCTGGTGGTCCCCGACGAGACGGTTCCGCTGGGCGGGAAGCTCTTTTAGCAGTTACGGGCTCTGCGGCGCGCGGGCGAGCGTGCGCGCCACTTCGCGCATGACCTCCTGCGGGAGGCATGGCTTCAGCAGCACGCGCTCGACCCCCGCCTCGAACGCGCGGCGCTGGAGCTCCGGGGTCGAGTACCCGGTCACCATCAGAATGCGGATGCCTGCCGTCCGCGGATCGGCCTTCAGTCGCCGGGCAATCGTGAGGCCATCGATGTCCGGAAGTACGTAATCAGTGAGCAGGATGTCGGGCAGGATCTCCATAGCCGACGCGATCGCCTGCGTGCCGGTGCCCGCTTCGGCCGTGCCGTACCCGCTCGTGTCGAAGCACGCGCGATAGAGCTCGCGCGTATCCGGGTCGTCGTCGGCGACCAGCACGAAGGGCTGCCGGCGGTCTGGCCTCACTCGCGATGATCGTCCTGACGATCGCTCGTGAGCTCGCGTTCCGCCGCCAGCCAGTCGTCGAAGTCCTGCCCGTCCACGCCGCCGCGCGCGAGGAACAGCTCGTAGGCACGCTGGGATACGCGGTCCCCGTAATCGGCGTGATCACCGTGGATAGCCTGCCGCCCCGTGCCGGCCTGGGCCGCGTCCGGAGCAGACGTGTCGCCTTGGTGACGTTTCCTGGGTTTGGCCATGACGTCCCGGCATCCAACACCTGTGCCAGCCGGAAGTCGGGGCGGGGCCTCCATGCTCTAGAAGCGAAAGAGCCAGCTGCTCTTCACAAAGACCTGCCGTCCGGTTGAGGTGGTCGGGGCGCCGCCGAGGCTGAGCCCGCCGTCCATCCTCGTCGGGTCTTTACGCAGATTGTCGTACCCGTCGGTGTAGCCGATGTAGACGGCCGTGCCCGGATGCACGAGATAGGTCAGGAGCACGTCGGCGGTCAGGTGCTTGCGCCGCTCGAGCCCGACGAGGGTCTCGTTCGGGAGGACCGCGTTGTAGTCCACGATGCCGCGCAGCGACAACGCGCGCGTGAACTGGTAGTGCACCTTGGAGCGGACGATGTGGTTGTCGAAGATCGACGCCGAGGGCTGCGACAGGCGGCTGTAGAGGTACGTCTCGTCAAGGAGCAGGCGCGACAGCGGACGGAACGTCAGGCCGGCCGACGCGTCGATGAAATCCGCGAGGGATGGCGCGACGCCGGGCGCGGGGAAGAAATTCGGCCGCGTACCGGTGGAATACGCCCCGCTCACGCTCATCCAGCTGATGACGCTCGACGCGGCGTTGATGACCTGCTCGTGCTCGCGGTAGTCCACGCCGTTGAAGCGCTCCATTATCTGCGCGTGCCGCGCGAAGATGAACGTCTGGCCGAGCTGTACGGAATACGGGAAGCGGACGATCCAGTCCTGGGGCGTGCCGGCGTGATCCCATGTGCCCTGCAGGAACATGTTGGGCCCGTGCGCGGTCACGGGGCCTGACTTCGGGTGCCATCGGAAGGTGGCGAACTGCTGCGCCTGGCGGATGTCGGTCCGCGGCACGAAGCCGAGCGGCGTGTGTACACCCGCCGACAGGTCCTGGTAAAACACGTCGTCGGTGAACGTCCGGCCGCTGCGGTGGAGGGCCAGCCAGAGGCCGCCGCCCGTGGTCGAGGTCTTGTCGAGCGCGGTGTCCTGTGTAAAAAGCGCCTGCCCCTCGGCGAACCAGCGTGGATTGAGGCGGACGCGCGTGTCCATCGACGCGACGGTGTTCGACGAGGCGCCGAGCTTGCGGTTCGTGAGCACGAACCCCAGCCGCGACTGATTGGAGAAGTCGCGCCTGGCGCGGACGACGGTGTCGACCGTCCGGTCGCCGAACGCGTCGCTGGTCGGGTCAACCTGACGCCCCGGCTGACGATCGTCCATCGTGAGAGCGCCGATGGCCCAGCGCCCGGCGCGGCCCGTGACGCGCGCGCCCACCTGCGGGTCCCGGATGCGGCGCGAGAAAAACAGCGTGATGGGCGTCTGGAAGTAGTCGGCGTTCTCGAGGAAGAACGGGCGCTTCTCGGGGAAGAACACCTCGAAGCGCTGGTTGATCGTGACCTGCGGCTCGTCGGATTCGACCTGGCTGAAGTCAGGGTTGAGGGTCGCGTCGACGCTGATCTTGTCCTTCACCACCACCTTGGCGTCGAGCCCGCCGCGGAAATCCGTCTGATGCGAGCGGACGCCCGTGGCTTCGTCGAGAACGCGGGCGCCGGCGAACGTGCCGTACGGAATGAACTGGATGTTGCGCCCGGGCGATGCGCCGCGGATGCCGTCGAGCTCGCCGAACTGCGCGGAGAAGCCGCTGATGCGCCGGGTGATGCCGGGCCAGAACGACGATTCGCTCCGCGTGGGAATCGTCCGCTCGAGCGCGATGCCCCAGGCGGACGGATCCGTGCCGGACGGAAAGCGCAGGCTCTTGAATGGAATGGCCATCAGGACGAGGTACCCGTCGGACGTGAGGCGGCCGTTCGATCGCCAGACAGCGTCGTAGCTCAAGTCGTCGCCGCTGCCCTCGCTGTCCACACCGTCGGCCTGGATCCCGATCGGGTTCGAGAAGAACATGTAGGCGCGCTGCCGCTCCTGAAAAGGATCGAGGTGCACGGCGACGAAGTCGTCGTCGAAGATCGACTCGCGCCGCGACATGCGCGCGCGGATCGACGAGGGGTTCGACGACTTGCACACGAACGCGACGTACAGGTTGTCGCGGTCGTAGGAGAGAAACGCGGTCGTGGGCTCGCTGACGGGCACCAGGTCGCCGGGCTCGCGCTGGAGGAACTCGCTGACCGCCACGCCCGGGCCCTTGCCGCTCGCGTAGTCGTCCAGCTTCGGCGCCGCCTCGACGCGGGGAATCTCGATACGCTTCCGCGCCGGCTCGCCCGCGGCCGCCGCCGGCGCGCAGGCCATCGCGCAGAGCGCCATCGTCACGCAGCCGCTCGCCACCCTCGTCATGCGGGTATTTTGACCGGTGTCGCGCGGCGCCGGCCGAGCCAGTTTACGTGAGGACGCTGATTACTGTGATGAGTCGCGTGACGAACCGAGCATCGCGCGGACGACGCGGGCGACCTGCGGGGGCAGGCACGGCTTCGAGACGCACAGATCCGCGCCGGCGTCGCGGGCGCGCTGCGGCGCGTCGCCGCACGCATAGGCGCTGAGCGCGACGATGGGGATATCGGCGGTCATGGGATTCACGCGGAGGCGTCGGATGGCTTCCCACCCGTCCATGCGCGGCATCGCGAGGTCCATCAGGATGACGGCGGGCCACTCGGTCTGCGCGGCGGCGAGGGCCTCGATGCCGTCACCGGCGGTCACGACGCGGTAGCCGCAGAACTCCAGGTAGGCACCGTACATGGCGCGCGCGTCCGGGCAGTCGTCGACGATGAGGATCAGAGCGGGGGTGCCCGCGGATTCTTTCGGGACGTCCAGGGACGCGGGGACCATCGGATGCGGTATTGCCGACTGTGTGCCAGCGAACGGACGACGAAAACGGGAGCAAAAGCGCTGGGAGTCAGGGGAGCTCAGCGACAGATCCGTCGGCGGACCTGCAGGAACGGTTGGTGCCTCAGCGGTGGAGGCCGGGGGGCGCCTCAGCGTCTCGTTGCGCGGGTGATCCCATCCACCATCTCCGTCGCTCGGCGACGCGATCCGTCGTCTTTGGCCAGTCGGAGCCCGGCCTGGGCGTGCTTGAGCGCCTCGTCGTACTTCCGCTCGCGCCAGAGCACGCCGGCCGCCCGCAGGTGATGCCTCGACTCGGAGGGTTCGAGCGAAATCGCGCGAAGGACCATGGAGAGCGACTCGCCGGTGCCGAGCAGCGATCGGACTTCCCCGAGGGAGGCATACGCTTCGGCATTCCTGTTCAAGGTGCGGATCTGTTCGAGCTGCCACGCGAGGGCCTTGGCGTTCCCCGCGCCGGCGTTGGACGTGACGACGAAGTGCGCGCTCTTGACCTCAATCCACTGGTCGGCGGCGTGTACGCGGGGCCCCAGCCGTCCCGCGCCCGCGAGCAACATGACGGCGGCGGCAACCCGTCGCCCATAACACGTGGCCGTTGCTGTTTCCATATGCGTTCCGCTACTTGAAAACGACTCGCAGGTTGACGATCTTCCTGTCCGGGTCGATGTTCGTCTCCACCGAGGCGCGGCCGCCGGCGCGCGTCCGCAGCGGGTATAGTTCCTCGAATTGATATCGCTTCGCGTATGAGGCGTCGTAGACGTCGCCGGCCTTGAGCCGCCATTTCTTCTGGAGTGTATTGGCGTCGGAGTCCGTGATGCCCACGAACTCCAGCGAGCCCATGTGGAATTGCGATCCTTCGTCCACCGCGATCTGGAACGCGGCACGGCGCTGGCCGTCGTCAAGGCGCGGTTGAAAGCTCGTGTGCTCCAGGATGTGGCCTTGCTTGCCGTACGCCTCCGCGACCTTTCCGAGGCCGGCTTCGATCCTGGTCACATCCGCGACCTCACCCGGTTTCATCCCGAGGAGCGCATCGAGCGCGACGGGGACGAGGGCCGCGTTGCCCGACCACACGGCGCGATCCCAGGCATACGCCGATCCTTCCGTCACATTCAGCGTCACCGACACCCCCTCACAGCCGCCCACGGTCACGGACGGGGGACTGAACGCCGCGCGCCAGTGACCGCGCCGCCGGTACATGTCCACGAGCGTGCCGGCCGACGCGGTGGTCACGAACAGGCGCGAATAGTCTCCGCCGACGATCGCGCCGAGGGGTTCAAGGAGGTCGCGCTCGGAAATCGCCGATGCCCCGACAACGTGCAGCGCACACACCTTCGGGCTGGGGTCTTTGACGCTGAACACATACTTGGGGCGACCGCCTTTGAGGTCCACGGACGTGGTGAAGTCGATGCGTCCGGGGATGCTCCGTCCCTTCAACATGGTCTGGAGCGCGCGCGTCAGTGAGTCCGCGGCGCCGGCGTTGAGGGGTGCCGTTCCGTCGAAGGAGGGCACGTCCTGTCGAACGGCGGCGATAACCTCCTCGTCAGTCATCCAGACAAAGTTGTCGAGGACCACGGGCATCGTCCACGCCGCCTCCTCAATCTCGAACGTGACCGCCAACTGTCGTCCGGCCGTGGTGTAGCTGTATTTCACGCTGTCGAACAGGCCGGTCGCCGCCAGGCGGTTGGCCGCGGCCGTGAGGTCGGCGACCGTCGCCGGTTTCCCGATCTCGATGCCACTGAGCCTGGAGACTTCAGCGGGCGTGTAGCGCCGCGTGCCCTTGACCTGGATGCTTGCCACGCGCGCATCCGCCGCGGGAGCCACCTGGTAGGCGGAGATTGTTCCGCCGAGAAGCGGCGGACCGGCGATACAAAGAAGGAACGCCGAACGGATTATCAGTCTTGGCATCGATGTCGAAGACCAACGAGCGGCCGTTGCGCCGCGATTCGCGCGGTTCTGATAATACAGCGAATCCAGTGAAATCGTCGGGGCTCAGTGCGGAGAAGTGTCAAGCATTCGCCCCTCCTGTTCATCCAATCAAGGGAGAAAGTGCACCAGCAGATCGATCGCAAGCGTTGCTCCGGCAACCAGGGCGAGGGCCCGAAGGGCTCCGACGCGTTCGTCGGAGATTGGTGTGGCGTAGCTGCGAACAATGAATCCGAGGGTCTGACGGGTGCAAATAGGATGCAGCCGACGGTTCGCACGACGGTGCCCTCGTGGACGTCATCACCGTCGGATGTCGTATTGAACCCGGTCGCGCGGATCGGATCGCGATCGGCCGGCAATGTGTCATGGCTCCCGAACGTGAACGGCGTCGGCAAAGGCATCGGTGGCCGCCTGCAGGTTCTGAACGTGACCTGAGTCACCAAGACCGGAGTGCCCGTCGCGCAGAAGTTGTTCTTTGTGGGTTTCTGGAGCTGGTTCGCGGGGTCCGCGGTGAGCTCGCCCGCGATCGTGCAGGCGTGATCGATCTGGTGGCGGCCGACGATGTTGTCGAACGGGAGGGTGCAGCCGGCGACAAAATCAGGGACCGGCGGCGATCCTGGCATCGCGGCGCCAACCGCCCGAGGAGCGTCAATCCCCACGAGGCCCAGGAACACCACGCCCGCAAACCGTCATCACTCGAGGCATCGGATCAGCGCTCCTTCCTCCGACTGCAGTGGGGGTTGTGGCTCGTCGCCAGAGCCACGTCAGGTGTCAAGGCTCAGCGATGCGCCCCCTCCTGTCCGATTTCGTCCTACACGCCGTCGACAGTTTGACGGAAATAATCGGACTTGCCGCAGATTCGGCAGGGCGATCCTCCCTTGCAACGAAACTCAGGCTCGGCTAGCCTGTGCGGGCTTCCATCGACAACTGTTTTCGGAGGAGGGGGACCGTTCGTGAGAAAAATGCGCTTGCCTGTGTTGCGATCGCTCGGAACCCTTGTTGCCGTCGCTGTACTGGTGCAGCAGCCCGGACATGCGCAAACTGCCCAGGCCGGTAACCCGGCCGACTCAAGGCGGATCACAGTAACAGCGACGACGCAGGACGCCGTCGCCGAGTCGAACAGCCTCATCACCCGCATGCTGCAGGCGGGCGAATTGACAAGTCGGCACGTCCAGGACGATCCACAGATCGCGGGTCGGCAGATCCAGACGCTGCTGCAGGTTTACAAGGGGATCCCGGTCGAAGGGGGCAGCGTCACGCTGCAAAGGGCGGGTCCGACGACAGTCTCGGTTTTCGGGACGTTATTCAACGCCATCTCGGTCGACACGACGCCGGCAATTGCTCCGATCGACGCCGCCCGCATCATCGAAAAGGCTGCCAACGCCTTTATCGCATTCGGCGCCTCACCGACGCTGGTCGTCGTCCCGTCACCAGTCGGCACGTTCGCGCTGACATACAAGGCGACCGTGGCGAACGCGATCACGTACTACGTCGACGCGTTCACCGGCGACGTCGTGCGCGTGGTCGATGAGAAGAACTACGACACCGGCCTCGGCACGGGCACGCTCGGCGACCCGAAAAAGATGGCCACGACGCTTATCGGCGGAACGTACCGTTCCAGGGACACGCTTCGGCCGGCCGGCATCAGCACGTACGACACAGGCGGCAGCTCGACGGTCTTGGATCGGATGCTCAACGGCAACAACGCGACCGACAGCGACTTGGCGTCGAACACGACCAACACCTGGACGGACGGCTACGTGGTCGACGCGCACTCGAACACGGGGCTCACGTACGACTACTTCTACCGTCAGCACAACTGGTCGGGGCTGGACGGCAGCAACCGGCCGATGACCGACATCGTGCACAGCGGCACCGAGGCGCGCAACAATGCGTTCTTCATCTCGGCACCATTCGGTCCCAACAAGAATGGCGCGATGGTCTACGGCCGCACCGGCGGGGGTGTTCCGGTGACGGCTCTGGACGTCGCAGCGCACGAGCTGATGCACGGCGTCACGTTCTTCTCGCTGAGCAGCCGAACGGGCAGCGGCTTCGCAAACATCGTCTACACCGTGCTCGGTCCGACGTCGTTCGTGTACAACGGGTCGACGTTCCCCTGCAGCACGACCGTCCTGGTCGACAGCCAGGGCAACCGGCGGTCGTTCTTCTGCAGCAACGGGCGATACGTGCTCGGCGCCTCCCACGGCGGCGCGATCAACGAAGCCATCTCGGACATCTTCGGCACGAGCGTCGAGTTCTTCTATCAACCTGTCGGTTCGGGACCGCTCAAGGCCGATTACCTGATGGGCGAAGACATCACGGGCTTCGGCCCGATCCGGTCCCTGAGCGATCCCGCCTCGATCACGATTCGCCACGACTTCGGAACCATCGGGTACCCGGATCACGTCAACAAGATGCTGAACTACGCGTTGCTGGTGACCGGCGGAACGGCGACCAATCCCACGTCGGTTGTTCTGTCTCCAGTCGCGTTCACCAACGGCGGATTCATATTCCTGTTCGACAATCAGGGCAACGTGGACCAGGGCGGCGTGCATCTGAACTCCACAGTGTTCAGCCACGCGTTCTATCTTGCGATTGAAGGCGGCCGCAACGCGACTTCCGGGGTGTCGGTCACCGGCGTGGGCGCGGCGAACCGCGCGCAGATCGAGAAAGTCTTCTTCCGCGCGGAGACGCAGCTGATGCCGAACAATGCGAACCTGCAGACGGCGGCCGCGGTCGTGATTCAGGCTGCGGTCGACCTGTACGGGGCGAGCAGCCCGGCGACCCAGGCGGTCACGCAGGCGATGACCGCGGTCGGTCTACGCTAACCAGCGGGGCCCCTGTTTAACGAGGATTCTTCACTATGGGACGCCCCAATTGGCAGATTTCCTGGCCCGCCGCATTGCTCGTTATGGCGGCCGTCGGCGCCGCACCGGCTGCTGCGCAGTCGCGCTCGCAACCCCGAGTCGAGATCTCGGCAAACGTGGGCGCACTGACCGGCGCGAACAAGTTTACCGAATCACACACCCTCGCTTCCAACGGCGGCGAGACTGAGACGATCGCCGTTGATCACGCCGTCAAGACCGCGCTCGGGTTCGACGGCGGCGCCGCGGTGAGGATCGTCCCGCAGCTCTGGGTGGGCGTGCAGTACGCGATGACCGACACGAAGCCGAGCGCCTCGATCACGGCAGTCATTCCTCACCCCCTGCTGTTCAACGCTCCGCGCACGGTCCAAGGATCGATTAACGACGTCGCGCACAACGAACAGGACGTACACGTGGATTTGATGTACGCGCTGCCCGTCCATGCCATGGATGTCAAGATCATGGCGGGACCGACGTTCTTCAATCTGAAACAGGACTTCGTGTCGGGCGTGACGGTCAACGAGACCTATCCGTTCGACACCGCGACGTTCGCCAGCGCGACGACGAAGCGATTGTCGAAGGCGGCGGTGGGATTCAACGCCGGGATCGACATCTCGCGTCCGCTTTCGTCGCAGGTCGGAATCGGGGCGATCATCCGCTATAGTCGGGCCGATGTGAAGTTCGATGATGCAAACATCGGTCAACAGACGGTCAAGGCCGGTGGCGTCGAAGTGGCCGCCGGTGTTCGTGTCAGGTTCTGACCGCCTGCGGTCCGAGACCGTTGAAGCTCAGGAAGGGCGGCGCCTGGCGTACTTGCACCCGCGTACCCAAACCGCGCCCCAACCAAGGCAGTGGTCAACGGTGCAGGTCAGTCGGATCCGGCGACGGTGACCGAGCGCAAGACCGCGAGGATCGTGGCCCTGACCCTGAAGCCGCCCGCCGGCGGCGTGACGCACTGGAGGTCCCCCGACGGGCGCGTCCTGGCTCAATCTCGTGGAAGTCTGGTTCAGCATCCTGACGCGCAAATCGGTGCGCCGCGGATCGTTCGATACCGTCAAGGCGCTCGTCACCCACATCGGTCGGTACATCGAGACGTGGAATGACCGCCCGACCCCGTTCACCTGGACGAAGGAGCCGGCGGATCTGATTAAGAAGATCGTGCGACGAAAGCATTTACATGACTTTCGGGACGCGGTACTACTAGCAGGCTGCTGAAAAAATGGCTCGCGACAGCCTATCTATGTTCCTGAGCATGGCCCTCCGGCGACCCATCGATGACCCGGTCCGCGAGACTCGGGGCTCACGCCGCCCTCGTCAGCAGCGTGCGCAACCGGATCAGGTTGTAGGCCGCCGCGGTGAAGGTCACGATCCAGTCGACGAGGGGTCCGCCGCGGTGCCGCAGCTTGCGCAACCCGCCGACCGTCTTCATCCAGCCAAAGACTTGCTCGATCAGCTGCCGTTTCTGCTGACTGATCGCATAGCCGGCGTGACGCGTCGTCCGGCCGTCAACTGCGCTGTGGATCTTGTGCGCGACGTGCGGCGTGATCCCCAGATCGCGCACGGCCGCGACAAAGCTCGGCACATCGAAGCCCTTGTCCCCCCCGACGGTACTGCCCGGCGGCGCGCTGGCGTCGAGCAGCAGATGGGCCGCCTCGCGTTCGGCGGTACCCGTCGCGGGCGTGACACAGACATTCGCCACCAACCCGTGCCGATTGTCGAGCAGGACATGACCGGCGTACGACAGCGTCGCCTCTTTGCCCTGGCCCTTCCGCGCGAGCCGCGCGTCGGGATCGGTGGTCGACTGATGCGTGTCATTCCGCCGTGTCTCCCCGTGAAAGTCGACCGTGGGATTCCCGGGATCGTCGGGGGCGGCGTCGGGTCCTCGTCCTTCTTGCGGAAGCTCTTGAGGCCGGCCCCCGCCTCCAGCAGCGTGCCGTCCACCGTGAAATGCTCGTCCGACAGGAGGTCAGCGGTCCGCGCCTG
>WNFM01306441.1_pt1 | contig 13238 bp, 11 predicted proteins | sample 5400271 | NCBI WGS metagenome assembly WNFM01 (sample SAMN13153352, study PRJNA577476) | soil metagenome | isolation source: 60 cm saprolite on Douglas fir-dominated hillslope | place: USA:California | collected 2013-09-17 | reverse complement strand
GCATGGAGCTCGGCGTCCTCGATCGCGAGCGTCCGCTCGGCGATCGCGTCGAGCAGCGCGCGGTCGTGCGAGACGAGCAGCACGGTGCCGGGAAACGCGTCGAGCGCGGCCTCGAGCGCCTCGCGGCTCTCGAGGTCGAGGTGGTTCGTCGGCTCGTCGAGCACCAGGAAGTTCGCACCGGACGCGACCGTGACCGCGAGCGCGAGGCGCCGGCGCTCGCCGCCCGAGAGCACCGCCACGGGCTTCTCGACCTCGTCCCAGCCCGAGAACAGGAATCGCCCGAGCAGGTTCATCGCGTCCGGACGCGCGAGCCCGGTCATCGACTGCACGCACATGAGCACCGAGCCCCGCGTGTCGAGCTCGGCCTCCTGCTGCGAGAAGTACGCGGGCACGACGCCGTGTCCGAGCTGGATCTTTCCCGCCGCCTGCTCGCGCCGCCCGAGGAGCGTCTCGAGCAGGGTCGTCTTGCCGGAGCCGTTCGGACCGACGAGTGCGACATGTTCGCCACGTTCGAGCGCGAACGTTGCGCCGCGCAGGAGATCACGGTCGCCGATGCGCACGTCGACGCCGTCGGCCTCGACGACCGTGCGGCCGCTGCGCGGCGGCTTGAGAAACTCGAAGCCGAGCGTGCGCGTGCGCCGCGACAGCAGCGCGACCTCATCCGCCGCCTGCTGCCGCTCGTTCTGCAGCCGCTCGATGTGCGTGATCTTCGCCTGCGCTTGCTTCGCCTTGTCTTTCTTCGCGCGGAAGCGCTCGACAAAGCGCTCGAGCCGCACGATGTCCGCCTGGACGCGCGTGACTTCCTTCTGGGCGTGCAGTGCGCGCGCCGCCTTCTCGCGTCGCCACGCATGCCACGGACCCGGGAAGAACGTGCCGCGACCGGCGACGACCTCGAGCGTGGCGGTCGTCACCGCTTCGAGGAACCAGCGGTCGTGCGCGACGAGGATGACGGCGGCGTCGAGCGACTGCAGCTCGCGCTCGAGCCACTCGAGCGACGCGACGTCGAGGTGGTTCGTCGGTTCGTCGAGGAGCAGCAGGTCGGGGTCGCCGCCGAGCGCGCGCGCGAGCGACGCGCGGGTCAGCTCGCCGCCCGAGAACGTGCGCAGCGGCCGGTCGAGATGCGCGTCGGCGAAACCGAGGCCGCGCAGCACGGAGGTTGCGTGGTCGCGCCAGCCGTACCCGCCCGCGTGCTCGAGGCGCGCCTGCGCCGTCGAGTAGCGGTTCATGGTCGCCTGGTCGTGCACGCCGCGCGCCATCGCCTGCTCGAGCTCGGTCAGCTCCTCCTCGAGCCGCACGAGATCTCGCGCTCCCGAGAGCACGTACTCGCGCAGAGTGACGTCGCGCTCGACCGGCGGGCGCTGATCGTGCAGCGCGACCCGCGTCCCCTTTTCGAAGGCGAGCTCACCGCCGTGCTTGTCGGTCTCGCCCGCGAGGATCCGCAGCAGCGTCGTCTTGCCGGCGCCGTTCGGCCCCGAGAGCGCGACGCGGTCGCGCCGTTCGACGCTGAACGAGACCCCGTCGAAGAGGAGGTTTCCGGCGATCTCCTTGCGGAGGTTGGAGGCGATGACGACTGCCATGACTCCCCCAGGGTAGATTCGCTCGCGTGCCGTCCGTGCTCGCCCTCGACGTCGGCTCCTCATCGGTGCGGGCGCAGCGCTTCGACGAGCGAGGCGAGCCGCTCGACGAGCTGCGGCGCGACCGGTACGACGGCGACGACCCGGACGAGATGGTCGCGCTCGTCCGCGCTGTGATCGACGGCCGCGACGAGCGCGTCGACGCCGTCGGGACGTCGTGCTTCGGGCACAGCCTGATCGCCCTCGACGACCGCGGCCGGCCGCTCACGCCGGTGCTCACGTGGCATGACATCCGCTCGGCCGCCGTCGCGGACAGGCTGCGGCTCGGTGTCGATTCGGTGGCGGTCCAGGCACGGACCGGCGCCTATATCCATCCGGCGTTCTGGCCGGCGAAGCTCGTCTGGCTCGCCGAGACCGAGCCGGACGTCTTCCGCCGCGCGGCGCGCTTCGTCTCCTTTGCCGGCTACCTCCACGAGCAGCTGCTCGGCGCCCCGGCCGCGGAGAGCCTCTCGCTCGCCTCCGGCACGGGGCTGCTCGACCTCGCCGCCGCCCGCTGGGACGCCGAGCTGCTCGAGCTCGCCGGCGTCGCCGAGGAGCGGCTGCCCCGGCTCTCCGACGACCCCGCCGACGGCTGGTTCCCGGCGCTGATCGACGGCGCGTGCTCGAACATCGGCGCCGGCTGCACCGGCCGGCGAGGCGCGCTGATGGTCGGCCGAGACCGAGCGGCCGCAGCCGCGGCCGGGCCTCTTCATGTACCGGCTCGACGAGCGGCGCGTCGCGGAGGGCGGGGCGCTCTCCGACGGCGGGAACCTCGTCGCCTGGCTCGAGCAGACGCTCGCCTCCGAGCCGGGTTCGGTGCTCGACCGCGGCCCCGACGAGCATGGGCTCGCCTTCCTGCCCTTCCTCGGCGGCGAGCGCTCGACCGGCTGGGATCCGGACGCGACCGGAACCGTCGACGGCCTGACCTTCGCGACGACGCCGCGCGACCTGCGCCAGGCGGCGCTCGAGGGCGTCGCGTTCCGCCTCGCAGCCGTCGCCGACCTGCTGCCCGAGCTCGACGAGGTCGTGGCGACCGGCGGCGCGCTGCTCCGCGACCCGGACTGGATTCAGATCATGGCCGACGCGCTCGCCCGCCCGGTCACCGTTTCCGGCGTCGAGGAGGCCTCCCTGCGCGGGGCCGCCGTCGCGACGCTCGAGCGGCTGGACTGCGAGACTGCCGAGGCGTCGCTCGGAGCGGTGTACCGCCCGCGGCAGGACAGAGCGGACGCATATCGTTCCGCAAGGGAACGCCACCAGCGGCTCTACGAGGTGCTTCGTGACCAAGACGACTGACATCGAACAGCGCTCGATCGACACCATCCGCACGCTTGCGATGGACGCCGTGCAGCAGGCGAACGCCGGCCACCCGGGCACTGCGATGGCCCTCGCGCCGCTCGCGTACCTCCTCTACACCGAGGTGATGAGCCACAACCCGGCCAATCCGCACTGGCCGGACCGCGACCGCTTCGTGCTCTCGGCCGGGCACGCCTGCATCCTCCAGTACGCGACGCTGCACCTCACCGGCTACAACCTCTCGCTCGAGGAGTTGAAGCGCTTCCGGCAGTGGGAGTCGCTCACCCCGGGGCATCCCGAGGTGCACCACACGCCCGGGATCGAAGCCACCACCGGCCCGCTCGGGCAGGGCTTTGCAAACGGCGTCGGCTTCGGGATCGCCGAGCGCTTCCTGGCCGAGCGCTACAACCGCCCGTACGACGAAATCGTCGACCACCACGTCTACTGCATCGCCGGCGACGGCGACCTGATGGAAGGTGTGTCGAACGAGGCAGCGTCGATCGCCGGCACGCTCGGTCTCGGCAAGCTCGTCTACTTCTACGACGACAACCACATCACGATCGACGGCACGACCGCGATCTCGTTCACCGAGGACCGCGGCGCCCGTCTCGCGGCGCAGGGCTGGCACGTGCAGTACGTCGCCGACGCGAACGATCTCGGCGCGCTGCGTCTGGCGATTGCGAATGCGCAGGCGGAGACCTCGCGTCCGTCGATCGTCGTCGTGCACTCGCACATCGCCTATCCCGCACCGCACGCGGTCGACACGGCGAAGGCGCACGGCTCGCCGCTGGGCGAGGACGAGGTGCGCGCGACGAAGGTCGTGCTCGGCTGGGACCCGGACAAGAAGTTCTTCGTGCCCGACGACGTGCGCGAGCACATGAACATGACGAACCGAGGCGTCGAGCTCGAGGACGCCTGGCAAAAGAAGGTCTCCGCGTGGTCCGCGAAATACCCGGCCGCGAAAGAGGACTGGGACCAGGTGCAGACCGGCAGGCCGCGTCCAGGTTGGGTCGACGCGCTGCCGGAGTTCACTCCCGGCGAGGAGATCGCGACGCGAGACGCCGGTGCGAAGGTGATGGACGCCTTCAAGCGCTACACGCCGACGATGATCGGCGGCGCGGCCGACCTCGTCGAGTCCACGAAGACGGAGTTCAAGGGCGGCGGTCTGTTCTCTGCGACGCATGCGGGCCGCAACATCGCGTTCGGCATCCGGGAGCACGCGATGGGCGCGATCGTCAACGGCATCTCGCTGCACGAAGGGATGCTGAAGCCGTACGGCTCGACGTTCCTCATCTTCTCCGACTACATGCGGCCGTCGGTGCGGCTTTCGGCGCTGTCAAGCCTGCAGTCGGTCTGGGCGTGGACGCACGACTCCGTCGCGCTCGGCGAGGACGGGCCGACGCACCAGCCGGTCGAGCACTATGCGGCGCTGCGCGCGATCCCGAATTTCTGGTTCGTCCGCCCGGCGGACGCGACGGAGACAGCCGGCGCCTGGAAGGTCGCACTCGAGCGCCAGGACGGGCCTGTCGGGCTCGCGCTCTCGCGGCAGAAGCTGCCGGTGCTCGAGCACACGCAGCGCGACGGCGTCGGTCGCGGGGCGTACGTGCTCTGGGAGTCCGACGACGCGAACGGCTCTCCCGACGTGCTTCTGCTCGCGTCCGGCTCGGAAGTCGCGGTCACGCTCGAAGCGGCGCACGCGCTTGCGGAGCAGGGCATCAGCGCGCGCGTCGTCTCGATGCCGTGCTGGGAGCTCTTCGAGCTGGAGTCGCCGGACTATCGCGACGAGGTGCTGCCGCCCGACGTGAAGGCGCGGATCTCCGTCGAGGCCGGCGTCGCTCTCGGCTGGAAGAAGTGGGTCGGCGACGACGGCGACTCGATCTCGATCGAGCACTTCGGCGCCTCCGCGCCGGGAGGAACCGTGCTTGAGAAGTTCGGCTACACCGTCGACAACATCGTCGCGCGTTCGCTCGCGCTCCACGCACGCGTCGCGTAGTGAACGTCGCCGTCGCCTTCGACCACCGCGGCGTCCACCTTCGCACCGAAGTGCTCGAGACCCTGGCCGCCGACGGCCACGCGGTCGTCGACCTCGGCACGGATACCGACGCGGTGCGCATCGACTATCCCGACAAGGCGGTCGAGATCGGAGCCGCGCTCAAGGACGGCCGCGCCGAGCGCGGGATCCTCGTCTGCGGCTCCGGCGTCGGGGCCTCCGTCGCCGCCTGCAAGATCGCCGGCATTCGTGCGGCGATCTGCCACGACGTCTACTCCGCGCATCAGGGCGTGGAGCACGACGACATGAACGTCCTCTGTCTCGGCTCCGAGGTGATCGGGCCGAGCCTCGCCGCCGATCTCATGCGCGCGTTTCTCGGCGCGCAGTTCGACGGAGGCGAGCGTTACGTGCGGCGGTTGGAAAAAGTCGCCGCGATGGAAAGGGAGATGGCACATGGCTGAGTCCAACCTGCACAAGCTGAGCGCACGCGGGCAGTCGGTCTGGATCGACTCGCTCTCGCGGCACATGCTCGACTCCGGCGAGCTCGCGCGCCTGATGACCGAGGATGCGGTCGTCGGCGAGACGACCAACCCGACGATCTTCCAGAAGGCGATCTCCGCCGGCGCCGACTACGACGCGCAGTTGAGGGAGCTCCTTGCAGACGAGACCGATGCGAAGGAGATCTTCCTGCACCTCTCGGCTCGCGACGTCGAACGTGCGCTCGACTTGTTCGCGCCCGTGCACGAGCAGAACCCGCAGGACGGCTTCGTCTCCTGGGAGGTCGACCCGACGCTCGCTTACGACCGCGAAGGAACCTTCGACGAGGCGATGCGCCTCTTCGCGTGGATCCCGAAGCCGAACCTCTACGTGAAGATCCCGGCGACGAAGCCGGGGCTCGGCGCGATCGAGGACTGCGTCGCGCACGGCAAGAACATCAACGTGACGCTCATCTTTTCGCTGCAGCGCTACCGCGAGGTCGTCGAGGCGTACGTGCGCGGCCTCGAGCGGCTCGTCGCCTCCGGCGGCAACCCGGCCCAGGTGCACTCGGTCGCCAGCTTCTTCGTCTCGCGCGTCGACACCGAGGCCGACCGGCGTCTCGACGAGATCGGCTCGAAGGACGCGCTGCGGCTGCGCGGCAGGCTCGCGATCGCCAACGCGAAGCTCGCGTACGAGCATTTCGAGGAAGCGTTCTCCGGCCGGCGCTGGGAGTTTCTCGCCGGCAAGGGCGCGAACGTGCAGCGCTGCCTGTGGGCGTCCACCTCGACGAAGAATCCCGAGTACCGCGATGTGATGTACGTCGAAGAGTTGATCGGCCCGCAGACGGTGAACACGATGCCGGCGGAGACGATCACCGCGTTCCAGGATCACGGCGAGGTGCGCGGCGACACGGTGACGGAGAACGTGAAGAAGGCGCACAAGCTGCTCGAGAAGCTCGCCGCGGCCGGTGTCGACTACGACGACGTCACGGAGACACTCGAGCTCGAGGGCGTGCAGAAGTTCGCCGACTCGTTCGAGGAGCTCCTCGAGGGGGTGCGGTCGAAGCGCGGTCAGCTCGCTGCCGCCTGACGCGACGATGGATCGCGCCGAGCTCATCAACCGGATCTGGGAGCGCGACTCCACGATCTGGACCGGCTCCGGCGAGGCGAAATGGCTCGGCTGGCTCGACGAGCCGCGCCGCATGCGCGAGCGGGTCGAGGAGCTCGCCGCGTTCGCGGACGCCGTCGCCGACGAGGGGCTCGACGCGATCGTGCTGCTCGGGATGGGGGGCTCGAGCCTCGCCCCCGAGGTGCTCCGGCGCACCTTCCGCGGCGAGGCGTTCCACGTGCTCGACACGACGCACCCGCAGGCGATCCGTGCGCTCGAGGCGTCGATCGACCTCGAGCACACGCTGTTCGTGTCCGCATCGAAGTCGGGCTCCACGCTCGAGACCCGGTCGCATACCGACTACTTCTGGGAGAAGTCCGGCAAGCGCGGCGCGAGCTTCGTCGCGATCACCGATCCCGGCTCCGAGCTCGAGCGCACCGCGGCCGAACGCGGCTTCCGCCACGTGTTCACCGGCGAGCCGACGATCGGCGGCCGCTACTCCGCGCTCTCGCCGTTCGGGATCGTGCCCGCGGCGCTGATGGGCATCGACGTCGACCGCCTACTCGCGAACGCGGAACGGATGGTCGAGCTTTGCCGGCACGACGACGGTAACCCCGGCTACGAGCTCGGCCGCGCGTTCGGCACCGGCTGGCAGGAGGGACGCGACAAGATCTGCATCGCAGAGACCGAGGGCAGCTTCGGCCTCTGGGCCGAGCAATTGATCGCCGAGTCGACCGGCAAGCAGGGCAAGGGTCTCATCCCGGCGCCCGGCGAGTCGCCGAACGGCCCCGACCGGCAGTCCGCGCGGCCGCAGATCGCGGATCCGTACGCGCTCGGCGGCGAGTTCTTCCGCTGGGAGTTCGCGGTCGCGGTCGCCGGCACGTACCTGCAGATCAACCCGTTCGACCAGCCCGACGTGCAGGCGGCGAAGGACAAGACGAACGAGGTGCTCGCAACCGGCAAGGAACCCGAGATCGAGCTCGAGGGCTCGATCGACTCCCTGCTCGCGCAGGCGAACGAGGGCGACTACGTCTGCGTACAGGCGTTCATCGAGCCGAGCGCGGAAAACGACCGGCGCATCACCGACCTCGTGCGCAAGCTGCGCCGCCACAGCGGCCTCGTCGTCACGCACGGCTACGGGCCGCGCTACCTGCATTCGACGGGGCAGCTGCACAAGGGCGGGCCGAACATCGGTCTCTTCCTGCAGGTCGTCGACGATCCGGGCGACGAGATCGCGATCCCCGGCAAGCCCTTCGGCTTTCGCCGGCTCATTCGTGCGCAGGCCGCGGGCGACTATGCGTCCCTGAAGGAGCGCGACCGCCGCGCTGCTCGCATCCACGTGGAGGACATATAGGTGTCCCTTCCGCCTGCCCTCGTGCGCTCTGGCGGCTGCAAACCTGCGCCAGGCGGCGTCCTCAGTCGCGCCCGTAGTCTGCGACTACGAGCGCTCCCTGCGTCCTTGCCTGGCTTGGTCTTCGCGCGCCAGAGCACGACGACGGCGAACGGAAGGAGCACCTGATGCAGCTCGGAATGATCGGGCTCGGCCGCATGGGCAACGGGATGACGGACCGCCTGCGCGAACACGGCCACGACGTGAAGACGTACGACCCGCAGGTCGAGGCGCGCACGGCCGCGTCGCTCGACGAGCTCAAGACGCAGCTCGACGCGCCGCGGGCGTTCTGGATGATGGTGCCGTCCGGCGACATAACCGAAGGCGTTTTCCAGGATCTCCTCTCACTCGCGGAGCAGGGCGACACGATCGTCGACGGCGGCAACTCGAACTTCCGCGACTCGCAGCGGCGCTCACGTGAGGCGCAGGAGCACGGGTTGCACTACGTCGACGCCGGCGTCTCGGGCGGCATCTGGGGCCTCGAGGTCGGCTTCTGCCTGATGGTCGGCGGCGAACCGGAGGCCGTGCAGCGCCTGGAGCCGATCTTCACGGCGCTCGCGCCGGAGGACGGCTACGCGCACGTCGGCGCGTCGGGCGCCGGCCACTTCACGAAGATGGTGCACAACGGGATCGAGTACGGGCTGATGCAGTCGTACGCCGAGGGCTTCGAGGTGATGGAGCACTCGGAGTTCGGCCTCGACCTCGAGCAGATCTCGGGCATCTGGCGCTACGGATCCGTCGTCCGCTCATGGCTGCTCGAGCTGCTCCACGACGCGTTCGACAAGCACGGGAGCGACCTCGGGGACATCGCGCCGTTCGTCGAGGACTCCGGCGAGGGCCGCTGGACGATCCACGAGGCGATTGCGGAGAACGTGCCGGTGCCGGTGATCTCCGCGGCGCTCTTCGCGCGGTTCGCGTCGCGCGACGACGTGAAGTTCTCCGCGCGGGTGACCGCGGCGCTGCGCAACGAGTTCGGCGGTCACGCGATCAAGACGCTGGCGCAGCCCGACGAGCCGGGGAAGCACTGATGGCCGCGACCGAAGCGCAAGAACAGCAGAACCCGCTCCTCGAGGGGCTCTCGTTGCGCCGCACGCCCGATCCGTGCGCGCTTGTCATCTTCGGCGCGTCCGGCGACCTGACGCACAAGAAGCTGATGCCGGCGCTCTACGCGTTGAAGTTGCGCCGCCTGCTTCCGCCGCGCTTCGCGATCGTCGGGGTGTCGCGCAGCGAGGACGACGACGACGGGTTCCGCGAGGACATGAAGCAGGCCGTGCAGAAGCACGCGCGTGATCCGTTTCGCGAGGACGCCTGGGACGAGCTCGCCGCGTCGATGCATTACGTCGCCACCGACTTCGCCGACGAGACCGGCGAGAACCGGCTCGCCGAACTGCTGACGGAACTGGACGGCACGCATCAGCTCGGCGGAAACCGCGTCTATTACCTCGCGGTGCCCCCGGCCGCGTTTCCCACGATCGTCGCTGCGCTCGGAAAGCGGCGCAAGGAGATCACCGGGTGGACGCGCCTCATCGTCGAGAAGCCGTTCGGCCACGACCTCGCATCGGCGCGTGAGCTCAACACGATGCTCTGGAAGCACTTCGACGAGAAGGAGATCTTCCGGATCGACCATTACCTGGGCAAGGAGACGGTCCAGAACATGCTGGCCCTCCGCTTCGCCAACGGCATCTTCGAGCCGATCTGGAACCGGCAGTTCGTCGATCACATCCAGATCACCGTCGCCGAGTCGATCGGCATCGAAGGACGTGCGGGCTACTACGAGAGTGCCGGTGCGATCCGCGACATCTTCCAGAACCATCTGCTGCATGGAGCCGCCGATCGACTTCACCGCCGAGTCGGTACGCAACGAGAAGGTGAAGGTGCTCAAGTCGATCCACACGCCGGGCCCGAAGTCCGTCGTGCGCGGCCAGTACGGTCGCGGCTTCGTGGAGGGCGGCGAGGTGCCCGCGTACCGCGAGGAGCAGGGCGTCGCTCCCGATTCGATGACGGAGACGTACGTCGCGGCGAAGCTCTACGTCGACAACTGGCGCTGGGCGGATACGCCGTTCTACGTGCGCATGGGCAAGCGCCTCGCCCGGCGCGAGACGACGATCGCGATCCAGTTCAAGCGTGCGCCGCATCCACCGTTCGAAGAGACGTCGGCCGAAGGCCTGCGTCCGAACGTGCTGCTCGTGCACGTGCAGCCGGACGAAGGCGTGTCGCTCGCGATCGGCGCGAAGGTGCCGGGACAGGGGATGCAGATCCGCACGGTGCACATGGACTTCCTCTACGGCGGTGCGTTCCGTACGGGGATGCCGGAGGCGTACGAGCGGCTGATCCTCGACACGCTGCTCGGCGACGGGACACTCTTCACGCGCGCCGACGAAGTCGAGGAGCAATGGCTGCTCGTCGACACCATCGTCGCCGCGTGGCTGCGCGACCGGCCTGGCTTCCCCAACTATGCGGCGGGCACCTGGGGGCCGCCCAGCGCGGACGATCTCCTGCATCGCGACGGACGGTCCTGGCGGCGGCATTGAGCACTCCGGTCGAGCTCGAGACCTGGGACGGGGAGGACATCACGCTCGCCGAGGCTGAGGCTGCGCTCTCGCAGCTGCGGGCCGCGTCGGCGCCGGAGGGCGGGTCGCCGAACCTGCGCACGAGCGTGATGACGCACCTCGCGTGGGTGCCGGAGGAGTGGGCCGACAAGGCGCGCGCGGCGCTCGCGGGCATGGCCGAGCGCCATCCGTCGCGCACGATCCTCTTGCTGCCGGATCCGGATGCCGGCCGCGACACGATCGACGCGTCCGTGTCGCTCGAGTGCTACGCGATGCCCGGCGTGGAGCGAAACGTCTGCTCCGAGGTGATCGAGCTCCGGCTGCGCGGCAAGCGCGCAAAGGCACCCGCGAGCGTCGTCGAGCCGCTGCTCATCTCCGACCTGCCGGTCTTCCTGCGCTGGCGCGGCGAGCCGACCTGGGAGTCGCAGGAGCTCGAGCAGCTCGTCCATCTCACCGACCGGCTGATCGTCGACTCGACCGAGTGGGACGACCTGCCGTATCCGTATCGCCGGCTCGCGCAGATCTTCGACCGCACCGCGGTCTCCGACATCGCCTGGGCACGAACGTCGCGCTGGCGTGAGCTGCTCGCGTCGTTGTGGCCGGACATCGGCGGCGTGGGTGCGATTCGCGTCCACGGCACGGTCGCGCAGGGACAGCTGATCGCAGGGTGGCTGCGCTCGCGGCTCGGCCGCGACGACATTGCGGTCGAGGTGGACGAGCGCGACCGGCTCGAGGGCATCGATCTCGACGGCGTCGCCGCACCGTTCCCACCCGGAGATGCGCCCGTGCCGAGCGACGTCCTCTCCGAGGAGCTCGACAAGTTCGCGCGCGACCCGGTGTACGAGGCCGCGGTGATCGCTCTAGCGAAGTAGGGCGAGCACCTCGTCGTGCAGGAGGCCGTTCGAACTGACGATGCGCTTGTACGGCGCGAGCGCGCCGCCATCGAGAGTCGTGACACGTCCGCCCGCCTCGGTGACGACGAGTGACGGGGCCGCGTAATCCCAGAGCGCGAGCTCTGCGTCGAGCGCGGCGTCGATGCCGCCCTCGGCGACGAGCACGTGCTGCCAGAAATCGCCGAAGCCGCGGGCGTGCCACGCGCGCGGCTCGAGCGCCGCGAGATCCGAGCCATACGTCGCCGACAGCACGGCCTCGTCGAGCGACGCGATGCGCGAGACGCGGATGCGCTCGCCGTCGACGAACGCGCCTTCGCCCCGCGCCGCCCACCAGCGGTGTCCGAGCGGCGGCGACGACACGACGCCGCAGACGATCTCGCCCTCGCGCTCGAGCGCGATCAGCGTCGCCCAGATCGGAATACCGCGCGAGAAGTTCCGCGTCCCGTCGATCGGGTCGAGGATCCAGCGCACGTCNGCGCGGTCGGCGTCGGTCACCGGCGTCAGGTCGGCCTTCGTCTCGACGCGCAGGTCGAGCGCGCGAAACCGCGGCAGCGAGAGCGAGTCGGCGAGCTCGGCGAGCTCGAGTGCGAAGGAGAGATCGGCATCGGCCATGCGGCCGAGCCTATACGGCTACTTCTTGCCGGCGACCTTGAACTTCTTGGTCGAGCCGCTTTCGACCTTGAACGTCGGCCGCGCCACGATGAGCTTCGCCGGATCCGACCACGCCATCTGCTGCACGCCGGTCGGCAGCGAGTAGTCGTAGCCGCGCACGCGGTACCACCACGTGCCCGGGCCGACCGGCAGCACTGCGGACGTCGTCGCCGTCATGAAGCCCTTGTACGACTTGTTCCCCGGATACGACTCCGGCGTGAACGGATACTGCGTCTTGCTCCACTGCACTTCGTAGGCCTGCGCACCGAGCGCCTGCGTCCACGAGACGAGGGGCTGGCCGTAGAACGCCGTCGTCTTGAGCGCCGACGTGAGGCGACCCGTCGCGGAGAGGCCGGTCGCGAAAAGGTCTCCGCCGGACGTGAGCGTCGGCTCGCTCGTCTTCCCGAAGCGCGCGATGCGCCCGGACGCACACGTTTCCTGCGGCAGCTCCATGTCGCGATACACGAGATTGCCGCCGGTGCGAACGACCGGCTCGCCCGGCGCATGGCCGAACAGGATCTTCGAGGAGACCGTCAGGCTCTTGTCCGAAACACCGTTGACGGTCACGACCTCCTGCTTCCCGCCGACGCCGACGGTCAACTGGTCACCGACGCTGAAGCCGGCGGTGCTCGTGACGGGGATCACGGTGTCGCCGGACAGCGCACCCGGCGTTGCGACCGAGGTCGCAAGGTAGTTCGGCTGCTCCGCCGCCACCGGGACCACGGTCCAGTAGAAGCCTGCCTTCGGCCACTCGGTGTCCCAGACGTCGATCGGCGCGCCGAAGTCGCCGCTCCAGATGAGCGTGCCGGCCGGAGGCTTGCCTGCGCCCGACGAGGAGGAGCCGGACGAGGACGAGCCCGAGGACGAGCTGCCGTTGTCGCCCGGGGTGCCCGGAACGATCGTCTGCGGCGTCACGTGCGGCTGGTCTTCGTTCGGCGCGGACGGGCCGCTCAGCGAAGTCCAGTCGTTCATGAAGCCGGCGGGCTCCACGCCGTCGGAGAGATACGCGGTGCGTGCACCCGCGACGCCGCCGGGGCTCGTCGGCAGCACGAGCGAGCCGTACGGCCGCGGCGCATACGCAGGGCCGCCGACGACCGAGCCGATGAAGACCGGGTTCAGGCACTGCTTGTCCGAGAACCCGTAGACGCGATACAGCTCGGCAGTGGTTCCGTCGAGCGCCTGGGTCCCCGTCCACATGAAAGCGGGCATGATCTTGTGCGCGGGAGAGGCCGGGCTCCCGTCGGAGTAGACGTCGGAGACGGTGCCGAGCAGCTT
>WNFM01067592.1_pt3 | contig 13239 bp, 16 predicted proteins | sample 5400271 | NCBI WGS metagenome assembly WNFM01 (sample SAMN13153352, study PRJNA577476) | soil metagenome | isolation source: 60 cm saprolite on Douglas fir-dominated hillslope | place: USA:California | collected 2013-09-17 | reverse complement strand
GGTGGCCGACCGCGTGTGCGCCTATCATCGCTGCCCGCATGAACCGCACCTCTCGCTTCCTGAGCCTATTCAGGACAAGGCCAGTTGATCATGCACTAGCGCGACGAAGGCGACGGAGAAGCCACCCACGAAGAGCAGGCTGGTGCGCAGGCTCGCGGTGGAGGGCTTCCCCACGACGACGTTGAGCGCGGGGCGCGCCGCGCCCGAGAGGTAGCCAAGGTAGGCGGGGACCAGGGGTGCCACGCACGGCGAGAAGAAGGAGACGAGGCCCCCGCCGAAGGCGACCAGCGCCGCGCCCCAGCTGACGTGTTGGATGACCGTCATCTCGCCGTCCCCCCTGCCTGCACTGCATCCGACGCTACCGCAGCATCGCGTGTAACGTGCGCTCCAGCGTCCTCTCGTCGAGGGCGCCATTGATCTTGCTCACCACCGTCCCATGCCGGTCGATGAAGATCGTTTCCGGCACCCCCACGATCCCGTACGCCACGGCGATGGCGCCGGTCGGGTCGGGGCCGGAGGGGAAGGTGACCCCATACTGGCGCAGGAAGTCGGTCCCCGGCTGCTGCCGGTCCTCAAAGGCCACGCCGATGAAGACCATACCCTGGGCTTGGTACTTTCTCCACGCCGCCTCCAGGACGGGCTCCTCCGCACGGCAGGCGTCGCACCACGAGGCCCAAAAGTTGATGATGATGGGATGACCCTTGAACGCGGCCAGGTGGATCGTCTGACTGGGCGAGCCGTCCCAGGTCCACGTGCTGAGGGTGAAGTCGGCCGCAGGGTGTCCCGCCAATGGATAGGTGGGCGCGCCGCTGGCAGCTTGGCCTGCGGCCAGGAGTCGGGTCAGGAGCAACGCCAGCAGCGCCGCGGAGGCGACCGAGGCGACCCCGAGCGTGAGCAGATTGTGCTGCTGGCTCAGTCGTGCTAGGCCGAGCGCCTTCAAGCTCTCCTTCATCGGTGCCTCCGCTGTCGTCGCCTGTTCAATCACCCGATGGGCGTGCCCACCCCGGTGCTGCAGAGTGCGCTCGGCTCCAAATCCTGCTGGCCTTGCTCGTACTTGGCGATAAATTGTGCGAGTCGCGCATCGGAGGCGCTATTGACCTTGAGCTGCAGGCCCCAGGCCGAGGCAACGACGGGCGCGGGCAATCCTGGATAGGGCGACAGGATCACGTAGCTGTGGCCGCGGACCAGGTTCTGCAGCCGCGTCACGTCCGCTGCGGACAGGTCAGGGCGATAGGTGATCCAGACCGCCCCGTGTTCCAGGGAGTGCACCGCGTTCTCGTTGGGGACCGGCTGGTTATAGATGCCACAGTTGAGCCAAACGGGATTGTGGTTCCCACCCACCGGCGGCACTTGTGCATAGGTAAGTGCCCCGGTCACGTGATTGCGTGCGAGGTTGGAGTAGGTCACCACGCCGGCAATGGTGCGGGCCTGCGCGGCCGAGCGCTCGTTGGCACTAATGATCGAGCTCACGATGGCCCAGCCGATCAGGCCCACGACGACCGCACCTCCGCCCCACAGACCGATCTGCGTGATGCGCCGATTGCGCGCCAGCCGTGCCTGCTCGTGCAGGTGCTCTAGCCGCGCCTGCTCACGCCGGTCGCGCTGTGTCTCGCGGCGTTGTCCGCCTTTGGTTCCACCGGTACTCGCTGATCCGCGCGAACCGCTCATCACAGCCCTTCCTCATCTGAACTACTCGCCGAGACGATCCCCTGCGCCAGACGGCGCTGCCATCGGGACCACGGTCCCCAACCACCCTACCGGCGCCGCGGCTCGCCTGTTTGCCGTGAGCGACGCGGCCACAGTCGGTGTCACGGAGGGGGGAGGGCTCCCCGTGGGCGCAGCCTCAGGTCTGTCATCCAGCTCGGTCATCTGGCCAGCGATAGCGTGTTGCTGCACCTGAAGGCGCGTGAGGCGCGCCTTCAGCTCGGCCATCTGCTCCTCCGGCGTGCGATACGTGGGAGGAGCGCTGGCGGCGATCTCGCCTGAGTCATGCGGGGTGGCCATCGTCGCCATGGACCCCTGGCCCATGGTATTCATGCCCTGTCCCTGGTTCCCTTGGTTCCCGCGCAGCATCATCCACATCATGACGCCCATCATGATCGGACAGGCCAGAAACGGCAGGATCGAGAGGATGTACTGCATGGATGGCGTTCCTCCTGTTCGTCGGACTTAGAAGCGATCCTCAACGCGCTCGTCGGCTTCACGGGCCACGGCTTCCGCCTCGGCGATTGCCCATGGCGTGGGCTCCTCCAGCGCCGCGAGCTCACGCACCAGCTCGTCTTGCTCGGCCTCGATCCGTGCGAGCTGATCGGACAGCATAGCGAGCTGCTGGTCGCGGCTCAGCGGTAGCGGGCGGGGCTCGCTGTGCTCTCCAGCGTCCATCGATTCCTCGCTGCTCTGCGTGCCAGGCATCCAACCCGAGGCTGCCTGCGCGTCACTCTGACCAGTGTTCATGGCACCTTGGTTGTTCGTGCTGCCGTTCATGCCGCGCATCATGAACAGGCACGACAGTGGACACGCGAGGACGAGCAGCACCGGCAACGCCGCGAGCGCTAGGTGGGGGGCCACAATGAAGACGCCCACCGCCACCGCACCCAGCCCAGCGACCACCTTCCAGTTCACACACAGGCCCAAGAACTTCATTGGTGACTCCTCCCCCGTGATCGTCAGTAGCGCCACGCCTATACCGGTCTGGCGGTACCCAAGCGCCGCTCCAGCTCACGCCGCAGCTTGCGCTCTGGCAGCCGTCCATAGGAGAACGGCTCGCCTTCCAGAAAGAGCCCCGGCGGGAACAGGATCCCCCCGCGCGCGGCGAGCGCTTGCCCCTCGGCCGACCCCATGTCCAGCAGCGAGACCGAGAACCCGTACTCGGCCGCAAGGCGACCGAGCGTCTGCTTGGCCTCCGCGCAGAACCCGCAGTGATCTTGCGTCAGGAGCAGGACGTTCATTGGGCTACGCTCCCGCTCCATGGAGTCCCTTGCGCAGATCAGCCAGGAGATTCGACACGGGCACGTACATCGTGTAATTCGGCGGGCCGCCGTAGTCGGCGCGCCAGAGGATTCGGCCATCAGGGCCGACCACGATAAACGTATGCCCGTCGCGGCTCGTGCCCATCATGCCGTACTGGTTGGCGGCGTACGCCTGGGAAATCGCCAGACTCGGGTCCGAGAGCACCGGTATCGTGATCCCCTGGTCGGCGACCTTCTGTTTGAGTTGGCTCAGCGGATCGGTGGTGATGCTCACGATCTGGTCGATCTGCAGCGCAGCGAACTGGCCTTTCTGCGCTTGAATGTCCTTGAGTTGGTCCCAGCAGGGCTGGCAGGTCAGCCCTTCCTGGAAGTACAGCACCACGGTCTTCCCGTGCAGCGCAGCGAGATCGAAGGTGCCCTCGGCCGTGGAGGACAGTGCGATCGGCGGCGCCATATCGCCGGGGCCGGGCCGACCGACCGCGAACGGGTACTTGCCTGCCTGGCCAGCCGAGCCGTTCAGGAAGTTGTTGACGAAGAAGATCACCCCTAGCACGACCACCGCGGCGCTGATGGCCACTGCCACCTTCATCCCGGTCGTCAGGCGGAACCGCCGCCGACGCGATCGCCTCGGTGATGACGACGCCTTCTTCTTGACTGCCGCGGTGACCACACAGGGAGACACGGGATTCGTCTGCCCTGGCGTCTCATGGTCGCTGGTCGATGGGGGCCGAGTCGCCCGCGAAACGACTCGGGGAGGAGATGCCTGCTTCCTCGGCGTGGTCCCCCGGCCCTTCTTGCGCGTCGTGGTACTCAAAGGATCTGCTCCTGCGTGGCGGGGCCATCTGGTGCGGCCATGGCGCTGTGTGTTGGCTGAGCGCCGCTTGAACCGGACCCCACCTGTCTCAGGGCGCGACGTGCCAGTAGGGCGATGACCAAGAGGAGGACGGCCGCTGTCACCCCATTGGGGATCCACGACAAGCCGCGCGTGAGGACCTGACCGGCGTGCTGCAGGGTGACCGCGAACTGCGCCTGCCAACCCGTTGGGGTAGGCATGGCCGTGCCGGTCAGTCCGACCCACCCCATCATCCCCCCGACCACCGCAAGCAGCACGCCGGTCGCGAGGTTCGTGGCGCTGAGCGTGCGCTGGAGCGGGCCGAGGTGCCAGGTGAACGAGCGCAGACAGAACAAGCGGTTCGCTCGCCAGTCAAAACGCTCCCAGAGCACGGAAATGATGAAAAGCGGCGCGACCATCCCGAAGACGTACGCGATCCCCAACCCCAGAGCGAGGACGAAGGAAGAGGCGACGCTGGAGAGGGCGATCACGCCCGCGAGCACCGGCGCGCAGCACGCGCTCGCCATCCCGGAGAAGATGCCGAGGGAGTAAACGCTGAGCGGTCCGGCTTTCCCGCCCGCCTGCCGCCCGGGCATGGGCAGGTGGATCTGCCCGCCGACCAGGACGTAGGCGGCCAGTCCGAGCATGACCAGGCCACCCCCAACGTAGAGCGGAGTGTGCTGCGCGGTGAGCAACTGCCGCACCACCGATGCGCCCAGCGCAATGGGGAGAATGACCGTCGCGACGCCACCAGCGAACAGGAAAGTCATGGCGACCAGCAGTGGCCGGTTCTGGAACGAACTGGCGAAGTAGGCGGGGAGCATGACCGAGATGCAGCAGGGGGCGAACAGCGCGATCATGCCCGCGACGACTGCAGCCAGCACGGAACCGCCAAAGAAGATGCTACTCCCCAAAAAGCTTCCTGCCTTTCCTCGGAAACCGCCGGCTCTCCCAGGTGTACCTTGGCCCGATTATAGGTGACCACCGTACCACGGTCAAGAGTACTATCTAGGATAGTAGCACGCACACAGAGACTAGTGTGGCAGCATCAGGCGGGTTCGCAGCGGCCGATCAGATCAGCTTGCCGATGAACAGGGCCGGGACGCAACCCATGACCGCCATCAGCGCGACGACGACAACCCCTCCCGAGCACAGCAGTCCCGACACTGCCGCGGCGCTCGTGGCCAACGCATGACCGTGCTCGGGCAGTGGCGCCGCTGCCCCCGCCGGCGCGTCCAGCAAGCGGGTGATACGTCCCTCAATAACCTCCCCCGGCCCCACGAGGGTCGGTGCGGCCCCGAGGGACGACCCGGCAACGGCTTGCTGCCAAACCTTCGCGAGCGCGCTCGCCAGCCCGAGCGGCCGGTGCGTCACGCTGACGGCCAGGTCATCGCAGGCAAGCTCTTTCTCGTAGTGGAGTTGGCGATAGGCCGTCCAGCTCGTCGGCAGATAGATGAAGGCGTCGCGCAAGACCGTCGCGACCCAGAGCGTGAGGAAGTCGTGCCGCGCGGCGTGCGCCAATTCGTGCGCAAGCACCGCCTCCAGCTCATGGCGATCGAGATGGGTCACCATCCAGCTCGAGAGCAGCACTCTGGGCCGCCACAGACCCGCGGTGAAGGCCAGGGGCCGATCCTCGGCGCGCACCACTACGCGCGGGCGGGCCACACCCAGGCGCGCGGCGAGGCGATCCGCGACCGCCTGGAGCTGCGGCCCTGCTGGGACGCTGTCGCATGTCACCGCGTGCGCCATCACGGCGAGTCGCGCCAGGCCAAGCCCCAGGCCGCCGAGCGCCACCAGGGCAATGGCGCCCGTCAGCGCCTGCTCCGGCGTATGGAGCCAGCGGAGTCCGTCGAACGCGCACGTGCCGACCTGGCAGCCGACCTGGTCGGCGAGCGCCAGGCCGAGGCTCACCAGCGGCGCGGCAAGGACGAACAGTTGCACCTCACGCCGCCACGGCCACTCGCGGCGGCGGCGGAGCAGCGCGAGGGCCAGGATATTCCCGGCGGCGACCAGCATCAGGCTGCAGAACGCAAAGAGCATCGTCACTCCTTGTCGCCGCCGGGCTCTTTGGCGGCGCGGCGCCGGGTGATCTCGTTCAGGAGCTGCTGCGCGCGCGTCGCGGCCTGTGGACCTGCGAGCGCCTGGAGGCGCTCGAGCGTGACCCCCGAGAAGTTGACGAGCAAATCGTCGAGGATACGGCTGACGAAACGCGACACGAACTCCTGCTGGGTGAACGCCGGGTAATAGACGTAGGCCTGGTCGACCTTCTCGACACGCAGGAGTTGCTTCCTGGCCAGGCGGGTCATCGTGTTCATCACAGTCGTATAGGCGAGGTGGCGGCGCTCGTAGAGGACTTCGAAGACGTCCCGCACGGTCGTGCCCTGGCCGGCCGGCCGCGCCCAGATGAGCTCCATGATCTCCGCTTCCAGATCGCCGAGCACCTTGCGGATGCCTGGGCGATCGGGGCGAAACGTCCCGATGTCTAGCTCCTCGCTCATCGCGGTGTTCCATCCTGTTCCGCCGCGCCGCCGATGACGCACCGAGCGCGCAACTGGAGCGGCCCTCAGGCCGAAGTATAGCGTGCATGTCTACTATCGTCAATAGTACGACCCACGCATGATGTGGCCGATGCGCTTGGAGGGGTAGGAGGAGGAAAGACTGCGTGCGGTTACAGTCACCACACGCACTGCATGGATCAGTGACTGCTCACACACGAGAGCCAGTGCTGCCGCCGCGGGCTGCAAGCACCACGCCCTCTTGGGCCGATCACCCGTAGGATGTCCCCTGGGTGCTCACCACCCAGGCGTGCCAGAGCCGGTCGACGACGAACGCCCGTTGATCCAGTACCAGGAGCCCCGCTCGCGCGCACAGTGAGTGCGCCTCATCGAGCGAGTAGGCGTGCACGTGCCCGCGATCGATGCGCCGGATCAGCCACTCGAACGCCGGCCAGGGGAACGGCGGCCCGCGTCGCGCGAAGTCTTCCACGATGAGTTGGCCGCCGGGCGCGAGCAGCCGCCGCAGCCCAGCCAGCGTCGCGACCGGGTCAGCGAGGTAGTGCAGGGCATTGGTGAAGGTGATCAGATCAAAGAAACCGAGAGGGTACGGCAAATTGGCCCTCTCGCCTACACCGAGCTCCGCCAGCTCCACCTGCACAGTGAGCTGAGCTGCCAGAGCGGCTCGGGCCTGCGCCAGCATGTCTGCACTCGCATCCACCCCGTACGCGTCCAAGCCGGGCACGCGATCCAGCAGCTGCCCCAGCAAGACGCCCGTTCCGCAGGCGACGTCCAGCGCACGTGGGGCGTGCCCCAGCCGGTCCGGCACACTCAGGAGCGCGGCGAAATCGATCAGCGCGAGCACCCGTGCGTGCGTGCATGCGGTGAATCTTCGCCAGCGGACATCATAGCGCTGAGCACTCCGGCCGCGGTAAGGTGTGCCCATATGCTCCTTTGCCCTGATCGGACTCCAGTAGTTCGGGCTATTGATCACCCACCGCTCGGACCGCAGCTTGGTGGTGCTTAGAAGAGGACATACCTACGTGTGCTCGCCAGGCTGACCGGTGCCGCGGATCCGTACCAGCGTCTCCTCGAACGTCGCGGCGTTGATCTCCCCGCGCGCGTAGCGCTCACGCAGAATGTCTTCAGCGGACTTGTCGCTCGCCCGGGCGTCCAATCGGTTCGATTGCGCGGGCACTACATTATTCAGCCAGCGGACCAGCGCCCAAATGAGGACCACCAGCAGCACAAGCCCGAGCAGCATACCCAGGATCATCAGCACGAAGAAGCCGACGGGGAATCCACTGCCAAAGCCACAACAGGTTCCCATGTCTGCGCTCACCTCCTCACTCGTTGTGCCCTGGCTCGACCATCAGGGCTTCACGAGCCGCCCAGAGGATGACGACCGGCTACACCCACCACGAGGCCCCAATGCCTAACTATCATAGATCGTATGATCGAGCATAGTACCCTGGCTCGCAAGGAGGGTGCCAACCATGTGGCAGCCCCTTACAGAAGACGGGCCAGAAAGCCCCTCGGCTTGAGCCAGGGGATGAGTGGCCCTCACGGCGTGCCGGTTTCTCGCCCCGGGGCGAGAAGGGGTACTGGTACGGCCGCTCAACGGAGCCTCTTCGGACGCTCCACCGTACGGTCGGGCAGGGCTGGCCCGTCAGGCGCCAACGTCGCGGGGTGCCGCAGCCGTAGCCTGAGCATCTCCCGGATGCATTCGGGGGAGTGTCAAAGGAAGCGGCATGTCTTGCGGCACAACCGGGCACGGTCGAGTCACAACTCGTGAGCAAGTATTCGGGCGCGCGCGGGCTACTGCGTACTAACTCTACTTGCGCGTGGCATGACTGCCTGTGCATTCTACTCGCTGCTCCGGGCCGCGTTCGCTTCCATTATGCTCCCCCGCAGCAATCTTCCAGATCGATCACGGCGACCACCTGCGCCGCCGAGAAGTTGTGGGCGGTGATGAGGTACTTGGCGAGCCCGGCGTGCGTGTACCATGCCCAACACTGGCAGCAGCACCAGCCGTGATCAGCGGTCGTGCCGGCAGCCTGGTTGTAGACGGCCTGCTGGCCAGGAGTTAAGGAGATATTCTGGTCATCTTGCAGCCGGCTGTTCGCGAGGGATACCGGCATATTGTAGGGATCGGCGGGGATCTGGGAGATGCTGGCGTAGGCCTTCAGCGCGGCTATTTGCTGCTGGTAGTGCTGGAAATCCATCGGCGTGCAGCAGGAGCCCTGCAGGTAGCTGCCTTGCGGCATATGCTCCATCGCGGCGTACATCGCGGACCTATTGCCCAGATTGGCGCAGGTATCAGTGCGCGCTGTGCGCAGTGTGTCAAACCGCTCCTGCAGGTTGGAGCTCACCAGCAGCTCTCGCGGCGTCATGGGCATCGCCCTAGCCGGAGCTGTAGCGGACCGGTTGCCCAAGAAGACGACCGCCACGATCGCTAGGATGACGACAGTCAGGAGACCCGCGCCGGTCAACACAAGCTGGCGCGTTGCTGTGAATTGTCTGGTGCGCCTACTCGGTGGAGTGCGCCTATTTCCCCTGGTCCTTGCCATCAGACCCTCTTGTGCCACGAGGCCTCTGTCATCCGCACCGTTCCACCCGACATCCGCAAAGCAGAGCCGAGTCTCTACCATCTGCAATAGTACCTGCATGCGTGGGAAAGATCAAGAGCATGCCAGGTAAGCCCCATGAAGCCAAGGCGGCCCACAGGCTGCGGGCGTAAGCTAGACTTTATTCAATCGGCACACACGGATAGGTAGGATCAGCTGGGAGTCACTTCGAGCAAAGAGGTGACCTATGCCGCTCCTCCCCGCCGACATGCGCGCACTGCTCAATCACCTCGCACCGGACCTGGCTGCATGTGCCAGTCCTCGTCGTCGGCGCCCTGCTCGTCCCCGGCCGCTGCGCTCTCTGCGCCTCCTGGTCACAGAGAGCGCAGTGTGCCAACTTGTCCTGTAGAGCCCAACGTTGGCTTCGGAACCGGTTAGACCCAGGTCACCTGAATCGCATACGTGGCCTCGCCTCGGCCCTCAACCGACTGAAAGTCGGGTCCACGCAGGTCGGAGAGCGTGAAAAACTGGTTGAGTGCGACTGAGCCAAAACCAGGCGAGAGGGCACTGGTATCCAGCAGCACTGGATTGGGCTGTGACAGCGCCGTGGGCGTCCAGGCTTTCGTGCTGGGTCCGAGCGCAATCACGTAAAACGCCCAGTCCGGTGAGAGGCGGTAGGTGACTGGCGTCTGCGGGCTGCGGGCGACCTGTGCATCGTCCTGAGGGGAGAGGATGGCCGGGGCCAGCGGCGCCGTGAAGGTAAAGGTCGCGGCACGTGTGCCCGACGTGTAGGTACAGGTGACCAGCTTGCCGGAGAACACGTCCGCGGGCACCTTGAGATCAAAGTTGGTCCCGTAGCCCGCAAGGGCAAGGCTATTGCAAGCGAGGCGTTCACCTGCCACAAACTGGATGGTACGGCCCTGGCTCGCAAAGACCACATCCAGTTCGGTCGTGTCCCTGGTCGCCGCGTCGTAGCCGCCGACAATGAGGGAGAGGGAGAGCGCCAACTGGCCTGGTGCGGTGTCCTCCAGGATGATAGGAGGGGGGCCAGCAAACGAGTCAGCGGTCCCACCAGAAGGCAACGTGGGCGTGGTGGCAGTGGTCGCAGGGGAAGATGACCGCGTGGCACTGGACGCGCAGCCAGTCACGAGCAGGGCGCTGCACAGAACACCAGTGCGCCACAGCATGCGCCAATGGGACATCACGGCCCTCCTCTTCGCCGAATCCTCTCAAGCGGCTGCTCAGTAGACGCTTGGCGAGCGGCATAAGTTCCCAGGGCGTGTCGCGCGGCTGCCGCAGAGGCCGTGGGGTGGTAGAGGCCGGCCGTCCACCCGCCTCCTGCTTGGGGTATACTGCCCTCAGGTTGGCAGCGCATGGCGAAGGGACGGAGAGATTAAGGTCCTCCGGTTGCTTGAAATAGCGAGCGGTATCCTTATGCTCCTCGCTGCCACTTTGGTTGCGGGGTGCGGTGGCCCTCACATTGACTATATTGACTTTATCCGCTTCAATGGCATCACTTATGTGCACCGGCCAGCGTATCCTCTCCTGGCGCCGCAGTATGTCGGTCGGCGTTACGCCACCGTCAAGGCACACCTGCAGGACACACAGAATGATCCGAACTACCAGCCCCGGGATGGCGATTCCGCCTTCCTCACCCAGGGCACACTCGTCTATACAGTGCTTGGCTATCGGGCGACCTTCCGCCTGGCCGCGCCAACGCAGACAGGGTCAGGGTATCCGCCTGGGTACATCTACTATGAGGCGGAGAGCGTGCCAGGCGCGCGCACGGTAGCCGATTGGCTCGATATCCGTGGCAAGGTGGTCTACATCGGCATCAATCACGACTATGCCCAGGACACCGAGGTGGGCTCCATTAAGGCGCCCGAACAGGTGCGCCAGCTCGTAGATATGCTCCTCGACACTCCATTTGGCCCCAGCCAATCCACCGGCAACACCTCTTCCGTGTTGCTCGACTTCCACCTCCAAGATGGGACCGCGACCTTCTTGCCCTACTATCCCGATACGCACGCCATCACGCCCACTCTGCGCGTTCCGCTGGTCTTCGCTGCGGCCATTGACGCGGCGTATCCACACTAGGCGTGCCGGACAGCTATCCCCGAGATGCTGTCAGTGAGACCGAGGCAGACATCGCCCAATCCAGCAAACAACGGGTGCCAGCTACTCACTGCCCCCGCCCGCATGAATCCGCGCCCGCGTTTCTGGTGGCGTATGGGATATCCTATCTCGATCGCGTTCGTCTACGGTAGCGCTGAGTCTTGCCTTCGCCTGTAAGGTTGCGCATCAGCTTCCCGAAGAAGGCAGGATTCACGAAATAGCCGCCGAGGAGCGACGCCACGACCACCATGCCAGCGACAACGAGCCAACGGGCCCAACCACCGTTCGCCGCCGGGTCCACGACCGAGACGACAACACGCGCCGTACCTTCGTGCCCCTGCTGATCCTGCAAGTGGACGGTGACGGTGAATGCGCCGGCCTGCTGATACTGGTGGCTGATGGTGGGGCCCGTGGTGGCGACCATCGGACTACCATCGCCGAAGTCCCAGGTGTACTGCACGATCTGATCGCTGGTGGCGGTGCCCGTTGCTTGGGAGATCGCAAACGCTATCGACTTGCCCACGTTGACCGTCTTTGCGCTGGCCGTGAGACTGACGCTGGGTACCTGATTGCCCGTGCCAACCACGATGTCCGTCGTCGCCACGCCCCGCGCCCCACGGTGGTCCGTGACGATCAAGGCCACGAAGCCCCACCCCGCGATGCCAAATTGATGCGTGACGTGCGACCCCGTGGCGGTGTTGCCGTCGTTGAAGTTCCACAGGTAGGTGAGGGCTGACCCGTCCTGGGCGCGAGAGCCACCGGCGTCGAAGGTCACCGAGCCCCCGACCGGGATCGCATGGGTACTGGCGCTGGCTTTGGCGATGGGCGGGTTGGGCAGTGGCGTCGCGAGGATGCTGATCTGTGCGCTGTCCAGGTCCGTCCAACTCGCGCTCGTCGTATCGAATATTTGCACATGGACGTTGTAGGTGCCCGCGCGGGCATACCGATGCGTGGGCGCGATATCCGTCGCCGTGGCCCCATCCCCGAAGAGCCAGCGCCACTGCAGCGTGGTGGGCACGGGCGCGTTGGGTACGCGCGAGAGGTCCTCGCCAAACGCAATGGGCTGGCTCTGGACGTAGGTGAGGGCAAAGAGCCCCACGGGCTGATCCTCCGGAATATTGCGCGTCACCGGGTAAAAGAGCGCCGGCTCCTGATTGGCCAACATCGTGGGCGTATTGCCCAGACCGCAGGCGAACGCCAGCGGAGTGCGATCACCACCAGCCAACAGGCTCCAGACCCCCAAGGTCGCGCTAAGCGCGGCGGCCAGGAGCAGTGGGCGTCCCCAGCGGCCGACGGCAGGCCCCGCAGGGCGTGCTGGACAGCTCCTCATCGCGACTGCTCCTCTCGTCCTCCCCATCCGGGCCATAGCTCTCCACACCGTGCCCGGCGTCAGGGCAGGGCCATCACATCGTTGGGATATTGCTCCGCCGGAAGGGTCGCGACCACCTGGTCGGTCGCGGTGGCGATGACTGACAGGGTGTCGCCTAGCGTATTGGCGACCACCAGATACCGGCCATCGGGGGTGAGTGCCAGCCCGTGCGGATAGGTCCCGACACGGACCGTAGCGCGGACCCGTGGGTGCGCCGGATCGGCGGCTAGGTCGAGCACACTGACCGTCCCGGAGGCGCCGTTGGTGACATAAAGCGTGCTGCCATCAGCCGAGCGCGCCTCTAAGGCGGCACGCAACCCGATCGGGACTGCCCCGATGACCTGGCGTGAGGCGGTATCGATCACGAAGAGCCGGGCGGCGAAATTGTCTGGCGCGTAGAGGTAGCGACCGTCGCGACTGAGCGCCACCGCGTACGGCTGCGTGCCGGTAGGGAGGGCGATCGTTCCGTCAAGCCATTTATTCGCCGCATCGAGCACCGCGATCGCCCCACCCTGCACGCAGGCGACGTAGACCCAGCGCCCGTCTGGAGAGAGCGTGATGCCATGCGGGTTGGCCGGCACCGGGAGCGTGGACGTGGCACGCCACGTAGCCGCGTCTACCACGGAGACCGAGGCCTCGCCGAAGTTCGTGACGTAGATCGTGTGGCCATCGAGCGTCTGAACCATGTGCACCGGTGAGCGGCCGACCCCCACGCGGTGCGGCTGTCCGAGGTGTGCGCCAGACGTTGGGAATGCCAGGAGCGCGTTGCCGGCGATGTCAGACACATAGAGTGGGTGCCGGTCCGCCGACAGGCCCAGCCCATGCACGCTCTGGGCCACGTGGGCCGTCCAGGCGCCCAGCTCCGCCACATCGCCGCGGGCGAGGTCATTGACAT
>WNFM01002840.1_pt2 | contig 13242 bp, 13 predicted proteins | sample 5400271 | NCBI WGS metagenome assembly WNFM01 (sample SAMN13153352, study PRJNA577476) | soil metagenome | isolation source: 60 cm saprolite on Douglas fir-dominated hillslope | place: USA:California | collected 2013-09-17 | reverse complement strand
CGCGTGCAGAGCGTCCGAGACCGAGATGAAGGAGAAGAAGGCTCGCGTCGAGGACGCTCTGCACGCGACGCGCGCTGCGGTCGAGGAAGGCATCGTGCCCGGCGGCGGCGTGGCGTACCTGCGCTGCCTGCAGTCGCTCGAGAAGCTGAACGTCACCGCCGGCGAGAAGTTCGGCGTGGACATCATCCGCAAGTCGCTCGAGGAGCCCATCCGCCAGATCGTCGGCAACGGCGGCTGGGAGGGCTCGATCGTCGTCAACAAGGTGCGCGAGGGCACGGGCGCCTTCGGGTTCAACGCGGCCACGGGCGAGTACGAGGATCTGCTCGCGGCGGGCGTGATCGACCCGACCAAGGTGTCGCGATTCGCGCTGCAGAACGCAGCGTCCGTCGCGTCGCTCATGCTGACCACCGAGGCGATGGTGGCCGAGCGTCCGAAGGACAAGGAAGACGCCCCCGCAATGGGCGGCGGCCACGGGATGGGCATGTAATCAGCGCCCATCGCGCTCGCTTCACCGAGGGCCCGCGAGAGCAATCTCGCGGGCCTTCGCATTGCGAGGTGGCCTCGCCGTGCCACCCTGGTGCAGACTCCACAGCCCAACGGGGGTAGCGGGCTAGTTTTCGATTTCTTGACGCATGGCGCCATGTGCCATGATGGTTGACATGACACGCGAGAAGCGACCGAGGGATCCTAATCAGGCCGCGCAATATGCTGTTGGTAGGACTGACCGGAACTACCGGAGCCCTTGGAGCAGAAGGCCAAGAATCCGGCCGCTGTGGCCTCTCGGGCGGATGGGCGGCAAGAAGGGTGGTATCGCGCGCGAAAAGTCATTAACTTGTCGACAACACTAAGCAATATATAAAATAGCGGCCCGCGCCAGATGGAAGCGCGAGTACAGATCGCGATCTACACTGGCGTGGCCACTTGCGCTCCGATGGCGGGCAGTGTTAACGTCGCCGCGTGAGTCAAAACGAAACTGACAGGTCGGTAATGGAAATCCTCGACTCGTGGATGGAGTACGGGTCCGAGCTGCGGAAAAAGCTCCTCATCGAGCGCGCGCGGTTGTTCGAGCAACTGCGAAAGATCGACAGCGCATTGCGCTCGATGCCGGGGCCGAATATCGCGGAGCCTGCGCTGCCCGCGATCAACGGCGCAGCAGAGATGAGCGTCCCGGACCTTGTGTACTCGGTACTGCGCGCGCAGGAGCATGCCCTAACGGTGCAAGAACTGATCGAGACGCTCAATCGGTTGAGGCCCGACATCGATGAGCGGAACGTTCACTCGGCACTGTACCGGGGCGTGAGAAACGGCCTGCTGGTTCGCCAGGGGAAGCGCGGTAGCTCTCTATACAGGATGCGCCAAAACGCAGAGGAGACCGCATGAAAAACGGAAGCCCCTCAAGTACTTAGAGGGGCTTCCAAGGACAACTTCGGGGCTAGCAGGTTCGCCGCGGGCGCCTCTTAAACGATCCGCGGGAGGTTCGACTCCTCCTAGCTCCACCAGCGACCTGACAGTAGGACGCCGTTTAACGGAGGCAAATCCTACTCCCATGTGGGCCGCTGCGCAAGCTCTGTGCGATCAGGGCGCCGAGCCAGACTGGACCACTGCCCAAAATGGAGCGCACGTGAACGAGCGATTGAGGATGACGTAAAATGAGGCGCTTCGCGTCGGTTTCTCGTTTCTTTGGCGGGGTCTCGTCATCGCGCTTCTGTCAGGAGCGACTGGAGCTGCGATCAGGTTTGTTCTCGGAATGTTCCTTCAGCACAGCGGTCTGAGCGTAATTGACGTTGGCATCATTGGCGGCACTTGCTCCCTGATCGTGGCGATTCTTTTCTGGTTGCCGGTCCACATGCGCTGGTTGTTGCCGCGAGATTTTGCCACGTTCCGCCTCGACCTCGTGCGCGCCGAACCCGCGCCTTCACCGAGCCATTCAAACTCACCGCACGAGTCTCAGGTTTCCTGAACGTGTAGAGTCCGCCGCATGGACTTAGGACTCACCGGAAAGTCCGCACTTCTCATCGGCGCGGGGCGCGGTTTAGGCGCTGCTGCCGCGCTGGCCCTTGCACGCGAGGGCGCCAAGGTCGCGGTTGTCTCGCGTACCAAGGCCGACGTGGAGGCGCGCGCGGCCGCCTGCAGGGAAGCGGGCGCGAAGAAGGCGCTGGCCATCGTCGGTGACGCGACCGATCCGGTGCACTTGAAGCACGCCGTCGAGTACACCGCGCTCGAGTTCGGCTCGCTCGACATCCTCGTCACGCTTGTCGGCGGCAGCACGCCCGGCGGCACCGCGGAGCTCTCGGGCCCCGAGTGGGAAGCGGTCTACGAGAAGAACTTCTTTCCCGCGGTGCGCGCGAGCCGGTACGCGCTGCAGCACCTGATCGCCGGCGCGGTGCGGCGCGGATTCTCGACGCAGCACTCGGCGCGCGCGAGCCCGCCGTCATCCTCCACGTCGCCAGCATCTTCGGACGCGAGGGCGGCGGCGCGCTCAGCTACAACACCGCCAAGTCGGCGCTGATCGCGCTCGCGCACGAGCAGGCCCGCGAGCTGGCCCCGCGCGGCGTGCGCGTCCTCTCGCTCGCGCCGGGCAGCATCCTCCATCCGGGCGGATCGTGGGAGAAGCGGCTGCAGGCGGACCCCGCGAAGACGGTCGCGTTCGTCCACGACGAGATCCCCTTCGACCGCTTCGGCACCGCCGAGGAAGTGGGCGACGTCATCGCCTTCCTGGTGAGCCCGCGCGCGAGCTGGGTGGCGGGTTCCTGCGTCGTCGTCGACGGTGCGCAGTCGCGGAGTTTCTGATCACCGGAAGAGAAGGCGCGCAACCAGGTTCGCGCTCTCGACCACCGAGCGCGCCTCGAGCAGCGGCGGCGCAGCGGCGATAGGGAATCGAGCAGGAACACCGGCAGCAGCAGCAAGCTGAGCGCAGCGAGTCCCGCCAGCGCAGGCGGAAAGCCGTTGGCGAGCAGCGACGACGCGACCACGCCGGCCGCCGCCACGTGAAAAAGGTCGCGCCCATTTCCTGCGAACCAGCGCCCGCGATACTTCTCGGCCAGCGTGCGCGACAGCTCGAGCAGCGCGGCCGCCGAGATCACCGACAGCGCCCCGAGCAGGAGCCCGGCCGGCGCGGAGACCACGGGTTGCCATGCGCCGAGCGGTTCCATCGCCGCGCAATAGCACGCGCGACGCTTGACCGCGACCGTGCGACCGGCAGAATGCGCGCCGTGCGACTCGCCGCCGCGGCTCTCGTCATCTGCACCGCCTGCATCGAACGGCCCTTCGAGGAAGCCGCGGGTCCGGCCGCGCGCACGCAGATCGATCGCCCGTCGATCCGCGACCTCCTGCAGCCGCCGCCCCCCGATGCGACGGCGGTGGGCGCGGTCTTCGGCAACGCCGCCGAGTTGCTCGCCTACAAACTGGAGCCGCCCGCGCTGGTGGCAGGCCAGCGCTCGAAGCTCACCTTGTACTGGCGCTGCCGCGCGGAGATGGACGCCTGGCACATCTTCGTCCACCTCGACGACGCCACCGGATCCGGCGAGCGCATCCACGGGGAGCACGAGCCCGCGGGCGGCCGCTTTCCCACCGACGCGTGGAAGCCGGGCGACCTGATCGCCGACTCCTTCACCTTCGTCGCCGGCCGCAACCAGCTCGCGCTCTACCTGGGCTTCTACTCGACGGGCGACAACCGCCTGCCGCTGAACACGCCCGGCCGCGGCCGCGACGACGGCAACAACCGCCTGCTCGCGGGCATGCTGCCGATCGCGCACTGATGCGCTGGTTCTGGCTCGCGCTGCTCCTGCCGGCGGCCGCGCTCGCTCACCAGACTTCGGTCTCGTTCAGCGAGCTGTCCGTGCACGGGCGCGAGGTGCGCGGAACGCTGCGCTTCGCGCTCGCCGACGTGCGCACGCAAGTCGAAGTCGATCCGCGGCGCCTGCCGGTCGCGGCGCTGCAGCAGCTCCTGCTCGATTCGTTTGTGCTCAAAGTATCTGACCAGCCCTGCACGCTGCAGCCGGGCAGCCAGGCGCAGCTCGACGGCGAGGACGGCCTCGCGCTGCAAGGCAGCTGGATCTGCCCCGCGCAGATCGAGACGCTCTCGGTGCGGGCGGGATTTCTCGATTCGTTTCCCATCGGCCACGCGCACCTCTCGCGCATCGACTTCGGCGAGGGCGAGGTCTCGCAGCGCGTCGCACAGGTGGAGTCGCCATCATTCGAAGCGCAGCGCGTGCGGCGGCCCGCTCGCGAGTTCTGGCGATTCCTCGAGCTGGGCATCGAGCACATCTTCACCGGCACCGATCACATCGCCTTTCTCATCGGCCTCCTGCTGCTCGGCGGCTCGATCCGTGAGCTGGTGAAGATCGTCACGGCCTTCACCGTGGCGCACTCGATCACGCTCGCGCTCGCGACGCTCTCGCTGCTCTCGCCTTCGCCGCGCGTGGTCGAGCCGTTGATCGCTGCCAGCATCATCTTCATCGGCGTCGAGAACCTGTGGGCAATGCGAACCGGCGCTTCCGCCCAGGCGCTGCGCCATCGCTGGGCGGTGACGTTCGCGTTCGGCCTCGTCCACGGCTTCGGCTTCGCCTCGGTGCTGCGCGAGCTCAACCTGCCGCGCGCGGTGCTGGCGACGGGCCTCGTCTCGTTCAACCTCGGCGTCGAGGTCGGGCAGGTGTGCATCGTGCTGGTGGCGCTGCCGCTCTTGAAAATGCTGCTGCGCGCGTGGCGTCCCTTCGCGCCGGCAGCCTCCGCCTGCGTCGCCGCGCTCGGCGCGATGTGGCTGGTGCTGCGCCTCTAGTGTCCGCCAGCCTATACTCGCGCGCGTGAATGTCCCCTCCAGCGGAATCCCCGGCGCACACCTCCTGCAGGTCACGCTCCTCTACGGAGGACTCACGGCGCTGCTCGTCACGCTGCTCGGTGTCAACATCAGCTTGCGGCGCCTGCACCTGCGCGCCTTCGTCACTTCAGGGCCCAAGCCCGAGCTGATCCGGCCGGTGCGCGCGCACGGCAACGCGGCGGAGTGGGTCCCGCTCGCGATCGTGTTGATGGCGATCCTCGAGCTCTCGGGAGCGAACGCGACCACGCTGCACGTGCTCGGCGGCTCCTTGCTCTTCGCGCGGCTGATCCACGCCTACGGGCTTCTCTTCAAGAGCTTCATCTCCACGGTGGGCGCGACCATCAACTACGCCGTGATCGGCGCGATGAGCAGCTGGGCGATCTGGCTTCACTTCGCGCGCGGTTGATCGCAGGGAGGTCGTCCTGGACCCGATCAGCGTTGCAGGCAGGGGGTTGCTCAATTGGCTGCGCGGGGGAAAGGCCGCGCCCGAGCCGGAGGAGGAGGCCGCGCCTGCGCAGGTGGGCCACCAGGAGCCGCAGGCGGAACTGCTGCGGCGCTTCGAAGACGAAGGCGAGATCGGCCGCGGCGGCATGAGCTCGGTCCGCCGCGTGCTCGACCAGAACCTCCTCAGGCGCGTGGCGATGAAGGTGCTCGACCCGGATCTCGCCCGCGACCCGCGCATCGCACAGGCTTTTCTCGAGGAAGCGCAGATCACCGCGCAGCTCGATCATCCCAACCTGGTTCCCATCCACGAGCTCGGTGTCGACGCCGACGGAACCCGTTACTTCACCATGCGCCTCGTGCGCGGCCAGACGCTCGCGGAGTGGATCCTGTCGCGCGACGATCTGGGGTCGCCGGAGAGTTTGCAGGAGGGGCTCTCCATCATGCTCAAGGTCTGCGACGCGCTCGCCTTCGCGCACTCGAGGAGCGTGCTCCACTGCGATCTCAAGCCGGCCAACATCATGGTCGGCTCGTACGGAGAAGTTTACTTGATGGACTGGGGCCTCGCGCAGCTGCGCGGCGCGGGCGTGGAGCTGCAGAGCGGAGGGGCGCCGCGGCTCTTGCGGGAAGGAAAAGCCAGCGGCACGCCGGGGTACATGTCGCCCGAGCAGGCGCAGGGCAAGTGGAGCGAGTGCGACGCCCGCACCGATGTCTTCTCGCTCGGCGCCGTGCTCTACCACCTGGTCACCGGCCGCGCGCCCTTCTCGGGTGAGTCGATCGAAGCGGCGCTCCGCCACGCCGCTGCTAATGAGTTCGATCCGCCGCAGCTCGCCTCGGCCCACGTGGTCCCGCCAGAGCTGAGCCAGATCGTCGAGAAAGCGCTGCGCAAGAGGCCGGACGACCGCTACCAGAGCGCGTTCGAGCTGAAGAAGGAGCTGGAGCGGTTCCTGCGCGGCGGGCTGCACTTTCCCTCGCAGACGTTCCTCGCCGGGACGCGCATCCTCGTCGAGGGCGAAGTGGGTGACACGGCCTACCAGATCGCCTCCGGCCACTGCCGCGTGCTGAAGATCTTCGACGGCGTGCAGCACGAGATCACGCTGCTGGGCCCGGGCGCCGTCTTCGGCGAGGCCGGTCTGGTTTCGGCGCGGCCGCGGACCGCCACCGTCGAAGCCGTCGACGACGTCACCGCCATCGTGGTGACGCGCGCCGTCCTCCAGCAGAGCCTGGGTCAGGGAAGCTGGCTGGGCGCGATTGTGATCGCGCTCGCCGAGCGCTTCCGCAACGTCGACGAGCAATTGACGCGGCCCCGCCGTGACTACTGCGGCGCCGGCCGCACCTGCTTGCGGATCTTCTTGAGGAAGGTCTTGGTGCAGCGCCCGTGCGTGCTCTCGTGATTGACGATCTCGGCGAGCAGCCGCGTCTTCGCGTCGCCGGCGATGACGGTGCTGGCGTTCACTTCGAGCGCGAGCTGCACGCCTTCCGTCGTCACAGGTCCCGTCGGCCCCTTGGGAGTCACCGCGCCCGCGACATGATGGTGCGACGGCTTCGTCTTGGTGACGTCGTGGAATCCGGACGACGTATCGGCGCGCCGTCCCGACCCATGACAGCCCGGACAAGTCGCCGAGCTGCGACCCAGCGCATTGCCGATGCGCCCATCTCCTCCGCAGAGCCGGCACGGCTCACCGTACATGAGCGCCTCGAGCGGGCGTCGCTTCTGCACAGTCCCAAGGGAGCGCTTGCATGCCTGAGGTGTACACCGATTCGGTGTCGAACGCTTCCACCTATTCGCCGCTGCGCATCACCAGCATGCGAATGAGCAGATCATCCGGGAGCGTGCCGCCGAACGACGTCCAGATCTCGTGCGCCGCCACCGGGTCTCCGTGTGCGATCGCCCCGAGCATCCCCGCTGCGACCAGGTAGCGTCGCGAGGCCGGCGTCAGATTGGGTTCAGCTTCGAGCAGCATCCGCGCTGTGGCGGCCATGCGCGCGCCGTCCCAGAGAGCTGCCGCATGCAGCCACTGGAGGCGAGCCTCCACCAGATCTCGTCGAGATCTCCGACTGTGAGATCGGGCACCGCCGTCTGCAGGACGCGCAGCAGGCTCGCCAGCGGCAGCGGGCGGTCTCCGCAGGCGTCCAGCCATTCGGACACCTGGCGGGCGTGGCCGTGCAGCTCGTCGGAGCTCACGACCCTCTCCTCGACGCCGGCGCGGCCCAGCAGCAGATCCCGCAGCCACATCGCCTCGTGGGCGCGGCGATTGCCGTCGAAATAGAAGGTGCCGGCGTCGGAGACCTCGGTGGTCGCGCCCTCGCGGGAGACGCCCGAGAGCAGCTCGACGGCCGGGAAGACCGACTTCTCGAAGTCCTGGAGCGGCCGCGCGTCGAGGTCGAGGAAGCGGGCGCGCGCCGCCCCCTCGTCGAGCACCGGCGCGTAGTCGGAGTTCATCCTCATTGAGACGCTGCGGGTGAGGCCCTCCCACGACTTGCGCGTGCCCACCCGGCGCAGCTCGAGATCCTGGAGATTCCTCAGGCCGACGCGGACCATTGCGGTGGCGAGGTCCTTGACCATCAGCACCGAGGGATCGGGCTGGCCCACCAGCCCGCCGTTGCTGGCGGCGATGATCAGGTCGCTGTCGTTGGCCGCGTAGACGGCGTAGTCGTCGAAGTTTGCCTCCAGCGCCTTGAGCACGGACAGCGCGAGCGGCACGTCGAGCTCGTAGAGCTGCAACCACTGCACGAAGAGCCCGCCCGGGGCCAGGTGGGGGCGCATCAGCCGGTAGAACTCATCCGAGAAGAGGCCCGCCACGCCGCTGACCCAGGGGTTGGACGGCTCGGAGATGATCAAGTCGTACTTGCGGGACTGCGTAGAGAAGAAGGTCTTCGCGTCCTCGATGACGACATGCGAGCGAGGATCGGTGTAGGCGAGCTCGTTGCGTGGCCGGAACAGCTCCGCGCCGCGCACCATCTCCGGCTCGATCTCGATGGTGTCGACCCGCTCCAGCGTGGGGTTGCTCAGCAAGGTTTGCGTGGTCAGCCCCGCGCCGAAGCCGATGCAAGCCACGTTTCGGGCTTGCGGGCGCAGCGTCATCGGCAGAGCGCCGAGCAGCACCATGGTCGGCTCGTCCGGCGACGGGACCTCCGCCAGGGTCGGCGTCAGCGCCGCGTCGCTCTTGCCGTTGGTCCGGATCGACAGGATGCCGCCCTCATCCCTGACCACGCTGACGGTCGCCGTCTTGCCGTCGCGGTGGAAGAGGCTCTCCAGCTTGCCCGAGGCGTGCGATCTCCCGGGGCTGTAGACACCCGAGGCCATCTGCACGGGATCGAGCGGGACGAAGCCCGCTAGCGCTACCGCCAGGACCGCAGCCGTGCCCAGCGCAAGCGGCCAGCGGCGCGTGGCGAAGCCGGAGGCGGCGCTCCAGAGCAGCGCGACGCCCACCAGAATGTCGAGCGCAGCTCCGAGGATCAACAGGCCCTTGAGCCCCAGGATCGGCATGCCCAGGTGGATGGAGAAGAAGACGGCGGCGATGGCTCCGAGCGTGTTGGCCGCATAGACCGCGCCGATGCTCGCCTCGCCGTGGCCGGATTGGAGCAGGCGATGTGTGATCAACGGGAGCGTCGTGCCGGCGCAGAAGGTGGCGGGCAGCATGATCGCCAAAGCGATGCCGTTGCTGGAGAGGTTGAAGAGCGCCCAGCCGCCGTCGTTGCGCGGGAGGTGCTGCACCAGCCAGGCCATCACCGGGAAGGCCTGCCCGTAGACCAGCAGCGTCGCCAGGGCAAAGAGGCCCATCGCCCACTGTAACAGTGCGAGCGCGCGGACCGGCCGCTGCAGCCCGTCGATGCGGCGCTGGATCCAGAGGCCACCCAGCGCCAGTCCGAGGATGAACGCGCTCAGCATCAGCTCGAAGGAGTGTGTGGAAGCGCCCAGCACCATGCTGAGCATCCGGATCCAGGAGACCTCGTAGATGAACGATGACGCTCCGGTGATCAGCGAGACAGCGAGGAAGGCGAAGAGCGCGCCATCCCGCGAGGCGGAGGCCGCCGCCGGCGCGGGAGCGGCGCCTCCGCGGGACTGGCGGTAGACCAGGGCAGCGACGGCCAGGTTGACGAGCCCGGCGGCGCGGATGGTGCCGGGCAGTCCCGCGAGGGGGATGAGCACGAAGCCGCTCACCAGCACGCCGGCCGCGGCGCCAAGGCTGTTGGTGAAGTAGAGCAGCGCCAGCGAGCGCCCCGGACGATCGGAGAAGGAGCGCAGCACGCCCGCCGCCATCAGCGGGAAGGTCATCCCCAGAAGCACCGACTGCGGGAGCACCAGAACGACAGAGAGCGTCCACTTGAACGCCCCCGCCGCCCCCGAGCCCGCGAGCCGTGGCAGCACCACGTCCCAGGCGAGGGCGATCGAGGCGGTGAAAACCTGGTGGAAGACGAGCGCGCAGAGGCCGATGGCGGCCTCGATCGCGGCGTAGGCGACCAGCGGGTTCCGCCATGCCGGCGACCACCGGCTGGCGAGCCAGCCAGCGCCTGCGCGTAGGCGGCGTGTCCGAGGAAGAGCTTGAGGTAGTGGGTCCAGACTGACTCGTAGATCAAGCCGGCGAAACCCGAGGCGGCGAAGAGCGCGAACAGCACGGCGCGCCGGGGGCCACGCGGCGGCGTTGCTGCGAGTTTGTTGGCGGGCCCGTCCCCGCGAGCTTCGGGAGCGACCGCGGAGGCCACCCCCGTGCGCGCGGCGCGGAGCGCGGTGGGTCGTCGCCGCTTGCTCATCTGGCTACTCTACGGGAAATTCTCGGCGCAGCGAGGCTGCGGTCAAACGCGCGCGGAGTCGGCTCGAAACGAAAATGGTCAGAGCCGCCCTGTAAGCCGGGTTCTGTCTCGCCGATTCGTTGCCTCGTCGGCGGAGGCGGACATTCCTCTAGGACCTGCGTTGCCGCAGGCCTCGAGCGAGCTACCCGGGAGCGCGGCGGGCCGCCGCATTGCTCCCCTATGTGCCCTTGCTCCGGGTGGGGCTTGCCGTGCCGCCCGTGTCACCACGTGCGCGGTGCGCTCTTACCGCACCGTTTCACCCTTACCGGCGATGCTCCGCCGGCGGTTTGTTTTCTGTGGCGCTGTCCCGCGAGTCGCCTCGGCTGGCCGTTGACCAGCACCCTGCCCTGTGGAGCCCGGACTTTCCTCCCGCGCTGTTTGACGGCGCCGGCGTCCGCCCGGGCGGCTCTGACCGCCGCGCAGCCTACCGCATCTCTTCGTCGATGGCGCGGTTGGACATCTCGTCGGCGAGCGCGTTCTCTTCGCGCGGCACGTGCTCCGCGTGCCAGGAGGCGAACGACTTCAAGAGGGCCATCGCCTCGTTGTAGAGCGGCTTGAGCCCCTCGTTGCGGACCGCGTATTTGCCGTTGATCTGGCGGATCATCAGCTCGCTGTCGGCGCGCACCTCGATCTCGCGCGCGCCCAGCTCCTGCGCTTTGTGCAGTCCGAGCAGCAGGCCCTTGTACTCGGCCACGTTGTTGGTCTGCTTGCCGAGCGCCTGCTTGAGCTCGGCGATCACCTGGCCCTTGGCATCCTTGATCACAGCGCCGGCCCCCGCGGGACCCGGGTTTCCGCGCGCCGCGCCGTCGGAGAAGATGTACACCTTGCGCTGGCTGTCGAGCCGGGAGGGCGGCGCCGGCCTTTCGCCCTGCAGTTTGACCGCTGCGCCCCGCAGCAGCTTTCCCGCGTCTTCCTTGCTGATGCCCAGCGAAAGGCAGGTCCGCTCCAGGGTCTCGTGCTCGGCGATGGCGAGCAGAAGCTGAGCGGGCGTGACGATCAAGCGGTCGCCGCCACCGGCTGCTCTTCCGCGTAGATGAAGCGATGGCAGTTCGGGCAGCTGAGGATTTCGTTGGAGGTCAAANNATCTGCGGAGGGATGTTGCGCTGGCAGCCCTTGCAGGTGCCGCCCACCACCATCGCCACCGCCACGCCGCCGCGCTGCTTGCGGATCTTCTCGTAGCGCGAGACCAGCGATTTGTCGCACTGCTCGGTGAGCCGCGCGCGTTCGGCCTCCAGCTCCTTCATGCGCGACTGCACGCGGTCGAGCTCGGCCTGGATCTCCTGGCCCTCGCGCTCGACCACAGCCTCCCTCTCGGCGAGCTCGGCTTCGGTGACGCCCACTTGCTGGCGAAGCGCCTCGTACTCGACGGCGAGCCGCTTCAATTCCTCGTCGGCCGTCTGGTTGGTCTTCTTCGCGATGTCGAGCTCGCGTGCCAGCGCGGCGTACTCGCGCGCGGTCTTCAGCTCGTTGAGGCGCGTCTCCCACTTGCGCACCTTCTCTTTCTCGAGCCCGAGAAGCTGTTCGTTCTGCCGGCGGGCGCGCTCGTTGTCGGCCAGCTTTCCGCGGGTCAGGTCGAGCGCGGCCTTCGCCTGGTTTCTCTCCGCCTCGATCTGCCGGAGGCGAGCCGGATGACTCTCCCCCTCGACGACGAGCTCGCGGATCTTGAGATCGACCTTCTGCAGTGCCTCCAGCGCCCTCAGCTTCTCTCGCGACAACGTTGCCTCCAAAGCGGGGTACGCTTTTTCGCGCCAGTTGGCCGAGAAGTCAATTGTCGGTGAGTGGGCCCGGCAGGATTCGAACCTGCATGCGACCGGTTATGAGCCGGCTGCTCTGCCGTTGAGCTACGGGCCCTCGCGCACCCTAGCAGTTAGCGGGCGCACGGAGGGGAAGCACATATACTGCCCGCGTGCGGACCCTCGCCCTGCTCCTGTTCTGCGCGACCGCCGCGCTCGGCGACGAAATCGATCTCGCGCAACGGCGCAGCGACACCATCCCCACGGTGGTCCTGCGCGCCGAGGGCGGCAGCGCCTTCGCTCCCTACGGCTTCGCCGGCGGAACGGTGAGCTGGCTGACCGAGAGCCAGTTCGCCTTCGAGTTCGGCGCGGGCGCAGGGTTCCCCGGATTGCAGCTCGGCCTTGCGGCGCGCCGGCTCTTCGGCGATCTCGGCAGCTACCTCGTCAGCGAGATCGCCATCGCCGGAAACACTCTCGTCAACCGCGGCGCCGCCAACGCGAACCCGCTCATCAACGCGGGCGCTTCCTCGGGCAAGGGCAGTGTCTGGACCTGCATCGGGATCGGCTTCGAACAACGCACCGACGCCATCGACTTGAGCCTGGTCGGCAGCATCGTCTTCACCACCGCGAGCCTGACGCCGCAGTTCGCGGTGCACGGCGGGATCGGCTTCGGGTTCTGACGAAGCTGAGCTGCCAAGTCTGATCAGCGAGCGGCGCTCAATTCTCGACGAAGCTGCGCAGGCGCTTTGAACGCGACGGATGGCGAAGCTTGCGGAGCGCCTTCGCCTCGATCTGCCGGATGCGCTCGCGAGTCACTTCGAAGTCCTGCCCGACTTCCTCGAGCGTGTGGTCGGACTTCTCGCCGATGCCGAAGCGCATGCGCAGCACTTTCTCTTCGCGCGGCGTGAGCGTGGCGAGAACCTTCCGCGTCTGCTCGGCCAGGTTCATGTTGATGACCGCGTCGGAAGGCGACGTGATCGCCTTGTCCTCGATGAAGTCGCCGAGGTGGCTGTCCTCTTCCTCGCCGATGGGCGTCTCGAGCGAGATGGGCTCCTTCGCGATCTTGAGGACCTTGCGGACCTTGTCGAGCGGCAGCTCCATCTTCTCCGCGATTTCCTCGGGCGTCGGCTCGCGGCCGATCTCCTGCACCAGGTAGCGCGAGGTGCGGATCAGCTTGTTGATGGTCTCGATCATGTGCACCGGAATGCGGATGGTGCGCGCCTGATCGGCGATGGCGCGGGTGATGGCCTGCCGGATCCACCAGGTGGCGTACGTCGAGAACTTGTAGCCGCGCTTGTACTCGAACTTGTCGACCGCCTTCATCAGGCCGATGTTGCCTTCCTGGATCAGGTCGAGGAACTGCAGTCCGCGGTTGGTGTACTTCTTCGCGATGCTGACCACGAGGCGCAGGTTGGCCTCGACCAGCTCGGCCTTCGCCCGCTCGGCCTTGCGCTCGCC
>WNFM01130258.1_pt1 | contig 13243 bp, 15 predicted proteins | sample 5400271 | NCBI WGS metagenome assembly WNFM01 (sample SAMN13153352, study PRJNA577476) | soil metagenome | isolation source: 60 cm saprolite on Douglas fir-dominated hillslope | place: USA:California | collected 2013-09-17 | reverse complement strand
CTGTGAGGTGATGGTCATGTGCTCACCCCCTCACAGTACCGTGCGCATGGCCCGCGCCAGCACACTCCAACTCAAGAGCAGGCTGGTAAGCGGAGCGAGAGCAGACGGAGGGAGAGCAACAGCCAGCGAGACCTGCACATCGCCTCCCAGCGGAGGACATGGAACGTCCCAGGCATATCCACGCCAGTGGTGTACACTCCCATCGACCAAGTTCTCTGGAGGATAACGCCGGTCAAGTTGCTGGCATTGGTCGTCGGGATATGCTCGAATCGGTTCGGGGAACGGGCACGTCTCCAGCCAGGCCAGCACCGAACAGACATCGCGCATGGAATCCTTGCGCGGTTCTGGTGACATCTGCACGAGCGTATCCAGGGCGAGTCCCTCAAGCCGGCAGATCATCGCCAGGAGCTCGATGTGATGCAGCGAAACGCTTTCCCACAGGAAGCGATACCCCCTGTGTTGCGGATATTCCTCAACAGAGAATATGCCGCCCAGGTAGATGGTGCTGCAGATGGGACAGAGCGCCCTGGGAAGCAGGTGGAGTGAGTGAATATCAATGTGCAGGGCTGCGCCTAGTAAGGCAAGTTGTTCCAGTGTCAGGCGCGGATATGCCTGCCTGCCCGCTTTGTACCAGGGGTGTTTGCATACCTGGCAGAAACAGAGTAGATGTCTGCCGCCTTCTAGCGTTGGCATGACATCTTGCTGGAGGAGATGGCGCAGGCGAGCTTCGTGATCATCGAAGTTTCTCAGCGCGCCAGAATGGTTGAAAATGAAGGTGTCATCTGGTATCATGTTGTTAGATCCTTCTCTCCCGGATAGGAGAATACAAACAGGGCAGCACACCCGGCCAGGTGTGCTGCCCTTTCATCGTTGATATGAAGTATTGGTTTTGACTGTGTGAATGCGCCAGCGTTCTGGTGGCGCTCGTGTTCGGCGCATGGCTACCTCCTTTGTGGACAAAAATGCCACTTCCTTCTTGCTGAGAAGGAAGTGGCTGACTGCTAGAAATGGGCACAGATCATCCCCATACCTGGCCTCTATTGCCTCCTTCACAATAACGTGGAAATAGTCCCAGCAGAGCGGATCATGAAAACTGTTCATGCCTCTACTGTGAGGAGAGGATCGGGTATGAGAAGATTGCGTGAGGGTTAGAACGAGAAGGGAACGAACTGTGAGAGGCGGCAAAGTACGCCGCGGTCGCGATAACCGTCACGTTGCGTCGCGCTACCTGAGGAAAGATAGCTCGAGACAAATGACCTCGATTTGCCCTTGTAGGCCAGCCAGGTCATGCTGGCACCGGATCATCGCCTGCCCAAGTCGCTCCTCTTCCTGTATGAGACGCTCGCGTCTATACTGGTACAGTCGCTCAGCTGAAAGAGACCGCGTTCCGGCCAGACCGGACAGCACGATCTGCGCCGCCAGTTTCGGCCTTTCCTGTTCCACGCTGGCTTTGCGGTGCTGAAGCACACACCATTCCTGTTCGAGACTTTGGATGAGCGCAAGCAGCGCCTGCACCTGCATCTCGAGTTTGACATGCTCCCTCCACAGGAATTCGCGTCTGTGCTCCTGGGGATTTCCTGGTCGTTGTCGATCCTGGTATTCACGATGATCGTTCGGTTGAGGTTGTTGATGTGGACGTTGTGATTGTTGCCGATTGCTCATACGGGACTCCTTCCATGTTCTGTGGATGCTCATCGCACGTGAGCAGCACGAAAGAAGACAGAATCAGCCCCTTATAGAATGATCAGGCCTGTATTCCTCCTTTCCGTTGCTTTTCTGCTTGTACGATGATCGATAACGCTGCCATACGACGCTATAATACGACGCTACAATATTACCCTACGATACTGACGAAGAGTCCTTGTGACTGGCGGCGAGCCATCTTCTTGCAAGCTGGCCCAGCGTCGGCACAGTTGAGGTTGGACTTCATACCTCATCCTTTTTCCCTCCCGGCGGGCGGCTTGACAAACAGACTACCCAGCGACGAGCAGAGGGAGAGGCAGGATTACCTCTTCGGGCTGACAGGGAAGACACCGCTGGTCTTGCTCCCGTCCATACCAAATTCTCTACACAAGTGATATACCATGACCTGTGGGAGAAGACAAGCCCTCAATTTCCTCACACAACTATAACGTGTCAACATTCTGCAGAAATTGGGTATCTAGATGTATAAGTACCACACCCAATTTTCTAGCTGTCAAGCGGATTGAAGATGCATTGGTTATTATGAGACTGTCTCAGTGCATCTTCGCCTATCCAGACGCAGTTGTGGGACAAAAATGCCCGTTTTGCCGCTCAGGTGAAACTGATATCAAGATGTGTTCTGGATGGTAGAGAGGTTCGAACATACTATGAAGAGCAGGCAGAAAGAGTGTATCATGAACAGCGGGTTGCTTACCTTCTATCAGCAAGAGAACAATGAGGTTGGTAAGATGCAAGAACAAGAAATTGAAAGCTATCTCGCAGAACTTGGCCAGGAATTGCAGAACCTGGGAGTACAATACCCCATACGCATCCTCTTAGTCGGAGGGGCGTTCATGCTGACGCAAATTCACAACAGATCCACGACCAATGATGTTGATGTGCTGCTCAAAGATGGAGAGGACTCCACGACCGCGCCGCGTTATCAGATCTTCAGGGCAGCGGTACGGGCAGTCGCACGCCACAACAAGCTTCCAAGCAACTGGCTCAATGACATTATGGGCGACTTTCTCCGTGACACTGGCACCGCGCCAGATGGAACCCTGTGGCGCACCTACACCATGCTTGAAGTGTATATACCGCCGAGCGACTATGTTCTGGCGCTGAAGTTATTCGCGGGCCGTCCAAAAGACCGGGATGACATACACTCCCTCTGCCAGCAGTTGCCTATTCGGACACGCAAACAAGCACAGCGACTCGTTGATCGGTACATTCCGAATAGGCAAGTCCAACAGCTCAACCATCTCGATGATACCCTGGACGATCTGTTTCCCTAGCGAGGGGTATGATACAATGAAAAGAACAGGGCATAAGCAGAAAGAAGGGAGAACCTGGAGACGCTATGAAATCAGGTGATCGCGAACAAACGATGGCCATGACCTATCAAGCCATCTGTCAGGGCGAAAGTCCCTGGATAGCGTTGGGCAATTTCATGAATGAGTGGTACGACTATGCGAAAGAACGACGCGCGCACCTCATCACTGATCCACTCACCCTCCCTGAGGAGCCAGGTATCGATGCTCTCCGTTGGGCTGCCTTCTGTGCTGCCTCGGTAGAGTGGCTCTGCCGTCGCTACGGGGTACCTTGTCCATCCTGGGTCTACAACCCCGCTTACTCGTTGCCCGAACCCTGGTTCGACTCCCCTGGCGCCCACAAGCCACGGGTGCGAGAACGGCTCCTGCAGCAGACGCCAGAGCCATTCGCCAGGCGCAATGTCTATTGTGGCAACCGCATATTTGCCAATAAATATGAATTCGCCGAGCAATACCAGCGCCATTCTACCATCAAGTCTACCGCAACACCGACCTTTTCCTAAATGCTCAATCCTCGTACTTGCGCATATACGTTTGTGTGGCAACAGAGGCTACTACTGACCTCTACGTAACTCGCTCAACTGTTGTCATGACTGATTGCTGCCTTCGCGCGTTCGCTGTCAACAGTTCAGTCTCCAATGCACAGATCAGTTGATAAGTCGTGAAGGAGAGAAAAAAAGTGTTGGGAGAAACTGAAAATGGAGAGACTGGTGTTGCTCTGTCTCTGCGCTACTGCGGATTGACTGAGTTGCCAGAGTCGCTCGTGCAGTTGAGCGAGTTACAATGCCTGGATGTGACCGGGAATCACTTGACCGAGTTGCCGCAATGGCTGGGGAACGTACCCTGTCTGAAAAAATTGGTGGTCGATGGGAACCAATTGACGACGCTGCCGGAGTGGCTGGGAAACGTAGGGTGCTTGGAAGAGCTCCATGCAGATGGGAATCGGTTGACCGCTCTTCCGACCAGCATAGTCCACCTTGCGAAGCTTGAAACGTTATGCCTCTATAACAACCAGTTCGTCTCTCTCCCTGAAAGTATCGGCCAATTAACCCGGCTCAAGGATATAAGCGTCGGGAGAAATCGGCTGGTTGCGCTTCCTGAGTCGTTCTGGGGGTTGACACAGCTCCAATCGTTGAATATAGCTGAAAATCGGCTGACAGAACTGCCTGAGCGTATTGGTAAGCTGCTAGGGCTCCAGACACTTGATGTGGGGCATAATGCGTTGACTGACCTGCCGGAGTCGCTGGGCCAGTTGGGGAACCTGACGTTTTTTCTCTATCTCAGCAATAATCGCTTAACGGCGCTGCCGGAGTCACTCTTTGAGAATCTGGGGAGCCTGCGCTATCTCAATGTCACGGATAATCGCTTAACGGCGCTGCCGGAGACTATTGGCAAGCTGACCAGTCTCAAAGAGTTGAGGATCTACCATAATCAGTTGACTAGACTGCCAGAGTCGCTGGGGAAGCTGGTGAACTTGAGAGCATTGCATGCGATGAACAATGCGTTGGAGGCCCTCCCTGAGTCAATTGGGAATGTGCAAGAACTCAGGGAGTTGCATTTGTCTCAGAATCGGCCCATGGTTTTGCCTGAATCACTGGGCAAGCTGGCGCACCTACGTGCATTAGATGTGAGGAATAATCACCTGACAGCTCTCCCTGATTCGCTGAGCAATGTGAGAAGCCTTACCTCTCTTGATGTGAGGGCGAATAGGCTGGTTTCGCTCCCTGAGGGGATTGGGGAGTTGCTACATCTTGAGAAACTGGATGTACGATGGAACAAACTATCTGCTGACCCCGGGTGGTTTCAACAACTAGAAGAGCGAGGATGTAGTGTGTATGTATAGCCGCCTGCGGCAGCCATACTGACATCCTTGTACATGATCGAAGGCAGTCAGCAGTCGTCTGCCAGGAGCAAGGTTCAACGCCTTAGGCAAAGGTCTGCAAAGCGACTTCACTCCCTCATCTTTCCTCATTTCTTCTTGATTTCTCGCATCTGGTCCTCTTACCAAGTGTTCGCTTGCTAGGTGTTGAATGTACCAGGGAAGAACCTATCATGATGCTGATGGAGCTTTACCCGACACCAAGAGCACTCGTCAACGCTCAAGCAACAGAGCAAGGGAGGGCTGTATTGACAACAGCCGTCTGCACTGGGTATACTTGTGCTGGATATATATAGAATTTTTGTTCTATTTTTGTGATCTGGAAAGGTACGCATGTTAACACATGATGTAGAAGAGAGTACGCTGTAGTACAATAACATCCTATCTTACCGCCTTTGCTCACATCTCTACTCGTAGTGGGTAATGCACGAATATCTGTTTGATGCTCTTATCAACCCGCTCATGCACTCTCTCTTGCTTCGAACCGGCCTATCCATGCCGTCATGTGGTGTAGTGAGCGACACGAAACAGCGATGCAACCTTTTTTCACCATCTGAGAGAGCAAGTCATGCGGAACAGCGAAGCGTTCTCTGGCGTATCCAACCAGCAGTTCTTCTGAGCGAGAGAACGACTTGCCTCAGCTCAACCCTGTGTCGAAAGCGTCTCATCACGTATTGTTAGGGAAAGGAGCGATGGGTCACTCTGTTCGTCCAACAGCGTCGTATCCCATCATCTTCTCTGTCTATGAAAAACTCTGCGAATGAAACTCAGGCTGGCGCGGGCCATCAAGAAGCGTTGCTCCACCTAACCCTCGAGGGTCTGATTCCGGCCAAACAAGAACTCGTTCTCAATCTTGCCGAGCGCACGGCCACCCTCTTCTCCAATGCTCCTGACGGCAAGGCTGCGATGGTGGAGCAGAAGCGTTTTTCCCCCAACGGCATGCGCGTCCTGGTGCCACTGCTACAAGCCTATCCCAAGTATTGCCTCCACGAGGTCTTGTTCGCGAGCCTGTTCTCGTTGCCGCTCGACGAGGCGTATCAGCAGATGCGAGAGATGCGCTCTCTCACCATTCGCTCGGTACGCAGAGCAGTTGCCAGTCTCCCTACCAGGTTGCGCGCCTTTGGCTGGCAGGTGCGTTCCATCCGCGGTGCAGGCTACCTGATCGAAGCGATCACAGCAGAGTAGGCCTGAGACGCTACCCCAAAGCCCGACAGTTCGCCTCTAGCTCAAGATCAACCGCAAACGCCCGGTCAATGTGTCGCGAATAATCAGCACAACTCCCCAAAAAAACGGTTCCTCAACAGGGATTTTTTGCTGACGATCTGGTACATTTGTTCTATGGACACAGTGAGTATCTGCTTCATGTTTTCCTGCAACTAGTGTAGGAGAGGCCTTTGTCGTGCGTCCCATCTGCTTGCATGGGGGCGAGGAACGTCGATCCTCGCCCCGTGTGTTTCTTTTCTGTCCATGGTATGTCGTCTGAGCGAAGAGAGGTCGTACTGCTACGATGCGTGCTCTTACTGCGTTTCCTTCCTCCTTTCTGAACCTTCAGCTTCTTGAGGAGGTCTTGTATGATCTTCCTCCCCTGGAGGGCGTATTTTTACACTGGCACACGTATGGGGTGACGGCCACCACTGCCGGCATGAACTCACTTCTCGCCCGGCGCAAGCAGTTCCTTGGCCCGACGACGCTGTCAGGAGCCAGCATTCAGCTGCTCTATGCGTGTGCGACCGACAGCCTGCGTCGCCTGCCTGGGCAGGAACTGCACTCACCGTGGGACAGCCGTCCTCTGCATGCCCGTCTGCTCCGGCATGGACCCTCGTTGAGCGCTGCCGAGACTCAGGCGCTGCTTCCGCCAGGGGTGCTGGTACACAAGACCGTCTCGATGACACTGGCCGAGACCTTGCTGCTCTGCACTGGTGTGAGCCCGCAGAGAGTGACCCGCCAGCATCTACGTGCCATAGCAGCGGCTCTGGCATTGCCTAGACGGACCGTCAAACAGTGTACCGTCAACCCTTTGACCTCCAACCCGGTTGAGACATTCGCCATGCAGCCAGGGATGGTCTCTCCGTTCTTGCATCCATCCCATCACACCGGATTGGGTGCGCTCGTCCTCCTACCATGGCCAGCACGGTGGGAAGCGCAAGCGCGGGAGGTGGCGATTTCGCTGTCGCTGTGGGAAAGCCTGTTGCTCCCTTTGCGCTGCCTACGCCAGCTGATACGCAGCTATGCCAGACGAGCGTATCCTGGGGTGAGGATCATCGAACTGGAAAGCGAGGGTTCTGTCTATGCGTATGCAGAGCAGATTACCGGCTAGCCGTGCAGCGCTGATTGTGCCAAGGAATCTGCCTCAGATCACCGCATATCTGGTGAAACGAGTCTCCATACCTGCTCAGCTTATCTTGCCTCTCGCAAGCGACTGCGCTGTGGTGAGGGTGGGTCAGCAACAGTTGCAGGCATGGTGGGAGCACCTCTGGCCCAATCCACTCACCCAGGAGAGACTTCACCTGCATGCGTTTGTATGCAAGGAGCATACCGTCACCCTACGCGCTCTGATCAACCTCGCCTGTGCAGCGCTCAGTATGCTCAGGTATCTACCCAGAAGTTCCCAGCAAGGAGAGGCAACGTTATGCCAGAGGTGACCTCGCTCCAACAGGTAGAACGGTCGCAGTTGCAGGGGCATCACGTGCAGCACAGCGACACGCAGCACCTCTTGATTATCGATGGTGCCGTCGTTCCCTGCACGCCGAGCGAGTACGACTTGCTCATGCCTTTGCTGAAGCATGCTGGAGAGCCCGTCTCGTTTACTCTTCTGCTCGACAAGCAGGGACAAAAGACCCTTACTCGCAGTATCCGGCACGGCCTGACCCAACAGATGAGCCGCCTGCGAGGCAGGCTCTGGCCGTTTGGCCTGGATATTCTCTGTCTCAACAGCTACGGTTACCTGCTGCTCTCCCGGTCAAACGAGCAGGGTGAAGACATCTAAGTGTCAGCATGGCTCTGCATGACACGATCTTGCGCTGCATTTCATCCAGGTCTGCCATGGCGGATGGTCTGCCGGTTCTACCGGTTTCTTTCATCGCTTCATCCCGCTGGCTGTACCATCCCTGTTGCTGCCTGTTTTTATCTCGAAGGAGGAATGTCTCAATGGGTACCGCTCCTGCTCAACTGTCGTCCTCAGCCCTGGAACAGGTCTTGTCTCATCTCAAGGGGGTGCGCACCTCGATGCGTGGCTGGAGAGCATGCTGTCCAGCGCATGCTGATCGCAAACCCAGCTTGGGCATTGGCCTGGGTGAGCACGGTCAGGTCTTACTCAAGTGCTTCGCCGGGTGCTCGCTCGAACGCATTGTGGAAGCCATGGGACTCACCATGACCGATCTCTTTCCCGCTGCAACCCCGACACCTGATGGGCAAGCGACCTCACCAGGCAAACCGCGCCAACCTACACTCTCCCTTGTTGACCTGGCGCTGGAAAAGCAGCTTCCCTGGAAGTTTCTGTTCCAGCTGGGGGTGATGGAGTATCCCTCCGGTGGCCTGCAGATTCCCTATCATCTTCCAGATGGCACGCTAGCACCACGCCACCGCATCAGAACGGCGCTGGTTGCGAAAGAGGGATCGCGCTGGAGCAAGGGCGAAGGCACGATCGTGCCTTATGGTCTGGCACGGCTGGACGAGGCCAGAAAAGCGGGCTACCTGGTGCTGGTGGAAGGGGAGTCGGACTGCTGGACGCTCTGGTACCACCAGTTCCCGGCCTTGGGACTGCCAGGCGCTGAGATGGCCAGGACGTTGGAGGAGTCCATGTTGGCTGGCATTGACCGGCTGTACATCATACAGGAACCGGACGCAGGGGGCACGGCTTTTGTGACCCAGCTCGCGCGCAAGCTGGAAGCGTGGCAGTGGCCGGGAAACGCGTTCGTGCTCCGACTACCCGGAGCCAAAGACCCCAACGAGTTGCACCAGCAAGACAGGCAAGGGTTTCGCGTAGCCTTTCAGCGTGCGCTGGATCAGGCCGAGCCGCTCTCCTCCCGCGGTTCCCACTCAACAACGTCACCACCCCAACAAGGTCAGCCTTCCATCTTCAGCCTCCCGGACCTGCTGTCCTGGGAGTTGCCGCCCGTGCGCTGGACTATCCCAGAAATGCTGCCAGAAGGATTAACCTTGCTGGCGGGCAAACCCAAGCTGGGGAAAAGCTGGCTTGCGCTCTCCGTCGCGCTCTCCATTGCGGCGGGTGGTGTGGCTCTCGGCGCACAGCCTGTCGCGAAAGGTGATGTCCTCTACCTGGCGCTGGAGGATAACGCACGCCGCTTGCAAGCCCGCGCCAGGCGACTGCTCGCATCCATGACGGAGACCCCGAGCAATATGGAGTTTGCCCTTGATTGGCCACGTCTGGGTGAGGGAGGGTTGGCCTCCCTGGAGGAGTATCTCAAGGCACATCCCCAGCTGCGGCTGGTGGTCATCGATACCTGGGCCAGGGTTGCGCCACCATCTGGGGAGCGGCGCTATTCTCAGTACGAGGGAGACTATGAGGCGCTCACACCCCTCAAACGGCTAGCCGATACCTATCACGTCTCGATCCTGGCGGTGCATCACCTGCGCAAGACCGGCTCCAGCGATGTGCTGGATGAAATCATCGGGTCGACGGGTGTGACCGGGGCCGTCGATGGGACAATGATCTTGAAACGCGAACGAGGGCAGATGGAGGCCACGCTCTTTGTCACCGGGCGCGATGTCGAGCGCGAGCAGCAACTGGCCCTCAGCTTTGATGTGACAACAGCCCTGTGGACCCTGGTAGGCAATGCTGAAGAGGTCGGGTGCACCAGAGCGCGCCAGGAGATTCTCGACCTGCTCCGCGAGCGGCATCCCGACGGGATGAGTCCGAGGGAGATTGCCGAAGCGTTGGAGAAGAACTATCACACAACGCGCTCGCTGCTCCGGAAGATGGAGGAGACCGGTGAGGTCAGACGGTCTGACGGGCAGTATATTGCAACAGCTACAGATACCTTTCACTGTCAATGGCGGCCATCAGAAAGGATCGATCCAAAGGAACAGCTTGAGCAACAGCAACCGACGTGTAGTGATGCGATTGATTACACTGATTACGTTGATTACACTGATTACGTTGATTACGCTGATGACACCCCCAATGATTCTTTCACAGAGGTATGCGATCTCTCTGAAGCGGCGGCTGCGCATGAGGCACAGGAGTCGATCCGTGTGCGCGAAGAAGTGGCAGAGATCCAACACGAGAGGAACCAGCGAGAACCTACTGTAATCAATCGTAATCAACGTAATCAGTGTAATCACTGTAATCAACGTCATCAGATTTACGAGCCGACAGCATCAGTGGAAGTTCGAGAAGCAAGCTCTGACGGGGCAGACAACACTGCACGGGAAGAGCAGCAAGAGGCCTTTCTTCAAAGGAATCGTTGTCCTCATCACCGACATGCACATCTGGTGCGTTTTGACCCCGCCGGTCAGGCGTGGTGCGACAAGTTAGATTGCTGGAATTGCTACCGGCTCATGAAGATTGGTGAGGCGTTGGACTATCGTTGCCTTACGGATCAAGGAGGAAATGTGGTGATCGGCCAGGGCATGACTGCCTGGTCTGCCTTTGTGATCTCGCAGCGAGCGTTCCTGATCGCCGTCGCAACCGAGCAGGCGATGGCGATGTGTAAAACGCTAGACAGCGAGGTGCCTGACTTGTCAGGCGAGGTGAAGCGCCTGGTGAAGGTACGTCCGGCACCCTCTTGAGAAGAATACACCTGAGTATGTATGACCAGGCCTCATCTCGATCACTTTTCTGAGTGAGTCGCAGCCATCACCGTATCATAAAACAACAACTCGAACTCGTGACTTAGGCGCACAGCGCGCGTGATGCGCTGGCGATCTTCGGGCGTATCGTAGCGAGCCAGCAGGAGAGAATCAATGGGCGTAACCTTCGCCCCTATCTCGTCATGAGACGTAAAGAAGGCGACCTGCTCCGCGCTCATCCCATACTGCTGTGTCAGGGCTGGGCCGACGCGCGCGCAAATCTGGACGAAGATGTCCTCGCTGGCGCTGACAGCGGCGATTTTCTCCGGCGCAGAGCCATAGGCCAGCATCCAGTAGAAGAAGTTGGTCAGAGCCATACAGCCAGCCAATGGCTCGGCAGCGTCAAAATCCGCTCGTGATAAGCCCAGCGCTTCGCCGAAGCGCAGCAGCAACGTGTAGCCGCCGATCTTGGGCACGAGCTTCGCAAGCAACAGCTCTTGCATGGCAAGATCAGCCATTCCGACGACGGCCAGCGCGTCGAGACGATAGGCTTCCCGCACCAGCCACCAGTCCTGCAGTGCAAAGATGCGTAAGGTTTCGCGCTGCACCGTTCCATTTTCGATCCCCGTCCAGAGCGGGTGGTGCAGCAGACGCTGGCGTAATGATTCCACCTCCTCGTTCAGGATGCTATCAGTGAAACTCATCGCTTAGTGCTCGTTTCTCGTAAGCGGTGTGCGCGCGATAAAATCCAGGATGTGCTGGGCGATTTCCTCGCCCTTCTCCTCCTGGAGGAAATGACCAGCTTCGTGTAGAGTGATGTCGGGCTGTTCTTTCACCGCTGGGATCAGCGCGCGGAAAAAGCGGTCGCCCCCGCGCGTGATGGGATCCCCATCCGAGAACATGACCAGCGCGGGTTTGCGCCAGTGCGCTAAGCGCTCTCGCGCCTGTCGCATGGCGGGGGCAGCCGGATCGCTGGGCTCGACCGGAACCAACTAGGTGCTATCGGGGAATGGGCTGTTATAAGCTGCGACCACATCTGGCGGCATCTGCTCGCCGTGAACGATGCCCGATACAATGATCCGCCCGATATCCATATCCGGCACAAGCGCAGCGAACATTCGCCACCTCGTGAAGCCCTCGGTCATCGGCTCATCACCGGTCGGCAGCCCCGTATTCATGATCACCAGGCGCGCGAAGCGTTCCGGCATCCCAGCGGCGACCGGCAAGCCGATTAACCCACCCCAATCGTGGACGACCAGCGTCACCTGGCGCAAGTCAAGCGCCTTGATAAAGCCGACCAGCGTGTCATGGTGCATCTGAAACGCATAGGCATCGCGTTCGGTCAACGTATCTGAACGGCCAAAACCGACAAAATCCATGGCGATGACCCGGTGGTCCTGTGCCAGCAGCGGGATCATCTTGCGATAGAGATAGGACCACGACGGCTCGCCATGCAGGCACAGCATACGCTCGCCCTGGCCTTCATCTATGTAGTGAACACGCAAGCCGTTCACCTCGACATAGCGCGGCTGGTACGGTGTTTTCGACAGTCAACAAAATGACCCCCTTCCAAAAACTGCCAATTAAAAAGGTAGACCACCTCAACGAAAATTGGTCTACTTTGATAGTATCAAAGTAGACCACCTTGACCCTCGCCAAGAGAAGCAGTACCATAGCCTCAAATGACTGATCATGTCGAGAGAGGTTCTTCATGCTAACGATACAGGTTCTGAATACAAAGGGAGCGGCCAGACGACTTGGATGATCTGAAACCTGGATACATAAATTTGCGGCGGCAGGAAAGCTCAAAGCGTACACCTACGGAGACGAAGGGGAACTCATTGAGCACGAAAAAACGACTCGGAAGCCAGGCCGGGCGCTCTATTTTCTTGCTGACGATGTTGCACAGTATTGCCCGGCGGTTCAGCGCCGTCCACGAGGGAGCAAAAACAAATCTCCCTGCTCCGAAAACCAACAAGAGGGGTCCGAGTCTGATCCGACCGAAAAACAACGATAGGGCAGAAACCTCGTCGCAGACAGGCATTTTTGACGCTTTTGACAAGAGGAGGAGACCGAAACGCGCACCTTCGGAGTCTCTCATGTTTGCTCTGCTCCATTCTCAGAAGTGCTTCTCATACTCAAAAAGACGCGAGCGTGGTTTTCCGGTCAGATCAGACTCGGACCCCTCTCTCCTTCTGATCAAAGGTTGGCGGGCGAGGTCAGCTGCCCAAGCACCGGGCCGGGTTATTTCTTGGTCGGGAAAAGTCGTGGCTAGGATGTCGAGAACCGGGCGACCGCTCCGACCAAGGGGTGAGCGCCCGTCCTGGGCGCCGTCAGAAAAGGAAACCGAGAAGAAAAGGAGATCGAAATGAAGTACATGATCATGATGTTCGGGGGTCTGGGCGCCACGCTGGAGACTCGGACGCCTGAGTGGATCACGAGCATGCAAGCGTTCATGCTGAAGCTGGACGGGGAGCTGAAGGAGGCCGGCGAGGTGGTGGCTTCACACGGCCTCGTTGACCCGAGCCAGGCGAAGACGGTCCGCTTCCAGAACGGTGTCCCAGTGCCGACCGATGGGCCGTTCGCCGAGGTCAAGGAA
>WNFM01306014.1_pt1 | contig 13245 bp, 6 predicted proteins | sample 5400271 | NCBI WGS metagenome assembly WNFM01 (sample SAMN13153352, study PRJNA577476) | soil metagenome | isolation source: 60 cm saprolite on Douglas fir-dominated hillslope | place: USA:California | collected 2013-09-17 | reverse complement strand
GTGACGACTCCGGCGACGCGCCGTCGTGCGCGCTGTCCAGCATCACGGCGCCAGGCGCGGCCGCGGGCGACTTCGCCATCACCGGGCCGTTCTCGGCGTCCGTTCGCGCCGTCGGGGGCCGCACGTACGCGCTTCGCGTGACCTGCTCGGATGCCGCGGGCAACTCCAGCAGCGCCTCCGTCAACGTGGTGGTTCCACCGGACACGACGGCGCCCACGATTACCGCGCTCGCCGCGTCTCCCAATTACATCTGGCCGCCCAACGGGAAGATGGTGAGCGTCACCGTGTTCGTGAGCGCGACCGACGACGTGGACGCAACGCCTACGTGCGCGCTGACGTCCATCACGGGCGCGCCGTCGGCCGACGCCGTCATCACCGGGCCGTTCACCGCCAACCTGCGCGCCAACAAGGACGCCGTTTACACCCTGCACGTCGCGTGCGGAGACCGGGCCGGGAACGTGGCCCAGGGCGCGGTCAGCGTCACGGTGACCAAGGACCCGCCGCCGGCCCCAGCCAGGGTGCCCAGGAAGTAGTCCGGAGGCCGGCTACTCGGAATGATGGGGGTTCGCGCCTCGATTATCGTTCGCGAGGCTCTTCGAGGTACGTGTAACCCTGGAGGCCTTCTTCGTAGAACTCCAGCAGCTGGCCGGACTCCTCGAACGAGAGGCGCCCTTCGCGGACGGCGAGCTCGACGTCGTGCCGGAGCTTCTTCAGCAGCACGTTCGCGTCGAACTCCACGTAGTCGAGCACCTCGCGGACCGTGTCCCCCTTGATGACGGCGTCGAGGACGACGTTGCCCTGGGCGTCGAGGCTGACGTGCACCGCGTGCGTGTCGCCGAAGAGGTTGTGCAGGTCGCCGAGGATTTCCTGGTACGCGCCGACGAGGAACACGCCGAGGTAGTACGGCTCGCCGTTGACGGTGTGGAGCGGCAGCGTCTTCTTCACGTCGCGGCGATCGATGAAGGAGTCGATCTTCCCGTCGGAATCGCACGTGATGTCGCCCAGCACCGCGTGGTGGCTCGGGGCGCGATTCAGCTTGTGAATCGGCATCACGGGGAACAGCTGCTTGATCGCCCAGCTGTCCGGAATCGACTGGAACAGGGAGAAATTGCAGAAATACGTGTCCGCCATCGCGTCGTCGAGCGCCTGGAGGTCCTCGGGGATTTCATCCATCTGCGCCACGAGCTTCTTCAGCTTCACCAGGATCGCCCAGTAGAGGTTCTCGGCCTGGCAGCGCTGTTCGAGCGGCAGGTAGCCGCCGGTGAACAGGTTCATCGCCATGTCGAGGGCCTGCTGCGCGTCGTGGTAGCTCTCGAGCGCGTTGCGCGGCGACAGGTTCTGATACGTCTCCATGAGATCGATGACGGGCTGCTCGGCCTCGTCGGGCGAGATCGCGTCCGGGATCTTCTCCTCGCCGAAGGCCGACACGCCCAGGACGTTGAAGATGAGGATGCTGTGGTAGGCGACGATCGCCCGCCCGCTCTCCGACACGATGGTCGGATGCTTCACGCCCGCGTCGTCGCACACCGTCTGGATGTGGTAGACGACGTCGTTGGCGTATTCCTCGAGCGTGTAGTTCACGCTGGACTCGAAATTGGTCTGCGAGCCGTCGTAGTCGACCCCCAGGCCGCCGCCGACGTCGAGGTAGTCGAGCCCGGCTCCCGCCTTGACCAGCTCGGTGTAGATCCGGGCCGCCTCGTTCAGGGCCCCCTTGACGATGCGGATGTTCGGAATCTGGCTTCCGAGGTGGAAGTGCAGCAGCTTGAAGCAGTCCTGCATGCCCCGCCCCTTGAGCTCCTCGAGCCCCCGGAGGATCTCGGCGACGGTCAGCCCGAACTTGGACCGGTAGCCCCCTGAGCCCTGCCAGCGGCCGCTGCCGCGGGCCGCGAGCTTGACGCGCATCCCGATTTCCGGGCGGACGCCGACTTTTTCCGCGTACTTCAGGATCAGGCCCAGTTCGGTGTATTTCTCGACGACCGGGATGACCTTGCGCCCGATTTTCTGGGCCAGCATCGCCATCTCGATGTATTCGGCGTCCTTGAAGCCGTTGCAGATGATCGGCGTGTCGTTGTAGGCCTGGGCCATGACCGCCAGCAGCTCCGGCTTCGAGCCCGCCTCGAGCCCGAAGCCATACTCGCGGCCGAAGTCGAGCACTTCCTCGACCACGTGCCGCTGCTGGTTCACCTTGATCGGGTAGACGCAGAGATAGCGCCCCTCGTAGCTGTGCTGGTTGATGGCGGCCCTGAAGGCGTTATGGATGTCGCCGAGGCGATGGCGAAGGATGTCCGGAAAGCGCAGGAGCACCGGGAGCCCGATGCCCCGGAGCATCAGGTGATCGGTCAGCTGCTTCAGATCGATGGAGCGGGCCGGATCCTTCGTCGGATGGGCGAGCAGGTGCCCCTCGTTCGAGATCGAGAAGTAGTCCTTGCCCCAGCGATCCACTTCGTACAACTCGGTGGCGTCCTGGACGGTGAAGATCTCTCCCGCCTTCCACGTCCGAGCCCGGGTTGTCGGTGTGCTCACTTCTGCTGATGATGATACACAGATTTTTTCAGAGTGCACCTAATTTAGAAGAGGCCGCGGCCGATCACGCCTTCGTGTTCGAGCAGCCACTGCTTGCGGTCGAGGCCGCCGCCGTAGCCGGTGAGCCGGCCGTTCGAGCCGATCACGCGGTGGCAGGGGACGATGACGGCGACGGGATTGGCGCCGTTGGCGGTACCGACCGCCCGGACCGCGGACGGGTCGCCGATGCGCTTCGCCAGCGCCGCGTACGAGATCGTCGTGCCGGCCGGGATCCGGCGGAGCGCCTGCCAGACGTTCTTCTGGAACGGGGTCCCGTTCAACTCGACGGGGATGGCGTCGAGGACGCCGACCTCTCCATTGAAATACCGGCCCATGACGGCGGCGACCCCTGGCACGGGCTGGCGGACCCGCGGCTCCCCCGGATACCAGCGGTCGAACATTTCATGGACGGCCGGGCCGTCCGGGCCGAAGTGCAGCAAACAGACCCGCCCGGCCCGCTCCGCCACGGTGAGCACGCCGACCGGTGACTCGATGGCGTCGATGAGGACCATCGCAACCATTGTAGGCGCCCGCCCGGTCCAAACGACGTGCGCCGGACGGAATCCTGGCCCTCCACCGGACTCGCGATGAGCCGCGGCGCGCACGCGTCACCAGCCCCGGCTCACTCGCGTGTCATGCGGCCTCAAGGGAACTGGGTGGTATCTACTTGACGACGACAGACGTCCGCGCCCGGCGGCCCTCCGTGTCGCGCGCTTCGATCTCGTGCGCGCCGACGGCGAGAGGCCAGGAGAAGCTGCGCTCGGACGAAGCCGTGCCGATGGAGGCGCCGTCGACCATCCAGGTCACAGTGGTCGGACGACCGGTGACGGCGCGGAGCGGGAGCGCCTGGAACTCACGCCGCAGGGTCGGGTCGACGCTGTAGATCGCGCCAGCGGGAGGATTGGCGATGGCCAGGGCCCCTTCGCCGCTTCGCGGCTCTCCGCCTTCGCCACCACGTCGCTTCCCACCTCCGCCCACGCTCCGGCGGGCAGGCGGCTCGTTGGTATCCGAGCGGGCGCTACGGTTGCCTGCGCCATCCGCCCAGGCGCGGTACTCCGGCGGATAGATGGTGAGCAGACCCTCGTCGCTCTGGTGGTGCCACGAACAGGGGAGGATCTCGCCTGTCTCGCCGGAGCCGCGGAGCGGCGAAGGCGGATCGGCGCTGGCCCATTCCTTCGCCCGCAACGGGCACCACGCGTTCGCGCGCATCCCGGAGAGCGCGCAGATGGTCACCTCTTCGACACCCGGCGGCGGCGCCAGAATCTCGTGGGCCCCCATCGACTCGCGGCCGCGGTTCGCGGCGAGCATCACGGCATGGAAGATGGGCCCGGCGCCGGTGACGCCCGACGACAGGTGCAGCGGCTTCCTGTCGAAGTTGCCCACCCAGACGCCGACGGTGACGTCGCGGGTGTAGCCGAGGGTCCAGTTGTCGTGATACGCCTGAGACGTGCCGGTCTTGGCGGCCACCGGGAACGGGAACTCGAGGTTGTTGCCGCGCCCGAAGGTGAACGCGCGCGCTTCGGGGTCGCTCAGGATGTCGGTGATCCAGAAGGCGGTCCGCGGACTGACCACCTGTCTTTCTTCCACCTGAAGGCGGAAGCCACGAGAATCTTCTACCGACGTCGTGTGACTTCCGGCTTCAGGCGGAAGGAGAAACGTGGGCGCGCGCCAGACGCCGCCGCGGGCGAACGTCGCGTAGGCGGCGACGAGCTGATCGAGGCGCACTTCGGCGTCGCCCAGAGTGACGCCAAGCCCGTAGTACGAGGGGGTGCGGTCGAACGTGGACAGCCCCACGCGATCGAAGAAGCGCAGCAGCGCGCTGACGCCGATGTCCGACGCCAGCGCGACCGCCGGAACGTTCTCGGAGCCCGCAAGGGCACGGCGCGCCAGCAGCGGCCCGCGATACTGCCCGTCGTAGTTGCGCGGGCTGTAGAGCACACCCGGCTCCGCCGTCGGAAAGGTCGACGGGATATCGGCGAGCACGCTCGCGGGGCTCCGTCCCAGCTCGAAAGCGAGCGCATAGGTGAACGGCTTCAGCGCGGATCCGGGCTGCCTCGGGATGACCGGCCCGTTGAACGTGCCGCCATGTTCCATGTCGCCGTAGTCGCCCGACCCTTCCCACGCCAGCCATTCCCCGCGCGCGTTGTCCAGGACGACCACCGCGACGTTCGCGGCGCCGTGCGCCTTCAGTGACGCGCGCTGGCTCTCGATGATCCCTTCGACCTCGCGCTGCAGATCGAGGTCGAGGGTGGTCACGATCCGCGCGGGGAGGGGCGCGTCGCCCGCGCCTGCGCGCCTCTCCGCCCCGGCGAAGGCGGAGACCATTTCAACAAAGTGCGGCGCGTTGAACGTGCCGCCCGCCGGGCGAAGCGCCACCTGCTCGGCGCGGGCCTCGCGCAGCCGCTCGGGGCTCAACGCGCCGGCCGCCGCCATCCGGCGGAGCACGGTCTGCTGCCGCGTCCTCGCGGACGCGATGTTCTTCAACGGGTTGAACGCGCTCGGGCGCTGCGGAAGCGCCGCGAGAAACGCCGCCTGGGCCGGCGTCAGCATCGCCGGGTCGACGCCGAAGTACACGTGGCTGGCCCGCCCGGCGCCGGCGGTCTGGTTGCCGTAAGCCGCGAGATTCAGGTACATCGCCAGCACCCGACGCTTGCCGAAGCGGTGCTCGAGACGCAGCGCGAGCACCATTTCGCGGACCTTCATGGCGAAGCCGCGATGCCGCACGCCCTCGCGGCGTTGAATCAGCAGCTTCGCGACCTGCTGCGTGATCGTCGAGCCCCCTTCGACCACGCGGCCTTCGACGAGGTCGTGCCGCGCTGCGCGCAGGAGCGCGACGGGATCGACGCCGGGATGCGCGTAGAAGCGTCGGTCCTCGGCTGCGATCGTTGCCGCCTCGAGCACCGGCGGCAGGCTCGCCGCATCCAGCGGCCGGATCCGCGATCCGTCCGGCGACAACGCCTCGTACAACACGCGGCCGTGCCGATCCACGACCACTGTCGACGGCGTGTCGATGCCGTCGAGCAGGCCAGCCGGAATCGGCGCGCACCGGATCCAAACGCCAAAGGCCAGAACGCCCGCGACCCCCACGCCGGGCGCCAGACGATGCACCCTTAGCACCCTTAGCACCCTTAGCACCTTTAGCACTACTGCTTGCGGATCTCGATCACCGCCGTCGCCGTCCGCCCGAACACCTCGGGCTCATACATCTCCTCCGCGTGCGCCGGCGCCGTGCGGAACGAACCCGCCGTCGTCGCGCGCACCACATAAGTGAAGACGTGACGCCCTTCACTCAGCCGGGTCGCGAACAACTGCACGCGATCGTCATGCCGCTCCACGTGGTCGAAGCCCCCGCGCTGCCACCAGTCGAACCAGCCGCCGCCCGAGTCGCCGCGATCCTGGTCCTTCGCGAGACTCGCCGCGGATGTGGCGAACCAGGACTCGACCGGTTCGAACCCCGCGGGCAGCGGATCGGTGACCGCGACGAAGCGGCGCTCCTTCGTGAGATTCAGCGTCAGGGTGACCCGGACGAGATCCCCGGCCTTGAACGTCGTCGACGCCGGACGCGTGCCGGTCTCCACGTAGGGCGCGTACGCGCGCGCGATGCGGATGCCCCGATCCGAGCCGTCCTGGAAGAGCCGATCCACGGCGTAGCGCAGCCGCGCCGAGTAGAACAGCGTGCCGGCGCCCGTGCGCGTGAACGTCAGCGGCTGATCGGATCCCGCCGGAGCGGACGCGAGCAACTTCGACATCGGCAGGTCCGCCGCCTTCGCCTCGGTCGAGCGGCCCTGGAACTGCGCGCCGGCCACCTGGGTGTCGCCGAGCTTCGCGACGGCGGTGAAGTTTGGCACCGTCGACTCGAAGCGACGGTAGTAAGAGACGAGCGACTCGAGCGCCAGGGCGTTCTCCTGGGTGTTGCCCCAGCGACCGTCCTTTCTGGCCTGGAGGAGCCATGCCACCATGGGGCGGTACGAGGCCTGGTCGGACACGTTCGCCTTCACCAGCGCGCTCAGGGTGATGGCCGTCGAGCGGATGTTCGAGCTCCAGAACCACGTCAAGTACGGGTCGTTCACCTCTTCGACGTGCGCGGTCGCCGCTTCTGGCAGGATCGCGTTGCCAATCCGCCGCCTGAGCTCCGTCGAGCGAACGCCGGCCCCCTCGCCGGTCGCCACCAGGGCGTCATTCAAGTATGCCAGCGCGAAGATCGGCATCCGGTCGCGATAGCCGTAGAGCCGCGTGATGTTGGAGTCCTGCTTGCGCCCGCCCTCGACGAGGACCTTCACCGCGAACGCCTGCCACGCGGTGTAGGACGGCCACCAGCCTTCGTTCGTCGGCGGCTTCTGCGCAAGCTCGGTCTCGAGATACGTGTAGGCGCGCTCGCGCATCGGGCCGTCGACGGTGTATTTCAGATCCGACGCGACCTTGAAGACATGGAGCAGGTACGCGGTCAGGTACGGCGACGTGCTCCAGCACTCGCCGGGCCAGTAAGCGAACCCGCCGCTGTCTTCGCACTGGAACCGTTCGAGCTCCTTCAGCGCCGACTGCACGGTCGCGCGCGACTGCGCGGGCTCGATGCCCGGAAGCTTGAAGGCCTCGCCAAGATCGGTCGCCAGGAGCAGGGCGAGCGCCCGCGATCCGCGCTGCTCCGCGCAGCCGTACGGGTATTCGACGAGATACCGCGCGCCTTCGCCAAGGCCGACGAGCGCGGTGGACGCGAGGTCCACGTGCAGCCCGCCGAACGTGGTCACGACACCCACGGGCAGCGTCAGGCGCTCCGCGGCGGTCGGGTTGGATTCGGTCGCTTCGCCGATCGCGGAGACCGTTTCCGGAGAGACCAGCACCTCGCCGGCCAGCTTGACCGTCATCTTCACGCGCGCGCGGCCCGTCGACCGCCCCGCCGCGTCGAACCGCACTTCCACCGAGCCGGCCGCCGGCACGTCGACGATCTGGGAGGCCGTCGACGCGAACTGCATGATGTCGGGATCGAGGCTTTCGATCGTCACCGTCGCGGGTCCGCCGGTCTTCAGCTGGCTCGTCACGACCGCGCCGAACGACGCCTTGTCGCCCACCGCCAGGAACCTCGGGAACGTCGCCTTCAGCGTGACGGGCTTGTTGATTCGGATTTCACTGTCGGCGAATCCGAACCGCGAGCTCCGGTCGCCCGCCACCGCCATGATCCGGTACGTCGTCAGCGACTCGGGCAGCTTCACGTCGACGGTCGCGTGGCCGCGCGCGTCGGTCGTGACGGATCCGATCCAGAACGCGAGCGCCCGGAAGTCCTGACGCACGGAGCTGACGCCTCCGGCCTCGCCGCCGCCGCCGCCATCGGTGTCGCCCTTCGGCGTGATCACGCGGCGGGAAATGATCTTCTGGCGCGTGTCCTCGGTGAGCACCTGCAGCGCCTTGCTCACATAGACCGACCCGAGCACGTCGGGCGTGCGGTACGCGGTGAGCGACAAGACGCCGTAGTCGACCGCCCACAGAGTCACTTCGCTCGCCGCGCCTCTCCCCTGCCGATCCTTCACGTCGAGCGTGACCGTCGCCGCGCTGGCCGGCCGGTACTCTTCCTTGTTCGCGGCGACCGCCACCGTCAGGCGCTTGTTCGTGTCTTCGACGGAGAGCTGCAGGTACCCGAGACGGAACGCGGGCTTGCCCGGATCGCTCGGGTCGTCCTCTTTCACTTCGCTCGGTGGGGCCGCTTGGACGTTCCCCACCTCGCCGCGCGCTCGCGCCGCCGCTTCGCGGCGGTCCCCTCCGGCGCTCGCTTGCGGCTGCGGCTCGGCGAGCGGCTTCGTGCGTCCCTTGATGAGCAGCACCGACACGTAGATGTTCGGGATGGCGTCCTCGGTGATGGGGACGTCGATCGACTGCTGCGTCGATGTCAGCGCGAATTGCCGGTGCGTGCGGACGCCCTCGCGCTCGGTCGTCACGAGCGCGGTGGCCTGCTCCCAGGGCGACTGGATCATGATGCGCGCGGTGTCGCCCGGCTTGTAGGTGCTCCGCTCGGCGACGAGGTCGATCCGGTTGTGGTCGTAGCGCTGCCACGCGGTGTAGCCGCGGCCGAGCGCGTAGAACGATTCGCGCGTGACGGTGAAGCGTCCCTGCCCGGCGTCGGCCCTGGCCTCGAGAATGAAATAACCCCCGGCCGGCAGGTCCGCGGCCAGCGGCACCGGGTCGGACGCGCTCGTCAGGTGCCACTCGCCCGACGGCACATCCTTGCGCTCGGTCTCCCATCCGTAGAAGCCGTTGCCTTCCGCCCGCCGCACGCTCGTCCACTGGACCTGCGTCAGCGTCACATCGATCTTGACCCCCGGCACGGGCGCGCCGTCCAGGCCGACGGCGATGAATTCCGTCTTCAGGCCATCGGCCTGGTTGCCGAACATCGGCTGCTGCTTGATGCCGATGTACCACGGCGCGGGGTGCACGAGCAGGCTCGCGCGGTTCGCGATGTGCTGCCGCGAGACGTCCTCGACGTCCGCTTCCAGCGTGTAGGCGTACGGCACGCCCGCCTTCGCGTCGGTGTCGAGCGCCAGCGTGAGCTGCCCCGCCGGCGTCAACGGCGCGTCGTCCGATGTCATGTCTTTCTTGTCGGGGGCGGCCCTGCGGCTCTCCTGGTCGGCCCACCCGACGAACGTCCAGCGCTCCGAGGGAAACTTCTCCGTCACGGCCTTCGGCGCGGAATAGACCGGCGTGCGGGTGAACGTCCAGTGCGCCGGCCGTTTGCCCATCGGCGCGCCGAACAGGTAGCGCGCGATGACGACTCCCTTCAGCGGATCCCCGGCAATCCGCGAATCGCCGGCCAGCGTGACATCGACGCGAAAATCCGGACGGCGGTACGCGGCCACCAGGAACGATCCGGTGACGGTCTTCTTGTACTGGCGATCGTCGCGATCCCCGCGTTCTTCCGGGCCCGTTTCCTGGGCCGGCGTCTTCGTCCGATCGCTCTCGAGGATCGCGCTCACGTTGTAGGTCCCGAGCGCGCCGTCGGCAGGAACTGTCAACGTCCAGTCGGCGGTGCTCCACGCGTTCAGCTTGACGGTGCGCTCGTCGACGACCTTGTTGCGGCTGTCGCGGACGGAGATGAACGCCGCGGTGCCCTCGGGCAGCAGGCGGACGCCGCCAGGGGTGTTGCTGCGAAGGATCGCCTTGAAGTGGACCTCTTCGCCGAGCTTGTAGACGCCGCGATCGCTGAACACCGTGCCCCGCAGAAGCGGATCGGCTTCCTCCAGATCGAGGCTGAGGCTGTATTCCCAGGGCAGGATGCCGTCGTTCCAGTCGCTGCCGGCGTAGGCGACGTCGCCGTCCTTTTCCGCCATGACGATGAAGGCGAATTCGGACCAGTTGCGCGGATTGCGCAGCCGCGATTCCGGCGCCATCGCCACACCGTCGGCGCCGGTCGTGCCGGTCCAGAACGCCTTGCCGTCGCGCGTGACGATCGACACGCGGGCCCCGGGTACGGGCGCTCCGGTATCGAGGCGCGTCACGAACGTCAGCGTGTTCTGCGGACTGTCCTTCACGGAGATCCCGAGGTTCGTGACCTGTACGAGACTCGAGCGGATGAGCGGTTTGCCGTCCTGCGTCTTCGACGAGCGCGCCTGTGGAATCGGCGTGCCTTCCTCGACGGCGGTCCAGACAAGCCCGGTCCCGGTCGGCTTCAACACGCCGGAGAGATCCAGGCCGTGTGACTGAATGCGATCGGGCGTCATCGTCAGGCGTCGCGCGACGGGCGGCGCCGACGGCGCGAGGCGGAAGTGCGAATCCTGCAGCTGCAGCAGCGTCGGCATGAGCTGCTGCGGATCGATCGGCGCGGCCCATTGGGTGACCGCCGGAAAATTGCGCGAGTAGAACGGCAGGAGCGCGCCGCCCCCCTTTTCCCAGACGCCGTGACCGTCGCCGAAGCTGGTAAACGCGCGCGCGTGCCAGTTCTCGATCAGGCCGGCCCACGTGTAGCCGAGCGTCTGGCCGTCGGCCGCCTTCAAGTCGGCGGGCAGCATCGCCAGGAACGTCGTCGCCGGCGGCTGCGCGGGGAATCCGGCGTCCTCGAGCGTGAGGTCGTCCGACTGATCCTGCTCCCAGGACTCGCGCTGGCGCGGTTTCGCCTTCGTCAACGCCCGCTGGCGCCTCCCGTCGGTGACGTCGGTGACCGTCAACGCGGCCGCGAACGCCTCGGCTTTCACGGGCACCCGGAACTGGATCGGATTGTGGGTATCGGGATCGCAGGCAGACTGGCAGTAGAGTTGACTGACCAGGAAGGTCGGCTCGACCTTGATCACGTAATCCTGCGCGCGTCCGGACACGGCCAGGCCGGCGAGCGACGGGATCCGTCCGTCGGTGTCGAGCCTGACCCAGCTCTCAGGCGGCACGGTCGTCGTCGCCTGCAGCACGACCATGTCCGGAGACGGCTTGAACCGTTTCTTGTCCCAGTCTTTGGCAGTCTCGAGCGATACGGGGCTGGTCGCCGACGCCGCGGCGCGCGCGCGCTGCACTCTGTCGGTGAACGCCTGGATCGCGGATGGGTCGATCGCGCGCAGCCGCGCCTGGACCGGTCCCGCGATCACGGGCGGCACGAAGGGGTGATCCTGGAACGTCGCGCGGACGTGCGCGGCGACGTCCTCCGGCTTGACCGGCTGGTTGAAGCGCAGGACGATGATCGGCGCGGCGTCGAAACGGTCGCCGGGGCGATACCAGTTCGTCTGCACGAGGAACGCCGTCGGCGTCATGAAACTGAACGTGTAGGGCGCCGCCAGCTTGCGGCCGCTCACCGCCGCCGTCCCGGCGTCGATCGTCACGTCGTACTTCGTCGCGAGCGGCAGCCGCTTGGCCGGCGTCAGGATGAGAATGGTCGTCCCGGACCACCGGAAGGTCCCGGCGACCGCCGGAGTGATGTGAAAGAACGCCGGTTTCAGTCGCGGCGGCACCTGCGCCATCGCCACCATCGGCTCCGAGAAGACGACGCGGATCTCGTTGCCTTCTTCCCCGGCCCGGATTTCACCCGTGGGACCGGCGCTGACGACGGTCAGCGCCGTGCGCGGCGGCGACGGCTGCGCGGCGGCGGAAGAAGCAAGACAGAAGATAGAAGGCAGAAGGCAGAGCAGGGGAAACAGCAGTCGGCGTGTCATAGGGGTCCTGCGATGATACTCGCTACGTTGGACACCGGTTTCATAGAGTTCGCCGGCAGCCTTCACAGTCGATGACTGCGGGGCGAGGCGGGGCGTTGGGCCCCCGCCGAGCGTGAACGCCGGAGGCGTTCACAAACCAAACTACGTATGGAAGATGGTCCGGAAGATGCGCACGAGACGGAGCCGCTGCGGCGGCGCGTCGTTCGGAGCCTCCGGACTGGCGCGGCGATCGACGCCGTCGGGCATCAGGCGCGGATCGTCCTTCACCGTCGTTTCGTGGCCGATCAGCTCCGCCTGGGCGCGGATGCCGGGAAGCGCCCGCCGGTCCCCAAGCGGAAACAGCCGGCAGAAGTCCTCGACGACTTCGCCAGGATCCAGCCCGACCACCTTCGCGTAGTCCCGGACGAACGCGCGGGCAAACAGACCCGTCGGCCATCGCGAGAAGTCGTTGGACTCGAATCCCTGCCAGAGCTCGAGGCTGACGTTCGTGCACGTGACGACGGTGTCAAGAGTAATGCCGCGGCGCTCACGCTCGCGTCGCAGGCGCGGTCCGAAAGTGTCCCGTTCCGACATGGCGGTTCTACCTCAAGGGCAATTCCCGCGCCGCGGACGACCCCCGTATTTGCGCGGCTGATCCGGAACCACCCGACAGGCCGCGCAACGGTCCTGTAATCGGCATTACGATGATCGGACCCAATCGTGGCCAGATGTCTGAGCTTTCATGCGCCGTACCGTTGCCGCCACGCCGGCGCCTGCTGCCGGGCGGGTTGGACGATTCCGTTCGACCAAGAAGAACGCGAACGTGTTCAAACGCTGCGGCTTAGCGTCGGTTCGTTTACCGCCTCCGGGATCGCCGGACAGCACACCGACGGCACGTGCACATTTTTCGAGGGCCGCAGCCACTTGTGTGCGATTCATCGCGCCGCGGGGCACGCCGCGCTGCCCGTATCCTGCCGGATGTTTCCGCGCGTCGTGCTCCACGACGGGCGCGGCACTTTGATCTCTCTGTCCCACTTCTGTCCAACCGCCGCGGCCCTGCTTTTCGAAGCCGCGGACTTGTGGCCTGCCGTGGGAATCGTGGACGCGCCGCCGGCATTGACCGGCGTCGGACCCCTCGACGGCCTCGATGCGCGGAGCGTATGGCCGCCGCTCCTTCGCCCGGGCGTGCTGATGGATCTCGAGAGCTACGACGCATGGGAACGGCTCGGTGTCGAGTTGTTGACGCGCGAGGGCGTCGCGCCGGACGTGAGCCTCGACGCGCTCGCCTCGACGACAAACCGGATCACGGCCTGGTCGCCCGGCGGTCCGGCGCCGCTGCTGCACGCCGTCCGCGACGCCTTTGGGATGCTCTCACCGCCGCCGACGGCCGTGCTCGACGTGGACCGATCCGCGCTCAAGCGATGGCTCGCCGCGCGGCTGTTCGGCAACTGGATCGCCTACCAGGGGAACGGCCTGCAGGCCATCGTCGGCCACCTGCGCGGCTGCCTCGCCACCTTCACCACCGAGCTCGCGCGGGATGGCAGCCCGCTCGAAGCCATCCGCCGGAGCGATCTCCTGATCGTCCACA
>WNFM01143602.1_pt1 | contig 13245 bp, 20 predicted proteins | sample 5400271 | NCBI WGS metagenome assembly WNFM01 (sample SAMN13153352, study PRJNA577476) | soil metagenome | isolation source: 60 cm saprolite on Douglas fir-dominated hillslope | place: USA:California | collected 2013-09-17 | reverse complement strand
GTCGCCGGGCCACGAATGCGCTCTGTATTCGAGGCCCGCGGCCGCAGCGGCGCGCAACGCGTCACACCGACACCCCCGCCTCCGCGCAATTGGTCAGCCGCGCCGGCACGCCGACGGCGGTGCATCCATCCGGCACGTCCCGCTCGACCACCGATCCGGCCCCGACCTTGGCAAAGTCGCCGATGCTGATGTCGCCGAGAATGGTAGCCCCCGAGCTCAACAGCACGCCGCGCCCGATCCTGGGCGCGCGGCCAGGCAATGCCTGCTTCCTGCCGACCGTGACGTTTTGCATGATCCATACCTCATCGCCGATGACCGCGAAGGCGCCGACGATGATGCCGGTTGCATGATCGAGAAACACAGAAGTGCCGATCGAGGCTGTGGGGTGAATGCTGACCTGAAGCGAATCCGACGACAGGCTTTGCAGTAGCAGCGCCAGATCGGTGCGGTCCTGATGCCAGAGCCAGTTCGACAGCCGCCAGGCCTGCAGCGCGACGTAGCCTTTGTAGTTCAGCAGTGGCGGAAGAAGGTCTGTCGTTGCCGGATCGTGAACGGGAATGCTTTGCAGATCCCGGCTCGCCGCCTCGATCAGATCGGGTGCGGCGCGATACGCCTCACAAGCAAGCCGCGCAAATTGCGCGCGCTCCACCGCGCTTTTGCCGAGCCGTTCACCGATCTGATGCGCCACCGCGCTAGCGAGATCGGCGTGATCGAGAATCGCGTGCGTCAATGTGCCGCCAAACAACGGATCTCGGGCAATGGCGTTTTCAGCCTCGCGGCGAACGGATTGCCAAAGCTGCTCGGCCGTGACCATTGCATTCTGGATCATCGCGATGCACTCCCGGATAATGGAAATATAGACCTTCTCCGAGGGCAGCGCCAACACACTGCCCAAACGCAAACCGCCCACCTGCTCGCGCAAGTGGGCGGTTGTATCGCCATCAGGTTCTATGGGGGCACATCGCCTGAGGGCTATCGGAAGGATGCCTTAGCCCTGCGGCTGATCGTTCGGCGGGGTCGGACGCGTCTTGTGCTGCGCCATGAACTGGTCGAACTCTTCCTTGTCCTTGGCGTGGCGCAGACGATCGAGGAAGTCGCGGAACTCGACCTGTTCTTCCTCGAGACGACGCAGCGTCTCGGAGCGGTATTCGTCGAAGGCGCGGTTGCCGCTGGACTGCGGACCGAAGCCGAAGCCGCGGCGCTCCATGTGGCCGCGCATCCGCTCCATCTTGTACTGCATTCGCTCCATCTTGTTCGCCCAACGATCCTGATGACTCCAGCAACCCATTTTTCTGCTCCCTAGTGTGAAAAAGAGAAGGGCAAGTCCGACCGGCCACCAGATGATGAAGCCGAGGATGGTCACGGCGATCCAGCCGGGATGCCAGGGGCTATCAAGCATATGGGGGCGGCGGGGCTCTTCGTTCGGGCCGCGCCATCGATTGACATCTGCGGTGTAGGCCATTTCCCTCTCCATGACGGCGTTCACGCCGTTGTGAATGTAAATAACATTTACATACCTAAACCATCCCGCGGTTTTGTCAAGCCGGGCGCAAACAGCGCCCGCTAAATTATTTTGGGGTGCCCCAAGGACCTGAAGGCGGTCCGGCCGGGGGCACCGGCGGCGGCCCGGACGATTTCGGGTCGGCATTGGCGGCTTCGGGCCGGCGATCGGTCTGGAAACCGAGGCCGCGCAGATAGATCAACACTTCGGCTTCCAAAAGATCTTCCGGCGACATCGGCAATTTGCGCCGTGCCGCGTCGCCGCGGCCGAACAGCGACGCCACGCCATGCGACATCGACCAGATGTGCAGCGCCATCATCATCGCCGGCGGCCTTGGCGTGCCCGGCGGGGCCAGCGCGGCCAGCCGTTCGGCGGCGGCGCGGATAATGCCGAAAGCGCGCTCACTGGCGGCCATCAGCGTCGGATTGGCGTCGGCAGGGATGCCGGATTCGAACATCGCCGAATAGAACGCGGGCTCGTTGCGGGCGAATGCCAGATAGGCCTTGCCGACCCGCTGGAACGCCGTGACCGTGTCGGGACGGCCGTCGTCCCAGGCCTGCGTCAGCATGCTCTCGAATTGCTCGAAACCGCGCTGCGCAATCGAGGACAGCAATTCCTCGCGATCACGAAAGTGCCGGTAAGGCGCCGCCGGGCTAACGCCAGCCATCCGCGCGGCGTCAGCGAAGGTGAAACCGGCAGCCCCCTTTTCGGCGATCAGGCCGAGGGCTGCCTGCAGCAACGCCTCTTTCAGATTGCCGTGATGATAGCCGCGCTCGGCGCGGCTCTGTTCCTTGCGCCAACTCATGTGAAAGGCTTTTACATGAGCCGGCCGCAAAGGTCACTTCATCTTTATGTTTGGACAGGTCTTCTAGTCGCGCCCATTCACAAAGATTAACGGCGGGCCGCCCCGTCCTTGAGTTCCTCGAATCCGGCCGCTACCTGCTGCAGTTCTTCCGAGAAATCGCCGATTTCCTGCACCTGACGGATTTCGATGATCTCGTTCTCCGAAGCCGGGCATTTACTGGCCCAGTCGATCGCCGCCTGCCGGGACGGTACGTCGATCATCCAGTAGCCGCCGAGCACTTCCTTCGACTCGGTGAACGGGCCGTCGGTCACGACAGGTTTACCTGATGCAAAAGACACCCGCGCGCCCATCGACGGCGGGTGCAAGCCGTCGAGCGTGATCAGCACGCCGGCGTCCTTCAGGGCCTCGTTGTATTTCATCATCGCCTTCATCCGCTCAGGATCGAGTTGGACGTCCGGCGGCGCGGTCTCGTAGCCGAGGGGGATCATCAGCATCATGAATCGCATGGTGGGGTTTTCCTAGTTGCTGTCATTCCGGGATGGTGGGGTTCGATGCTGCGCATCGCCCCGGAATGACGTTGGAGAGAGATTTATTTCTTCCCCGCCTGCGCCCGCAGACGCTCTTCCTGCTCGCGCAATTCGGGCGTCAAGGCTTCGCCAAAATCCTCGGCGGAAAATACCTGGCGGATATCGATCTCGTCGCCACCGCCGAACGGGGCGCGCTTCATCCACGTGATCGCTTCATCCAGCGATTTGGCCTTGATCAACCAGAACCCGGCGATGAGATCGCCGCTCAGCGCGAACGGACCATTTGTCGCAGTGCCCTGCCCTCCCGAATATTTGATCCGCGCCCCCTTCGCGGTCGGATGCAGGCCCTCGCCGGCTTCCATCATGCCGGCCTTCACCAACTCCGCGTTGAACTTGCCCATCGCAGTCAGCAATTCCGTAGAGGGCATCACGCCGGCTTCGGTATCCTTGCTGGCTTTCACAATCACCATGAATCGCATTGTCACGCTCCGTTTGAGGTCTCATCGGGCCGGCTAATTTCGGCGCTCGTCAACTGGACGAACGGGGTTTTGCGGCACCGACATGTCCGAAGAATTTATTTTGGAAGTAATTGCTGGCGAATTCGCGGCCTTGCGGAAACCCGGCCATGGCCCATCGACATTGGAATATAGCGGTCCCGGCGACGATAGGTAAGGCATGGTCACAACGGAGACAGTCACCCATGCCTTTCCCGTCACACCTGAAAATTCTCGGCCTCGCCGCTGCATTGGTCGCGGCTCCCATCGCCGCCGCGCGGGCGGAAGTCACCACGCCACGGCCTGTGACACCTCTGCCGATCGACACCAGCGTCAAACCATGGCCGGCGCCGACCGGTCACCGCCAGCCACACGCCGCCGATGTTTCGCCGGGCGCCAGCCTCAGCGCGGACCTGTTGGAACTTGAAGTGGATCGCAAGCTCCGGATTTGCCGCGGCTGTTGACCACGGCATTCGATCAATCGTGCAATGAATCGTCAACGACGGCCGTCACTTCGACCTCGACGAGGGCTTGGGCGGGCGTGAGAGCGGCGACCTGCACCAGCGTGCTGGCGGGTCTCTGCTCGCCGAACGCCTCCCGGTGAGCACGCGCGACGTGATCGGCATCCGCCATGTCGACAACGTAGACCACCGTTCGCACGACATGGCGCATCTCCGCGCCCGCTTCATCAAGCGCCGCGGCAATGATTTTGATCGCGCCGGTCATTTGCACATAAGCATCGCCGTCGAGAAACGGGGATCGAGCTGTCGTTCCCGAGACAAAAACCAGGTCGCCGACACGAACCGCTCGCGCGTAGCCGTAAGTATCCTCAAACGGATATCCGGACGCGATAGTTTTTCTGGTCGGCATTTTATCTCCGCAAATCCGAGGTGAGAAACCATGACACGAGCGAGCATGGTCGGGATATCACGATGCCCCTGTCGATCAACCCATTGTGCATCAAACGTTGGAATATCGCGGAGCCTGCGACGATAGGGACGGCATGGTCGCAACGGAGCAATCACCATGTCTCTCTCGTCACGCTTGAAAACTCTCGGTCTCGCCGCCGCGATAGCAGCGGGTCCCATCGCTGCCGCGCAGGCGGAAATCCCCACAACGGACTTTGAGACGAGTCCGCCCATCCACACCGGCGTCAAATCATCGCCGGCGCCAACCGGTCATCGCCGGCCCCATGCCAACGATGTTCCACGCAATACCAGGCCGCGTGCCGTTATCAGGAACGAAGCGCACGCCGCGCCTGTCAATCGTCGATCGCCTGATAGGCCAGGGTCCAGAAATCGGCCAACACACGCGGTGGCTGCGGCGAGTCTATCATCCGCTGGGTCAGCAGGATTCCCGTGAGACCTTCACTGGGATCGGAATACCAGGAGGTGCCGTAGCCGCCGTCCCAGCCGTAGCGGCCGGGCCGGCCGGCGAGATCTTCGCGTTTCGTGAAGACCGAAAGCCCGAAACCCCAGCCTCTGACGCCGCCAAGGAATAATTCAGAGCCCTGCTTCTGTTCCGGCGTGATGTGATCTGATGTCATCAACTCGACCGCCGGCCGCGACAGGATGCGTTCGCTGCCGAGCCGCCCGCCGTTCAGCAACGTTTGCGCAAAGGCGTTGAAATCATCGGCAGTCGAGACCAGTCCGGCGCTGCCGTTTTCGAACACCGGCGGCGCCGCGTATTTGCCAGCCGCGGGATCGTCGAACACCTTCAATTCGCCAGATGCGTAGTCGCGCCGATAGGTGGTCGCGAACCTGCCGAGCTTTTCGCCGGGCACGTAGAACGCCGTGTCCATCATGCCAAGCGGCGCGAAGATGCGCTCAGTCAGGAAGTCGGCGAACGACATCCCGGCCACGCGCGCGATCAGCACGCCGAGAATTTCGGTCCCGCTGTTGTAAAGCCAGCGCTCGCCGGGCTGGTAGAGCAGCGGCAGGCTGCCGTAACGCCGCATCAATTCGTCCGGCGCAAACGACGGAAATACCGGGCCCGGCGCGAAGCCGGCCTCGGCAACGGCCTTCTGGATCGGATAGCGATCCGGAAACACCGCCAGCATGCCGAGCCCAAGGCGAAAGGTCAGCAGGTCGCGCAGCGTGATCGCGCGCCGGGCCGGCACGGTATCGTCGAGTGGTCCCTCGACGGCGCGCAGTACCTTGCGGTCGGCCAGTTCCGGCAGCCAGGGATCGACGGGATCATCGAGCCGCAATTTGCATTCCTCGACCAGCATCATCGCGGCGGCGGCGGTCACCGGTTTGGTCATCGAGGAAATGCGGAAGATGGTGTCGCGCTGCATCGGCGCACCGCCGATCGCCATATTGCCGATAACATCGACATGTACTTCGCCGCCACGGCACATCAGCGTCACCAGGCCCGGGATGTCTCCACCAGCGACATGGCCGGCCATCACGTCATGCAAGCGGCCGAGCCGCGCCCTGGAGAGCCCGCCGGCGCAGGTGGATGTCAACATTTTCTTCTCCTTTGGAATGACACAGTGAGGGAGAGACGAATGCCGCTGTCCAAAATCGACATCATCACCGGAATGTTACCGGGAAAAATCTATCGGGGTTGCGGGACAAAAACCCCGCCCTCGAAGCCGGCGCCGAAATAGACGTCGATGCGCTTCACTTTGTCGCCCTCGAAGGCGAAGAACTCGGTGTTGCGAAAGCTTTTGCCGCCTTTGGCCACGCAGAGATAGGTGACGAAAGCTTCATCGCCGTCGACGAAGATCTTCTCCACCTCGTGCCGCTCGATCCAGTCGCTGTCCTTCCAGCACCGTTCGAAGTAGGTCGGCTTGTCGATGTTGTCGTCATAGGGGCTGGTGAAGCGGAAATCGTCGCTCAGCGCGGCCTCGACCAGCTTGCGATTGCCGGACAGATAGGCCGCAAAGATAGCGCGAATGGTATCCGCCCGGTCTGCCGTTGCCATCTAGCTCTCCTTCGGAAACATCTGGAACCAGGGCTCGGCCTCTTTCAACACCCGCGCGAAAGACGGACGCGCCGCGAGCCGTTCGAGATAGGCGCGCACGTTCCTGTGCGCCTCGCCGAACGGTTCCACACGGTTTCCGTAAAACAGCGCCGGCGCCGCGGCGCAATCGGCGAGGCTGAAATCGCCGCCCATCGCCCAGCCGCCGGCGGCCATCTGCTGCTCGATCATCGCATACGCGGTCCGCAACCGGTCCCTCGCCTCCTCGACCCCGTGGGGATCCTTGTTTCCCTCGGCGCGAAGCCGGTTACCGACGATCTGCTGCATCGGCAGATGCACATAGAGATCGTAGAAGCGGTCGCGTAGCCGCGTCTGCAGCGCAAGAGCTGCATCATCGGGAATGAATCGCGTCGGGCCGCGGTAGTGCCGGTCGAGATATTCAATGATGATGCTGGTCTCCGGGATGGTTAAGTAGGTCGGCTTGTCGATGTTGTCGTCATACGGACTGGTGAAACGGAAATCGTCGCTGAGCACGTCCTCGACCAGCTTGCGGTTGCTGGACAGGTAGGCCGCAAAAATAGCGCGAATGGTATCCGCCCGGTTCTTTGAGCTCATCTAATGCTCCCTCGGTACCATGTCCGGGTATTGTGACAAGACGAACCGTGTTGTGGCCCACCGACATGGATCGGATGATTTTCCGACCGATCAACACATATTTCGCCTCAATCCTTCGCGCGCGCAGCATGACCTTTGGCGTTCGGGCGCCTAAGCTCTACCCAGCGGCGATGGTCCGGCGCCACACACGCTGAAACTGATCTCCGGATCGGGGAGTATCGCGTCATGTCGGGATTGCTCGTCAACCTGCTCATCCAGATCGTCAGCGGCGCCATCGGCGGAAATGTCGCCGCGGGAGCGGCCAAGAATATCGATCTCGGCACGCTCGGAAACACGCTCGCGGGCGCTATCGGCGGCGGCGCCGGAGGACAGATCCTCGGCATGCTGATTCCGCTGCTGGCGAATTCAGCTTCCACGCCGGATATCGGCAGCATCGTTGGCCAGGTCGCCGGTGGCGGCGTTGCGGGTGCCGTTCTCACCGCGATCGTCGGCGCCCTCAAGAACAAGACAGCTTGAACCATCGGCGAATCCCAGGCGGAACGCCTGACGTCATTGCCCCCGGAGTCCGCGCACGGCGCGGCCCGGGCCGGGGAGGTGCGCGCCGCGGTTGGCGGGACTCGGCGCGGGGCATGGGCTATAGGGTCGCAACGCTCACCTGTCGCAAACGGATCGCCCATGGCCTCCTCCCCGCAAAAAGTTGCACTCGTGACCGGCGCCGCGCGCGGCATTGGGCTGGCGACGGCGAAACGATTTCTGGCTGACGGCTGGCGCGTGGCGCTGTTGGATATCGAGGGCGAATTGCTGGATGGCGCGGTCGCTGATCTCGCCAATCCCCAGAACACGCTGGCGCTGCGCTGCGACGTCTCCATTGCAAAGGCGGTGGCGGGCGCGATCGCCGAGATCGAGCGGCGGTTCGGCCGGCTCGATGCGCTGGTCAACAATGCCGGCGTTGCGGTGTTCGCACCCCTGCTCGAGACTTCCGACGAGGACTGGAGCCGGGTGCTGGAAGTCAACCTCACCGGGCCGTTTTTGTGCACCAAGGCGGCGGCTCCCTTGATGCGCGAGCACGGTGGCGGCGCCATCGTGAACATCACTTCGATCTCCGCCGTGCGCGCTTCGACGCTGCGCTCGGCCTACGGCACCAGCAAGGCCGGGCTGGCGCATCTCACCAAACAGCTCGCGGTCGAACTGGCCTCGCTCGGGATTCGCGTCAATGGCGTGGCGCCCGGCCCGGTCGAGACCGCGATGGCGAAAGCCGTGCACACGCCGGAAATCCGCGCCGACTATCACGACGCCATCCCGCTCAATCGCTACGGCCTCGAAGAGGAACTGGCGGAAGCGATCTTCTTTCTGTGCAGCGATCGCGCGAGCTACATCACCGGGCAAATTCTCGCCGTCGACGGCGGCTTCGACGCCGCCGGCATTGGCCTTCCGACGCTGCGCGGCGAACGGCGGAACGGCTAGCTTTCTTCTCCCTCTCCCGCTTGCGGGGGAGGGTTGGGGTGGGGGTGCTTCCGCGAGCGCCGGCGCTCATTGAAAGACCTGTACCCCCTCACCCGGATCGCAAGTGCGATCCGACCTCTCCCCGCAGGCGGGGTGAGGTAAAGAAGCAGCGAACCTGCTAGCGCAGGTTCACCCCAACCACGCGCCAGCCGTCTTCGAGGCGATCGATCCGGGTCAGCGACAGCGGATCGATCGTAAAGCGCAAGGCGCTGTTGGGCGAAAGCCCGAGCGCGATGGCGAGCACGGCGCGGATGGTGCCGGAATGCACGACCAGCACGACATCGCCGGCGGGCAACCGCGCCAGACCTGCTTTGGCGCGTTCGATCTGACCGACAAAACTTTCGCCGCCGGGCGGGCGACTACTTGCGGGCGATTTCCAGAATTCCTGATAGGACGCGCCTAGCTCGGTGGCGAGATCGTCGTGACGCCGTCCGGTCCAGGCGCCAAAGTCCTGTTCGGCGAAATCAGCCTCGTCAACCGCATCGAGCCCGAGCCTGTCAGCCGTTTCCCGCGTGCGGCGCATCGGACTGCAGACGGCATGCGCGGAAGCCGGCAACCGCGCCTTCAGCGCCGCGAAGGCGGCGATGTCGCTGAGATCGGCCGGCGCATCGGCGGCATAAATGACGCCGCGCGGACCATCGACCGGCGCATGCCGGATCAGCCACAGCTGTGTCGCAGCGCTCACGTCATGCCTGCGCGAGTTTTGCCGCGAGCAGCACCAGGATCGCAGTCTCCGCAACCTGCTCGGCCGCGCCCAGCACGTCGCCGGTCTGGCCACCGACCTGCCGCAACGCCAGCCGCGCCATGATGAAGCCGCTGATCGCGGCCGCAACCGCGGCCCACAGCGCTTCCGTCCATGACAGTGACAGCAGCGCAATTAGCAGCGCAACGAAGCCAGCAATCGCCGCCATCGTCGCGTCGGGCTGGCCGGACGTGCGTTTGCCGCCATGGCCGGCAACACGCCGCGCGCCAGCGCATGCGCGACGATCAGGCTCTGGACGACATAACCGTCCGGGATCGCCGCCAGCGCGGAAAGTTTTGTCGCAAAACTCACCAGCAGCGCGGTCGTACCATAGGTGCCGATCCGGCTGTCGCGCATGATCGCGAGCCTGGCCTCAACGTCGCGACCACCGCCAAAACCGTCAGCGACGTCGGCGAGGCCATCCTCGTGCAGCGCACCGGTCAGGAGCGCGCCGGCGCCGAGCACCAAAGCCGCCGCCGCCAAATCGGGCACGCCGACCTGCCGCAACGCCAGGCAGAGCACGCCCATGGCGAGGCCGATCAGGGCGCCCACCACCGGGAACAGCCGGTAGGCGCGCGCGAAATTTGCAGGTCCCGCGCCGTCCGGATGCGACACCGGCAGCCGCGTCAGGAAACCCGTGGCCATTTTGAAATCGTCGAGCCATTCATTCATGGTGGTGCCCAAAGAATCGTTTTAGCGTGCGATCGGCTCGATCTGTCCGGACATGGCCCGGGAAACCGGTTTGCTTTTTCAGGTGATGTTGTAGGGAAATCGCATGCGGTTTAACAGTCTAGACGACATCCGCAGCTTCTGTCGCGACCTGCCCCGGGGCGATGCGCAAGCCGCCGGTGCCGCGGCGCTGCGGCAGCAAAACCTGACCAAGCCGCCGGGCAGCCTCGGCCGCCTCGAAGAGCTGGCGATCTGGCTGGCGCGCTGGCAGGAAAACGCCGCGCCGCGGCTCGACCGGGTCACGATTGCGGTGTTCGCCGGCAATCACGGCATCGCCACCCGCGGCGTCTCGGCCTATCCGCCCGAAGTCACCGCGCAGATGGTGGCGAATTTTACTGCCGGAGGAGCTGCGATCAATCAGCTCGCCACGCTGGCCGGTGCCGAATTGTGCGTGGTGCCGCTCGAACTCGATCGGCCGACGCGAGACTTCACGGTGGCCGCGGCGATGGACACGGAAGAATTCCTCGACGCGGTCGATATCGGTTGCCGCGCGGTGGCTGACGATTGCGACCTGCTGGTCGTCGGCGAAATGGGAATTGCCAATACCACGACGGCAGCGACCCTGTGCGCGGCGCTGCTCGGCGGCGGCGCCAACCGCTGGGCCGGCCGTGGTACCGGCGTCGACGATGACGGTTTGACGCGCAAACGCGCCGCAATCGAAGCGGCGCTGAAACTTCACGAGAAAATTCTCGGCGATCCGCTGGCGGTGGCCGCGGCCGTCGGCGGCCGCGAACTCGCGGCGATAGCGGGCGCCGTTCTGGCCGCACGGCAACGCGGCGTTCCGGTGCTGCTCGACGGTTTCGTCGCAACGGCAGCGGTGCTGCCGCTGGCGCGTCTTGCCAGCGGCATGCTGGATCACTGCCGTGCCGGACACGTCTCGGCCGAGTCGGGCCATCGCGATCTCCTGCGCGAACTCGCGCTCGACCCGCTGCTTGATCTCAACATGCGGCTCGGCGAGGCATCCGGTGCCGCCGTTGCGGTCCTGCTGCTGCGCGCGGCGCTCGCCTGCCACAATGGCATGGCAACCTTCGCCGAGGCCGGGGTTTCCGGCGCGGGCGATTGACGGAACCTTGCCGCACGCCGCGGCGTCATTAGATCAGCAGGGACATTCGATGCCGGGGAAACGCGCATGCGCATGGCGGTGATGAAGGCAGTTCTGGTCACAGCGGCGCTGTTCGCCGCGATGGCGCCCGCGCGTGCCGAGGTACGCATTCTTGCCAGTCCCGGCGGACAGGTCGGCCCGTTCCTCGATCTGTTCGATCGCGTCCGTGAGTCGGGCGAGCGCGTCGTGATCGACGGGCCCTGTCTGTCGGCCTGCACGCTGGTGCTGAGCACGGTGCCGAGCGACCGCATCTGCGTGACGCGCCGCGCCGTGCTCGGATTTCACGCCGCGCGCTCGATCGACCGCCGCGGCCGGCTCTATGCGGAACCGGAAGCCTCGCAGGCGGTGCTGGAGGCGTATCCGGCTCCGGTGCGAGGCTGGATCAGCCGCCGCGGCGGATTGACGTCGCGGCTGTTGCTGCTGCGCGGAAGGGAACTCGCCGCGATCTATCCGACATGCCGGTGAAACTTCGTAGGGTGGGTAAAGGCGCACTTGCGCCGTGCCCACCATCTTCACCGCGGTTGCAATGGTAGGCACGCTGACGCTTTGCCCACCCTACGGATCCTACGCAGGCCTCACATGTCTTCCGGCGGGCAGTTCACCATCCAGGGAATGCCGAACTGATCGTTACACATGCCAAAGCCCTTCGAGAAGAAGGTCTTGCTGAACGGCATGTTGACGGTGCCCCCCTCCGACAGCGCCTTGAACTTGCGCTCGGCCTCGGCGGGATCGTTGACGGTGATCGATACCGCAAAGCCCTGCGACTTTTGGAAATGATCGGGCGGCGCGTCTGACGCCATGATGACCTCGCCATCGATCGACATCCGGGCGTGCATGATCTTCTGCATACGGTCCGGCGCCGTTCCCATCTCAGGCGGGCCTTCCGCGTTGCGCAGCATCAGCTCGATCTTGCCGCCCAAAACCTTCTCGTAGAACTTGAACGCCGCTTCGCAATTGCTGTCGAAGAACAGATAGGGGTTGATTTGCATCTCTTGCTCCTTGGTGACTGACGTCGATCGTTACTTTTCGGTGACGGTTTTCAGATTGACGAGACCGGCCTCGAAATCCTTGCCGATCATCTTGTCCAGGTTCATGAACACCTGCATCAGCTTGTTCATAAAAGGCGCCGGTCCGTGCATCAGCCAAGTCACATGGGTGCCATCGCCCTGCGGCAGCATTGTGAACTCGGCGGTGTTGTGGCCCTCGAACGGCTTGAAGAAATCGAGCTTGATGACGATCTTCGACGGCACCGCACTTTCGAGAATTTCCATGCGGCCGGAACCGACATTGTTGTTGCCGTCCCAGCCATAGACCGCGCCCTTGCCGCTCTCGGTGCCGCTATAGGTGCGCTTCAGCGCGGGATCCTTGTGCTCATAGGGCGACCATGCGACCCATTGATGAAAATCGTTGATCAGCGGAAAGATTTTTTCCGCTGGCGCCTGGACGGTGATTTCGCGGCGGACGCTGAAACGGTCCGGCTTGGTCGCGGCGAGAATGAGCACCACGGCGATGGCGATCGCCAATATGACCGCGATGACGACAACGGCTTCGAACATGTCAGGCTCCAATTAAGTGAATGACGTTGAAACAGAATCAGCGTTGAAAGGGGATCAGCATGCGCAGGTTACGATCGCGCAGCCATAGCCCACCCCATACCATGAGACCGAGATACAGTCCGAACAGCGTATGGGTAAATAGCGGGCTGCCGATCCGCAAGTGCGACGCCATCGCGCCGCCGAGATAGCCGGTCAGCAGGATCGCACCGAGGATCGAGGTCGGCGGTATAGAATAGAGCACGGTGCAGACGATGGTGATAATCCCAAGGCTTCGCGCCAGCGTTTCGCTGGAGCCATAGCCCATTTTGTCCATCGTGTCCGTGACGACCGGCCACGGCACCAGCTTGATGGTGCCGTCGAGCATCAGGAACACGATGACCAGACCGCTGAGAATGCGGCCGACCCAGCGCGCTGGTTTCGAGACCGGCATGGTCGCTGTCATCGTCGTCATGGTCGTCTCCCGTTGTCTTGAATGGCTGCTCGGTTTCAAGACGAACGACGGGGGAGGATTCCGACAGGGGTGGGCGAAATTATTTCCGCGACTTCTTCCCTTCTCCCCTTGTGGGAGAAGGTGCCGGAGCGCAGCGAAGGCGGATGAGGGGTCTCTATCCGCGGAGACAGACCCCTCATCCGGCTCGCTGCCGCTCCGCGCCAGCGATCCACCTTCTCCCACAAGGGGCCTGTTGCGTAATCCGCGATTTGTGATTCTCTTAGGCAAAGCCTTGGAGAGTAACGATGGCGGTAAA
>WNFM01137771.1_pt1 | contig 13245 bp, 10 predicted proteins | sample 5400271 | NCBI WGS metagenome assembly WNFM01 (sample SAMN13153352, study PRJNA577476) | soil metagenome | isolation source: 60 cm saprolite on Douglas fir-dominated hillslope | place: USA:California | collected 2013-09-17 | reverse complement strand
ACGAACAGGTCGCGCAGCGGCACCAGGCCGCGCTGGACGAGGAAGTTCCCGATCGGCTCCGTGATGTGGAAGACGAACGTGGACGGGTTCTGGACGTAGTCGAGCACCGACTGGATCCGCGCCAGGACCCAGTCCTTCCTCGTCCAGTCCGAGTAGACGGCCCCCGCTCCGAACGTGCGGGCAAGGGCCGCTCCGAGGATGACCGCCAGCCCGGTCGCCGCAGTCGCGATCCGGAGCCGGCGCTGCAGCTCTGCGGTCAGGTGCCGACGGGCCGGGTCGGTGCGACCGGCCATCGCCTCGGTCGCGCGGTCGAACGCGATCGCCATGATCACGATCACGATGCCGGCCAGCAACGCGAGCGCCGGATAGGAGTTGAGGCCGCTCGTGACCGTGTCGCCGAGCCCCCTGCCACCGATCAGCCCGGCGATCACGACCATCGAGAGCGCGAAGAGGATGGTCTGGTTGACCGACAGCAGCAGCATCCGCCGCGCGAGCGGCAGTTGCACCTTCGTCAGCACCTGCCAGCGCGTCGCGCCGATCGCGGTCGCCGCCTCTACGGTGTTCGCCGGGACGCCGCGAATGCCAAGCGCCGTGATGCGGATCGCAGGCGGGACCGCGTAGATCATCGTCGTCACGACTGCGGCGCCCGGCCCGACCGAGAAGAGGATCACGACCGGCATCAGGTACGCGAACGCGGGGATGATCTGCATCGCGTCGAGGATGGGCGTGACGATGCCGTTGAAGCGCGTGGAGCGTCCGGCCAGCACGCCGAGCGGCACACCGACCGCCAGCGAGAGGGAGACTGCCGCGAGCATCAGCGAGAACGTCTGGACCGACTCCTCCCACAGCCCGATCGCGGCGAAGCTCCCGAACGCGGCGAGCACGCCGAGCGCGGCTTTGCGGCCGCCGTAGCGCAGGACGACGAGTGTCCCGAGCGCGACCGTCCCTGCCCACGTCAGCTTGTGAAAGAAGCTCGTCAGCCAGCCGACGAGGTGGTCGAGGAAGTTCGCGAAGTCGTTGAAGATGGTGAACGCGAGGTTCGGGTGGGGCACGTTGCGGTTGTTACTCAGCCAGACCTGGAAGCGATCGAGGTGCGGCGAGAGCGAGTTCCAGGTCAGCACGGCAGGCCAGTTCGCCTGGTTCTTCCAGCCGAGGAAGCCGATCAGCATCGCGAGGACGACGAGCACCGCGGCGCCGCGCTTGCCGCGCCACCATGGCGCCGGCAGCGGGCGCGGAATGCGGTGGGCGACCTCCGCGACGGCCATCTAATCGCCTTCGCCGGCGATCGCCGCGAGCACGGCGGTCTTGTCGACGACGCCGACGATCTTGCCGTTCTCGACCGCGCAGACGGGCCGCTCGCTGCTCGAGATCACGGGCACCGCGCGCTTGACCGTTGTGCCCACGTCGAGCTTCGGGCCGTCCTCCTCGCCGGGCCGCAGCTCGCGCATGATCCAGCGCAGCGTCAGAACGTGGCTGCGCGGAATGTCGCGCACGAAGTTCGCCACGTACTCGTCCGCCGGCGAGCCGACGAGCTCTTCCGGCGTGCCGAGCTGGACGACGCGGCCGTCGCGCATGATCGCGATCTGGTCGCCGAGGCGCAGCGCCTCCGGCAGGTCGTGTGTGATGAACACCATCGTCTTGCCCGTCTCGTGCTGCAGGCGGATCACCTCATCCTGCATGTCGCGGCGAATGAGCGGGTCGAGCGCGCTGAACGGCTCGTCGTAGAGCATCACCTTCGGGTCGACGGCGAACGCACGCGCGAGACCGACGCGCTGCTGCATGCCGCCCGACAGCTCGTCGGGGAACTGTCCGGCTGCATCCTCGAGGCCGACGAGCTTCAGTACCTCTGAAGCGCGCGACTGGCGCTCGGCCTTCGCGACGCCCTGCACCTCGAGCCCGAACGCGACGTTGTCGAGCACCGTGCGGTGCGCGAGCAGGCCGAAATGCTGGAAGACCATCGATGAGGTGTGGCGCCGCAGCTGCAGCAGCTCCTCTCGGTTCGCGGCGGTGACGTCGCGCCCGTCGATCTCGACGCGGCCGGCTGTCGGCTCGATCAGCCGGATCAGCGTGCGCACGAGCGTCGACTTGCCGGAGCCGGAGAGGCCCATGACCACGAACACCTGGCCGGGGTAGACGTCGAACGAGACGTCGCGCACCGCGGCGACGCAGCCGGTCTTCTCGCGCAACTCGGCGCGGGAGAGCTCGAGATCTGGCGTTCCCAGCACCTTGGCGGCGTTCTTGCCGAAGATCTTCCAGATCCCCTCGGCGCGGATTAGTGGGGTGTCCTGACCGTTAGAAGAGGCCAACGGTCCCTCCGTTCTCGTCGATGTCGACGTCGAACGCCGCCGGTGTCTTGCCGAGCCCGGGCATCGTCTGCATGTCGCCGCACAGCGCGACGATCCAGCCGGCGCCCGTGTACGCGCGCAGGTCGCGCACGCCGACAGTGAAGCCGGTCGGCGCGTTCGCGAGCGACGGGTCGTGGGAGAGGGAGAGGTGGGTCTTCGCCATGCAGATCGGGAGCTTGTCCAGCCCCGCCTTGTTGAACAACTGGATCTTTGCGCGTGCGGCAGGCTGAAGGAAGACCCCGTCGGCCCCATACGCACGTTTTGCAATTGCCTCGATCTTGTCCTCGATCGGGGCGTCGAGGGGGTAGAGGTAGTCAAAGCTGGACGATTCCTCGGTTGCGGCGACCACGGCCTCCGCCAGCGCCGAGGCCCCGGCCCCGCCGTGGGTGAAGCCGTCGTTGACCTCCGCGGCGTAGGCGCCGTGCTCCAGGCCGATCCGGCGGACGAGCTCGATCTCGTCGTCGGTGTCGCCGGGGAAGCGGTTGACGGCCACGACGGCGTTGAGCCCGAACTCCCGGATGATCCCGAGGTGACGAGCGAGGTTCGCGCCGCCGATCTCGATCGCCTCCGCGCCGCCGTCCTGATCCTTGGCGTGGTGCTTCAGCGCCTTGACCGTCGCGACGAGCACGACCGCGTCGGGGCGGAGGTTGCCGAGCCGGCAGACGATGTCGAAGAACTTCTCCATCCCCATGTCGGAGCCGAACCCGCTTTCGGTGACGACGTAGTCGGCGATCTTCAGCGCGACGCGGTCTGCGACGACCGAGTTGTTGCCGTGCGCGATGTTCGCGAACGGGCCGCAATGCACGAACGCGGGCTGGCCCTCCAGCGTCTGTACGAGGTTCGGCTTGATCGTCTCCTTCAGCAGGACGGTCATCGCGCCGGCCGCCCGCAGCTGCTCGGCAGTCACGGGCTCGCCCTCGAAAGTGTTGCCGACGGTGATCGCACCGAGCCGCTCGCGGAGATCGCGCAGGTCGGAGGCGACAGCGGCGATCGCCATCACCTCGGACGCGGCCGTGATGTCGAACCCGGTCTGGCGCGTGTAGCCGTTCGCCCTGCCGCCGAGCCCGACGGCGACGTCGCGCAGCGCGCGGTCGTTGATGTCGATGCAGCGCCGCCAGCTGATCGACAGCGGGTCGACGCCAAGCTTGTTGCCGTGCAGCAGATGCGCCTCGAGCAAAGCGGCGAGCAGGTTGTTCGCGGCGCCGATCGCGTGGATGTCGCCGGTGAAGTGGAGGTTCATGTCCTCCATCGGGACGACCTGCGTGTAGCCGCCGCCGGCGGCGCCGCCTTTGACGCCGAACACGGGGCCGACCGAGGCTTCGCGCAGGCAGAGCGCGACCTGCTTGCCGATGTGGCCGAGGCCCTGCGTCAGCGACACGGACGTCGTCGTCTTGCCCTCGCCGGCCTTGGTCGGCGTGATCGCGGTGACGTCGATCAGCTTTCCGTCCGGTCTCGACGCGAGACGGTCGAGCACGGAGAGGTCGATCTTCGCCTTGTAGCGGCCGTACGGCTCGACCTCATCGGGCTCGAGGCCGGCGGCTGCGGCGATCTCCTGGATCGGCCGGAGCCGGTGCTCCTGTGCGATCCGGAGAGACGAGGGCATCGTCGTGTCCAAATTCGTCCTTTCGGTCGAGTGATCGACGCGAGGATACGACTAATATATCTCCGTGGCTAGGGCAGGTACCGCTCGGCTCCCTGTTTCGCCGCTTGGCGACGGGGCGTCGCTCGCGGACCAGGCGTACTTCGCGATCCGCACGCTGATCGTCTCACTCGAGCTCGCGCCGGGCGACCCCATCCGCGAGCCTGACCTGACCGCGCAGCTCGGGATCGGGCGGACGCCGATCCGCGAAGCGCTGCGCCGGCTTGCCCTGGAGCGGCTCGTGACCACCGTCGACGTCCGCGATCTCGCCCGGCTCTGCGAGGTGCGGGCCGTGCTCGAGCCCGAGGCCGCCCGCCTGGCCGCGGAGCGTGCAACGAAGCTGGATCTGGAGGGAATCAACGCCCTGCTCGAGGAGCTCCTCGACCCCCGGCGCCGCGACGACCGTGCGCTGATCGACCTCGACGAGCGGATCCACCGCACGATCTACCGGACGAGCCACAACCAGCTGCTCGAGGAGACGCTCGAGTGGTACTACACGCACGCGCTCCGGATCTGGATGCTCGCGCTCGACCGCACGCGCACGCTGCAGAGCGCCGTGCTTGAGCACCACGAGCTGCTCGACGCGATCGCCCGCGGGAAGGGCGAGCGGGCGGCTCAGCTGATGCGGGCCCACGTCGAGCACTTCGAGCAGGCGATGCGTGACGTGCTTCTCGAGGCGTGATATATCAGCGGTATGACTGAGACCCCTTCCTTCCCCGCTCACGCCCGTGCCGTGATCGTCGGCGCCGGCATCGTCGGCAACAGCCTTGCCTTTCATCTCGCCGAGCTCGGCTGGACGGATCTCGTCCTCCTCGACAAAGGGCCGCTCCCGAACCCTGGCGGCTCGACCGGTCACGCGTCGAATTTCATCTTCCCGGTCGATCACTCGAAGGAGATGACGCAGCTAACGCTCGAGTCGGTGCGGCAGTACCGGGAGGCGGGTGTCTTCACGGAGAGCGGCGGGATCGAGGTCGCGCGCACCGAGGAGCGGATGCAGGAGCTGCGCCGGCGCGTCGCCTCGGCGAAGGCGTGGGGAATCGAAGACGTCGCGATCCTCACTCCGGCGCAGGTGAAGGAGCTCGTGCCCTACATCGAGGAGTCGGTGATCGTCGGCGGCTTCTACACGCCGTCGGTCGGCATCGTCGACTCGCTGCGCTTCGGGACGATTTCGCGCGAGCGCGCGCAGGAGAAGGGCGCACTGTCGGTGTTCGCGAACACGGAAGTGCTCGGCATCGATGTCGAGGGCGGGCGCGTGACCGGGATCAAGACCTCGCGCGGCGACATCGAGACAGATCGCATCGTCGTCTGCTGCGGCGTGTGGAGCCCGAAGATCGCGCGCATGGCCGGCGCGTCGATCCCGCTCACGCCTGCGGTGCACCAGATGATCGACGTCGGGCCGGTGCCGCACTTCAAGGACACGAAGGGCGTGATCGAGTTCCCGATCGTGCGGGACATGGACACGAACATGTACGAGCGCCAGGACGGGAGCGGGCTCGAGATCGGCTCGTACGCCCACCGGCCGATCCTCCACGACGTCGAGGACATTCCGTCGAACGAGGAGGCTGCGCTCTCGCCCACCGAGTTCCCGTTCACCGAGAAGGATTTCGAGAAGCAGATGGAGGACGCGCTCGAGTTGATCCCCGAGGTGCTGAACGACGAGTCCGTCGGCATCAAGTACGCGATCAACGGCCTCCTGTCGCTGACCGCCGACGGGCTGCCGCTGCTCGGCGAGACGCCCGAGGTGAAGGGTCTCTGGTCAGCGGCCGCGGTCTGGGTCAAGGAAGGCCCAGGCGTCGGCAAGTCCGTCGCACAGTGGATGACACACGGCGAGTCGGAGATCGACCTGCAGGCGTCCGACATCGCGCGCTTCTACGAGCACCAGAAGTCGAAGGGCCACATCAAGGCGCGCGCGGCGGAGGGCTTCAACAAGACGTACGGGATCGTTCACCCGTCGGAGCAGTGGGAGTCGAACCGCAACGTGCGGCTGTCGCCGTTCTTCACACGCGAGCACGAGCTGGGCGCCCGTTTCTTCGAGGCGGCCGGCTGGGAGCGCCCGCAGTGGTACGAGTCGAACGCGAAGCTGCTGGACGAGTACGGCGACCGCATCAACCACCGCGAGGCCGAGTGGGACTCACGCTGGTGGTCGCCGATCATCAACGCGGAGCACCTCGCGATGCGCGACCGCGCGGCAATGTTCGACCTGACCGCGTTCTGCATCTTCGACGTCACCGGCCCGGGAGCGCTCGACGTCGTGCAGCAGGTTTCGACGCGCCAGATGAGCGTCGCGGACGGCAAGGTTGTCTACACGCCGGTGCTCTCGCCAAGCGGGACGTTCAAGAGCGATCTGACGGTGATGAAGCTCGGCGACGAGCAGTTCCGCGTTGTCACCGGCGGCGCGCACGGGATGGCCGACCTGAAGTGGTATGCCGACCATCTGCCGGAGGACGGCAGCGCGCAGATCACCGACCTCACCTCGGCATACACGACGCTCGGGCTGTGGGGGCCGCGCTCGCGCGAGATCCTCCAGAGCCTGACGTCGGATGAACTTTCGCACGAGGGTTTCCCGTTCGCCTCGTGCCGCACGATCGAGCTCGATTCGCTGCGTGTGCTCGCCTCGCGCATTTCGTACGTCGGCGAGCTCGGCTGGGAGCTCTACGTGCCGATCGAGCAGGGGGCGAAGCTCTGGGATCTCGTCTGGGAAGCGGGCAAGCCGCACGGCGTCGTGCCCGCCGGGATCGGCGTCTACGGCACGACCGGCCGCCTGGAGAAGTGCTACCGCGCGTTCGGCGCAGAGCTCGACGCCGACTACGACGTCGTCGAGGCCGGCATGGCGTGGGGCAACGTCAAGTCGCCCGACTTCATCGGCAAGGGCGCGCACGAGAAGCACCGCGCGCAGGATCCGGTCGCGATCCTTTGCACGCTGACCGTCGACGACCACACGTCGAAGAGTGGGGTTAAGCGCACCATGCTCGGCCGGGAGCCGATTCTCTCGAAGAAGGGCGGGCCGCTCATCGACGCGCACGGCCGCCGCTCGTACGTGACGAGCGCGGGCGCGGGGCCGTCGATCGGCAAGCACATCCTGATGAGCTACCTCCCGCCGGAGAACGCGAACGTCGGCGAGGAACTGCTCGTCGAATACCTCGGCGAGCAGTACCCGGCCCCAATGAAACTATTGGTGTGCGTCAAAAGGGTGCCGTTCACCGGCGGCAAGATGGTGCTCGCGCCCGACGGGAAAGCGCTCGAGACCCGCCACCTCGGCTTCACCATCAGCCCGCACGAGGAGTGCGGCGTCGAGGAGGCCGTGCGGATCGTCGAGGCGCAAGGTGGCGAGGTCGTCGTGCTGACGCTCGGCCCGGCGGAGGCGGAGGAGCAGCTGCGCGAGTGCATGGCGCTCGGCGCGGACCGCGCGATCCATCTCGTGACGGAAGAGGAGTGGGACGCGCAGGCGACAGCGTCGGCGCTGCTCGAGGCGATTCGCGCTGAGGAGCCGTTCGACCTGATCGTGTTCGGCAACGAGTCGGCGGACGCGGGAAACTATCAAGTGGGGATTCGCATTGCGTATGGGCTCGGCCTCCCGGTCGTCACCGGGCTCAAGGGATTGACGCTCGCCGACGGCCGCGCGCGCTGCGAGCAGGAGGTGGCGACGGGACGCGACGTGTACGACGTGCCGCTGCCGGCAGTCGTGACGGTGAAGGAAGGGCTCAACCTGCCGCGCTACCCGTCCGTGCCCGCGAAGCTGCGCGCGAACCGCAAGCCGGTCGATGCAAAGCCGGTCGAGCGCTCCGCGTCGAAGCTCGAGAAGCTCCGGCTCGTCATACCGGAAGGGCAGGGCAAGCAGGCAGAGATCCTCGGTCATGGCCCCGACGCCGCGCCCGCTGTCGTTGCGGTGATGCAGAAGCTGGGCGTCGCATGAGCGTGCTCGTTCTGGTCGAGCCGAATGACGAGCTCTCGCTCCAAGCCATCACGCTCGCGCGTTCCATCGGCGGCGAGGTACATGGAGTTTGTGTTGAGTCAACACAAACTCCGGTTGACGTTCTGCACGTCGCCGAGATCGAGGGGTCGTACGCGCCGGGTGCGTGGGCCGCGGCGGTCGTCCAACTCGTCCAGCAGCTATCCCCGGCGGCGGTCGTCGCTCCGGGGTCCGAGCGCGGCGACGAGGTGCTCGCGCACATCGCGGCGCGGCTCGACCTCCCGATGGCCGCGAATGTCACGGAGGTTCGCGGCGACGAAGTGACCCGCCAGCGCTGGGGCGGCACGCTGCTCGAAGATGCGCGCGTCCATTCGGAGCTCAAGCTCTTCAGCGCAGCGCCCTTCGCGTTCGAAGTTTGTGTTGGCTCAACACAAAGTCGGGTTGAGACGTTCGTCCCGGACCTGACGGATGCGGACACGGCGGTGCGGGTGGTCGAGACGATTTCGGCCGGCACGGGCGGGGTTTCTCTTGCTGACGCGAAGGTCGTCGTCTCCGGCGGGCGCGGCGTCGGGTCGAGCGAAGGCTTCGCGATCCTCGAAGAGCTCGCTGCGCTGCTCGACGGCGCGATCGGCTGCTCGCGCGTCGTCACGAGTGCGGGGTGGAGACCGCACACCGATCAGGTCGGCCAGACCGGCACGAAGGTCTCGCCCGACCTCTACATCGCGTGCGGGATCAGCGGTGCCACGCAGCACATCGCCGGCTGTAAGGGCGCGAAGACGCTGCTCGCGATCAACGACGATCCCGAGGCGACGATCTTCAACCACGCGGACTACGCCGTGATCGGGAACCTGCACGAGATCGTGCCGGCGATCACCGCCGAGCTCAGGAAGGTCCGAGGGACATAGCAACGTTCGCGGGCGCCGTTGCGCTTGCCGCCGCGCTCGCGATCGCCGGCTGGCTCTTCACGCGCCGTGCGCTCTTTCTGACGCGGCTGGTGCGCGCGGCGAAGCCGACCGCGCGGTTCGACGACCTGCCGGGCCGCGTCAAGAACGAAGCGGTGATCGTACTCGGCCAGAAGAAGCTCTTCCAGCGGCTCGCGCCGGGCGTCATGCACGCGCTGATCTTCTGGGGCTTCCTTGTCCTCTTCCCGACGATCGTGATGGCGCTCGTCGGTGCGGTGAACCGCGACTGGTCGATCCCGTGGCTCGGGGCGCAGGGCTGGTTCATGGCGCTCGTCGACGTGTTCGTGCTCTCGGTGCTCGTGGGGATCGCGATGGCGGTGTGGATCCGCAAGGTGGTGCGGCCGAAGCGCTTCGACGGTTCGCACCTAGGAGAAGCGGATCTCATCCTCGCGCTGATCGCGCTCCTGAACGAGTGGCCGGCGGGCGCCTCGTTCCTCTCGAACTGGGTCTCGGGAGCGATCCCCGCGCCGCGCGTCATGGAACGCGTCTTCAACTGGGCGCACGTTGCAGTGATCCTCGCGTTCCTCGTCTACCTGCCGTACTCGAAGCACCTGCACATCGCGACGGCCGCGATCAACGTCTTCTTCTCGCGTACGCGGCAGCGCGGGCGGCTCGAGCCGCTGAACTTCGACGTGCCCGACGACGAGATGCGTCTGGGCGTGAACACGATCGGCGATCTCACGTGGAAGGAGATGGTCGATTCGTTCTCGTGCACCGAATGCGGGCGCTGCCAGGACGTCTGCCCTGCGTACGCGACCGGGAAGCTGCTTTCCCCGAAGCTCCTGATCATGGGCATCCGCGACCAGGTCTTCGCGGAGGGGCCGAACCTGCTCGCGGGCGGCGAGCTCTCGCCGATCGCCGGCAACGGGGTCCCCGAGGAGATGATCTGGGACTGCGTGACGTGCGGCGCTTGCGTGCACGAGTGCCCGGTGTCGATCGAGCACATCGATCACATCGTCGACCTGCGCCGCGACCTCGTGATGATGCAGTCCAGTTTCCCGCAGGAGTCGGAGTCGATGCTGCGCGACGTCGAGCGTGTCGGCAATCCGTGGGGCAAGCCGCAGGGCGATCGTGCGTCGTGGGCCGAAGACCTCGGCGTGCGCGTGCTCGAGGAGGGCGACGAGCCGCCGGAGGTTCTCTACTGGGTCGGCTGCGCCGCGGCGTACGATGAGCGTGCGCGCAAGGCGGCGGAGTCGACCGCGAAGCTCTTGCAGAAGGCGGGCGTCGACTTCGCGATCCTGGGCGCGCGCGAAGCGTGCACCGGCGATCCGGCCCGGCGGATGGGCAATGAGTACGTGTTCCAGGAGTACGCGAACCAGAACATCGCGACGCTGAACGAGGCGCGTGTGACGAAGATCGTCGCGAGTTGCCCGCACTGCCTCAACTCGCTCGGCAACGAGTACCCCGACTTCGGCGGGCGCTACGAGGTGATGCACCACACACAGCTGCTCGCGGAGCTCCTCCGTGATGGCAGGTTGAAGACGACCGCGAGCGACAAGGAGATCACCTACCACGACTCGTGTTACCTGGCTCGGCACAACGACGTGATCGACGAGCCGCGCGAGCTCGTGTCCGCGGTCGGCAAGCCGGTGGAGATGGCGCGCAACGAGAAGCGCACGTTCTGCTGCGGCGCGGGCGGCGCGCACATGTGGATGGAGGAGCGCGGCACGCCGATCAACGAGGAGCGCGTGCGCGAGGCGGCGGAGACCGGGGCGGAGACGCTCGCGGTCGCGTGCCCGTTCTGCACGGTGATGCTCGACGACGGCGTGCGCTCGATGGGCAAGCAGCTACGCGTTGTCGATGTGTCGACACTGCTCGTCGAGTCGATGGAGAAGTAGTGCTCGTCGGTCTCGGCCACGTCGATCTCGTGTGCCGGGACCTCGACTGGTCGCTGGCGTTCTATGCGGCCGTGTTCGGCCCGCTCGGCCTCGAGGCACCAGTCCTCGCCGACGGGGAGCGCGGCGAGCAGATCCACTACCTCCGCTTTCCCGGTGACGGCTCGGGGTCGATCGGCTTGCGCCAAGCGCAGAGCGATCAGGAGTTCGAGCTGTACGCCCCCGGCTTCCACCACCTCTCGCTGGCAGTCGAGACAAAGGCCGACGTCGATGCGGTCCACGCGGCTGTAGTGAGCGCGGGCGGCAAGGTGCTGCACGCGCCGCGCCTGTGGCCGCAGTACCACCCGGACTACTACGCGACGTTCTTCGAGGACCCGGACGGATTCCGCCTCGAAGCCGCTGCCGGCAAGGACGCGCGGCTCGACAGGATCTCTTAGGCCGGACGGGCGCCGAGCCACGACGCTCGCGACTCGTGTGCGAGCTGGGCGAGCTCCGCCAGCAGCACGTGCAGCTCCTCGAGGTCAGGGCGGAGCTCGTCGGCCGCACGAACCTCCGCGGCGATCTCCGCCAGCGAGCTTGTGGGGTCGGACGAGAGCTCGGACAGGTGTCGTTCAGTTTGCTCGAGGCGCGCGTCGAGGATCAGGACGCACGCCTCTCCCTCTTCGGTCAGCTTGCGCAGCTCCGACTCCGTCGCGGACCGACGGTCAAGAGCGACGCGCAGGCGGGCCTTCACCGCGGAATCGAGCGTCTCCGTCACAGGCGTTGGCGATTATCTCAACCGCAACCCTTGGGCGTCGCGAGCAAGTGACAGTTTGTTACTTGCTTGACACCGTGGAACAGGTGTTCCACCATATGGGTCGTAGTGGCCGAGACCGGGACACAGGCGATCGATCGCGCGGCGGATCTGCTCGTCAGCGTGGTCGAATCGACACGCCCGCTCGGGATCGGAGAGCTCTCGGAGAGCGCCGGGCTGCCGAAGAGCACAACGTCCCGGCTCGTCGGCGCGCTCGAGCGCCGGGGGCTCGTCCAGCGCGCCGGCGACCGCCGCGTTGCGCCCGGGCCCGTACTGCTCCGCTTCGCGCACCGTGACCTCGGCGCGAGCCTCGTCGAGATCGCCGCGCCCGCGCTGAAGGCGCTCTCCCAGCTCTCAGGCGAGACGATCAACCTCGGCGTGCCGACGCCGCTCGGCGTCGAGCATCTCGCGCAGGAAGACAGCCGCCACTTCGTCGGCGGCACGAACTGGGTCGGCCGCCGCGTCCCCTACGAGTCGACCGCGAACGGCAAGGTGCTGAAGGCGTTCGCGTCGCGCGCCGCCGCTGGCGAAGATATCCGCACGCGGGGTTACGCAACAGCCGTCGACGAGCTCGAGCACGGGCTCGCCGCGCTCGCCGCGCCGATCTTCGGGCCCGACGGCGACGTCGTCGCGGCCCTCTCCATCTCCGGGCCGACCATTCGGCTCACCCGCGACCGCATCGCCGAGTTGCTGCCGGCTCTGCTCGAGCAGGCCGGTCTCGTCTCGATGCGACTCGGCAACCACGACCAGCGAGGTGCCGCATGACCCACGAAGAGATCCTGAAGGCCCTCTACGACGAGACGCTCATCGGGAACGCGCCAGAGGTGAAGGACCTCGTCAACAAGGGCCTCGCAGAGGGCCTCGGTTGCGAGTCGATGCTGTACGACGCGCTGATCCCATCACTCGAAGAGGTCGGCGCGCGGTTCGAGCGCGGCGACTACTTCGTGCCCGAGATGCTGATCGCCGCACGCGCGATGCAGGGCGCGCTCGACATCCTCCGGCCGCTGCTCGCCGAAACGGGCGCGAAGCCGATCGGCACGTACGTCATGGGCACCGTCAAGGGCGACGTGCACGACATCGGCAAGAACCTCGTCAACATCATGCTCGAGGGCGCAGGCTTCACGGTCTACGACCTCGGCGTGAACGTCGCGCCCGAGGTGTTCGTGCAGCAGATCCAGGAGCACAAGCCGGACGTCGTCGGTTTTTCGGCGTTCCTGACGACGACGATGCCGATGTTCAAGGCGAACATCAACGCGCTGCAGAAGGCCGGCATCGGGGACGACGTGATCGTGATGGTCGGCGGCGCGCCGGTGACGCAGGAGTACGCGGACGCCGTCGGTGCAGACGGCTACGCCGCCGACGCGTCAACCGCCGTTCGCCTCGCCAAGGACCTGATCGAGAAGAAGAGGTCGGCCGTTACCGCATGAGGCCGATCGCCATCATCGAGGCCGCGGTCAAGAAGCCGGTCTTCGGCTGCCAGATGTGCGGTCAGTGTGTGCTGCACTCGACCGGCATGACGTGCCCGATGAACTGTCCCAAGACCCTGCGCAACGGGCCGTGCGGCGGCGTCCGTCCCGACGGTCACTGCGAGGTCAAGCCCGAGATGCGCTGCGTCTGGGTGAAGGCCGTCGAGCGAGCGCCGAAGACGCCGTGGGCGCACGAGATCAATGACCTCCGCCCACCGGTCGACAACCGCCTCTGGGGTACGTCGTCCTGGCTCAACTTCTTCACCAAGCGCGATAAGCAGACACCGAAGGGCTG
>WNFM01067147.1_pt2 | contig 13245 bp, 14 predicted proteins | sample 5400271 | NCBI WGS metagenome assembly WNFM01 (sample SAMN13153352, study PRJNA577476) | soil metagenome | isolation source: 60 cm saprolite on Douglas fir-dominated hillslope | place: USA:California | collected 2013-09-17 | reverse complement strand
CGACCATCAACATGATGATGCGCCGCCGTCACTCCCCGCCAGCGGCACACACAGCCATCCTCACTGGCATCGCCCGCTCACCCACCGCCATCCGCATTTTCCGGATATCCATCATCAGCATGGTCATTCGGGGTAATGGGAAATAACAACCTTAACATGTAAAAATAATCGAACCACCGTCATGGACGCCTGGGACTGACATTCACGCGCGGTTAACGTTTATGATGACACTATGCAGGCAAGTACAAATCTTTCCGAGCTTCCCAGGCAATATGACTCCCAGCAACGCCAGCAGCTTAACGAAGATCCTGATTGCCGATGACCATGTCATGATCATCGACGCTCTTTGCGCGTATTTGAAACGGCAGGCGCCTCAGGCTGAAATTCTAACCGCTGGCGATATTGATCGGGCAACCACGATCCTCGCCGCGCATCCCGACTGCGATATCGCCATTTTCGATTATGTCATGCCGGGGGTGACGGGCGCCGATACCTTCAAGGACATCATCCAACGCTTTCCTAACCTCAAGGTGGTCATCCTATCTGGTCATATCGAACATGATCTGGTGCAGGTCCTGGTTGCAGCTGGCGTCCATGGCGTCTTGCCAAAAACCATGCCGAGCTCAACCCTGATCAGCGCCATCAACCTGATTCTCTCTGGCGAGACCTATGTGCCTTGGCAGCTGCAACAGGCATCTGCTGCAACCGATCTGTCGACATCGACAGGCGTGACCTTGTCACGTCGCGAACAGGAAGTGCTCGGCTGCGTCAAGCAGGGCATGACCAATAAGGAAATCGCGCGCGAGCTTGACCTCCAAGAAGTGACGATCAAGCTGCATATCGGCTCTCTGTGCCGGAAATTTGAGGTCAGCAACCGCACGCAGTTGGCGATAAAAGCCCTGCATCGAAAATCCGCTTGACCTTTGGTTGCTCGGAACTGGCTCGGCTCTGCGCAATTACCCGCCAATCGCCGCAGCGGGCCGCCACCCGCCCGCTTACAATTGCACCCTAGTTCTAGAATCGAGCAAAGCAGCATCAGTCTGGCTTGGCTGTAGGCTGGTATGGACCACGTTGGGAAGCGCACGACACGGCGCAAGAGCCGGGTCGTTTCAGACCATCATGGACGCGTCATGGCCAAGGGCGTGGCGAACCTGACGGATAACATCTGCCTGGCTGAAGGGTTTGGAGAGCAGACCATTGATGCCGGCGCTGCGCAGCAACGGCGCCGAGACAGCGTCGGCGCGCCCGGTCACAAGCAGCATCGTCCCGACAAATCCGGCGCGGCGGCAGGCCGCCGCCAAATCAATACCGTTCAAGTCCGGCATGGTCATATCGGTCACGATCAGGTCGAAAGCGCTTGGATCTTCGCTGATCGATTCCCTCGCTTCCAATGGATCGGCACAGAGGGTCGCGTCGCAGTCGAAGCGGTCAAACATTTTCTGCAAGACGGTGCCGACCGCGATGTCATCGTCAACGATCAGGACACGAATACCCGACAAAACCAGGGAGGCGCCCGCCGTCTCCGATGGGCCTGCCGGCACGTTGGTGACATCGGCGATTGGCAGAAAAATATTGAACTCACTGCCGACGCCCAAGGTCGACTGAACGGCAATAGCACCTTGGTGGGATTTGATGATACCGATGACGGATGCCAGACCAAGACCGGTTCCCTTGCCCTGATCCTTGGTCGTGAAGAACGGGTCGAACATACGTTCCATGATTCCAAAGGGAATACCGGATCCTGTATCAGCGACGCGAATATGCACATACTGTCCTGGCGGCGTCAGAATGCCGATCCAGGCCTTGCTCGTCTTCTCATCGACCTGGGAAACACGAATGGGATTTTCTGTGACATGTTGTGATAGCTCGGCGACCAATCCCTTGGCGCATCCGCCATCGATGGCCGTCGTATCGATTGTCAGGGCTATCTTGCCGTCATTATCTTCTGTCGCATCATTGGCATTCACCACCAAATTCATGATGATCTGAGCAATCTGTGTCGCATTGCCGAAAATTGGCGGCAATGTCGGTGGAATTTCACTGTGGAAGCGACCACGTGTCGGCAAAGCGGATGAGAGCATCTGAATGGTCTCATCAACAATACTGCGCAGGTCGATCGTCGATTGCTGTTCCATATCGGCCCGGCTGAAACTTAAAATCCGCTTGACCAGTTCTTTGCCGCGTTCCGCGGCGGAGAGAATCTGGCCGGCAAAACCCGCTTGTTCCGGCTGGGCGACCAAATCGTCCTTAAGCAGATGCGCAAAACCCGATACCGCCGCCAAAATATTATTGAAATCATGGGCGATGCCGCCGGCCAGACGGCCGACAGCCTCCATCTTCTGCGACCGCAGAAACTGCTCGCGCAAGAGTTCATTCTGGAGTTGTGCAGACCGCCTGTCAGTGACGTCGCGGACCAGAACGACACTGCCGCGATCATTGCGGGGCGTGATCGACAGGTCCCAATAGCGCGTACCCTTGTTGCCCGAGGCGATGGTGATCTCGGTCGACCTCGCTTTACCGGGCTCGGTCGCAGACAATTGCACTTTGCCGATCGACGGCACATCAGCCCAGATACGGCCGACAATGATATCCGCCGATAGAATGCCGAGCAGGGCAACCAGTGACTGATTGGCAAATTCGACCATGCCATCTGGCGCCACAAGAGCGATGCCATCTCGCGTCGCTTCGATCGCTCTGATCCGGGATTCCAACAAGGCGCGCGTTCGGGCATTTTGATCGTGGAGCTGCTCAGATCGCTTCAATTGTACAAGGCCGAGCAAGATCAGCAGCAGGCCCGTGACCAGGGCGATACCGAGTATCGCGTTTGTGATATCGAGACTGCCGATCAGCTCGGTTCGGTCATTCAGCAAAGGGTCCTGGATGAAGACTTGCTGCATCATATGCGCAATCGTCAGATTGAGCCCATCAGCCCGCGTGATGAAGGGCAGGACGCTCTGAGGATCGCTCACCTTGACATGGTTTAGATCGTTGTCGAGAAGTGGCAGCGTCCTTTCAATATCGGCATAGGTTTGCGTCACGACGGGGATGTCGCGAATACCGCTGGCCTCCGCCGAGGTTTTGATCAGCGCAATCCTGCTCCAAAGAATATCGAAAGCGGTGCTCAGTTTGTTCAGCGATTTTGGCGTCGGATCAGCTCGAAAGGCTTCTGCTGCCCATTGCGTCTTCAGATATTCAGTCTGGATTTCTGCGACGATCCAGGTGCCGGTCCGATAGGTATGAAAGAGGGCGCTGCGTTCTTGATTGAGCCGATAAAGCGAGATCGCTGCCGCAGCCGTGAACAGGACCGCGGCAGCAAATAGAAGCATCCGCAAACTGGACCGGCTGAGCGGCTCACGTATGGCTCTTTCAAGCAAGATGAGGGACCGCTTTCTACTGGATGGTCATGGCTTTCAGCTGCCAAATCATCTTTGATTGTACCTCAGGCGTGTTGAGATCCGGACGATCCGTCAACGGATAGATGATCCAGAGGGGGCCCTTGTCGCGCACCGACATCGGCTCGTCATCATAGGCATAGGCGATAATGACCCCATCCTTCTCGGCGTCGCCCAAGGGGATCTCCACCATATAGTCGTTGAGCGCGATAGCATGGATGCTTGCCCCCGAAGCCCCGACAGCTTTCAAAATATCGGCCAACTTGACGCCGGATAGTGTCCGGACCCCCTCAAACCAGGGCGTTGCGGTTTTGATCACCGTCACCGGCATTTGCTGCAGCATCTGCATGTCGAACTGGGCATGGTCGCCAGCTGCATTGCTTTTTGTGATCCGGCCCGACACATCCAGGACAATGTCATTTTTCGGCGCCGGCAGCTCGCCCGCGACAGCCGGGATTGTCAGACCGCATAGCAGGCCAAGCAGCAAAACCCAGTTGCGACTGAATGCGAGCGTCGACATAGAACACTCTCCCTTGGATGACTCACCCAACGGTTATCCGCGCTCGCCGGTCCAAAGTGAACTCGGCAGCCGTATACCAGACCTATACTGATGTATAGATCTGAACAATTAGTGAACAGTCTATGTCTGGCGCATAGAGGCGGCCGCTCAATCGCCGCCGCCCGGTTTCCAACAGGCGGTGATCAGCCGGTGCGCGCGAAGGGGAAGAACAGAACCGCCGCTGGCTGCAAGGCCAGTTCAGCTTCACGGATCGCCGCACTGGCCAGACTGACGCAGAGCCCAGGCTCCTCGAACCGCGTAAGTGCCTGATACTCATCGGCCGGTGGGACGGCAACACCGTCGTCATGACCGGGCAGACCGAACAGCCGCAGGCTACCATCAGCGTCACGGCGCAGATCGGCTTCCAGGGAGACATGGCGCCAGATTTCCGTCTCGCCACGCCGCCAATCCTCGCGGCACTGGCGGATGAGATCGATCTCGATATCGACGTAAACGGTCCGGCTGGCTGGTTGCGTCGCATGGACGCGACGAAACGGCACGACTCTGTCGTGGTCAATCCGCATGGCCATTCCCTCCTCAGAGAGCTCGGCGCGGACAGACAGCGGGTCGGGCGCCGCGACCTCCGCACCGTCCCGCACCATGCGATATGACGCATATGGCCCTGCGCTTCAAGAGGTAATCTCGTCATTTTTTAGTCATCGGGCAGATGCGGTGATCTGGCGCACAGCTGCCGCCAGGCAAGCAGGCTCTGCCGCGTCGGTTGACCGCGTAAAGGCGACATAAAAAAGACGGCGTGCCAAGCTGAATCAGGCACATCGACCTGGCCGAGACGGGCAAAATCGGCCAGATCGAGAATCCTGCTTGCGCGACGAAGCTTCCCGGGCTCGGAAACGTCGCGGGCCGCCGAGCTTCCAGGTGCGTGGCAGCTAAGCCCAGCCCGCACGCACTCTCGACCGCCACCCCGGAACCGCTTAACCTGGATGGGACCGCGCAGGCCGTCATCCCGTCACGCGAACAGGAAGGCAAGTCGATGTCGAGCAACATGCCCTATACCCGCCTGGGCAAAAGCGGGCTCCGCGTCTCTCGTTTGTGCCTCGGCACCATGACCTATGGCACGCCGGCCTGGCGCGACTGGGTGCTCGACGAGCAGGCCGCCCGACCCTTTCTGGCCCGTGCCCTGGAGGCCGGTATCAATTTCTTCGACAGCGCCGATATGTATTCCAACGGCGTCAGTGAGGAAATCCTGGGCCGGGCCATCCGCGATATGATACCCGATCGCGAGGACGTCGTTATCGCCACCAAATGCTTCTATGGCACCGGCGGCGAGAAACCCAATCGTCGCGGCCTTTCCCGGAAGCACATTATCGATGCCTGCGATCGCTCCCTGCGCCGTCTGGGGATGGAGTATATCGATCTCTATCAGATCCACCGCTTCGACCCGGAAACGCCGATTGATGAAACCCTCACGGCGCTCCATGACCTCATTCAAGCTGGCAAAGTGCGCTATATCGGCGCCTCATCGATGCATGCCTGGCAGTTTGCCAAATACCTGTACAAGGCGGACCAACTCTTCCGCACCCGCTTCGTCTCCATGCAGAACCATTACAATCTGGTTTATCGCGAGGAAGAGCGGGAGATGATGCCCCTTTGTGTGGAAGAAGGGATCGGCTGCATTCCCTGGAGCCCCTTGGCACGCGGTTTCCTCGCCGGCAATCGCCATAAGCAGGGCGGCGGTGAAACGACTCGCGCTCGGACCGACAATTTTGCCACCGACCTCTATTACCGTGATGACGACTTCGCCGTCGCTGAGCGCGTTATGGAGGTAGCCAAGCGCCTGGATTGCAGGCCGATGCAGGTGGCCCTGGCCTGGGTCCTCAGCAATCCAGCGGTCACGGCGCCGATCATCGGTGCCAGCAAGCTCAGCCATCTGGAGGATGCGCTGGGGGCGCTGCAGATCACTCTGTCGATTGAGGATAAGGCGGCGTTGGAAGAATGCTACCGGCCGCATCCGGTTCTGGGCCACGAGTAAGATCGGATCACCGACGCAGGTCGATCCGATCTCACCTTAACTATGGCTGCTGCTGGCCTCCCGGACCAGATTGCGGAAGGTCAGCAGATCGGTCGGATTGACATCGGAAACCGCCCAATAGGTGACGTCGTCCGCCGTCCAGTAGAGGACGTTATAACCACGAACGCTGAGCGCCTCCGCCTTGGTCTCATGCTCTTCACCCGACATGACCGGGCAGGCGAACATGTTGATCAGATGTGAGCGATGGCGATAGACCAGGGCAGCTACCGGCCGCCGGTCGAGATAGTCCAGCCGCCCGCCGACCAGGGAGAAGCCCTGGGCGGTATAGTCGACCACGGTTGGTGCAACATCGACCTTGCCGTCAAACCACGGCTTCACCGTATGCTGATCCGATGAGGCGATGTCGATGAGATGCGATGCCATCAGCGATCGAATGTGGCTGGCCACCACCTGCTCGGCTAAATCACTATGTTCCACTGGCCGGGACAGCCAATAGGTGGTGCCGCCGGAGAGCAGCGCGATACCGGTAACCGATGCTGCCAGGGCCAGGAGCCGGCGGCGGCCGATACCGGTTCCGGTCGCCGGGTCGATGCCGCGGATGGCTTTTTCCGGTATCCGGACCACCGACGTGTCAGCCACAGAATCCACTGGCAGATGGCGGGCTGCCAGGGTCAAGGTCATGCGCTGTCGCAGCTCAGCCGGCGCCGAATAGCGTTCCAGACCCCCTTGCAAATCAGCCAGCAGGCGGCCGAGATGCTCTCGCCGATCGCGACAGGCCCGACAACCAGCAAGATGCGCCTCCAGCGTGAGCGTGCTCGAGAGATCAAGCTCGCCATCAATGTAAGCGTGCAACAAGGTCTCGACGCGATCACAGTCCATGGGACACCTCACCGCCGAGCCGCTGCTCCAGATGCTTCAGCAGATGGTCCCGGCCACGTGCCAGACGCGACATCACCGTACCGATGGGAATTTCAGCGATTTCAGCAATTTCCTTATAAGACAGCCCCTGCAAGTCCCGCAGCACAATCACCTCGCGATAGACCAGGGGCAGATTTTCCACTGCGCCATTGAGGTATTTCCGCCGCTCTTTATCACTCAATTGCGTTTCCGGCGTCTCGGCGGCCTTGGGATGCAGCGCCACCACCGTCGCGTGCCCAGCGAGGTCGGCAATCGCGTCATCTTCCATGAACGTCAGCTGACGCGACCGATTGACCTTGAGCCAACTGAAGCAGCTGCGGCGCACGATGGTCAGCAGCCAGGCTCGCGCTTCCGGTCCGCGATAGGTGGCGAAGTGCTTCAAGGCTTTGAGATATGCTTCCTGCACGACATCCTCGGCATCGCTGCGGTTCCCGGTCAGCCAGCGCGCCAGATTGAACGCATCATCAAGATGCGGCAGCATCAACTGCTCGAACGCTTCTCGCTGTGACGGGTCGGCCAAATCCGGGCTCCTTATTGCGGTTCAAGGCTTAGACCGGGGGTCATCCAGTTTTATTCCTCAATCGTTAATATTCAACCGAAAGCCGTGTTGTGCCTCGCGAACAGGGCAGACGCGGTCGCTGGCGGCGATTTCATGCTGGGCGCTGGAACAGCGGCCTATGCCACGCGCGGTCAGTCCTGCCGACGCCAGATGGCAACGAAATTCTGCAGATCAGCCGCGCTGAGATCGGAAACGGCCCAAATCGTCATATCTTGCTCACGCCAGTGAATAATGTTCAGGGGTCCTTTTCCGATCAGCTGCGGCGCGTCATTGCCATCGGATCCATCTTGCGATGCCGGCCAGATCAGGAGATTAATCCTGTGCCCGCCGCTGCGATAGACTAAAGCGGCAATTTCACGATCCTGCAGATAATCCAACCGCCCCCCTTCCAGTGAAAAACCTTGATCCGCCAAATTCTTCACCGGCGGCGCAAAATCAAGTTTGCCGTCAAACCAGGGTTTCACGTTGTGCTGATTGTTCGAGGCAATGTCGACGAGATGCCCCGGCTGCAGCGATCGGATATGGCTTGCAACCACCAAATCCGTCATGTCAGTGAGCGGCATCGGTTGGAAGAACAGGGTGATGGCTGCCGTCGCGATAGCCGCACCCAAGCCAAAGCCAATCATGGACCGCCACCAGCTCGCCAGCTGCGACCGGAATGGCCGTGCAGGCGACGAAGCGATCGGCGGCTCGATACCAGCCGCCGATAAGTGTTGATCGATACGACGCTTCAGTGAATCAGAAGCGGCATGGTAGCTGGCTCTTGTCCGCATGGCCTGGCGGGCCTGATGCAGCTTTTGCCAAGCCTCCTGGCAGGCAGCGCAACTTTGGCGATGTCCGACGATCGCCGCCGATTGCACCGGATCCAGTTCGCCATCGAACTCCGCCTGGATGAGCAGGACCTTGTCGCACGACTCCTTGTTGCTCATCCGACCGCCTCCCCAGCCACGGCTGCTTCGCTCAGCAGGCGGCGCGCACGCCAGAGCCGCGACATGACGGTTCCGATCGGCACGTCCGTGATCTCCGCAATCTCGCGATAGCTGAGTTCCTCCAACTCTCGCAGGATGACGCATTCCCGCAATTCGGTGGGAAGCTGGCTCAAGAGCGCATCCACTTGGCGGTGTGCATCACTCTTGATCAGCAGCGTTTCAGGATCGCCGGCCGGATCAACGAGATCGACACCGGGATCACCGCCATCGGCGTCATCCGTGTCCTCGCGCAATTTGACCATATGGATGCCCTGCGACTTTTTCATCGCCGCATAGGCCGCATTGCGGACAATCTGTAGGAGCCAGGCCCGGGCATTGACGCCGCGGAATGACGGGAAGTAGGAAAACGCCCGCAACACTGCCTCCTGGACGATATCTTCAGCCTCGATCGGATTGCGCAACAGCCAGCGCGCGAGGTTATGCGCGGCGTCCAAATGCACCAGGACCTCCGTCTGGAATCGGGATGAATCCGATCCGGCTGACATTCTTCAGGACCTCATGTTCACGACGCACGCACCTGCTCTTCGATCCTCTCGCCCTGTTGTTGCCGTTACAGCAGCCGATCGACACGACCGACCTTTCGTCATCTCTCAGGAGATCACAAATGTTACCGCGTTATTCATCGCCCAAAGAATTTTTCTTGAGATGCAGAATAGCGGGAATAAAAAAGTCATGAATAGGCAGCGCCCATTGTCGATCTCCGCCTCTAGTACTCGGATCCCCCGATTACAACAGGAGAACCGCAATGGACGATTTCAACCCAACGCAGATCCCACCCTTGGCAATCGACGAAGATGGTGCCGGCCGGCGTCGGTTCCTCAAATGCAGCGCCTGGGCCGGCGCCGGCGTTTTATGGACCATGGCTGGCGGTGTTCCCCGCTCGATCGGGCTCGGCTTCGGCGAAGCAGCGCAAGCGGACACCCTGGGGTTCAGCTTCGTTCAGATCAGCGACAGCCATATCGGCTTCAACAAGGCGCCGAACCCCGACGCCGCCGGCACATACAAAGAGGCCGTGCAAAAGGTCAAGGACCTGACAACGCGACCGGCTTTCATGATCCATACCGGGGACGTCAGTCATCTGGCGAAGCCCGAGCAGTTCGACACAGCTGAGCAGATCATCAAGGAAGCAAACCTGGACGTGCACTATGTGCCGGGTGAACACGATGTGCTCGGCGATGATGGCAAGGCCTTCTTCGAACGTTTTTCCAACAATGCCAAGGGTTGGTACAGCTTTGACCAGAGTGGCGTCCATTTCGTGGCACTGGTCAATGTGCTGGCTTTCAAAGCCGGCGGCACGGGCCATCTCGGCGCAGAGCAATTGGCATGGTTGGAAGCTGATCTCAAGCAGCGTTCTGCCAGCACCCCGATCGTTGTTTTCACCCATATACCGCTTTGGCTGGTCTATGCCGATTGGGGTTGGGGCACGGATGATGCCGCGCAAGCCATGACCTATCTCAAGCGGTTTGGCTCGGTGACGGTGCTGAACGGCCATATCCACCAGATCATCCAGAAAGTCGAAGGTACCGTCAGCTTCTATACCGCCGATTCCACGGCCTTTCCGCAACCGGCCCCAGGCACAGCCCCTAATCCCGGTCCGATGAAGGTTGAGCCGGAACGTCTTAAATCGTTGTTGGGCATTCGCAGCGTCACCCTGGTTTCAGGTACGCAGCCTTTAGCCGTTATCGACACGCCATTGCACGCCTAAATCGGTGGGAGTATCGACATGCAATGGCAAGATAGAGATCGCCTGGGTCGCGGCCCCATTTTGGTCGCGGCCGTCATCAGCCTGTTCGTGATGGTCGGCTCAGCACAAGCTGAAACACCAGACCGGCCGGGAATCGAGAATCCGTCCCTGCCGCAGCAGGAAGTACCGCAGCAGAATGCTGCGGATAGCCAGGCAACCAGCCACGTCGAGATCAACAATTTCGACTTTTCGCCGATGAGCTTGACGGTGCGGCCCGGCACGAAGGTCACCTGGACCAATCACGATGATATACCGCATACGGTGGTCAGCGCTGATGATCCGGCACAATTCAAATCACCGCCGCTTGATACCGATGACGCCTATTCTTTCGTCTTCGCAAAACCTGGAACTTATAAGTATTTTTGCTCGGTTCATCCCCAAATGGTCGGCATCATTGTCGTGAAGGAACAATAGAGGAAAGCAGCCTAAAGCCAGATTGACGTCTTGGATGGAAGATGTCTGCTTCCATCCAAGACGATCACATTCTAATCTTGACCCCATCCGCCATCCCGGCCGGCGACATGCCGATGGTTCCGCCGGCTGCGGGGTCCAGATCATGACATACCAAGATGATGGCATTGCGCGAGCCGCCGCACAGTCCGACCGGGAATAGAAGTCGATGAAGCCAGGTCTTCATGTACGAATCACAGCAGCCGAGAGGGTTTGCTCCTCAGCGCCATATCCGATGTCGTGATCGGGAACTTAACGAAAGGAAGATCGTCATGAACAAGGTCACCAACGGCATTCTCATCGCCGCACTCGCCGGCATCCTGTCATTTTCCCTGCAGCATGGCGCCCTCGCCTTCGGGTCGAGCTCCAATTCGTCGACGAATTCAGGATCCAGTGACACGGCGGCACCTGCCGGTACCACCACCAAGCCAGCCAGCACCAATCCCTATGACGCGGCACTCGCCAAGATCAATGCCGGATCTTATGCCGAGGCGATCCCCCTGCTCCAGCAATCGCTGGCGGAAAATGCGCAAAATTCTGATGCACTGAACGAATTGGGTTTCAGTTTGCGGAAAGTCGGCCGACTGCCGGAATCGCTTGCTGCCTATAAGAAAGCGCTCGCCCTCAATCCTGGACATATCAATGCCAATGAGTATCTCGGCGAGCTTTATCTGCAGATGAAACAGCCGGATATGGCCAAGAAGCAGCTCTCCATCCTGGATAAGCTCTGCCCCTCCGGCTGTGAGCAACGCAGCGACCTGCAAGAACAGATTTCGGCCTATAAGGGCTGACGGCAACCTGCCGACCTGCCGAGTTCCCTATCCTGTCACAAGGCAGTGGCCGGTGACAGGATAGGAATGTCCGTTAATGCATGAGTCCAGATCGATTCACGGATTGGTGATTCAGCGACATCATATTGAAATATAATAATAATTTCACTTCCACTTCGCCATTGACAAGTCGTTGTTGCACCGCAACATAGAGTCAGGGATACTTCCTGACTGACGGCAATGGTGTGGTGGCGATGCAAGTCCCAACCTGGCAGCGACTGAAGCGATATTTGCAAGCACTGTCGGCGCGGCTCCGGGCAGCCACCGCGCTAACGGTCAGCCCATCCGAACTGAAGCGACGTAACCGGGCATTATCCGGCGGCACGACGCGTCTGCCCGGTGCCCTGCCGGCGCCGGCAAAGATGCTGTTGTTGTCGCCACCGCCGGCGAGCGGATTAACCACGAACGGCAGCCGGCGTCCTGCGCTCGAGTTGAGCGCGCAACAACGCCCCTCCCACCTAGCGCGCCGGTCGCGATCATCACGCGCTGCACGCACCCCAAAGCCGGTCGATCGACCGCTTGCGCTCGCCCTTCAAGGTGGTGGGGCACATGGGGCGCTGACCTGGGGTGTTCTCGATCGCCTCCTGCAGCAACCGGATCTAAGCATCGCCGCCATCAGTGGCAGTAGTGCCGGTGCATTGAATGCCGTTGCCTTGGCAGCGGGATTTGAAGAGGGTGGCGCCCCTGGTGCACGGGCCAAGCTCGAAGAGCTATGGAACCGCGTGGCGAGCCTGGCGGATCTCAATCCGCTGCCGTCAACCTCGCTCCCGCATATAGCACCGCCATTGGGCATTGACTGGTCGCCCTCGCATTTTCTGTTCGAGACCATCACCCGATATTTTTCGCCCTATCAGTTCAATCCCTTCGGCATCGATCCGTTGCGACAAATCCTCGTCGACCTCATCGATGTCGATCTTTTGCAGCGACCTTCAGCAATTCGCCTCTTCATTGGCGCAACACAGGTTGAAAACGGTGAGGCACGGCTATTCGAGAACGGCGAGATCAGCATCGATACGATTCTGGCGTCGGCCTGCCTGCCGGCCATCAATCAGGCCATCCGGATCGATGACAGCTATTACTGGGATGGTGGCTTTAGCGCCAACCCGGCAGTGATGCCGCTGGTCGATTCACGGTTGGCCGATGACGTGCTTGTGGTGCGCGTCGATCCGATCTTGGAAGACACGGTACCTGTTACTGCTTCCACCATCCGTCAACGCCTTAGCCGTTTCATGTTCAATGCGCCGCTGAACACGGAATTGCGCCTGATCACCTGGCTGCAGCAGCAGGCTACTGATCCTGGCATGCGCGAGACTGAACTTGGTCGACATCTCAATCGTCTACGGCTCCATGTCTTGAGCGCCGACGAGGTGATGCTGCAACTCAGTGGGTCGAGTAAGTTGCGGCCCGATTGGCAGTTGATCGACAAGCTGCGCGAGGCTGGACTGGCGACCGCGGCGGCTTGGTTAGACAGTCAAGGGATTGAACCGTCGGCGATGCCACATCACCAGGTCATCGCTCATCCAGCATGACGACAGCTCAGGGATTTGGATAGCTGAAAGCAGTCAGCGCGCTCCAATGCGCCGCCGAGCTCACCAGCTTCACGGCATAGATACGCCGATCCGTCGTTACCGTCAGATCGCTGGAAAGGTCTGTGGCGCTGGGGAACAAGATCACCACGGGCGTTGCAAACTGGCCGGCGCCATAGGTCGTCGGCGTCACCGACCACTTCTTGTCCGTCTGGTCGATCGTCTTGATCGTCTCACCCTGTTGCAAGGCCAGCGCACAATAATGCTCCGGTGCACAGGCCACCGTCG
>WNFM01066926.1_pt3 | contig 13252 bp, 13 predicted proteins | sample 5400271 | NCBI WGS metagenome assembly WNFM01 (sample SAMN13153352, study PRJNA577476) | soil metagenome | isolation source: 60 cm saprolite on Douglas fir-dominated hillslope | place: USA:California | collected 2013-09-17 | reverse complement strand
CACCGGCGGAATCGGAGCGATCTTCGGGCGTTCTACGAATTCCGTGGTTTGTACCGGTTCCGCGCAGTCTGCGCTATTCCAGCAGGGCGTTGATTACGCCAACGGCGAATTCATCCAAGTTCATCCCACCGCGATTCCCGGCGAAGACAAACTCCGCCTGATGAGCGAATCGGCGCGCGGCGAAGGCGGCCGCGTCTGGGTTCCGAAGAAAGCAGGAGACGCCCGCCCCGGAAAATCAATTCCCGAAAACGAACGCTTTTATTTTCTCGAAGAGTGGTATCCAAAATTCGGAAATCTGGTGCCGCGCGACATTGCCACTCGCGCCATTCACCGCATCGTCTATCAGGAAAAACTCGGCTTGGCCGGACAGGCCGCCGTCTATCTCGATGTCAGCCACATACCACGTGAGACGCTGGACCGCAAGCTAGAAGGCATCCTTGAGATTTACGAAAAGTTTTTGGGCGTCGATCCGCGCGAAGAGCCGATGAAAGTTTTTCCAGCGATGCATTACACCATGGGCGGCATGTGGGTGAACGCCGAGGATCAGGCAACCAACGTCCCGGGAATCTACGCCGCCGGCGAATGTGAATTTCAATATCATGGCGCGAATCGCCTCGGCGCGAATTCGCTGGTCTCCTGCATCTTTGGCGGCGGCCTCGCCGGACCTGCCGCAACGAAATATGCCAAAAACTTGGAAAAGGGAACTGACTCGGTTGACTCTAACGTTTTCGACCGTGAACGCCAGCGCCAGGAAGCTCAGAATCAATCGCTGATCTCGCAAGAAGGCACCGAAAACATCATGGCCATCTGGCGCGAACTCGGCGAAACCATGACCGAACACGTCACCGTGACCCGCATCAACAAAAATCTGCAAATCGCGTACAACAAACTGCTCGAACTCGATCAGCGCTTTCGCAAAGTGAATCTCAGCGACCGCAGCAAATTCTCCAATCAGACTTTGAATTTTGCTCGTGAGCTCTCGAACATGCTGATTCTCGCTCGCGTCATCACCATCGGCGCCCATGCCAGAAACGAATCACGCGGCGCGCACTACAAACCCGATTTCCCGGACCGCGACGACGCCAACTGGCTGAAAACCACTCGCGCAAAATGGGTAAATGGCGAAATCCAGCTGAACTACGAAGCGGTCGACATTTCGCAGATCACTCCGCGTCCGCGCAGGTACGACGCCGCGAAATGACGATGCGATACTCGTTGTTTGGGCGTCGAGAAATTGAAGAAGGGTTGTCATCTTGAGCCCGCCGAAGACGGGCGAAGGCTCTCAACGTAAAGGGCTTGGCGAGGACTAATGGCTGAAAAACAAGTCATCGTAAAGGTGAAGCGGCAAGTTAGCCCGCAAGGCGCGCCGTATTGGGAAGAGTTTGCGCTCAACTGGCGTCCCGCGATGAACATTATTATCTGTCTGCGCGACATCGCCGAAAATCCGGTCACTCGCGACGGAAAAAAGACCACGCCGATCTCCTACGATTCCAATTGTCTCGAAGAGGTCTGCGGCTCCTGCGCCATGCTGGTAAACGGCAAGGCACGCATGGCCTGCTCCGCACTAGTCGATAAGCTCGATCAACCCATCCGCGTCGAGCCACTCTCAAAATTTCCCGTGCTTCGCGACCTCGCTGTCGATCGTCAGTTCATGTTCGAAAGCCTGAAGCGCGTCAAAGCCTGGATTCCCATCGACGGCACCTACGATCTCGGCGAAGGCCCGCGCATGGCTCCGGAAACGCAGGAGAAAGCCTACAAACTTTCCACCTGCATTTCCTGCGGTAGCTGCCTGGAAGTTTGTCCGCAGGTCAACGGCACCAAGGATGGCGATTTTGTCGGCGCGGCGATTATCAGCCAGGTTCGCCTTTTCAACATGCATCCCACCGGCGCGATGCACGCTCACGGGCGCATCAGCGCCTTGATGCAACCCGGCGGCGTGCAGGATTGTGCCAACGCGCAAAACTGCGTCGCAGCCTGTCCCAAAAATATTCCGCTTACCGAGTCCATCGCTGAAGTTAATCGCCAGGCATGGAAACAAGCTATGTTCGGGTGGCTCTTAGGGTAGAATCTGCATTCAACATTTCGCATCGCAGCACTCAGAGTATCTCGGAGCCACGAATGCGCCTTTCACGCACATGTTTGTGCTTCACCGCTTTTCTTCTGGCATCCTCACTGTTAATCGGCCCAGCCAACGGCGACGACATCGCCGAACGCGCCCGCAAACTACACTTCTCCTCGATCGTTCTCGACACCCACGACGACACCACGCAGCGTTTCTTCAGCAAGACTTTTGACCTCGCCAAGCGCAATTCCGACGGCAGCATTGACATTCCGCGCATGCGCGAAGGTGGCATGAACGCAATTTTCTTCTCTATTTGGATCGACGGCCGCATCATGGGTCCGCCCGCAATTCAGAAAGCGCTCGATCAAATCGACGCAGTGCACGAAAACGTACGCAAAAATTCCAAGGACATGGTCTTCTGCCGTACCGCCGACGAAGTCCGCCGCGCCCACAAAGACGGGAAAATCGCGGCGCTGATGGGTGTCGAAGGCGGGCACATGATCGGTAACGACATCCGCATGGTGCGAATTTTTGGCGATCTCGGCGTCCGCTACATGACCCTTTCCCATTTTTACAACGACGAGTGGGCCGATTCCTCCACCGATAAGCCCGCGCATAACGGCCTCACCGACTACGGCAAGGATATCGTCCGCGAAATGAATCGCCAGGCAATCATGGTGGATATTTCCCATGTCAGCGACAAAACGTTTTACGATGCGCTGGAAGTCAGCAAAGCCCCGCTGATTGCCTCGCATTCCTCCTGCCGGGCGTTGTGCAATCATCCTCGCGACATGACCGACGATATGATCAAGGCGCTCGCAGCCAAAGGCGGCGTCATCCAAATCAACTACGAAGTCAGCTTTATCGACCAGGCGTATAAAGACGCATCGGACAAAATGTCCGGCGGCGTCGTCGCTCTCATCGATCAATTGAAAAAAGAATGCGGCGACAACGAAGAGTGCATTGGAAAAAAGATGCAGGAGATGCACGATAAGGCGGTCGCGGAAGGAAAGTTGCCCCACGTCAGCTGGGAACGCATCATCGATCACATCGATCACGCCGCAAAACTCGTCGGCGCAGATCACGTCGGCCTGGGCTCCGATTTCGACGGTGCCAGCATGCCCGAAGGCATGGAAGATGCTTCGAAATTGCCGAAGATCACCGAAGCTCTGGTGCGCAAGGGCTACTCCTACGACGACATCCGCAAAATTCTCGGCGGCAACCTGCTCCGTGTCATGGAGCAAAACGAAAAAGTCGCCCACGAATTGCAAGCGCAATAACGACGGGATCTGATTCGAATTCAGCTGAAGGTGCGAACTTTCAACACATTGTCATTCCAAACGGAGCGAAGCGCAGTGAGGAATCTGCTTTTTCTTTCTCTTTCAGGTCTAACCCTGGGAGGCCTACTCGTGGCAAGCGCAGTATCTGGCGACAACATCTCGGAACGCGCCAAAAAACTCCATTTCTCCTCGATCGTCGTGGACACCCACGACGACACCACGCAGTTGCTGCTCGATCCGAAATTTGATCTCGGCGAGCGCCACGCCTCAGGCAGCATCGACATTCCCCGCATGAAAGAAGGCGGACTCGGTGCGATTTTCTTTTCCATCTGGATGCCCAGCAAAATCACCGGTCCGGAAGCGGTGAAGCGATCTCTCGACCAGATTGACGCCGTCCGCGAGCAAATTCGCAAACATCCCAAGGATCTCGCGCTGGCAACCACCGCCGAGCAGATCCGCCAGGCCCACAAGGAAGGCAAAATCGCCGCGCTGATCGGCGTCGAGGGCGGCCACATGATCGCGAGCGACCTCGGCGTGTTGCGCACGTACGCCGCGCTCGGCGCGCGCTACATGACGCTCACTCACAGCGGCAACGACGAGTGGGCCGATTCTTCCACCGACAAACCTGCTCACAACGGACTCACCGATTTCGGAAAAGACGTGGTCCGCGAAATGAATCGTCTCGGCGTGATCGTGGATATTTCTCACGTCAGCGACAAGACCTTTTACGATGCACTGGAAGTCAGCAAAGCGCCGCTGTTTGCTTCGCATTCGTCCTGCCGCGCCATTTGCGATGCACCGCGCAACATGACCGACCAGATGATGAAAGATTTAGCGGCTAAGGGCGGCGTGGTGCAAATCAATTATCATGTTGGATTCTTGAGCCAGGAATTCCGCAATGCCGAAAAGGCCGACCCGAAAATCAACGAAGCCATCTCCAAGGAAGTCACGCAACACTGCGGCAGCGAAGCTAACGAAGGCTGCATGTTGATCGAAGGCGATCGCGTCACGCGCGAGTACGTAGCCAAAGGCGTCTTGCCGCGCGTGGACTACACCAAAATCATCGAGCACATCGATCACGCGGTGAAAGTTGCCGGTGTCGACCACGTTGGCCTGGGCTCAGATTTTGACGGCGCCAATATGCCCTTTGGCATGGAAGACGCCACCATGCTGCCGAAAATCACCGAACCGCTGTTGCAAAAAGGCTATTCCGAAGGTGACGTCAGAAAGATTCTGGGTGAAAATACCCTGCGCGTTATGGCCGAGGTCGAACGGGTGAGCAGGGAATTGAACGCGCAGAAGTAATGGCTATTAGATTTGAAATCCTGAGGCGAATGCACCAAAAATGGTGTTCACCCTGGGGCGAACGCAGCAAAAAGGTGTCATCCTGAGGCGAACGCAGTTCGCCGAAGGATCTCAGCGTATGCTGGAGCACAGTTCCATTCCAGGAACATGGAGAAGAAAATGCAGGAGAGACTTAGCATTGTCATCGCCAGCGCCTTCATCGCCGCCACGCTAATTCTGGGCGGCTGCAAAAAACAGGAGCAGCCAGCCGAGCCAGTGGCTTCTGCGCCGCCGAAAGTCGAGACTCCGGCAACGCCGAGCGCGCCGGCAGCGCCCACCGAACCCACTCCGGCGCCTGCGGCCGCCGCGAAACCTGCCGCGCCTCCTCACAACTATATTAAGGAACTGCTCGCGCCCGCTAAGTTGAAAGAACATGCCCCGGAAACGTACAAAGTGAAATTCGAAACTACCCGCGGCGATTTTACGGCCACCGTCACCCGTGCGTGGGCGCCCATTGGAGCCGACCGCTTCTACAATCTGGTGAAGCATCATTATTATGACAACGCCGCGTTCTTCCGCGTGGTGCCCGGGTTCGTCGTGCAATTTGGCATCAGCGCGAATCCCGCGGTTTCTGCCGCGTGGAAGCACACCGACATAAAAGACGATCCGGTTACCCAGACCAATAAGCGCGGCGCCATCGTCTTTGCTACCGCGGGACCGAATACCCGCACCACGCAGGTATTTATCAATCTGAAGGACAACGGTCGCCTCGATGGCATGGGCTTCGCGCCATTTGGCGTTGTCGACGGCAACGGCATGAACGTTGTCGAGATGATGTATGAAGGTTACGGCGACAGCGCCGGCCCCGATCAGGATCAAGTCGAAAAACAGGGTGATCCCTATTTGAAAAAGGGCTGGCCCAAGCTCGATTACATCAAGTCCGCATCGCTGGCAGAAGGTGCGGCTTCCTCGAAGCCTTAACTCTTTGGACCGCGGCGAAACACAGCGCTGCGATTCTTCGAGATAATAAAATCGTTCCGGTCCCATGAGTACGCAAAACGCTGAAAATCACTCGCGGCTTGAGCCGCTGGCCCGCTCGGTGTACCTGCTCGCGGGGCTGGCGGTGCTGGTTCATTTCCTGTTCAACGGAAAATACGGCTATTTCCGCGACGAACTTTATTACGCGGCGTGCGGCGATCATCTCGCGTGGGGCTACGTGGACCATCCTCCGCTCGTGGCGTTTGCAGCGTGGCTCAGCCGCCTACTCTTTGGAGACTCGCTGTTCGCGCTGCGGTTGTTGCCCGCGGTTTCGAGCGCCGCCAAAGTCAGCTTGGCGGGCTGGATGGCGCGCGAAGTCGGAGGCTCGCGTTCCGCGCAATTCTTCGCAGCGCTGCTGGTCTTGCTCGCACCGATTTACCTCACACTCGACAATTTTCTTTCAATGAATGCGTTCGAACCGGTCTTCTGGATGGGCTGCGCCGCAATCGTTTTGCGCATTGTTAACGGTGGCAGCCCGAAGCTTTGGCTGTTGTTCGGAGCGGTCACCGGCCTGGGACTCCTCAACAAGCACTCAATGATTTTCTTTGCATCGGGAATCGTGGCCGGACTGCTTTTGACTTCCGCGAGAAAACAATTTTTGCAAATTGAAATATGGGCCGGCGCACTCCTCGCGTTTCTAATCTTTCTGCCAAACCTGCTTTGGGAGATTCACAACGGCTACCCGACCATCGCGTTTTTGCATTCCGCCATCGGAACAAAATATACCGACGTCTCTCCACTGGCATTTATCGGTGAACAATTTCTGCTGGTTAATCCGCTGGCCGCTCCAATCTGGCTGGCGGGATTATATTTTTTCCTTTTCGATCGCGCTGGCCGCAAGTACGCCATGCTCGGCTACGCCTATCTATTCGTGTTGCTGGAAATGATTGTGCTGCATGGCAAAATTTATTTTCTTGCCCCCTCGTACATCATGTTGCTTGCTGCTGGCGCGGTCTGGTGGGAGCAGAAAGTGTTCATGCGCGCGGGAGCCTGGTTGAAGCCCACGGTCCTCGCAACGTTGATTTTGTCGGGAATCGTCGCCGCGCCGCTGGCCATGCCGATTCTTCCGGTCGAAGCCGCCGTCAAATATTGCAAATTCTTTGGCGTGCAGGACGTCAAAGTTGAAAATGTGCCGCAAGGCAGTCTGCCGCAGCTTTTTGGCGACATGTTTGGTTGGCGCGAACAGGCGCAGGCAATTTCGCGAGCAGTGCGCTCGCTTCCCGCCGGCGAGCAATCGCGGGCCACGCTGCTTGCTTACAATTACGGCGAAGCGGGAGCGATTGATTTTTTTGCGAAAAGCTATTCTTTGCCAAATGCCATCAGCGGACACAATCAATACGGTGCTTGGGGGCCGCGCGGCGCCTCGGGTGCCGTAGTTCTGGCTATTGGATTCAGTCGAGATCGCCTGGATCGCGCTTTTGCCGAAGTCCAGGCCGTCGAAACCATCAGCCCCGAGTACGCGCTGCCCGAAGAATCCGGCCTTACCATTTATATCTGCCGCCAGCCGCGGAAAAATCTGTCCGAATCGTGGGCGGAATGGACCTATCTCAATTAGGCCGGTAACCAATCCGCTTTGGCATGCATCGAAACTTAAGCAGAGATGAAGCTGCTTTTTGTGTTGCTGATTGAGTTGACAGTCTTATTTTGCGAAGGTACTCTTTGCTGGTAATGAAAATGTCTCACCAGACCGTGTGTTGTTGCTGCAGCTGCTGTTGCTGTCGCCAACTCCACATTTCTGGCTTGAGGCTGCCGCGGAACTAGAACCGCCGCTACAAAGAAATTCCAAAGCCCACGTGCCAGAAAAACTGGTCACGTGGGCTTTTTGTTTTTCTGTACGTTTTTTGAACTTTCTTAGGGGACCCGTCTCTATGGCTGAAGTTAAGGAAACTAAGGCACAGCGCGTCGAACGATTGAAACGCGAAAAACTCGCGTGGGATCACCTGGACGAGATTCGCGAATTCGCGCGCAATGGCCGCGATTCGGTGCCGCCGGAGTGGCTCGGCACGTACTTCCGCTCGTGGGGAATTTACACACAGGGCGACGGAGCCGGCGTCGTAGGTGGAGCGAACGGCGAAGGCAAAGCCACCGAATTTTTCATGGTGCGTATCCGAATTCCGAATGGGATTCTGCGCAGCGAGCAAGTTAGAGTACTTGCAGGCCTTGCGGAAGACTACGGACGCGGAGTTGCCGATATCACGGTGCGGCAAAACGTGCAGTTGCACTGGCTGACCATTCAAGCCATTCCCGGTTTGATTGAAAAATTGCAAGCCGCCGGGCTTACCACCACAGGCGCGTGCGGAGACGTCGTTCGAAATGTCACTGGCTGCCCGGTTGCAGGATTGGCCGCCGATGAACATTTCGACGCGTCTCCGTATGCGTTGGCCGTGGATCGCGCGCTCGGCGGGAATCGCGAATTTTATAATTTACCGCGCAAATTCAAGATGACCGTTACTGGCTGCCGATCGTGGTGCAGCTATCCGGAAATCAACGATGTGGCTTTCACCGCGAGCCAGCGCCGCCGCGGCCCGATTGTCGAGAACGGTTTTTCGGTACGCATTGGCGGCGGGCTCTCCACCGAACCACACATCGCTCTGAAGCTGGACGTCTTTGTTCGCCAGGACCAGGTGGTAAAAGTGGCGCGCGGCGTGGCGGAAATCTTTCGCGCCAGCAATGTCTTGCGCCAGAGCAGGGAACAAGCGCGGCTGAAGTATCTCTTCCTCAAGCATGGTTGGACCGCCGAAAGCTTTTTGGCCGAACTGAATCGCACCATCGGATTTAGGCTCGATTCGGGCGAACCGGAAGAAATTCCCTCCGACGTTCATCGCGATCACATCGGAATTCATCGCCAGAAACAAGCTGGTCTGGTTTTCATCGGTGCTTCAGTGTTGCGCGGAAGAATTACGCCAGCGCAATTGCGCCGCGCCGCGCAACTTGCCGACGAATATGGCGATGGAAGTCTTCGCGCCACAGTGCAACAAAACTTGCTGCTGGCCAATATTCGGGAAGAGCACGCGGAAATTGTTGCGGCGGAGTTGCGGAAAGCAGGATTGCCGGTGGAAGTGCCTGCGTTTGCGCGCGGCACGGTTGCTTGCACCGGATCGGAATTCTGCAAGCTGGCGCTCACTGAGACCAAAGGTTTTGCGCGCTGGCTTTCCACTGAACTCGATGAACGGCTGCCCGGATTGTCCGAGCAAATCAAATTACACATCACCGGATGCCCGAACAGTTGCGGACAGCACTGGATCGCTGATATCGGCATCGAAGGCAAGAAAATCAAATCCAACGGAAAAATGGTGGACGCGTATTACTTCTGCGTCGGCGGGAGCGTTGGGCACATCGCTTCAATCGCTCGTCCAGTCGGCTATCGCTGCGCCGCAACCGCTGTGCCGGACGCGATTGAACGGCTGGCTCTCAATTTTCAGGAAAATCGCATCGCCAACGAGAATCTCAGAACATTTCTTGCGCGGACTACGAATGAACAGATTCGCACGATTCTCGCCGGCGAAACATTAATGGCCGTCGACCGAGACGTGCCAGTTGGCAGAACGCCGGCGGGAGTGGAGGGCTAAGAGATGAGTTTGTTTCCAATTTTCGTGAAGTTGCAAGGACGGCTGGTTGTCGTGGTTGGCGGCGGCGAAATTGCTGCAGGAAAAATCGATGGACTGTTGCGTGCGGGTGCTCATGTCCGAGTGATTGCTCCGGAAGTTCATGCCTCGTTTGCCGAACCGATTCGCAGCAGAACAATCGAATGGGTGCCGCGCAAATTCGAGGCAGACGATTTAGCAGGCGCGACGCTGGCGATCGCGGCCACTTCCGCGCCGGGAGTCAACGCTGCGGTTTATCGCGAGGCGGAATCGCGCGGAATCTTATGCAATGCGGTGGACGATATCGAGAACTGCCACTTTTATTACGGATCGATCGTCCAGCGCGGCGACTTGCAGATTGCGATTTCGACCAACGGAAAAAGTCCGGCGCTGGCGCAACGGCTTCGTCAGGAGTTGGAACAGCAATTCGGACCGGAGTACGAAGTGTGGCTGGAATGGCTGGGCGCGGCACGCGAATTGATGCGTGCGGCGGACGGCGGCGGCACGGAAGGCAACAAGCAGATGCTGCATCACTTGGCCAGCAAACCGATGTACGAGCGGTTCGTGAAAGAAGCGCGGCGGGAACCGTCGCGGCAAGGTGTTTCGTGAGCGGAAAAGTTTATCTGGTTGGAGCAGGACCGGGCGATCCGGAATTGCTTACCCTCAAAGCTGCACGCTTGCTGGCGAGCGCGGAGGTTGTGCTGCACGACGCGTTGGTGAGTAGGAAAGTAATGGCAATGATTTCGCGTGATGCGGAGTTAATCGATGTCGGCAAACGCGCTGGAAAAAAATTGCTGACACAGCAAGAGATTAACAGCTTGCTGGTGAATTACGCGCTGAAAAACAAGATCGTCGTTCGCCTGAAAGGCGGCGATCCGCTGCTGTTCGGGCGCGCGGGTGAAGAAATCGAAGCGTTGCGGCGCGCGCAAATTGATTTTGAAATTGTGCCGGGAATTACCGCGGCAGTCGGCGCTGCTGCCGCGGCAAAGATTTCGTTGACCGACCGGAGAGTAGCTTCGCAAGTTGTGTTCACGACGTTTTCCCGCAGCGAGTCTGGAAATTGGCTGAACTGGGCTGCGGTAACTCCGGAAACGACGATTGCAATCTATATGCCGGGAACGCATTACGGCGAGGTTGCCGAGCGGCTGATCGAAAACGGATTGTCGCCAGAGACGCCGTGCGTGGTGGTGTCGCAAGCGACGCGCGAGGAGCAACAGATTCGCTGGTCCAACATTGCGGCTCTTTCTAGCGAAGCGCAATTGCCTGCGCCTTCGATTTTGCTGGTTGGTCGCGTGGCGTCGCAAGCGCTCGATGAGTGGAACGAACGAGCGAATGCAAGCGCATTTCAGCCGGCACCGAACGAAGTGCGTCTGAGCGAACGGCAGAAAAACTGATGAGGTTTGATTGAAATGAAATGGTAGCGCGAAGGGAGAAATGAAATGAGCGAACAGTCAGCGGTCGTGGCAACTCCGGTAAAGGCACGTCGTTTTTCGATCGATACGTGGGCAGTGTTGCTGGCATTTGTGCTGGCGGCACTGGTTCGCGCGGGGGTGTTCAAGCACATTCCGTGGTGACGCGTCGAAAGAAGTCGGAAGAATGAAATTGGATAGTTGACGGAGACGAGGTGAAGTATGGCGGGTTCTGTTGCGTTGCCGCAGGTGCGTCCGGTAAATGCCGGGTTGCAATTTCTGAAAGTGATACCGGGAGTGCTGCTGCTGGCCGCGATCGGCTACGCCGGCAAATTGCTGGAAGCGAACGTCGGCAAATACGCCAAGGCGCATCACTGGACGTTTCCGAATATCGAGTATGTGTTGTGGGCGATTCTTTTGGGCCTGGTAATTTCGAATACTGTAGGCGTGCCGGAAATCTTCCGCGCCGGCGTGGCAACCTACGAATTCTGGCTAAAAGCGGGAATTGTGCTGCTGGGTTCGCGGTTTTTGCTGGGAGATGTGTTGAAACTTGGTGGGACCAGTCTGGCTTTGGTGGGGATCGAAATTGCCGGCGCGATTGCGTTCATGACCTTTCTTGGCCGTGTTTTCGGATTGAAACCAAAATTAACTTCGCTTCTGGCGGTCGGCTCGGCGGTGTGCGGGGTGAGTGCGATTATTGCGACGCAAGGAGCGATTGAGGCGGACGATGAAGATTCCTCGTTCGCGATCGCGGCGATTTTGGCATTGGGCGCGTTGTCGCTGTTCACGTTTCCCCTGATTGGACATTCGCTGCATCTCACCGATCACGCTTATGGAGTGTGGTCCGGCTTGGCGGTGGATAACACCGCCGAAGCGGCAGCGGCCGGCGCGTTGTATTCGGACGCTGCGGGAAAGCTGGCGGTGCTCACGAAGACTACTCGCAACGCATTGATCGGATTTGTGGTGCTGGCGTACGCGTTTTACTGGGCAAGCAAGGGACAGGCTCAGGCGGTCGGCAACAAGGCCAAGTTCCTTTGGCAGAAGTTTCCCAAGTTCGTGCTGGGTTTTCTGCTGATTTCGGCGCTGGCGACCGCGGCGTTTTTCTCGAAGGAGCAGATTGGGGCACTGGCCAACCTTTCACGCTGGGCGTTTTTGCTCACGTTCGCTGGCGTAGGACTGCGTACCAACTTCAAAGCGCTCTCGAAGCAGGGAGTGAAGCCATTTGCGGTGGGCGCGATCGGGGAAGTGGCGATAGCGGCGTTCACGCTGGGGCTGGTGCTGGCGGCGCAGCGGATTTTTGGGTGGTGAGGGTGAAGTCTGGGGGCCGATTACGGAGCCATTCGCGAATAAGTGCTAGCCAAGAATTGCTGGTTGAGATCCTTCAGACATCCTTATCGGATGCCTTCAGGATGACAACTGGATCGTCCGCGATGAGAACTGGATGGTGTGCGCCGCGAATCCACAGCGGCCGACAGCGCGAAGGATGCGATTCCGGCCGCATGGTGCCAACATAGTGGCAGGAAGGGGGTACCCCCACCCCTTTTTCAGAAGAGTGTGCGATTCCTTCAAAGAATTATCCGCTGGGAATAAGTGCTGCGTTGACTTGGTTTTGCGAGGCCGCTACTTCGTAAATGCGCCGCGAGTCGCCTCAGGCTGTGCGAGACCGGATTTGACGGCGCAGTTTTACTGCATGTTCCGCCGCTTCTCTCACCAGGAAACCCATTTTCGGGTGAGAGGCCTCGAGATCGACGGAGAGGCCGTAACTTCGCAGAACTTCGGAAGTGGTGGGCCCGATGGAGGCTTTCACGACGAGCTCCAATGCCGACTTTAGCGCGTCCTTCTTTCCAGCTTGCTCGGCGATCTGGAAAAAGTGAATGACTTGCACTCCAGTCGTAAAGAGAGCCGCGTCGATTCGGCCAGCGATTACTTCGTTCACCGCAGCGCGCAGAGGCGCCGTGTCTTCCGGCAAATCCCATTTGTAGACAGGCACCGGCACGACGCTAGCCCCGCGCTGTCGCAAGCCTTCCCGGAGTTCCAGGTTGGAGATGCCGTACTCCTGAACCGCGATACTCTTGCCCTGTAGAGGAAATTTGTTGTCGTCGATAATGTGAAGCACTTCGCGCCAAGTATTCGGCTCGGGCGCGGTGAGGGTTACCGGCACGTTCCATTCGCGAAGGACGACCACCGGCTTCGGTCCACGCGCGATTACGTAGACCTTTCGTAAAGCATCGAGGAACTCATCCGCGGGGTGCACGGCTTCGACGACGTTAAGCAGAGCGCGGGCGCCCACGCCGGTTAAAAAGATGATCGCGTGGAATTTTCCGTGAAATAAAGCGTCCGCGAATTGCAACGCCTCGAGGTTGGAAGAGAGCGGCACCTCGCGCATTGCCGGAGCGTGAACCGGCTTGCCGCCATAAGTGGCAATGAGGCGGCTCAATTCCAGTCCACGGCGGCTCTCGAGAGTCAGGACCGTCAAACCTTGAAAAGTCGTATCGGGCATTCGTGAAGGTTCCCTTAGCTACAATACCCCGGGCGGAGTGGAAATAGGAGGGCTGGGCTTTCGTTGCACCCAGCGGATCGGACGGTCGCGGTGAT
>WNFM01305541.1_pt1 | contig 13253 bp, 14 predicted proteins | sample 5400271 | NCBI WGS metagenome assembly WNFM01 (sample SAMN13153352, study PRJNA577476) | soil metagenome | isolation source: 60 cm saprolite on Douglas fir-dominated hillslope | place: USA:California | collected 2013-09-17 | reverse complement strand
TTGGTTCCGGCTGCGATATTCCGGCGAAAATGGTTTTCGGACGACGTCACCATTTTCAAAAACCAGCATGCAGTTGGCGGCATGGATGGCGTGCGGCCGATTTGTGAAGAAGTCAGTTTTCTCCACTACCCCGCGCAACAAGCTGATAATGTCTCGCCGATTTTGCTCGGTATCCAATTTGCTGATACCGCCGCAGGCTTCCCATTCCCGCTCGGCCTGGCGAATTCGGCTGCTTAAGAGCTTCTTGAGCGCATGGGCGCTTCTGCGTTCCCAGCGTCCATTGCTTGGAGTATACCAATAAAATTTCTGATCGTCCGCATCATGCACAATCTCATTTTCACGAGCCATCAACTCAGCAAAAAAGCGTTCATTAATTTTCGACGGCTGCCCTTTCTCGTTGCGATGGGTCGGCACCCCGAATTCGTCGAGCAGCTGTTGAAATAGCGTTTGCGCGCCATTGGTTTTGGCAGCCGTTTGGTTTTTAGCCTGCTCGTTTGCTATGTTGCTTTTGGCATGCTCGGTTTTGATGGCGGCCTTAAACTCAGTCACCGTAATCCCGATTACCTCCGCCGCCACCCTCCGCAGGCGCGCCGTAGCGTTGGTTTCGCCCACTCTTTGGGCAGTGCCGACCATTTTGACAATCCGTCTGAATTGTCTTTCGCGTTCCATTCCCTCTAGCGCGCTTTTAGTCGATCAGCTTCCCGCTCGAATAACATTAAGGCCAACGCGGTTTCATCGGTTTTGTTGTTCAATGGGATTGCGGTACTGATCAGCTCGCGCAAAAACGCGTCAAAGCCCGCGCCCATCGCCTCTTTGCAATCGTCAATACCTTTGGGCTGATCGAAGGGGATCCTGGGCAGGAAGACCTGAGCTGGGAAGACGGCACTGGCCAGGAACGCAGCCTGCCGAGCGAATTCAAAGTTAGTCGCCGTGTCCGCATCACCAATAAAAAAGATTCTCCGGATCTTTTGTCGGCTAAAGGTCACCTGCAAATCGCGCAAAAGCCGCCGATAACCGTTTTTGTCTTTAAGATAGATATTAAAACTGGGCAGCCCAATGGTATAGAGCCCCAGCTCAAGCAGGCAAAGCGCCTGAAACTCGCCCTTCACTAAAACGATGCTATCACTACCCAAGCCGAAAAGATTGCCCGACTGGCACCGGTAAAAGCCGGGCGGGAAATAAGCATAAACCGCGCTATCGGGTTGCTGATGGTATTTTTGGCCGTTGGCCCGCACCCTCGGCAAACGCCATCTTTTGAACCTGGTTAGTTCGCCATTGCTGGTCCAATATGGAATCTCGATCGAACCTGGCTCCGGATAATCGCTGTATTTAATTTCCGCCGACAACAAAGTGTGGACGGAGATGCCTGGCCGGATTGGACCGGCATAAGCTGGACTCAGCTCGGACACGTCTAGATTGATTTCCACGCCCATTTTCGGCGCAGTTACTAGGTCTTTATCATTCATAGTTTCACCGCTTTGGTTAATTTATGCTGGGCGATCCAGCGGTTGGCCTCCCGTTTGGTTAGTTGCCAGGGCTCGGGATGTCCGAGAAAACGGCAGTACCGTTTCTGTTTTTCGCTGGCCGGCTCATGTTCCAGCCAGACGAATAGATTGGTGAGGATTGCCGTAGCGTGCCCGCGGCTCGAGACCAGGCGCAAGTCGACTCCGTTTCGTTTCAGGATCGCTGCTTGTTTTTCGGTGAGAGCTTTTCGTTCCCAGTCGAAGGTCGGACTGTAATCAACAATATCCGGGGCATGCAGGCGGGTAGCCAGTTCAAGCAAATCGATTTCCGAGCCTTGTTCGTGCCGGCGTTCGTCCAGGCGCTGCTTGAGAGCGGCTTCCCGTTCAGATAGGGCGAGAGATTCCGCGGCCAGCAGGTCACCCTCGGCTCGCTCCAACTGCGCCTCGATCTCCGCCTGCTCCTTCTGATCTTTGGCGATCAGCGAAGGTGCCTTGACCAGATCATGTTCCCGACTCAGCCAGAGGAAATCCACGATCAAGAGATTTGCTTTGCCGGGACTGGTCCGGGTGCCGCGTCCGATCTGCTGACTGTACAAACTCCGGACCACGGTCGGCCGCAGCGGGATAATGCAATCAACCGAGGGCTCGTCATAGCCTTCAGTTAAGAGCATTGCGTTACACAAAAAGCGGGTTTGGCCGCTGTGGAAACGGGCCAGGATTTCTTTGCGATCGGGGGACTGGCCATCAATGGCTTCGGCCGCCAGGCCGTATTCGCGCAGGATCCCAGCCAATTGGTAGGCTGTCCGAACCAGGGGCAAAAACACTAACGATTTGCGCTCCGCGGCGTGTTCCTTGATGCTCGAGGCTAATTCCCGAAGGACCGGCTCAAGCGCTGCGGCCAACTCCGAATCGGAGTAATCGCCGGCACGCATGGCAACTGAGCGAATGTCGATCGCTAACGGAACGGTCTTAACCTTGATCGGACATAACCATTTCTCTTGAATCAGTTGGATCAGGGAAATTTCGAAAGCGATCGCCTCGTAATAACGACTCAGGCTCCGTCGATCGGCTCGATCCGGGGTCGCGGTTACGCCAACCACTTTCGTTTCGCCGAAATATTCAAGAATACGGAGATAGCTATCCCCTAGGGTTCGGTGCGCTTCGTCTACGATCACCGTCCGAAAATGATCCGGTGCAAAACGCTCCAGCCGATGTCTCTGGCTTAAGCTCTGGACACTGGCCACAACGACATCAGCGGACAAGTCCGCCCAGTTTTCAGCTTGTTCTTTGCCAATGATCAGATCGGTCATTGCGGCAATCTTAGAGCGAGCCTGTTCCAGCAATTCGTCGCGGTGAGCCAGAATTAATACCGGCCCAGCGCTTCGGCGCTGCTCGGCAATGGCGGTGAAAATGTGGGTCTTACCACTGCCGGTCGGTCCTACTCCGAGCAACCGGTCTGCTTCGTCCCACTTGGTTACAACGGCGTTAACTGCCGCTTCTTGGTAGTCGCGTAGCTTACGCGTCGCTTGACCAATGCCGACAGCGATGGAAACATCCGAGGGTAAGATTTGCATATTTGTTCAAATCGCCGGGCCGTCGGAAGCCCGGCGATTTTCTTTTTAAGCGCATCATACGGAGACAGATCGATTAAACGTGGCTGCCTTAGAGTCAGTTTGAGACCTCGGCTCAAGCCGGGTCGTTGCACGGTTTCTGGAGGCGCTTCTCTGGCTGCTGGGAGCCGTTCTTTTTGGCCTTTTTTCTGGCGGCGGCTACACGATTGCGAGCAAGGAATGCTCGCAAATCAGATTCGCTGATCCGAATGCGTCCGCTTGGGGAGTTGCTAAGTCGGCTATAGCCAATCTCTCCGTTCCGGACCTTGGTCCTCATCGAATCGACGCTCGCGTGTACGGCGTCCGCCGCTTCGCGTAAACTATATTGAGTTTCAATCATAATTGGTGGAATGCACAAAAACAGAAGGGAAAGGTTCCGGGAGAATTTCCAGGATCCGTTGTTCGAAAAGACCGGGGTTATCCCGATCCTGATTTTTTTACACCCGATATGAAGCCCCGGTGGCGGGCCTTGGAGCCTCTATTGTGCAGGAGACTCGCTTGAACTGCGTAGGCAACCTTGGCAAAATACTGTTAGTAGTCAATCACGAAATTCATATTTTTAATGAGGCATTCGTACCGATTAATTCGCGCACTCGCTTACACCGCATTTTCATCGGGGGAGAAATTATCGGCACCTTAGCCGATCACACCGTGTTCCGCGCGTCCGCTACTCCTGGAGTGGACGAAGTGATGCTCCGTATGGCCACCGGCATAAGAAAAAGCAGCAGGTTTAGGGCTAGCTTAAGCGCCTGATTTATTAAGCTCTTGTCGGGCTGATTCTGCACGTTGTCAGTTTCCTGTGCTAACTCGCCTAACTTTTTATCATTCCAACCAATTCGATAAGTGTAAACGGTTGGTCCTTCGTCATTGATCGATCCAAGCAAATGAAATCATGTCTGCGTGAGCTGATTTTCGACTTAGGGTAACTCGGTTGCCTGTGGTAGTGCGTGCAATTCGGCACGAATCGGTTCTGGCAGATTGACGATCAACGCCGGCTGCATTAACCAGGCACATGTCGAGATAGGTCACACTACATAACTGTCCTCGCCGGTTGGTTGTTAGTAGGTTTAGCGGCAGAATGATTCGGAGTTGCGGCCATTTGAAATTGAGGTCCGCGACAGTCAAATCGGACGGCAAATCGGTTCGCTGCAAGGCTTCGGCAAGCTCGCGTTCGCAGAACAAAGTAGGTCGATCATAACGCAGGGCCAGCGCGTAATTGATCAGCAGCAGAGAGTTCAATTCATCACTGAAACTAAGTCGACCAAGCGAAGCACTGACGAACCAGCCTTGCATTTGTCGATTGAGCGTATCCTGGTCTTGATAATCGCCGCTGCGATATTGTGGTAAAATGTAACGTTTGCCGAAAATCGCTCGATGCAATTGAGGACAGCGTTGTTGAAACACCTTGTCCAGTTTGGTTGTCGTCATCAGGAGGCTCCTACAGTTTGGCAAGTGTTTCTTTGTTTCACGGACTGGCGAAAAATTCTAGCAGCTCGCATTCTTTCGGTATGGAATCGCGGAATTTCTGATGTGTCGACCTCGTGCGTATTCCCTGACTCGCTCGAAACAGCATTGAGGAAGAGATTTTCCGCCGGCGTTCGCTTCCTCTCCCTTTCCAGCTGGAGCAACCAGCGCTCAGATTCAGCGTCCGAAGGGCACAGAACGATCTAGCGAATCGGATTAACCTGAAAGCGTTTCAGCGCCTGATCGACTTGTGAGATTTCAAAGAAAAGCAGACTGCCGATTTTAAAATAGGGAATCTTTCCTGACTTCATCCAATTTCCCAATGTTCTCGGACTGACACCGTAACGGCGTTCAATTACGGCCCGGCGCACCAGCGGTCGCCGGCGGGCATCATACAGTTTGGGTTCCATTTGGGTGATAGAAAGGAGAGGGAACGCTTCTGTTGCAAACTGTATGGCATCTGACTGCATATGCCAACACAATATTACAATATTATTATGCGTTATATTATGCGTTATTTTGATTTGAATGTGAAATTTCAAACCTGGGGTGCAGTGGATATGCGTTGTCGGATATCGTCACCTCTTTTTGAGCGATGCGCGCGTAATCGCCGCTGGCTTTGAGCTGGGCCAGATGCTCTTTCACCAGTGTATCGTTTATCGCAGAGATCCCCTTAAAGAATCGCAACACTACCTCGTGTGCCCCAGTCCGACGACTGAGCTTGTCCTCTTCTGCGCGCTCACTCTGGACCTTGCGCTAGTCCGAAATAGACTCGGACATTATCAATTGCGTTATAGCAAAACAGCGCAATGATACGCAACGTTGCTCGCGTCGACAACGTCGATCCGGCAGCTGCCGGAGAACCACTTACGCAAAATCAGTGCCATTTATTGCAAGATGCTTGCAATAGGTTTTCGCGCTTTTGCTATAACGAATAACTTTAGCGTTATAGCGAAATTGTATAACGCTCTCCCACCCCTAACCCGCGGCGAACCGGCCTTCGACGATCTTGTGCTGGGCCGCTGGCGGGGGCAGGATTGACCACCAGGCGCGAGCCGCTTCGGGCCGCACCCGGTGACGGTAGAACTTCTGCACTAAGTCTGGGGAGCCGTGCCCCATTTCCACCGTCAACTCGCCGGGCTGTTTAAAGTGTTCCAACGCGTAGCTGGCAAAACTGTGACGCAGCGCATTAGAGGGCCAATCATTGATCCCGGCTCGCGCTCGATCAGCCTCTAAATGGTGCCGTAAGCTCGGCGGACACACTTTGCCCTTTGCGTATCCGCGATAAGGAGCCAGCCACGCATCCAACGCCGGTCGGATCGCGACGTGACGGCGTGAAGCGGTTTTGCTTTTCAAGCGAGTCACTTCCACTAGGCCGCGCTCCCAATCAATGTCCAGCCATTCCAGGCGTTCCAGTTCGGCGCTGCGCAGGCCGGCGAAACCGCCGATCGCCCAATAAGGCAGGGTGCGAGCGCCGGCAGCCTCCAGGAGGCGCGCAAATTGTTCCGGGCTCAAGATGCCGGGTTCAGTCCCAAGCCATTTGGTTTTCTCGACTTGGGCCAACACATTCTCGGCGCACCAGTGACGCTGCCGCGCAAAAAAGAAAAGTACGGACAGACGCGACCGGAACGTGTTTCGGCTGGAAGGCCCGAGAGATAACTCACGGAGCCAGGTGTCAATCTCGCCCGCAGAAATTTCGGCCATTTTGCGCGTCCCGAAACTCTCCACAAACCGGCCCAGCCGGTTGCGGAGATCCTTGCGATAGCAAGCCGAAAGGCCATCATGGCCTTTGGCGCTCAGTAGTTCCGCGACGGCGTCAGTGACCAGTTTGTTTTGGTGGATGTTCTGGTGATGGCTGGCGTAATACTTGGCAGCTTCGGACAGCGACATCCCGGTTGGCCGCAAAATATCCAGCGCAGCAAGCGCGTCTCCGCGTTCCTTTACGCCCAGAGTGCCAGCGCTATATCCGTGGTTCTGGTGGCCAACGTAAGCGACTTCGAATGCCGTGCGTGCCTCGGGCTCACTCGAGAACTGCCGTTCGCTAAATCCGGTGCCACTCGGCAGAGGCGTGCGCAGCCGCCAGTAAAGGCGTCCGTTCTTAGCAACCTCATAAAGGCGCAGGTTTCTGATGTATTTTTGCCCCCGCCGGTAACCTGCTTTCTTTTCTGCCATACGCTTCACGTTAGAGTTCACTAAGCTTCCTAACTCTGTACTTCGGTAGTGGGAGTCAGGTCTTTCAAAATTCATATTCGTTGCAGGTCAGTTAAACCCTTTCCATATGTGTTTAACTTCGTTTAGTACATCACCTTCAGTGTGTCCCATTTGGAACGCTTTGATCAGTGCTCTTTGCAAGTAACATAGGTATATATCTTTATCGGTCTGGCAATGCGGGCATGTCTTTTTGTGCTCTTCATCTGATTGTCTCTCTTCCTGCAGTTCTCTTGTCTGTCTAATTTGTATTTCTTGAGGAGTCTCCTGGACGACGAATAGCTTGTTGCTAGTCTTATCTCTTACCATTATTGTCTGTCTCTTCTTCATTGGGTTCGGTTTATCTGGTGTAGAGTGTGCTTATGAGCTTGTCGATTTCATGCTGTAGCTCATCGAGTAGCTTGGTTAGCGTTTCATAGTGGATAGTATCGCGTGGAAGATACTTGAGCCTTTTTCGAACGACCTTGATCGGTTGGACGATATTCTGGCGTAAGATCATTTCGTCGGCCCCCACTAACCCAGGCGTGATGCGTTTGGTGTCACTCAAGAGAGCGATGGCCAGGACGAGACTCTCCGGCTGCTCTCGCAAGATTTGCTCCCGATGCGCATACAAACGCAAGTAGTACTGAGTCGTTCGCTCGGTGAACTCGAGGTTGGACTTTACCCAGGGCAACCATCGACCGTGCGCGAGACTGGCCTTCTTTTCGGCCAAGATTTCACCGCAGCCAACCATGGCCTTAATCGTCGCGAATCCCTTCTCTGTGATGAAATTATGCAGAATATTGGCCCGCATAGCGTCAGGGTCAGTTGTCTGCTTTTTAATGGCTAATGGATTTGGCATACAAACCTCGCTGACATGTCATCAACTGAAATACGAAATTCAATTTCGTATTTGGGACAGTCAATTTCGGAGCGCTCGAGTGACGGTGTAGCAACGGGCACGAGATCGAGCAGTTGGCTGCCATACGCTTGAGTTCAGAGCTCCTGGCGCAAGAGCCGCTCGAAAGCATCAGTGGCTTGGCGCACCGCTTGCAGGTGGGCTTCAATTTCGGAGCGCTCGAGTGATCCGGCAGCTGCCGGATAGAAACGGGCATCGATCGCCAGTTGGCGGGCCGCGATCTCCAGATCGCTTGCTCGGTCGTCGAGGGCTTCGAGATAGTTTTGGCGGCTCTTTTGGGCGAGTGACGGTTGATCTTGCATCCTTTTATTCCTCCCCACTCTATCGGCGAAAAATGCGATTAATGAAGTAAAATTTGGTGGAATGTTTGTGGACTTGCTCGCCACTCCTCTCGGCAGATCGATGCCTCTTAAGCACCGCGATGGGTCTCGATCTAAAGCTGGATATATTTTGGGTTGGTTTTGCTCAAAGGTAGAGAAACGCGTTCCTCGTTCTCGGCGGAGTAGTAGACGGCGGCGATGAACTCCAGAACTCTGCGCGCATCCGCCAAGCTAACCGGGAGGGACTCCGCTTGAGTAAAAGAGTGATAAAAACGCCGGAACTGTCCTTCGTAACCTTCTGCCGACGGCTTGAATTCCGCGAGCGCGGACTCGATCCGTTCGTCCCGCTTTTCCTCCGGAAACGAGAACACCCAAGGCTCGGCGGAATTCGCGTAGGGCTCAATATTACTTTCGGCACTCAGGTTGCGAAACGTAAAACGGTGGCGGGAAATTTGAGCTGCCGAACCGAGCGTAACAGAAACGGTACCGAGCGAGCCATCGCTCATTTCCATCGCGATCGCGACGCAATCTTCGACCTCAATCGGATTAACTCGGGTGGCGGTCCGAGCAAAGAGCGTCCGCACCGGGCCCAGTATGTAAAAGACCATGTCGACCGCGTGGATAGCCTGGCTCAGCAGCGCGCCGCCTAATTCGGTCGCGCGTTTGCCGCGCCACGGCACGGAGTAGTAATCACGCGGCCGCCACCAAGCCACATCAACATTGAATACAAATGCTTCCCCGGTGAGTTGACGTTCGACCAAATACTTCAACTTTTGCAGACCATGGCCGAACCGGTATTGGAAAATCGGCATAATCTGTCGGCCGGTTCTATGGGCGAGATCTTCCAGTTGATCCAGCTCAGCCAAGCTGCCGACGATCGGCTTTTCGCAAATAACCTGTTTGCCGGCTTCGATGGCGGCGCGGATTTGGCCAAAATGAAGATTAGGAGGGGTACAGATATCAATGATATCGACATCGTTGCGACGGATCGCAGTTTCGAAATCAGTGAGGAGCTCCGGGATTGCGTGCTCCTCGGCAAGAGCACGAGCGCGTTGGGGATCGATGTCGCAAATGGCGACTACCTCGAAGAGGTCCGGGAGGGCACGAAAAGCTCGGACATGCTGTGCACCGATACCGGAACCGGCAACGACGACGCGAAGGGGATTAGTCATTTGGAGCGAAGGAAGCGGGACTACAACAACTCTTTTGCGTTCCTAAATCATATATGATATATGGTCAAGTCGCTTTTCTTCCCCATGCATTCTCGCCCCATCCATATCCTCATGAACGGCGTTACCGGACGCATGGGCCGTAACCAGCACCTGGTCCGGTCGATCCTCGCCATCCGCGAACAAGGCGGTCTTCGCCTTGCCAACGGCGAGTATCTTTGGCCCGAACCGATCCTGGCCGGCCGCAATGAAGCACGAGTCCGCGCACTGGCGGACGAATTCGGCCTCAACCGCTGGACTACCAACCTTGATGCTGCTTTGGCTGACCCAGACATCTCCATCTATTTCGATGCTCAAACTACCTCCGAGCGGGCTGCGGCAGTCAAGGCGGCGGTGGCTGCGGGCAAACACATCTATTGCGAGAAACCGATCGCCGAGGATCTGCCGACTGCCCTTGAACTTGCCCGTCTCGCCGCTAAGGCAGGAGTCAAAAACGGAGTCGTACAAGACAAGTTGTTCCTGCCAGGCCTTCGCAAGCTAAAGCATCTGATCAAAAGCGGATTCTTCGAGCGAATTCTCTCCGTGCGTGGTGAATTTGGCTACTGGGTCTTTGAAGGAGATTGGCAAACCGCACAGCGCCCTTCTTGGAACTATCGGTCGGAAGCGGGAGGCGGGATCATTTTAGACATGTTCTGCCATTGGCGGTACGTGCTGGACAATTTGTTCGGTCCTACGCGAAGCGTGTGCGCATTGGGAGCGAACCACATTCCCGAACGGTACGACGAAGCAGGTCATCGTTACGACGCAACCGCCGACGATGCCGCCTACGCAATCTTTCAGGTCGGGGACGGAATCATTGCGCAAATCAATTCATCGTGGTGCGTTCGGGTCTATCGCGACGAACTCTTCGGCTTACAAGTAGATGGAGTAAACGGGAGCGCGGTGGCCGGACTGCGTAGTTGCAAGGTTCAGCACCGCGTGAATACGCCTAAACCGGTCTGGAATCCCGATCTCGCTAACTCACACGACTTTTTTAGCGACTGGCAAGAGATCCCGGAAAACCAAAGCTTCGAAAATGGGTTCAAAGTGCAATGGGAAGAATTTCTCCGGCATGTTGTTGATGGAGCATCTTTTCCTTACACCTTGCTGGAAGGAGCGAAAGGTGTGCAGTTAGCCGAAGCCGGACTCAAATCGTGGGAGGAACGACGCTGGATCGACCTGGTCCCATTGTCACTATGAAGCTGAGCACACTTCGGCTTCCGGTTGGTCCCGGTAAGCTAGAGCAATATCGGATCGGGCCAGGTCGAAGCTTTTCCATCGTCTCGAAAATCGAAAGTCGCAAAGCGTATGCGGCTGCGCACGTCGTTGCCGATCCGCTGACAGAGAACAGATCGGAAATGGGAGCCGCAATCGATTGGGCGGCAACCCTTCGATTCCGCGAACATCTTTGGTTGCATGGTTTTGGCGTCGCGGAAGCAATGGATACCGCACAGCGGGGGATGGGCCTTGATTGGAACTCCACGCGAGAACTGATCCGGCACTCGACCGCCGCGGCTGCTGGAAAATATGCCATTGTCTGTGGAGCGGGCACTGACCAACTCCCCAGCGGACAGTCTCACCGATTGATTGAAATCGCCGGGGCATACCAGGAACAGTGCGACTGGATCGAAAAATGTGGCGGACAGGTCGTGGTGATGGCCAGCCGCGCCTTGGCTGCGACTGCTCGCTCCTTCGACGACTATCAAGAAGTTTACGGCCGAGTCGTTTGCGCCTGCCGCGATCGCGTATTACTGCATTGGCTGGGCCCAATGTTCGATCCCTTTTTGAGCAGATACTGGGGAGCCGATAATTTGGATGAAGCGACGGAAAATCTTTTGACCTTATTGTTTGAATTGGCCGACCAAATCGAAGGGATTAAGGTCTCGCTCTTAGATAAAGGTCGCGAGATCGCTCTGCGCAAGAAGTTACCGCCGGGAATGAAATTATTCACGGGAGACGATTTTTCCTATCCGGAGCTGATTGCTGGTAATGACACCCACTTCAGCCACGCGCTCTTGGGGATTTTTGACGGCATCGCACCGGCCGCCTCGGCTGCCTTCGGTGAGTTAGATCGCGGGAATCACGATCAGTTCCTCAAAATTCTCGAGCCGACACTGCCCCTGGCTCATCATATTTTCCAACAGCCGACCTACTACTACAAGACCGGGTTAGTCTTTTTGGCTTATTTGAATGGATTCCAGGTCCATTTTCGAATGATTGGGGGATTGGAATCGGCCCGATCGGTGCTGCACCTCAGTCGACTCTTTGTTTTGGCCGATCAGGCGGGACTACTGTCGGATCCGGAGTTGGCGGTTGAGCGGATGCGAGTCTTTCTGAAGCTGGCCGGAGTCGACTAGTGCATCGTCTCATATGTATCTGGCATATGGTTGCGTTCAAAATGGGCCGCCGACAAGGCGCAAGGAGGGCGCATATCTGAATCGATACGTAACCGACGAGCAACGCAGCCGCCGGCCCATTTTCAACGCAACCCTCCGGGCCGCGGCTGGTTGGCTGTTTTTCCGCGTGGTTGGCTGTTTTTCCGCGTTGCTCGCTCCTCACGTATCAATCTAGATATGCTCGTCGCTCGCGCCTTGAAAAACAGCCAACTGACCTGCGGCCATATGCCAGCTACATATGAGACGACGCACTAGCCTTTCCTGTTCATGAAACTCGGCGATCGGCTCAGTATCAATCATTACTCGGTCCGGCAACTAACACTTGAGCAACTGGTCGAAGAGTGCCGGCAGCTACGGATATCGTATGTTGGACTCTGGCGAGAAAAGGTTCGCGAGCTAGGGATCGAAAGAGCGAAGGCCTTGCTTGATCAAGCTGAGCTGAGAATCTCCAGCCTTTGTCGAGCCGGTTTCTTCCCCTATGACGACGCGGCGCAACGGCAGAAGTCGATCGAGGAAAATCGGAAAGCGATCGACGAAGCGGCCGTACTGGGGGCCCAGCTCGTCGTGATGGTCTGCGGAGGAATTGCGGCTGCGGGTCTTTCCGCCAGTCGCGAAATGGTTGCAGAGGGAATCGCCAATCTTGTGCCATACGCTGTCGAGCGGGGTGTTCGCCTAGGAATAGAGCCATTGCATCCGATGTTTGCGGCCGACCGATCGGTCATCGTTACCCTTGCGCAAGCAAACGAACTAGCGGCACATTTCCCGGCCGAGGTCGTCGGAATCGTGATTGATGCGTATCACGTCTGGTGGGACCCGGCCCTGGAAAGTGAAATTGGCCGAGCGGCAGGACGGATCTTTGGATTTCATGTGAGTGACTGGATCGTCCCTCTTCCGGATGTCCTGAATGGACGCGGTCTGATGGGTGACGGCTACATCGATCTGTCGGGAATTTCTTCGATGATTGAGCAAGCAGGTTACGATGGTCCGATCGAAGTTGAGATTTTTAACCAAGCCCTTTGGCAACTAGCCGGACGGACCGCGCTTAGTCGGATCAGAGAACGTTTTAGGAAATTCTTTCCGGATGATCATTAGGATAACAGCGAGCTGAATCGATGAGACGCTTAAATGCGGTGCGCAGCAAGAGAGACCTGGTAGTCGCGGAAATTCGTGAAGCGATCTTGAACGGCGAGCTTGCGCCTGGGGTTCGACTCGTGATCGATGACCTGGCTGAAAAACTCGGCGTCAGCACCATACCCGTTCGTGAGGCGCTCCAACAACTACACGCTGATGGGTACATCGTGTTCGAGCCGTTTATTGGTGCGCGAGTGGCAGAGATAGCGGCGGAATCTATTGTGGAGGTGTTCACGTTACTGGAGGCGATGGAGGTTACCAGTAGCCGAATGGCTTGCGGGCGCCTCGGGCCGGAAGAACTGGCTGACCTGGAAACAATTGTTGCACGCATGGATACGCTCACCTCGGACGCGGAAGCTTGGTCCCAGGAGAATAGGCATTTTCACCAGTTCATCTGCGCGCATGCCGGCACCCAACTGGTGGCCAGCCTTATCACGAAGGTGCTGGACCACTGGGACCGGCTGCACCGCCATTTTTTGAAAGAGGTTTTTGTGAATCATCTGCCGATTGCTCAAAAACAGCATTGGCAGATCCTGCGTGCGATCCGGACCGGTG